>ERZ842401.3102-NODE-3102-length-21075-cov-9.383111_pt1 | contig 21075 bp, 14 predicted proteins | sample MGYA00521270_ERZ842401 | MGnify/ENA primary metagenome ERZ842401 (study PRJEB31892, sample SAMEA3878208) | bioreactor metagenome | biome: Moose rumen | place: Sweden | collected 2011-10 | study: EMG produced TPA metagenomics assembly of the PRJEB12797 data set...
ACAAAAACTGCAAGAACGGCTGAAATTAGAAGTCTCAGAAGAAAAAACTAAAGTTGTCAACGTCAAGAAAAAATATTCTGAGTTTTTAGGTTTTAAAATCAGAGTACACGGCAAAGACCAAAAGCAAGTAGTACAATCGCATATCTCAGAAATGTTAATCGAGCAGGCAAAGAAAATTGCTAAACCAGACCCGATTAGAGGAGAACATGGAGAAATCCGGCTTTACAATATGAAGGTCATGTGAATGCAAAATTACTATCAAATTGCAACATACATAAGCTGTGACTGCAGCAAACTGAACCAAGCAGTTATGACAGTATTAACAAACCGGCTCGGTACAGAAAAAGGAAACAGATTAATCTGTACAGGCAGGCAACTTACGGAGCTCGAAAAGAAGCGATATGGCAAATCTAGAATGCTGCGTTATGTGGCAGGAACGGGTGAGCCTATCTATCCAATCGGCTATATACGGTGCAAAAAACCAATGAACAAGAAGCGGGCAATATGCAGCTATACAGCTGAAGGAAGAAAAGGAATACATGACAGCCTCAAGACTAACAAAAGGCTCATGATAGAGCTTATGAAGCAACCGCTCTATGGCAGAAGCTGCGAATATGCAGATAACCGTATAGCCCTTTTCTCCGCCCAAGATTGTCATCATAAAATCCCAAAACACAAAGGCGGAACCGATGATTATGGCAACCTTGTATTGATAAGCCAAGATATACACAGGTTAATTCATGCCAATACAAAAGAAACGGTAAAAAAATATAAAACAATCTGTAACCTAAATAAAGAGCAAATGAAGAAGATTAATAATCTTCGTAAGCTCGCCGGATACGCAGAAATTGCTAAAGCTGAAATAACTTATCTAACAGGTAGGCTGATTTAGATTTAAAATAAAGTCGCTAACGATGGAACGCTGTATGCGGTGAAAGCCGCACGTACAGTGTGAAACGGGGAAAAAGCCGGAGATACCCTCAAAGGCTTACCTATCGTTATACAATAGAAATAATTTATCAGAATACTTTGAAAGATGTATAAATAATCTTGAGATAGGAAGTAATAACACAGCAATTAAGTTCTTACAAAGAAAGAGAATGTATATAAGTGCAGCTTTGATATTGGATTAGCTCCGGCATTCTACGACGAGAAAGATAAAACTACGTGGGAAGCTCTGATTATACCTACAAGCAATCGTCTTTATTAAAAAATCACTCCGATCTTCAAACTAATATTGCTGAACAAAGAAAAGATTCCTGTTCAATCATTGATAATGAAAAAATGATAAGTGATTATCTTACAAAATTTTCCTCGCAAGGAAAACTCGAAGAATTCAATCGTTCCGTTGCATACAAAAAATTCTCTCCTTCTATTAGCACAGGCTTTAAGTCGCTTGATGCTGCTTTAAGCGGTGGTCTGTACAATAACCTCATTGTTATCGGGGCTGTTCCAAGTCTGGGGAAAACTGCGTATTCCTGAGCCTCTGAGCGTAATTGATTGTCTTCATGAGTATTCTCCTTTCTGTGATTACAAGCCCGTTAATGAGCAGGCTAAGAGTGTGCAACGCCGAATACCTCAAAACCAGCTTCGAGGAAATCATTAGCATCTAACACTATTTCACTTCTCCTCCATGCCTCTCGTACCTTTTTAAGAGCCTCGTCATAATCATGAGCCTCAACATCTACAGTCCGGCGCAGCGTTTCCGTTATCTCAACTTTGTAGACTTCATATAATCTCCTGATAAAATACAAGCCCCCTGACTGTTCAAATGGCAGGTTAGGTGTTATGCGCTTAGTTCCAACTTTTCCCGTAATAACTCACATTCACGTATAGCCTTCTGAGTAGCTCATAACTCATAACTCCGTAGTCGCGTTTCCATGCCTCGAAAGCTTGCTCGAGATTAGCGCGAATATCCTCCTCAATGTCAACACTGTGTTCAATATGTAGATATGATATTTACGAAGTCGCAAATATCGTTTAGCTTTTATGATCGTTTCAGCAGGAACACAGTATCATCGTCAGCCTCGTAGAACTTCTCGTGATACTCCCACTTGTCATCGTAGAAGCATTTAGTCTCGAAAATATATGAGATCTCATCCCTAAGCGGATAGAGCTTCTCTGCGTACCCTTCCCATTTAATGAGCGTTGAGTACCAATTCATTATAAGGTTTCCTCTCTTAGACTTCGTGCCACTGCAATCATCCTCTTCATCTGTTTGGCGTGGGATTTCATGGTACTGATAACTCTCATCATAATAACCTCTAAGACGCAGAATATCAGAGATGTCGAAAAGCATACGGCCAATAACTTTCATGAGCTGAATGATGGTTGAAGACATTGACAGTAATAGTTGTTTCATACGGCTGTACAATTCATGACCTATGAGGAAGTCTTGAGGTAACTGTTCAGTGTTCGGCCAAGTTTCGATAGCGCATTCTTCTTCGTGTTGGGCATTTTTGCTCCTTTCTTTGTGGTAGTGTTGCTGGTGGATTGGAATGGGCGCAGGTTCGGTTGGGTATCATTTCCTTTAGTTAAGATACAGAGAACTTGAAGATTTATGTAGACAGCAAGCACTTCGCTTTCTCTATATAGTCATATATGACCTAAACTAAAATCATATGAACAGAAATTATTATGTAATATCTGGATATCTGAGACATGAGAAAAGAATTTTATCTGACATTATGAGAGCAGAACTGAATTTATCTTTACAATAATCTGCTCGGAAAAAATATTTTTTTTATTGCCATTAACAGACGCAGTTGAAACACAGGTACGGAAGCGATAGGAAATATTTTTAACGGAATATTATGCAGAAGTTAGTGAAAGCGTGAGAAATTAGCACACACAAAAATATGGAGAAAATATCTCTGGTAGAATAACAGCTGAGGAGATGATATGAGTAAAGGAGTTACCGATAGGAGCCAAGACAAGGGGCAAGTTGAATTTTTCAGCACATGGGTCGAAGAGCAGACGAAGCATCCATTACCGGTGCTGAGGTTCGACATGAGCGGATTAAACGCCAAGAATTCCTGTACACTGGAGGAAGCTATCAGGGAAGCAATCAGTAGGACAGCCAGAGAGCATAATGTAAATATCTATAGTAAAACATTGAACGGAATGTTTATAGATTTGCTCGTTGAAATATATAAAACTCAAGGTCAAGCAGTGGTGCTGATAAACGAGTATGACAAGCCTATACTAGATAACCTGACGGACTTAGCCAGAGCTAATGAAATGCGAGAAGTTCTACGCTCTTTCTATACAACACTGAAGAGCTGTGATAAGTACTTGAGATTTGTGATGCTGACAGGGATATCGAAGTTCAGCAAGATGGGTGTATTCTCGGCTATGAATAACTTGCTTGATATTTCCATGATGACGAAGTACGGAGACATGGTAGGTTACACCCAAGAGGAGCTTGAAGATAAATTCAGTGTTTGGATTGATAATACATCATAGAGAAAGCAAATCAGTAATAAAGATTTATTAGCGCGCCTAAAAAGTTACTATAATGGTTTTTCGTTTGATGGAGTTCACAGACTGTATAATCCATTCTCAATTTTGAGTTTCTTTGAGACAGAAGAATTTAATGATTACTGGTACGAGAGTGGTTCACCATCATTCATAATAGACTGGATGAAGGAGCACCAGATACTAGACCCTGAAGAGTATAGACACATAACAGTCAAGAACGACTTCATAAGCGCACAGGAGATAGAACAAGCCGATGCGCCGAGCTTCTTGTACAATAGCGGATATCTGACTATCGAGAGTAAAGATGAACAGCTATTGACGCTGGACTATCCGAACAAGGAAGTGCTGAACTCGTTATCGAGTATGTACCTCAAGCTGGTGTACCGAGTGAAGGATTATGCTGGACTTGGACGTGAAATCTGGAAGGCTCTCAAAGTCGCAGACATCAAAAGGATAGTCGAGCTGTACAACATAGCCCTAGCGGAAATTCCCTATGACGATTACGCAAAGAACCGTAACGAATACTGGTATCGTTCAATGTTCATGATGCTATTGCGTGGAGTTGGAATAATCACATACGCCGAAATTCACATACACAAGGGATGTAGTGATGTGCTTGTCCTGTTCAAAGACTTGGTTGTGGTGCTGGAGTTCAAGTTCGCGAAGAAGAGTTCTGAGGTTAACAGACTGAAGGCAAAGGGTGCGACGCAGTTACAGGACAGGGAATACACAAAAGGTTATGAGCTAGAGGGACGCAGGATAATTTCAGCGGTACTTGTTGCTGACGATGAGTGAAGAAAAACTATTTTTTAGCTATTCACCTATCAAAATAGGCTTTGTCAAGTAAACTGTTTATGGGGAATGTCCGGGAGTGTAAGATAGTTTGTGTAAATGGTAAAAAAGAGAGGTATAGTAATAACCAAGAAACACAAACACGAGTCCAATGATGGTGATAATAGTGGTAACAGCAGGAATGGCTATTCCAAAAAGACTGTATTAACGTAGTATCAAAAAGTTGTTACATTGATGCACAGGGAGCCAAATTCCTGGATGAGTGTGCTGACAGACTTGAAAAATAGGGGGTGTTAAAGATATTTTTATAGCGTTAGAGTACAGCTTGTATAGTCCACATGGTAAGGAACAGTACAAAATACGTCAGGTACAAGGATCTGAAACGCATTTACAGTGACGTGATTGAGGATGAAGGTTGGGAGGCACTTGATGATTTTGGCTAAAATGAGTTTTTCTAGTATCCAGAGGAGATAAAACGAGTGATATACACGACAGACGCAATAGAAACAGAAACATTGAACGCGTCATTAAGGAAAGTTATCAAAACAGGGCTGCGTTCCCCCACGATGAGTCAATTCTCAAGATAATGTATCTGACACAAAACAAGGCCGCAAAGAAATGGGCCATGCCCATTAGAAACTGGGGACTAGCACTAAATCAATTTACCATACTTTTCAGCCCTGACAAAGTAAATATATAAAATTTAATTACACAAATGCGCTACCGATCGCGTGTTTCTACCAAGTGAAGCAAAAATTTCTCGTCTACACCGTAAAGATACCGTTCTTGTAGTTATTAGGCATAACAACCTACTTTCTGAAAATATACAGATTGACTGAGTTTTCAGAGAACAATATTGAATTCTAAAAATAAGTATGTGATAATCCCAAACAAATTAAAGAAAGTTTCTCATCAAGTCATAAAATTTAAATAGGAGGCAGACACATGAAGATAAATAAGCCCCGAATTAGACAGCGAAATAAAACATACGCGTTATCAAAATTGACCGTGAAAATTTCGCATGCAGTAGAGACTACGAAAGATAAACTGGAGCGGATACTCAAGGGGTTAGGTAGCTATAACATCGAGACGGCACCTTCGGAGTCTTTGTTGCAGGCACTAATCCAGTTACAGTTGGAAACACAGCCTATGCTTCCTCCGAAAAACATCCATAAAAAAGGTTATTACATCACCGCTGAACTTCTGCCGGGTCGTTGGTTGGGAAATAATTTGCGTAATCTGGGACTTTACGAGGAAGTCCAAAAGCTTCTCCAAGAAAAAGGTCGTTCTTTACCGGAGCTGGAGGAGCTAGATGTGGAAGCAAATCTCGGCAACGGCGGGCTTGGACGGTTGGCGGCATGTTACCTTAGTTCGGCGGCGGCACTGAGTATTCCTCTTGACGGCATTGTAATTTGCTATCACTTTGGACTTTGCAAACAGCGATTTATTGACATGCAACAGGTAGCGGAAAAGGATAGCTGGATTAGCAAAAGCTTTTGGCTCAAACGCAGGGATGATCTAGATATTTCGATACCTTTTGCGAGCGGACGCGTAAAAGCGGTTGTTTATGACGTTCCAATTTTTGGGGCATTGCCGAATGGAAGCCGTAACACTCTTCACCTTATTGACTTGGAGGACACGGACGAGAAACTCTCTCCAGGTGATGGAATCGAATTTGACAAGAAAAAAATTCCCGATAATTTGAGCCTTTTCCTATATCCTGATGATAATGACCAAGACGGAAGACGGGTTAGAATTTCTCAAGAATACCTTCTCAGCAGTGCTAGTGCCCAGCTTGTACTTAATGAAGCCAAAGAACGCGGCGTGGATCTTCACAGACTACATGAGCACTCTTTTGTTCAGCTTAACGATACCCATCCTGCTATGTTTATTCCGGAGCTTGTTCGTTTACTTTTGAATGAGGGATTTATGATGGACGAGGCAATATCCGAAGCTAAACTGACATCTGCCTATACGAACCACACTCTCATGGCAGAGTCACTGGAACGCTGGAAACTGTCTGACCTGGAAGCTACAGTACCACAAATAGTTCCCATTATTCGCGAGATGGATAATCAGGTACGCCGTAACAATAACGACCCTGAATTACGGATTATTGATGACAATCAGGTAGTTCACATTGCGCACTTAGCTTGTCAGGCATATGCAGTCAACGGCGTGGCGGCTATGCACACTAAGCTGCTTTGTGAGAAACAATTGACGGCGTTTTATATTCAGCAGCCAGGGAAATTCAAAAATATTACCAATGGAATTGACCATCATCGCTGGCTTCTTCAGTCCAACCCTGAACTTACAGATTTACTCCGCCAGAAAATTGGTAATGATTTTATACAAAGACCTGAGAGGCTCCGTCAGCTTTTGGCTTTCCAAGACGATGCCGAAACACTCAACAGCCTGTCAGAAATCAAAGCCGCTAATAAACGCAGTTTGGTTAAAACGCTCGGTTCTAAATACGATATTAACCCTGATTCAATTTTTATTGTTCAAATTAAGCGTATACACTTATACAAACGCCAGCAAATGCCCGCTCTATGGATAATCCGGCAGTACTTGGATATTAAGAAAGGCGTTTATCCTGACAGGCCAATGACGTTCTTCTTTGCGGGCAAAGCTCATCCGTCGTACAAGGAGGCTAAAGATATCCTCACTCTTATTCTTGCGCTGGAAAAACTGACCGCTGAAGATCCCGATGTTTCCCCCTGGTTGAGGGTTGTTATGCCGGAAAATTATAACGTTACACTCGCTGAGCGGATTATTCCAGCTGCAGAAGTCAGTCAGCAGGTTTCGTTGGCTGGGCGTGAGGCTTCGGGCACTGGCAACATGAAGTTAATGATGAATGGCGCAATTACTGTAGGCACGTTGGACGGCGCGAATGTGGAAATTCATGATTTTGTCGGTGACGATAATATGTTTCTTTTTGGGAAGACGGCCGATGAAATTGCCGCGATTACAGCAGAGGGAACGTACTCACCTGCTGAGTTCTGTTCGCAGGATAGTGAATTGCATGACATTATCAAGTTTATTTTCGACGATCTACCGGAACTTGTGGGTGTAAAAGGCACAGAAGTTGATGTAGCGTTGAAGCGTGTTGCTAAAAGTTTTGAAAAGGACGACCCGTTTTATAGTTTTCTTGATTATCACGCCTATTCCGATGCCATGAGTAGGATGCTCACAGCGTATCAGGATCGGTCATTGTGGAATCGTATGAGTTTAGTCAATATTGCGCTCTCGGGTTGGTTCTCCTCCTACCGTTCTGTTTCGGAATACAATAAAAAAATTTGGCACCTGAAGTAAGAATGCGTTTAGTGTAGTAAGAGCGATTCCTCACTAACTGGGGTCGCTCTCACATTCCGAGAATATTATGTTGCCTTTAGTAATTATGTTCTCCGAAAAATTGGGAAGATATGTCTCTTGAAAAAGGGGAACAGAATTCATAGCTTTACTTTCGACCAAATCGGGAATGTTCTATTTTTTGTGTAAATGGAAACTTAAATCCAGTATTTGCAAGGGGGTCAATTTCTAGTTACACAAAATTTGGGAATTCCCTTACTGAACTGTCTGCAACATTGTGCGATTGATTTGTTGGCTGGAACTCTCTCAATCTTAATTCCGTATTTACGTTCGAGTTCTTCTAAATGTCGTTTGGTCGCTTCGTACTCAAGGCCGGTATTTAACCAGACATAACGAACTCGTCTAGTTTGTGCACAATGTCTAGTATTATATCGCTGTCGGAACCACCGGAAATTGAACAGACGGGTGAAATGTAACGGCATAAAATATTATGAGTTTTTACTATGGCGTTGATGATATTTATTGATTGGGCTGCTTTTTTCCAATACTCGAATAAATTCATTTCCAAGCGTCACATTTGAATGTATCGTTTTCATACGAGAAAATTTCATCGGTGAATAGCTCAATAGCTGGAAAATCGCCGAATATCTTCATTTCTCCTCTCAGTCCTAATAAGCACATCATTCTATTTATTATTAAATTTGACATTCCTACAATGGACGATATGCAGCGAGATAATATCTTGAAAATAGAATTTCTGTTGCTTATGCGCGGTAAGTTTTTTACTCTTGGCTTATACCTGAAAAACGGCTGCATATTATTTTCACTCGGCTTTCACAATATTATTGGAGGGGCTACATGTTTAATGAAGAAGATTACAACAACGACGTTAAAAACATATTCACTAACATCATTTCATAGATTAGATTAACAAGCAGTTCAATTTTTAGGATTTTTTTTATCGCCTGCGTCTTCATCTACATGTATAATTAAATTATTATTTTTTGTCGAGGATTTTTACATGGAGAACGATTTTTCTGAAAATACTTCTACTTCTGAGCGGGCTGACTTCGACGGCTTATGGAAGGACGCTATTAAACGCTTTCTTCCTCAACTCATTGAACGTACTTTACCTGCTCTTTATCTGGACGTTGATTTTTCACATGAGCCGGAGTTTCTATCTAACGAGCTTCGTGATTCCATTCAACGCCCGGTTGCTGATGAGCATAATTCGCCGCTCTTTGTCGATGAACTCATTAAAATTTTCCTAAAAGACGGCAGAACTGAATGGATTTTACTTCATATTGAAGTTCAAGGGAGCGGAGGTGATGATATTTCCTTCCGTATGATGCTCTACTGCTGTCTTATCTTCGCTCATCACAGGAAAATGCCCGTCGGTCTGGCTATTCTCACTAAACGCCGTCCAAAAGACGAAATTATCGGAGCTTACAAACTTGAACAGTACGGCTCCAGCATTTCATACAAGTACAACTGCTTCGAGGTTTACGCTCTCGACGATGATAATCTGCTGAACTCTGATAATCCCTTTGACCTTATTTTCTACGCCACTAAAAAGACTATCAGCCTTAGCGGAAAAAGCAAGGAAGAAAAAAAACTCTCTTACCTGTTGCAACTTACTCGTCTACTCGCCTCCAAAGGTTGGGGAAGGGAAGAACGCAAAGACATCTTCAATTTCATTGTCCGTGCTGTCAACCTTAAAGACGAAACTTTACAGCAAAAATTCATTCACGATATTAAAGATTTTCAAGGAGATGATACTATGGCGCAATTAACTTTTGTCGAAAAATACTTCATTAATCAAGCACACAGCGAGGGACTTAACGAAGGGATCACTATCGGGGAAGAACGCGGAATTGAACGCGGCAGACGTGAAGCTAACTTGGAAACCGCTAGACGCTTACGCAATGCTGGGATTAGCGACAATGACATTCACACCTTCACTAACTTATCCTTCGACGATATAAGCTCTTTATAATCGCTCCTGAAGTAGTAGGCCGTCAGTTCCTACAAGGGACTTGAGCAAGAACTCAGATTTTTAGCTACTCGAAATCGTAAAGTCTTTTCAACGTCCCCTTCGTTTTTTCATTGCTATAATAGCATCGTTCAATATTAGTCTTAACACATATCTCATAAACATTTTTAATATAAATTGCTTCCGTCAATAAGAAAGGCGACATCGCTAAAACTACTACTGCTCTCACTCTCGCTAGTGGCTTGTCAAAACGTCATGTTCATGTCCTTGTCATTTACTGCGATGCTCAGGCTAACTTATCTAGGGCTAGTGGTAAAACATCAACGAGGCCATTCAAGAACTTCCTCAATATCAGCTCAAAAAGACACTTGCCAACTTAACAAAACGTATGATTTCTGCATTATTGATAATCCTTCGGCTCTCAATGTCAATTATCCTAATCATCTCCATTTTATATAAACTATATATTCACCATGAGCTGACTAAATAATAAAGAAATCCCCTGCCTTGAATAAAAGCTTGACAGGGGAAAATTTTAAACTCTCTACGACAACTAAAGCAATAATACTTTGTCAGGAAATAAGTCTGCCACAATCGACAATCTTTATCCTTGATTCTTTTTGCTTGCCTTGTAAGCAGCGATACGTTTTGCAACGTTGTCCTTAATGTTGTTGTAGTAATACGAGTAATCGTCGTCGTGTCGTCCGTCCGGGCCGAAGAACTCCGCAACAATCTTTACAGCTTCTTCAGGCATTGGCTTAACTTTAGCGTTCGTTACAACCACGCCGCGAGCTAAGTTCACTTGTGCGTCTGCTCCGACATCGGTAATCTCATACTTGCCAGTTTCAGGATTTAGCATGTATGAGCCTAAGTTCTCGCTTGCAGGTGCGTAAGTTTCATCGAGCTTCCAGTTCAGCGGGTTAATACTCATCGTGTCGGGCAGTACCACAACATTGTGGGCGTTAGTCTCCACATTCTTGGGGCCTTCGGTATTCCAAGCGATGATAACGCCAGTATCGCTCTCACCGGCGGTAAACTTGAGATGAGGATTGGCCGCAAGATAGCCCTTTGTTACAGAGTAGCCAATTGTGTAGGCCGCAACCATGCGCTTGTAATAGTCTGGATGTTCCTTAAAGTATTTACTCAGGAGCAGTAAAACCATAGACGAGCCCTGACTATGTCCTGCGATGATGAACGGACGGCCACAAAGTAGTAATCTAGCGCGGCGGTTATATCGTCGTATGGCATACCCAAAAGCGCCGCATTGATATTCCCGGTCTTCTGATGAATTTCTCCCGCGTAACGTAAACCAGCTTGACGGTAGTACGGCACGAAAACATTAGTAGAGTCCTCGAACGCTGTTGCATGTGCTATGAACTCGGCTTCTACACCCTGTAACATCTCGGCGTTGTCGAGCGTTGCATAATCTGGAGCAACCTCCTCGAAACTTCCCATGATGTACTCCGTCGCGTAAACGTAAAACGTATCAACATCCTTTGTGATTTCCGGGAGCTTGTACCAGCTGGCCTTCTGTGAATAATCGGACGCGTTCCCCGTGTCGGTTGCTGCCAGTGCGCCACCGCATACCGTAAGAATAAGGCCGATAACTACCAACGCTAAAACTTTCTTTTTCGTTTTTATCATTCTTTCTGTGAATTTGTTAAATGCAATAATACTTCGTCAGAAAATATGTCCTGTCCCAGTCAAGAATTTTTCTCTCGGATTCTTTTTCCGGGTGAATGTCGAACTCGTCAAAAATCATAATTTCCTTGTCCTTCAGATCGTAGAGCGGCCACTCATGCGCTTTGCCATCAGGTGAGATTTCTGCGCTGAGTGATGGGTTGCCGGTCTTCGCAAACTGAACCCACATTTTGCGCATGGTCTTCGAGAAAGTTTCATCGAATTGTCTTCCCGTGAATTGGATATCCTCCGGATGATTGAACACTGTTGCAAGCTCTACTGCATGTCCGCTCTTCATCAACGGCACAGAAGATTCAACCGTGAAGTAATACGTGTAAGACTTGCCTCCGGCCTTCGTCTGGTTCTCCGACAGCCTGAATAACGGCGCAATAAACCATGCCTGATCGTACAGACGGCAGATTTTTTCGTATGTTTCTCCTGGTATGTCATTGTAGAAGCTGTCAACCTTAGCTTTCTCTTCATCTGTCAGCTGTGCTAGATTTTTCTCCATTCGGCCAGCAATCATCGCGGTGAAAGGCCCTATTACTCCGACTGCAACCATAAAATAATTCAGTTCGTCCTTGTTACAGCCCTGCATAATGTCAATATCTTTTGCTGCGCCATTCGCATAAGCCTCATACGGGTCAAGCGGCAAATATTTTCCGTCTCTTTCCGGCCCTATACGCATTCCTCCGATAAGGGCTGATGCTTTAACGAGCTTCTCTACGTCAACCTTTTGCAGATCAGCAACGGTCTTGCAGCCAAGTGCAGCCATAAATTCATTCGTACTTTCGATGGCCTGTTCAGGAGTTTTCGATAAGACAGGTGAACCACTCTGAGCAATTATGCGCTTAAAATATCGATGTGAGCCTTCAACAAGCGGAAGGACGGTTACGCTTTCACCGCCGGCAGATTCTCCGAATAGCGTAACATTCTCCGGATCGCCACCGAATGCCGCAATGTTTTCGTGAATCCACTTTAAGGCTATCATCTGATCCATAATAGCTAAATTCTGAGCGTCAGGGTAATCTTTGCCGTCAGTCAGGTGCGACAAGTGCAGGAAACCGAAAATGCCAACCCTATACTCAATGGAAACGGTGATAACATCCTGATTCTCTTTGACGAGGCTGTGGCAATCATACGTTGGATCGACCGTTCCGCCATATTCCCAGCCTCCGCCGTGTATCCATACCATGACAGGTTTCTTTTCTGTGCTTGCGTCATCAGCTTTCCATATGTTCAGATACAGGCAGTCTTCACCTTGAACGTAGAGTGAAGCACCTTCAGAGATAGCTTCACCCTGACATGGGCTTTTCCCGTTGTAGTACGCCTCATATACTCCGTCATCAGGAACAACATCAACAGGAGCTTTCCAGCGATATTCCCCGACTGGCTGTTTACCGACAAACGGAATACCCTTGTACGCAATGACACCATCATTTTTTTTGCCGACAAATGTACCGTTGATGCACTTTACCGCAAGCGTTTTGTCGTAATCACCAGTGATTTTTTTGTTCTCGCCGTACTGCGCTCTTATTTCCGCCTTAAGCTCGCTAAGGGTTTTGCCAGCTTCCTCTGCTGAACTGACGCAGGCCGTTAGACCAGAGAGCATAACAAAGCTCATTACTAATGCTAAAACTTTCTTCTTCATCTTTACATTGTCCTTTCTGTTTTAATAAAGCCCCCTCAGGCTTCGAGGGGGTACGGATTGAATTTCTTAGTCCAGTTTGAAGTCGTAATGCTTCGAGTAATCCTCCTGAATGTTCAAACGGAGCGTCCTGTTCGCAAAGTCGTAAACCGCCGTGTGCCATGTCTGCCAAAAATTATTGGGCTGAATGTTCCTGTCACGCAGCTTGTAGGTGTCAATGCCGGACTGAATAGATGCTTTGAAATCCATAGGCGCGCTTGCGATTGTCAGATTTCCTTCATAGAACTCCGAATACCAGAACGGCGCTGTATCAGCTTCATAAGCCTGACTATATTTCACACGCTCCATTAAACGGGACATTCCTTCAGCGGATTTGCTGCCCTCGTCGTAATGCTCCTTCAGTACGGCGTAACGTTCAACTCCGCAGGCATGAGGCGTAAGAATTGGGAAGCCCTCGTAAACTTTTCCTGCGACCGTCTGACCTGTCTGGGCTATATGCTTTGCGTAAAGAGTATTCGGCGCGTAGTTCACGTAGAAATTCGTCATGATGTTATCCGTGTCGTTTCTCGCAACAAGTTCACCGTCAATGCATTCGATTATGTAAGTCTCCTTCTCGTCAGACAGCATCCAGTGAATACCACATGGGCCATAACCGCCGTAAATGTCCATGTTCTTTAACAGCTCTACACCATGAGCGGCAGATTTTGCGTGATCAAGAACGTAACGAACTACCGCAATAGAATGAATGCGCGGCTTGCCGTAATTGGTTGAGAGAAGAGTTGCGAAGTCCAGATCAACGGCAGGAACAACGTTGCAGTTCATAGCTACTCCGTTTTCGTTAATGCCGTCAAATGTCAGGTTTGGCATGGCGAGTAACTCAGCTTCTGAAACTTTATCAACTTCACCGGATTTCAGCGTGAGGATTGCGGCCATTCCTATGCTTGCGTAACGTCCCTCTTTCGCGGCAACCTTGATTACGAACTCCGGAACATCTGAGTAATCCAGATCTAAATTACGGCCGTAAAAATTTCCGTTGCGAACAGATGAACATGCAAACCCCGTTTTGACCTGTTCACCAGTCGTGAGGTCAGGCACGTAGTCGGTGTATTCCATGTAATACAGGTAATCCGCCAGCTTTTTCGGAGCTGTGAAAGGTGATGCCTGTGCTGAGAGGGTAAACACAAAGACGAGAAGCAATGCCCACATAACAGCATGGGCGCGAGATTGATACTTTGATTTGTGTTGCGTCATAATAACTATACCTCCATGAAAAATTTTTGACATTTTACGAATTTTTCTCCGTTATCGTCAGTGGGGTTCCTGGTTGTCAAATACAGTAATACTTTGTAAGGAAATAAGTTCTGTACCAGTCGAGAATTTTCATATCAGATTCTTTTGCTGGATGAATATCGAACTCGTCGAAGATCATTAATTGCTTATTCTCCAAGTCATAAAGAGGCCATTCATGAGCTTTGCCATCTGGGGAATTTTCTGCACTCAATGAGGGATTGCCGGTCTTCGCAAACTGTACCCACATTCTGCGCATGGTCTTCGCAAAAGTTTCATCAAAGGCCCGTTCATATTTGTTGTCATACTTGAAGACTGGTGTAAGTTCTACTGCATGTCCGCTTCTCATCATAGGGATAGACGATTCCGGCGTGAAAAAGTAGGTGTAGCACTTTCCTCCGGCTATGACCTGATTTTCTGACACCCTGAACAACGGGGCAATAAACACAATCTGATCAAACAAACGGGTAGTGCTGGAGTACTCTGGGCTTACGTCCTTTGCATCATTGCAGAAACTCTCGACAAGTGCTTTTTCTTCCTCCGTCAATTGAGCCATCTTCTTTGCCTTACGGTCAGCAGCCCACGCATTGTAACCTTCCAATCCGAAACCGACCACAAAATAACCCATTTCATCCTTGTTACAGCCTTGCATGATGTCAATATCCTTCGCTGCTCCGTTTGCATAAGCCTCATACGGGTCAAGCGGCAGATAATTTCCGTCCCGTTCTGCCCACACGCGCAATCCAAGTGTAACGGCACATACTTGTAAAAGTTTCTCTACATTCACTTTCTGCAGGTCGGCAACAGTTTTACAGCCGAGAATATCCATAACTTCATTTGTGCAATTGATGGCCTCTTCTGTAGACCTCGTGAAAACTGGTGCTCCACTCTGGGCAATGACGCGCTTAAAATACTTGTGAGAACCTTTGATTAACGGCAGCAGTGTTACGCTTCCTCCGCCCGCAGATTCACCGAAGATCGTAACGTTGTCAGGGTCGCCGCCGAATGCCGCAATATTCTCATGTATCCACTTCAAGCCCATCATCTGATCCATGAGCCCTAAATTCTGTGCGTCAGGATAATCCTTGCCGTCTGGAAGGTGAGACAAATGGAAGAAGCCGAAAACTCCTACTCTGTACTCGATTGAGGCAATAATTACATCCGGGTTTTCCTTGACGAGATTGTAGGCATTATAGACCGGATCCGCCGTTCCTCCCATCTCGAAAGCTCCGCCGTGAATCCATACCATAACCGGCTTTTTCTCTGTGCTGGTGTCATCAGCCTTCCAGATGTTAAGATACAGGCAATCTTCCCCCTGAACATAGAGGCTTGCATCTTCACCAAGAGCTTCAACTTGGCGAGGAGTTTTCCCGTTGTAGTACGCCTCGTAAATGCCGTCATCAGGGACAACATCGACCGGAGCTTTCCAGCGCAATTCACCTACAGGCTGTTTGCCCACAAATGGAATGCCTTTGTACTCTATGATATTTTCCGTTTTTTTGCCGACAAAGGTGCCGTTTACGCACTTTACCGCAAGCGACTTGTCATAATTGCCGTCAGTTATCTTTTTATTCTCCCCGTACTGCGCTCTTAATTGTGCCTTCACCTCTTCAAATGATTCCAGAGCACCAAAGCCATTGTAACTATAAACATCGTCCTGTGTATCTTTTGATGAGAAGACTTTTTGTCCCTCAAAGTATGTCGCTTCGGGTTTGGCATTATGAATTTCTGTTACCGGGCAAGTCAAAACGTCCTTATTAACGAGTAAGAAATCCGCATACTTGCCTTCTTTGACGCTTCCCCTCTCGTTCTCAATGAACATTTGCTTTGCTACGTTGATTGTCAGGGCTGTGATAGCCTGTTCACGAGTTACGAGTTCTTCAGGCCACCAGGGAGCACCATTCTCTGAGTGAAGCACGCCTGTAACTGCAATCTCCATAATTCCGAACGGATCATCAGGACTGCCGCTTAATGCAGGGAAGTCTGAATGTGAGGACACGTTTACGCCGTAATCAAAAAATGATCTCATAGGATAACCCTTATCACTCATGCCTTCAGGAAGCATTTTGATCATAAATTCCCGTAATTCTTCTTGAGAATGATGCCAAAGCATAGCAGCGGTAACATATATATTATTATCTGCCATACGCTTATAATCAGACTGATTAGCTTTATACACGTGTACAAGAGTATTGCGCATCTCGTCTTTTCCGCCTTTGATGAATGCGTTGACAATGCGATTTACGCCTTTGTTACCCATTACATGAACGTGCATAGTTACACCGTTTGAATTGGCTTTGCGCGTTATGTCTGTCAGTTCTTCTTCAGTCCAGTTGGCGACTCCCTGATGGCCGTCGGGATATAGCGGATCAACAAATCCAGTACCGGCCTCAACCACTCCGTCCATGAATAGCTTAATCCAGTTCGGTTTTACTCTCGTAGAAGCGTATTTCTTAGCGTTACCAGCTTGTGCTAACCGAGCGTCAATATCCATCCAGCTATCAATTTCGTATGCCAGCCCTAAAACGAAGCGCATATCACCGGCCTTGTCCATTTGCTGAGCGGCTTTATAGAAATTGTCATTAAAGAAGTATGTAGAGTAGCCGTCAAGATACATAGTGTAGCCTTCTGACAATAAATGCTCCTGAATTTTCGCCATGTTCTCTTTTGCCATATCAACGGGAAAGAGATTTTCATTGTCCATGAATGAACGTACATAAGTCCCAGCCTGTTCCTTAAGATAACCTGTAGGAGTTCCGTCTGAACCCATCACAATCTCGCCGCCTCGTATTTCTTTCTTGAGCACAGTACCGTCTGTTTTCATAATACCTGCATTGACTAAAGCAATAGTATTTACTATTCCGCTGTGCCCTCCCTCATCTGCGAAGTAAATGGGAATATCACTGCATATAGCGTCCAACTGCTGACGTGTCGGCATGTTTTGAGGGAAGGTTAGCCCGTTCCAACCGAAGCCAAATATAGCCGTTGCTCCTGTGTCTTTTGCCTTCTTAACCGCAGCAGGAACAATTTCCGTCAAAAACTTTTCAACGCTGTCTTCTCTGTCAACAACCGTTCCGACTGATTGAATGCCGTAACCCATCGAATAATGAGCATGACCATTACCACAGCCGGGCATTACAAGACCTTTTCCCGTATAATCGACAACTTCAGTTTTGCCTGCTTCGATGAATGCTTCTGCTCCTGCCTTGTCGCCAACATAGATATATTTGCCGTCCTTCACAGCAAACGCTTCAACAATCTGATTGCCTTCGGAAGTGAAAATTTTGCCGTAGACTACAAGATCCGCGTTAACCCCTTCAGCTGAACTTTTATTGCAAGCAACAAAACTTAACACCATAAGCACAGCCAAAAAGATATCGCGTGCTTTTTTAGATATACTCATATTATCTCCTCCAAAATTATAAATATGCTTTGAAAGCAAAACTTAATTTGCAGCACTAAAACGCAAAACAAAATACTCGTTTGAGCTTTCATTGTTGATGGATAAAAACGCTTCCGCTTCAGAAACAAATGCGAGATTATAAGCAGTCTTATCACTGTCTTCAAAACTCAAGAAATTACCGGAACGCTTCATTGTAACTAAGTCATTGTACGTGCGGAACTTTGTGAAAGTAGAAGTGTCGTTTGTTTCTGCGAATGAGGCTTGAATATTCACTGTCGCCGTATTTGCTGTTACGCCGGAGAACGTGAGAGAAGCACTCCCAAACGTAAACGAATCAGCTTTTGCATATCCTCCGCCGTCAGAGACAATCCATGTTTTCGTCATAGCCGATTCGATATCAAAGCCGGCCTTCTTTAACGGTAAAAACATACAGGCCAGTCCGGCATCGTCTTCGCTTTCAGCCATGAATACAAAAATTTCATCGGTATTCTCAATAAATATAATGCCTTCGCCGTTTTCTTCCGTGAATTTATATACGTTGTCATATACTTTCGTCAGTGTTTCTGTGCTGGCAGAATTAACAATCCGCAAAATCGGCGCTTCATCGTTGCTTCCGGTGTTCGAAGTCTTCATGTACAACGAATAAAAAGATGTTACGCTGCTCGTCAAAGCCGAAGATTCTTCTTGGGTATCTTTGAAGCATATTGAAACTGCTTCCGGGATAATCGCTGCGATAGTCTCAGAATTTACGGCTAAATAACCGCCGCCCTGAGCCTCGCTTAAATTCCAAGTTCCCCCCAAAATTTCTTGCGGATTTATTGCGTTAGGCGCATTTTTATTCATGACCGTGCTGAACTCGCAAACATAATCAAGATAATTAACTTTTCCCGAAAGATTAATTTTTTCTTCCGAAGACATCGTTATTGATAAAGTGTCTCCGTCGGAAGTCGTCGCTGTCCATTCGTTTATGCCATTGCGTTGCGTAGATATTGCGGCACCGTCATAGAATACCGGCAGGCATAAAGAATCGCCGCTGAGAATAACAATAGCTGTAAGTTTGGCCGAGCCGGCTTCCCCTTCAATCTTGCAGTCCTCAAAGAAAACCATTGCGCTTGTTACAGAAACGCTTACAGTCCAGGCAATTCCCTTTTTCTTCTCTTCCTCGTATTTTTCCTTTACGGTGTCCGAATTTCCTCCGATTAAAACTCCGATATTCTCTAATACGTCGCTCGAAAATTTTTCAAAAGGTCCAATTAAAGCCTCCATATCACCAAGCTCATCACTGGCAGTGCTTGTGATTGAAGCTGTGCCCTCAGTTGATGATGTCCATGCTCCACTCAAAGCCGCGTTTACGTCCGTTGTGCTGGTTAAAGAATTATTATCGCCTCCACAACCTCCCGCAAAAATTATTAGAGAAACCCACAAAAGACTAATAAAAATTTTCCTGTTCATGTCTTTTTCCCTCCTACTTTACTTCTTCATACGTTGAGTTATCGACATAGCTGATGTTGGCTTCTGGATTAGGAATACCTTGATCGAGGCTCATAATAAAGTTATCTGAAATATCACAGCTTATTGCTTTAAGTTTCGATGTTCCCTTAATCTTAACGCCTGTGCCGGCAAAAGTAGATTTATTCTCCGTGATTTTGCAGTTTTCCATTGTAATATCACAATTTGACGAGAGCACTCCTCCGCCTGTCATTGCTGCCGTATTTCTTGTTATGCTGCAATCAGTAATCGTAACTTGACCGTTGCCGATGAATAATCCGCCGCCAAGTGCTGCGCTCCCATTGTCATGAATATCACAGCTCTGCAATATAAGCGTCTCAGCAAGTGAACATATACCGCCGCCGCCTAACCAAGCAAAATTACCGTGAATATCACAGTTGATTATTCTGATGCTGCCTCCGGAAATATTTATGCCTCCTCCCTTCGTCTTAAGTCCGCCGATTATCGTGAGATTTTCGAGAGTAATGTTATTGCTTCCTTCGCATTGAATAATGCAAAAAGTTGCCGGCACTTTTTCATCACGGCTTAAGAGTGCGTTAGTTGTGCCACGAAGCGTGAGATTTTTTTTGATAACAATATTTCTTTTCAGCAAGAACTCTCCCGATAATTCAACCGTTCCGCCGTCTTTAATATGGTCAACAGCGTTTTGAATAGCCGTGCCGTCAGAACTCGTTATCAAAATTTTGTCGAAGCCGTCCTGTACATGCCAGCCCTCGCCAAGATCTATATCAGCCGCGAATGAACTTCCTGCAAACATAAACGTTATCAGCGTCGCAGTAAGCAAAAATTTTCTTGCCATAATTTTTTAAAACCTCCGATTAATAATTACTTTCCTTCAACTTCTTCAATGTCTTTCTTCATGTCCGCAGCAAGACTTTTGACATTGAAGCTCTCACGAAAAGCATTCATACGTGAAAACCCCCGAGCGTTTTTATCGTTCGAGGGTATTTCTTCATTAAACATTAATTTTTCCTTCTAAAGGCCATAAGCCCGCTAATGAGAAGCGCCAATGTTCCAAAGCCAAGTCCTGCGTTACAACCGCTGCTTGACGAGTGAAGAGTACTGCCGCTGTTGTTCCCGTCATTTTCTGCGTTTTCTGTGTTGAAGCTCAGAACTCCAGCGTCAACCCATTCATCGTCATCATCTGTGGTTCTCTGAACGGTTATCTCAAATTCGCCTTTGCGCGTATAACCTGCGATTGAGCTTACTGTGATAAAAGCGTCTTTGCCGTAATTGCTTGGTGCAGACGTATCATCGCTGACAGTCTCGCTAATAATCTCAATGGTGATATCGAGTTCATCGCTGGCATCTTCTCCATTAAACTTGACACTTGAAATATTCCAGAAAACTTCTTCGTCGGCCGTAAATGTATAAATTTTTTCTGTCGCGCTCGAAACAATATTATCCGGAATTGCATCAAGAATGAATGAAGGATCTACGCCCTCGAAAAATTCTTCAACAGCGATTATTTCATCGTCAGTCAACGTTAATACTCCGAACGTTATTCTATCTGCTACAGCCGCTATTTCATTTTCCGAAGCTATCAAATCTGACGGCGTGAACGTGAATGCAACTTTATTATTCCCGTTGAACAATGCAATATCATTGAGCATGAACACGTCTTCAATATCATCACTGACAAGATTATTGAGATCGACAATAGAATTAATGCTTGCGTTCGGAAGTTTCTGCTTACCTGACGGCGTTAATATGTAACCGACAAAGAAAGCATAGGGAACTTTAGGCCCGGAATAATTGAAGTTTGCTTCCATCGTTACGAATGAGTCATCGCTATGGTTCAGAATGAAAGCCGCTATATCGTCTACTCTGTTGCCGTCGCCGTCCGTAAAGTACAAAGGAGAGAGCTGTAATTCATCATCAGCAGCCCTGAAATATCCTGCACTGCTCGCAAAAACAGTTCCACTGCTCGACACGTTGACATCATCATAATCATAGACGAAGAACGGAGAA
>ERZ842401.3104-NODE-3104-length-21070-cov-5.775541_pt1 | contig 21070 bp, 10 predicted proteins | sample MGYA00521270_ERZ842401 | MGnify/ENA primary metagenome ERZ842401 (study PRJEB31892, sample SAMEA3878208) | bioreactor metagenome | biome: Moose rumen | place: Sweden | collected 2011-10 | study: EMG produced TPA metagenomics assembly of the PRJEB12797 data set...
TTTGGCTGCCATCTAAAGTTACATAATTGCTTAAACTCTGATGTGCTGTAAGAAATCCCGAATCATTAGTGAGTTGACTAGTTTTTGTAGGAATTGTAGGCAAATCAGCCCATACCGCTGTTCCACTAGCACTATATTTGAGGTATTGATTAGCAGCTCCTCCTGAAGGTATATGCTTATTACCAGCACTGGTAGGATGTGTATAAACCGTATCTTGGGTGGTTATAGTGCCTGTACTTCCATTGATTTGAGTATAGGTAATAGTTTTACCAGATACTGATAATCCTTTGATAATGGTATTAGTTAATTCATTACCACTAGCATTACCTGTGGCTTTAGCCGCTAAACCCGTACACGATCCGGATGATCCAGAGCAGTTACCTGTAACATCGCCTGTCAATGCTCCGACAAACGATGTGGATGTCACTTTTGCAAGTCCGGAAAACTCTCCAGCCGTATTGAGCGTTATCGTTTTTGCATTGGCCCAAGTATTGCCGTTCGGTTTTAGGTAGATGCTTCCATCTGCAACAAGATAGAGATCTTCGCCGTTATTGCCTGCAAGTGCATTGAGCTGTGCAGTTCCCGCTTCACCACCACCGACCACGGCATTTCCGCCAGAACAGAATGCTATGTTGATTCCATATTGGCTGTTGGAAGAGTTTGCGTGTAAAACTTGGCTCGTTCTAGTCGTGGTTGAGCCTTCGGTTGTGTCTTTGACAGTCATGCCAAGACCTACCTGATTCAATACAGGCTTTGCAGTAAAAGTCTTAACCCCACTAATTGTTTGAGCACCATCTAAAGTAACATAATTGCTTAAAGATTGATGCGAAGTTAAAAACTCACTAGCATTATGTGTAACTATATCACCGAATGCAGTTGTCCCTAGATAGTAGGCATTGGAGTAGACTGCTTTCCACTTTAAGCTAGAAGACCCTAAATAGAAAACATTATCATCATTAGGTATAAAGGCTGTAGTCCCATTTGTTGCAACACTAAGCTGTGCTCGTCTGTCATATACAAGTGTACCATCAGTATTACGCACTCTTAACTGAATTGTGTTAGTACCAGATGAACCCTGTTGCATTAAGAAATCAGCAAGGATAGTGTCTGCATTATCTATACAGCGAAGTGCATATGTGTAGGTTGCAGAAGGTGCTGTGCCAAATGTTGTAGGTGATTTGATTTTTATAATACCATTAGTAGCATTAGTGGCTTTAACTACGGGAAATGTAGTAAAAGTTTTCTCCCCTGCTACAGTCTCATTACCTGTAGTATGCACACAGTCAGAAGTATTAGTGATAAATCCGCTATCATTAGTAAGTTCAGATACAGCAGTAGGAACAGTTATATTAGCAGTCTTATTACTGGAAGCATTAGCAGTAAAAGTCTGAACATTAGTACCATTCTTCTGGATTGTAAGAGTGGCGTTATTTACTGTAGGTAGGCTACTGGAAGTGATAAATCCTGAATCATTGGTAATCTCTGAAGTCTTAGTAGGAATACGAGCAGTAACCCAGTTCTTGATATTAGTAACCAGATTACTTAAACCAGTGAGATTAAGGTACTTCAGTATTCCAGAAGGAGTAGGTTCTTCCTCTTCTTCTCCATCAGTTATTAAAAAATTTTTAAGTACTGTTCCATCAGCAGTCCAAGATGTAGTTGTATTACCTAATAACAATAAGTTAGTTATGGCATAATTAGTAGCTGCACTTATGTCTGCTTTTTCTACATCATCTATGTATAACTTAATCTTTAATACACCAAGGGATACTTCTTGTGTAATTTTTACTGTATACCATGTAGAAGTACTATAACTACCTAAACTTGTATCTCCTTCTGACCTAGTGTTTAAAGAAAATGTATTACCACTAGTAAAAAGTCCCCACCAATTACTATCACTACCTGAGAATAGAACACTCCAACCAGAAGAAGATGAATTGATTAAAGCTATATCAAAAGTTATAGTTAGCTTAGAATTATCACTTCCTGAAGCAAGGTAATAAAAATAATACCCTTTAGTATTAGGGCTATTCTGTAGATAGTACTCTCCACCATCTAAACCAAAAGAACCAGTCTTTTCACTGGTATTATCATATGTACCAACTTCAGGAGTGAGAGTATTCTGGAAGTCTGCTCTAAATAGTACTGTCATACAAACAGGTTATCAATTTCAGAATTGGTAATAGCTACTAAGTCACTGGCATTCAGCTTAGCCTCTAATGCAGTGTACACACCTCCACTAGATACAGCATTATTACTACCACTGGTAGGAGTAGAATCTATAGTAATAGTTATACTACCTCCAGGACTAGATACCCACTGTGCAGTACCATTAACTGTTTCCCAAGTGTAGAGGTCATACTTAGTAGCATCATTAGCATTAGGTACTAGATAACCTCTGCCCTCTACACCAGATGCAGGTAAGGTACTCACTACAGTAAATACATCTGCACTGGTAGTATAAGATGCTAAAGCAGTATTGATTAGTGTTTGAATATCACTTGTAGAAGGGATATTTAACTTACCCTTGAAGTAGGATAAACCAGTTAAGTCTAAAAACTTTATTGTCATAGATAATTCCTTGAAAAAGTGTTAAAAAACCAGAGAATTACTCTTGAAAAAGTGCATCTATCTCATCTTCAGTGATTCTGTCTGTATAGACATATGTCTCTGTAGTAACAGTACCATCTAAGTGAGTTATATAAGCAGTACCATTCTCAAAGGTAATAGAAGCTATACTCCTATCTGTTAAATCACCTATTAAGTCATATACTGCTCTGCCAGATACAGCATTAGTACCAGTAGATGTAACCCTATCATCTATTACTGGCTTATTACTTAAGTCATTAAATGAACCAGTAAATGCTACTTGCTTTAATGCTCTTGTACTGGCTTTCTCTCCTAGAGCCTGAGTAAGTACTTTATTCTGTACTGCATTAACAGACTCATCTGATAATGCATTATCTATCTCTGGCTTATCTGTTAAATCATTATAAGAACCAGAGTAAGCAACATCAGATAACTCATCACTTAAGATACCAGTTACCTGTTGCTGTAATGTGTTTATTGCTTCTGTATGATTAGATGTTACTTCTTCTAACTGGCTTATTACTTCAGGAGCAGTAGCAAGCCTAGTAAGAAGCTCTCTATCTTCATCAGAAACGTGTATATTTTGATTGGAAATATGCTCAGAGTATAATCCTATTGCTTCACTCAATCCATTCAAAATAGAATGAATCTGAGCTACTTCTGAGGCATATACAGACTGTTGTACATTCTCTTGGTTTAAGAGTGTTTCTATCCTCTGTCTGTCTTGTTGAGACAGATGTATATCAGTCCTGTCTACATGGTCTTTAACATAGTCTATATTGGCTATGAGTTGTATCTTATGACAGGACTCTATAAGCAAAGGAAGATTATCAGCAACAAACTCTACTATGTCATAAGCAGAGTTTAGTTGTCTGTTGATTATTGCACTCTTACCAAGAGTAGATACTCTAACTGCCATTGTTATTCCATATTGGCAAATTCAATGAGCTTATCTATGGTATACCTATGAGGTAAACCAAGATGAAGAGCAGCAGCAGTCCATTCTACACTACCCCATCCTGGTTCACTCTTATCAGGGTATCTCCAATAATCTCTGGCAGTCTTCATTAAATCAAAATGACTTATAGGTGTATTTGCTAAGTCCCACCTGTTAATGTCTTTAACAAAGGAACCATATTCTCCTTTAGTTGCATGGTAGAACTCATTAATACCTTTACCAGTCTTTAAATGGATAAGATACAAATCCACATCATTAGCAGGCTCAGTATAAGTATTAACTCCACCATCATATCTAGCCGCATAATAAGTAATAAATTCTCCTTCTGGATTAGATGTTAAACCAACATGAGTGTACTTATCAGTAGTAAAGATTCTAACTAATCTATCAAAGATATTATTAGCTATAGAATTACCCTTAAAACAAACCAGATAAACAGTATCAGTAATAAGAGTATCTTCTGCATCTCCTCTCTGAGCAGGAGGAATAGGACCAGTATATGCTCTCTGGAATGAACTACTTACATCTGCTAGTTGGTCATTAAGATATACTGTAGTAGGTTCTACAGCATAATAACCAAGAGTGTTATGTCCTGCTTTATCTGTAAAGGAGATGTAGTATCTGTCTATATTAGTATTAATCTGATAGGTATACCAAGTATCCTTATAATGAGACATTTGAGTATCTACATTGTAAGTACCATTATCTGTAACTAGGATATAAGGAGTATCCCATTCTTCTGATTTCTTAAACCATACAGTCTTATTCATATCTACTCCGTATCTAAATCATGTTTTAGTAATACAGGATAGGTAATACCATCTATCTTGGCTTTAAATCTTTCTGAAGGATAAGCACCTTGATTAGAAGCTAAAAGATAATACTCTGTATTATTCCTTAGTATAGAAATCTTCTTATAAGGTGGTAATCCTGGTCTACCCCAATATGCTTTTATACTACCTATATTTTTAATTAAGTTTCCTTCATAACTACTTGGACTAAAGTAAAAACTCCCCTCTTCTAAAGTATTTGTTGTGTTTCCCTTTGGAATATACCCAATATAAAATAAAGTATCATTTATATAAATTTCATAGGTAATTGGATAAGTATTGCTATATTGGTCAAAAGGTACTTGAGTTGTACTACGAGTAACTATAATAGTTACTTTATAAACAGTATTCGCTTCAAGAGTGAAATTTTCAGCGTACTGTGTTTCAGTTTTACAAATAGTACGATTCATCCAATTTGCTATATGCCCATCTGGATATAAATAAATACTTGAAAAATTAGCATTATCGGTGGGGTCACTTGTATGGTCAAAATTGATTAATTCTACACACTTTCCCGGAGTACTAGGGTTATACCTATTAGCATACATATTAGTTATTTTGAATTTGTATTCTACAGTTAAAGTATCATACTCAGGTGTAAATCCCCATACATCTGCATTTAATGCTCTAATATCAAAATAAGTATTATATCCATCTCCAGTAAGAAGCTTAGAATGAACTAAAGCATACTCACCTAAATCTTCATCATATGCTATTTCAAATATCTTTTCTGAAAGGTTATCATTCACATAACCAACTTCTGGAATGTAAGCACCACTAAGCATAGTCCATTCTAACTTTAAACGTACTGTTGCATTAGATACTCCCTGTAAAGGAACATCCATATACAAAGGTGTTCTATTATTAGTTGAAGTAAAAGGAGTATTAGCTACAGTTTCCCAATTAAGTATTCCTTTTGATTCTGGTTCATTAGGTAATACAGAATAAGCTCTGCATACCTCATCACCTACATGTACATTAATGTAGTTACTCGGCATCTTCACACCATAATTCAGTACCATCAGGAAGCTTAAGATGCCCATCATCAGTGTATACAGGTATCTTACTGGCTTCATTACCTACCATTTTAGATGTGATTAATTCATCTACATTAAACAGTACATCACCATCAGCACTGACTAAATGATAGGTATTGTAATTAGAATTTACAGTAGTCAGATATAAGATACCTTTTGGAAGATGATAAGGTTCTTCATCTATTAGGAGAGATGCTCCTGTATGTAGAGCTTCATATGGTTTACCTGTAATCTGGTTCCAATAAGGAACACTAGAAGGATAAGCATCACTTAAGCTCTCAGGGTCATAAAATACTATGTTATCTGGTAACTCTACTGGCTCACTGCTACTACCACCACTTCCATTACCTACTAGCTTAAGGTGAGCCATAATATCCTGATAAGCAGCCATAAGCTGCTCATAGTGCTCTTCTATAAACTTAAGCTTCTCATAAGCACTGTTAGAATTTCTATCTGCTAATCTTGCAGGTGATGTACGAGGAGAGAAAGACATATTAACTACCTCTACTAATCTTAACTTCTAAGGGGAAGAATATAACTGGACCACTTATATTGGTAAGCTTATATTCAGAACCAGAGGATACAGGTAATAATACAGGTCTTCTTCTTCTACCATATCCATCTGAACCAACAAAATCATCAGTTATTTCCTTGTCTCCTATCTCTAATGAAGCAGTGTATCTGCCATAAGCAAAGAACATAAGGAAACCACTGGTAGAAGCAGTATAGGTATAGCTATCTATTCCATCTTTACTGGATTTAACTATCTTATACTTACCAATCCTAGGTGTAATTGATGTTGCTATGGAAGCATTAAGTTCTTCGATAGCATTATCAATTATGCCAAGCATTTCATCCTTCCATGAAGTAAACTCCTGTCTAAGAGCAGCAATAGCACTATCTGTATAAGCTTTTAACTCTGCTTTAAGAGCATTATCCTTATCATCAGAATACTGCTTTAATTCATCTTCAAAATCATTAAGTGCATCTGCTACATACTCTTTAAGAGCATTCTCTAAGATAGCATCATAGTGCTCTGCACAGCGTATTACATACTCTGTAGTAGCTACTTCATCACTTACCTGAGAGAAACCACATAGAGGATAAGAACTTCTTAAATCAATATGTCCTTCATCAGATACCTTGATAGTAAAAGTATGCTCTCCTAAAACAAAATTAATGCCTATATTGGCATTAGCATATTGAGTAAAGGATATATGAGCTATCTCTGTATTATTCTTATCTGTAAAGGTAAGTGCTCTGGTTTCTGTATCTTCTGAAGGTACTGTATTTAATGCTGTAGTACTCTTCCTTACCAGTTCATGAGTAAAGGTGTAGAGAGCATCTATTACAGCAGGAGTATTAAGCTTAGGATATTGCCTAAGCATTTCATCAAAGAATGCTTGTGCTTGAATCATGATATAGCTCCAGTGTCATAACCTAATTGTAATGATGCTGCAAAAGCATCTGCATCAGCATTGATAGCAGCTATATCTTCTGCTGTAAGAGTATAGTCATAAGACCTATACCATGCTCTTATTTGAACATTCTGCCAATAAATACCACCCATTTCAGTACCACCTTGAGAACCTCTGATACCGTTATAAACAATAACAGTTCTAAGAGGAATATAGCTCTTAGTTACCTGAGTACTGGTATTTCTACAGTAGAATCTGGTTCCTATAGCTACAGCATCTCTAAAAGCACTATTGCTTTGTGATAAGCCAGCTCCCCAATTCTTCCTAAGGGAATACTCACCATTATCAGCAACTTGAATTATTAAATGAGGTTCTAAGAAACTATTACCAGCACCTAAGACATTACCAAGTATAGATGTAGTACTTGAATCCCAAGAATGTCCATCAGAACCAGCAAAGAGCTGGTCAAAGGAACCACTTACATAATCAACATCTTCCTCAGTAAAGGAAGTAAGTCCTAAGTAAGATTTAATAGCATCTACATCTACACTTACTAAACCATTCTCTACAGTAAGGTAATCACCTACCTGCATAATACCTTTCTGGCTTTTAGATGCTATAGGAAGTACTGTCTCAGGAAACTCAATACCAGATATAGCATTGGTAATGAAGTTATAGATACCCTGACTGGTAACACCATTCTGGGAGTTAGCAGTAACAGTAGAATCTAATGTTATCTTAGCTGCTTCTATAGCATCGTATATACCATCACTAGTAACAGGATTAGTACTACCGTTTGTAGGAGTTGTATCAAAGGTAAGAGAGAGTTCATTGATTATGCTTTGTCTTAAAGCTGCTAAAGCATCAGTAAGATAATCCAGAGTAACAATAGCAGTATTAACAGCAGGATTAGTAGTAGGTGCTGTAGCACCAGTAGTAGTTAAGGTGATTTCCTTATTACCTGCATGAAAGGTAAGTAACTGATTTACAGGGTCATAAGTAACCCATGCTAATACATTACCTTGGTCATCCTTCCAGTAAATATCACCACCATTAAGGCTTATATTCTGGGTATAAGTATTGTTACCAGTCCAGACATTATCACCAGCAAGAAGGTCTTGAATACTGTCATCATAATCAGCTTTTAAGCCTTCCATATAAGCTCTAAGCCATTGCTTAAGCTCAAATATAAATTGCTCCAGTTCTTGGAGCTTAACTATATTCTCACTTATGACAGCAAGCTTATCATATGCACTGTTGGCTTGATGCTGACATAAGAGAGGTGCATGCATAGGATGTAACATTACTTGTACCCTCTCCTAATTAACTTGATATTACTAGGTGCTACATAGTTACCCAGTGTATTTAATTCCCGTACTGTATTGCATAGCTGGTCATACTTTTGCAAATAAAATTGTGCTTGTGCCTGAGTATCCTGAGAACCCATAGATACTAAACACTTATATGCTATGTATGTAAACAATGCTTCTTCTAAACAAGGAGGTAAGAATACCTCTTGTTCCATATCTTCTGTATCTGGCTTAATGTATCTATGCTTGGCTTTATAAGTAACCAGAGATACTTCATTCTCATTAGCATTAGGTATCTGTATGGTGTTATATGAGGTAAGAAACCAGGAATGAGGATTATGGTCATCATTTAATGGTATAGGTCTACCATACTCATCATAAGTACCAGTTATCTGAAGTATGTCTTCTTTGAAAGGTTCAAAGGGAGTATCAAGTATATACTTGTGTAACTCCTCTGATTTAAGGTTAGTTCTGGCAAAGTCTCTGGTAAGCAGATAGATTGAGATTTGAGGATACTGCTGTATAGTTATCTGCTTCTCCATTAAAGGAAACTTACTATACAGGTCTGTAAGAGCCTGATTGAGAAAAGAGATTAAGGCAGGTACTCTGTCTTCTGCTTTCCAAGATATATTAGTAAGTTCACCATACTTAACAGTATCTATGATTTGTTGTAATTGCATATATCTCCTAGATTATGTATGAAGCGTATCTAGACTCTCCAATACTGTTATCTGTGTATTCCCTTATAGAATAGATATTATTCTCATCTACCTTGAATGAGGTAGGAGTACTAGGTTTCCATAGATTCATCTTAGACAGCATAGATATAGTATCTAAGCAGTCATCATGTCTGGATAGAAAACCAGAAGGAGATATGAGAGTTATTTCTTCTATAAATTCCCTTATCCTATTATCTTCCCTAAGTTCTTCAGGGAAGTAGAATTTATGTAATTTAAACCAGGGTACAACACTGTTAAATCTAATAAACTTATTGGTGTTAGGTCTTATACCTGGTTTAGATGCACCTTTCTCTCTGGCTATATTAAGGAAAGAATTTCTTCTAAAACATTCTTTCTGGATTATGTCTATGAATCCTCCTTGTTGTCCTGTTATTTCAATACCTATCTGTACAGGATTGTATAAGGAGTTAAAGGTGAATAAGTCTTCTATAGTTTTATCAATAGTCTGTCTTTTAACAATACCATCTACCCAGTAGAAATCTCCATTATTAGAGTAAGCCCATACTGTTATTACTGAGTAGTCTGCACTCTCTTTATCAGATACAGCAAAGTCAGTAGTAATGTAGTAATTGAAATTCTCCTTATTAGCCATTAAGTCTTTTAAGGAATACCACTGGATTTCAGTAGGAGTAATGAGTCTGTCTTCATCACTCATAATGCGAAGCATTAGCTCTTGGTTAAATGCTTGTATGGTTCCTGACTTAATAGCATTGTCATACTGCTCTTTAACAAAGTCATAAGAGAATCTGTCTTCCCATGCTCCTCTGAATTCACTTCTGTCACATGGAAACTTCTCACATACAGGGAATACATTTACATTCCATGCTCCAGATTCAACTGCTTTGTATAAAGGGTCTTTCTTATTGAATGGAGTACCACACCATATAACCTTTCTATGGTTTGGATGTAAAGCATGGAATACAGCCTTATAAACAGTATTCTCTATGTCCCCTAACACTGTAGGAGACTTAGCATCCTTATCAGATAAGAGGTCATCTAGGATAGCTATCTGAGGTCTTGTATTGAGTTTCTTAGTACCACGAATACCAGTATTAGCACCATAACCATTAACTGCTAATACATGCCCTTTAGCATTGGTAAAGAGCCAGTAGTTCTCAGTAATCTTTACACTAGGTACAAACTCTTGAAGAAACTTAGAATTGTTATATCTGCTCTCTAGGTTCTCTCTCATGGACTTAACACCATTGTCCATTGAGTCAGTAACATAGAGCATATAGGTAACATCACCAAAGCCAGGTAATTCACCATATACAGCAAGATAGAGGATTAAGTACTCTGCCATTACAGTAGACTTAGCAGAGCCTCTATAGCAGAGATTTATGGTATTACCAGGATGAATAAAACTATCTAACATCCTACAGTGCATGATAGGAGTTTTATTCTCTTCTCCACCTTTATCTCTGTTTACCAGTTTAATAAAGTTAATGAAGTCTAAAGCAAACTCACTAGGTCTGTAGTTAGGGTCTACTGCATAAGATACTTCATTAAGATAATCATCAACACTCTTCATACTGAGCATCCTCTATGATTGGAGCATTAAGAATATCTGTTAATGAACCTCCCTGCTGTAATGCTTTTAACTGAGCTTTAGCTAATTCATTAGTAGTCTTCCTAAGCTCTTCTACAGTCTCAGATTCTTTTACAGATACACTCAATTCCATCTGCTTTACCTCAGGTGGCTTAAGTGTATCCATTAAAGCTTTAGCAGCCTGTGACCTTACTAATGGCTTTACTGAAGGGTCTAGCATTAGTTCTCTTTGAACATTGATAGCTTCCTGAAATACATCCTGATTAAGAATGTATGTAGGAATCATCATTGTCTGATAGAGAAGAGTTACTAGTTTGGATTTGTTATAAGCAGAGATAAGAGAGTTAATGTCTTTATCAGGCATACCACTCTCTTGATAGTGTTTGTATCTGTCTGGAAAGGTTTTCTTATAAGCCAGTACATTGGTATTACCCATAGACTTATAAGTACAATACCTTACAGCAGATATGTAGTTCTCTAATTTGAATTTACCTTTAGAGATTACATCTGTATAACCTAACAGGTTTTGAGACATAACCTCTCTGGTATCAGGGTCATTTAAACAGGCATTAAAGGCATCTCTAATCTCATCAGATACACTACCTTTAACAGAGACAGGTAAACATTTCTTGAATTCTTCAATTCCGATTTCTTCCATAGAAGCTCCTTAGTTTACCGTCTCTATACAGTATTTCAGTGTCTTATTACAAGGAACTCAAGGCATTCATAATTCTCATAGAAGGAACTTGGTCTAAGGAGTCATACCATAATCCAAATCCAGGCATATGCCATCTATAGGTTAAGGAATCAAAACCAAGAACAGCATTGTAAATATCACCTATACCCATAAACCTGTTAGCACCTATCCATGTTAATGCACCTGCTGGATTCTTAACTAAGCTATTGATGATGTTGGTTTGAGTACCAAATAAGAACTTAGTAAAGGGTAATGCACCAATACTGTCTAAGTACTGAATGTTTCTAGGTAAAGGATTTGAATAATCTACAAAGGTCTGTACTGCTTGTCTTAATGCTTCATCCTTATTGATATGATTGTCTTCGGTAAGATGTTTAAACAAAGCATACTTACCAACTATATCTCCATTAGTAGCTAAGTCTTCCAGCTTGTTATACATAAAGGACTTCTGGTCTCCAGCAATCTGGTGTCCAATACCTTGTAACTGCTTAGGGAAGTACTTATCAATTAAATCCTTAGAGAATCTGTCAGACTGGCTTAAGTCTTCTGCAACCTGAGGAATAGCACCATTTTCAGCAAGATAACTAATAGGATTATTATGCATAGCAGATTCAATAACTCTGTATCTTGCAGCATCCTTATCAGTGTAGTTATTAGTTACATACTTTAAGTCTAATAAGGATTTCTCCTGAGCTAATTCTCTGTAAGCATTATAAGCTTTAAGTCCTTCTGCTTGATACTGGCATACTTGCTTAGGAGTAAGACCTAATACACCAAGAGTAACATTGTTAGAAACAATGTTTCCAATGGATACAGCTATACCTTTAATTACAAGATTCTCTTTACCTATACGGGTAAGATACTTCATAAGAGATTCTGTATAAGCTGCTGGAGCACTATGCAGAACATGGTCTACATAATCCATATAGGTATGCTTAAGTTCTTCATAGTACTTAATGTTCTTATCTACAGTAGAAGCAGAAAGGTTCTTATAACCTAAGATACCAGTAATGTATCTGGTTTCTACAGGTACACCTTTATCTCCATATTTCTCATTGAAGTAACTCTTAATCTCATAAGGAATAAGCTTATATATCTTCTGTCTTTCAGGGTCAGTTTCATCCTTAGTAAGCCAAGTGAAATCATTCTTAGCTTTTCTATCATTGTAGAGTTGGTCTAATGCTTCAGCTACCTTTGTATTCCACTCAGGAGCTTTTGACCTCTCAATGATAGAACCATAATGGTCTCCTAATACAGCAGTAATCTTATAGTTCTTAGCTAAGTACTTATCCTTGGTTTTCTCATTTACTGCAAAGGTAGCTCCAGATAAACCAGAGGTAAGACCATAAGTAGGAGTGAATACACCATCAATCTTCTTATAGTCATTCTGTACAAACTTATCTGAATTAAGCTTACCAATCTGAGTATTCATGTACTTATCAAGGAAGTACATAGCATGCTCATTCCATGTAGGGTCAATATGCATGTCATCTACTAAGAGATTGTCTACATAGATATTGGCTTTATTCCTTCCATTGTAGATGTCAGTAAGAACTGGAATACCATCAGTATAAGGAATATCAGGCATATACTTAGCACCAACAGCTACATACTTATGACCATTGGTGTAGTCACTGTAGAAGCTGTCTAACTGTATATTCTTTATCTTTCTATAACCAGTCCACTGATAAGCTTTTAACTGTTCTTCAGGAATAATCTCATATCTGTTATTAGATTTACCTCCATGAAGTTCACCCTTAGGAATATGATTAGACTGATTAGACTCTGCATATACTTCAGCTTTCTCATTCTGAATAAGATGTCCATGAAGAGTAAGTAATCCTTCTAACTCCTTAGGATGCTTTCTCATCTCCATATAGACTCTAGGATTAGCCTTGTTATACTCATGCATTGCATACAGAGTAACTAACTGGTCTATTTCTGTAGTAAGGCTACTATTGTCTGTCTCATACTTAGTTCCACAGAAGTTAGCTATCTCATAAGCATTGTTATAACCAATACCAGATGTATTTACTCCATGCACGAGTTTATTAGCTAAACCACGAGAAGCATTAATGTAGTACTTACCATAGGGTTCTTTAGATAACCTGGATTCAATACGTTTAATCTCATTGTATCTGGCTTCCTTACTAGTCATCAGTTTAACAACATCATCAATGTTTCTAGAACTATCCAGTAAGCATTGCATATCAGTATGTATTACATACTCTGTAAGGTTATTAGCAGTCTTGGTATCAATGTCCTTAGTAAGTTCTACAACAACATTATTTACTGCACTAGCTCCTTGTTCTCTGGCTTTATCTACAGTATCTTTAGCAGCCATTCTGAGTTTTACATATTCCCAGTTATTAGCAGATACACCTTCAAAAGACTGCTTTAACTCATTAGCTAAATCACTCTTAATGCCCTTAATGTCATCTATGTTCTCTACAAGAGAAGGCATTAATTCAGTCATTCTGCCTTGAGCATATACATACCTTTCTAAACCACCAGTATGTACAAGAGAAGTATAAGGATTAGTTGTATCCCAAACTCTCCTTACATAATTACCTGCTCCTTCAGCATCTTCAAGAGTAAGTTCAGAATCTTTTCTAGAAGCAAGCCAAGTACCAACAGCAGTAGTAAGCTTTGCTGCAAACTCAACTACTTTCTGGTTTATGCTTTCTAGTTTAGATGTTTCTCTCTGATATGCTTCCTTAGGAATAGTATTGTGCTCATGGTAGTAAGCTTTAGTAAGTTCAACACCTCTCTTAAAGAGTGTTGCACATATCTGATTAATGTTCTTAGGACGATTCTCACTATAAGGGTTAAGCTTATCTAAGAGCTTATTCATTACTCCTTGAAGTCTGGAATCAAACTCCTTAGCTACATTAGAATGCTTACTGACATTATCCAATGCATCTCTAAATCTCTTATTAGTTACAGCATAAACCAGGAATTCTGCTTCAGGTTCAGCAGTATTAGGGTTATTAAAGATGTAATCAAAGATACGCTTATCTTCAGCATCCTGATATGTAAAATCATCCCATGTAATATGCTGTGCAACAAACTTATAAAGGTCTACAAGCTGCTTGTATGCAGTAGGGTCTAACTTAAGGAACTCTACAGGGATATGTCCTAACTCATGTCCAAAGGTTTCAGTATTAGAACCAGAACCATCTCTAACAACACCATACTGCACAAAGCCTACTTTAGTGTTGTTTAACATTGCTAAGGTAGATGTACCATCTCTTCCTAACTCTTCATTAAGATAAGTTCTGACAAGAACATTAGCATCAAGAATAGCTGCAATAGTTTCATTAACTAAGGAGTTATCAATACCATTAGCAGCATCTATAGCATTAAGGTCTCTTGCAATATCTCTAAGTTGCTGACAGGAAGTATCTTTGTACAAAGCAAATTCTTCCCTAGTCATCTGGTCTACTGGCTTATTACCATAACCATGTGTAATGCCTATCTGATGTTCTTTTCTCTGTACAACCTTAGTATCAAATCCAGCCTTAATCTTATCTACAACACCATTGATAACATCTTTGGTGTTATCAGCTTCAGTAAATGAAACCAGAATATTCTGCTTATTTGTATTAAAGAATCTTCCAGGATTGGTTTCTTCTCCAAGATATATAATCTTGTTATCAGTATTGATTGCTGTAACAGCATTCTGAGTACTGATTCTGTCTAAGTCATTAGCAGCAGCAGACTCTTCAGAAACATAGAAAGATTTCTTATTGTTACGGTTAAAGATTCTGTCAGGAATTCTTAAGTACTTTCTATCAGCATTGGGCAGAGTAGATTGTGCTTTTATCATCCTAAAAAATTGATTAATACCATCAGGTCTCCTATCAGAGACAGAAGCATTAAACAGATTCTCTAAGCTGTAAGCAAACTTCTCTTTTAAGTAAGTAGGAGTCTCAGGACTGAGAATGAATACTTGCTTACCATACTTAAGCAGATTAGGAGCCAGAATGATGTAAGGAGCAAGCTCAGCAACATTAACTTCGTTATCTGCTGATACTTGGAATCTCAGATGTACTCTGGTTCCTTTGTAATAAACATCCTTAATAGTGATAGGTGCAAATACAGAAGACCTGTTCTGATACACACCATTCTCATATAACCGTAATCTTTCCTTATGTATTTTCTTGGCTTGTTCGTATGCCTGTGCAAAAGCAGGAATACTAGAGATTGCACCATACACAGCAGGATTATTTATCATTAATCCACCAGTAAGAGTAGGTACAGTAATGACTGTATCATCCTCAATCTCTGATACCCAATCATCAGTCTTACCATCTAAGATTCTATTGGTATCATCTGCTAAGGAAACAATACTAGCTGAGTTGGTTCGGTTATAGAGTTCAGTATCAGAAGCAGAATCAAAGTTTCTTGCAGCTAAATCATTATCTACAAAGTCTTGAGCCTGCTCTCCAGTGTATAAATGAAAATCAGTTATAGCAGTATCTTTAGCAGAGAGCAGATTACCATGTATATCTCTCTGAGCTTCACTTAACCAACCTACATTATTACCACTAAAAATATAGCTCTCATTACTCTCTTTGAGTCTGAGATTATGTGCTGTATCTGCTGATACCCTAGTAGGGTCTCTACTTACATTAAAGTTAGTTTCATACAGGACACCAGCTCTAATAGATGCAGGTACAAATTGATTATTAAATTCAAAGTTAAGATGCTCTAAGTCTTTCTTATTGTTACTAAGCACAAAGCTAATACTATTGAATTTACTGGCTCTCTTCTGCACTAAGTTAGTTAAACAGATATTCTTATTAACATCCAGATTGGCTTGATTAGTAAGAGGAGGGATAAGAGCAATCTTAACATTCTTCCACTTAGAGTTATTGTTAATCCTGTTATTAACAGCAGCTAAGAGGATTCTGCTTAAAGCATTATCCATCTTAAAGGTGAGAGTAACATCTTCAATGTTGCCATTAGTATCCCTACTAAGAGCTGCTTCAATCCTATCCATGTATCTCTTAATGTAACCCTCTAAGAATGCAGAAGGTTTACTATTAGGAGTTTCAACTAAAGGATTTAAACCAGTTACAGCAAAGGATTTGGAATTAAATTCCTGTAACAGAGATTCAAGAGAAACACCATCACCTACATTAATCTCTACTACATTAGCTCCCTGTAAAGAAGCCAAGTCTACTAGATGTAGTTCTTCATTCTCCCCTTCATAAGCAATCTCCTGCATCATCTTATGGAGTATACCTAATGAAGTAGTATCTTCATTAGAGAACATAGCAACTACATTATCAAGTAATGACCATGCTCCATACTCAGTAGACATACGCTGAGATAACTTAATAGCTCTCTGCATGAACATTCTATTGAATACAGTATTATTACCTTCAGCACCAAAGGCACCAATAGACTGTACCATGCTCATTAACTCAATAAGAGTTACAAGCTGACTAGCAGGAGTATTAACAGTAGCTCTTGCAACATTAGCATTATTTACTTTGCTTACAATAGTTGCATGCTCATGCTCTCTGTTATTCTGAGCATTGAAAATATCATGGAAGAAAGACTCATTGTATTCTCCCTTAATGTATTCCTTGTATTGCTCAATTAAAGGTCTGAGATTGTTTATCTGGTTTTCATTTAACTTAAGTGCTCCCTTAGTAACCCTGTATTCAAATTCATCCATTGTTTCAGGGAAACTAACAAATACATCTTTGATTTGGTCATAAAGGTCTTTATTCCTTTGTCTCACAAAGAATGCAAATCTGGATGCTTCTTCTGTTTTGAAAGCAACCATGTTTACATCCTTCATATCTTCATTGATGTCTTTCAGTAATGCAATAGCACCTCTGGATGAAATCTGCTTACCCTCTGCATACATACCATCTGCTTTAAGAGTAATACCAGTCTGGTAGTGCATAGCATACTGGTTTATTTGCAGGTCTTTACCATTCTCAACTTCTTTAAGTCTGAATAACTTACCTGCAATCTGTTCCTGAATAAGAACAGTTAAATCTTCGATACTCCTTTGAATATCAGCAACAGCACTTCCTTTCTTATCAAAGTCAGGATGAGCCATCATGTAGTTAAGCTGTGCCTGTAACTTCTTAAGTGTCTGGATAAGAGGTCTGTAGGTAAACATAGTGTTTTCTACAAACTGCTCTTGGAAAGCAGTACCTACATTAGCTTCTCTATCCTGGATTTGAGCATAGGTAACAATAGCAGCATCATGAATACCTAAGAACTCACCTAAGGAATCTCTTATGCTGGATTGACATCTATTGATGATTCCAGAATCTCTACCATGATTAAATTCAGGAGAAAGAGCTGTAGCAATAGATTCTTTAGTAAGAGTTGATTTGGCATTGAGGATTAAACCAGCAGTGCCATCATTAAAGTAAGAAGGAACTTTTTGATGTAACTTAACTAATTCAATAGCACTGATAGTAGCATTTCTTAAAGCATTAAGAGATGTTTCATCAGCATCTATATTGAGTACTAAACCAAGCTGACTGGTAATACTCTCAATATCTGCATTAGTTAAATCTTCTAATGATTTACTCTTCCAAGTATCACTTGTAAGAACTTCTGCAATAGCAAGATTAAAGAACTTAGCTACATTATCTACAGCACCCATAAGAACCATAGAATGATTCTTAGCTAGCTGCATTCTCTTTTCAGTTGCTTTAGCTGCATACTCAAAGATGTACTCAGTCATCATAGATGCTATTTCAGCATTATCTTCTGCAACAAAAGAGAATCTGTCTAAGGTTATTCTGTCTAAGTTAGACTTAAAGGATATTGTATTATTGTCAGCATCTCTAAGAATAATAGGCTTCTTATTAATCTTAGAGAGATGCTCATACATCTTAACAACAGCAGGTAAGTTGGTATCAATGTTCTTAGCTACTGCTTCTGAAATCTTCTTAGAGAATTCATCGAGCAAGTAAGCAATAAGAGCATTTCTACCAGCACCATAACTGCTAGGCATTGTTACATACTTAAGTATGTTCCTCTCAAACAGAGCCTTAATAGCAGATGTTAAATCCTTGGCTTTGTAGAAAGTAGTACCAATGTATGTAATAGCAGCAGCAAAATCTCTTAATGAAGGATTGCTCTGAATACCCTGAGCAACAGCTTCAATGATGTTATCTGTTGCCATATGCAGAGCTTCAGTACCTGTTGCTTCATAGGTATCTTCAACTCTTTCTCTATCAGCCATCTTAGCTGATACATAATCTTTTAAGGTTTCATCTCCATTGTATGGCTTAGTAAAAATACCAACACCTACAAGCATTTGATAGGTATAGGTATCCTCATTTCCTAAAGCACCAGAAGTAGCAAGGTGAATACTTGTTCCATTGGTAAGACCATCAATTTCAATTCTGAGTTTAAAATCTTTAAGCTCTTCATTATTCAGTATCTTTTGCAGATTACCATCTCTTGCTAATTCTTTAATAGCAAGTACAGCTTCTGCATTAGTCTTTAATTCAAGCTCTGCTTTCTCTTTCTTAGTAGAAGAATACTCAATCTTAGCTAAAGCTTTAGTAAGATTTTCATCCTTTAACCTAGCTACTATTTCAACAGCAGAAAGATTAGGAGCTTCATCAATTAAACCCCTAAACTCTTTAACTTGTACTAAAGCATCAAATACCTCTCCCATCTTATTAAGAGGTACTTTATCTGTATCAAAGCCAAAGTTAGCAAGTACTATTGCTTTGAGTATGTTCTGCTGTACATCACTTCTGGCTCCAGGAACATCATTGATATTAGGTATAGATATTCCTGCATGTCCAGTGGGTCTAAAGTAGTTTCTAGTAGGCTTAAACTCTCTGTTATTAATCTTAGGAGACTGTACATATACCCTATTATTAATGGTATTAGTCATAGGGAAATGCAGTTTTAAAACCTGTGCACCATTTCCTAAAGATGCTAAACCAGAGACTTCATCATATAAGTCTTTCCATTGATTGAACTTAGCAATGTTGTCAGCATTGTCTCTTTCTTTATAGAGACCTCTATGCTTATCCCATGTAAAATCTAAGAAGCTAAAGATATTCTTAAGAGTCTCTTGGTCATTAGCATACTTAGCTATTAAATCAGCATAGGTATTACAACCTTGTAAGAAGCTTAATTCTGAAAGAACTCTATCAGCATCTAATACCCATTCAGTATCCCATTGCCATGCAATTTCAATTAAGCGATTGTTACTAATTTTGGTATCATCTTTCTTGATGTAAGAACTTCTAGGAAGGAATACCCAGTGAGGCTTAGCAGGGTCTCTTGAAAGATTAACTGCTACAGTTTCTTTATCATCATTAATAAGTAAGTCATAATCATTACCCTTAGCATCCTTACCTGTAACATGCCTTATATTATCAGGTAGATTAGTAGGAAGAGGGTCTACTGATGTTATGCCAAAATCACTTGTAAGTTTCTCTTGTTGATAATCTGCATATTCAGTAGAAGTCTTATAAGCAGTTTCTCTGTCATAATTAAATATGTCAGTATTAAGATGGTGTCTCTTATTGTTAGAGTCCATCTTTGGCTTAGTAAGATTCTTAAGTGTAGACTGAAGCCTCTCTCCTTTAGCAGTAATCATGGTAGCTCTCTGCCAATTATTACTACGGAGTTCAGCATCTGTTATGGTTTTCTTATACTCACCAGTCTTAACATTGAAATAGTACTTCTCAATGTAACCTTCTTTTTCTAAGAGACCATAAGCTCTACCACCTAAAGCAGTAACAAGTCTAGGGAATACAGCAGCTCTGGCATTTCTATCTCCCTTTCTTAAACCAGATTCAGCGGCTATCTGGGTACCCATATCATAAGCCAGAGTAGCAGTATCTATAAACTTCTTAGTTACAAATACTTTAGCTGCTGTATTAGTAAATCTGCCAGTAGCCTCTATATTCTTAATGTAATCTTCTGATTGCTTACCTGTAAGTGTAGCTACATGGAATAAAGCTACACCACCCATGATGTTTAAGATTTCATCATTGTAGGTAAATGCACCATTCAGAGTAGCACCAAAGATTTCATCTGCAAGATTACCTTTAGACTCACTGAAGTAACCTGCATTCTCCTTTAGTGTTTCTAATAACTTAAGAAAAGCAGCTAACTCTGAAGCACATACATAGTCTGCATTAAGAGCTAAACCAGTAGAAGCAAAGTTAGTGGTACCTAAAGGAGAAACAGCTTTAGGGTTAAACCTAATGTCAGTACTATATGCAGAACGCTGTACAGAGTATTCAATACTGTCTGTATTGCTAGTATCATGAAGCTCTTGCTTAGCATTAGTAGTAGAACTAAGTCCTACAGTATTGAATAAGCCTTTAGTACCATTAGCATTGGTGGCATTATTGATGTAAGCCTGAAGTGTTTTAGCTAATCTTTCAGCTATGTCTGAATCATCCTTAATCAGATTCTTAATATCATTTAATTTGAAGTTACCCTTAGAATCTGTATAGGCTTTAATGATTTGAGCATCTGCTGTAGTGATACCTAAACTATGTAAATCCTCTCTATTGGTTCTACCATCACTATTCTTTTCTTCAAGCCAGGTAAGAACATCATTAAATGTCTTACCATTTTTAGCTACTACTTCAACTACACTAGAAAGATTCTCCTTTGTAGTAGTCATAGGGTCATTGTATTGATACTCTGTAAACTCTAATGAATTCACATTAGAATACACATCTAAGAGCTTAAACAGCTTGATTACTTTATCTCTGGTAGGAATATCAGAGAAATCAATACTGTTACCCATAACAGCATTCTTTAATGCAGAAGCAATTAATCTAGGTGCTGCTGCATTTAAGAATAATCTTTCATTATCATTTAAAGTAGCATTATTAATAGAGTCCTTAATAGTTTTAGGTGCTTTAACAGGAGGTATCTGTTTTTCTGCTATATCATTAATTATTTTTTGAATATATT
>ERZ842401.3105-NODE-3105-length-21070-cov-4.940281_pt1 | contig 21070 bp, 21 predicted proteins | sample MGYA00521270_ERZ842401 | MGnify/ENA primary metagenome ERZ842401 (study PRJEB31892, sample SAMEA3878208) | bioreactor metagenome | biome: Moose rumen | place: Sweden | collected 2011-10 | study: EMG produced TPA metagenomics assembly of the PRJEB12797 data set...
CCCTACACGACGCTCTTCCGATCTATTAAAGATATAATTAAAGCAGTAACAATATATATTAAATAATCTGTTATTAATAATCTTTTTACTCTTTTAGTAAATACTAAAGGTTTAACTATTTTTTCTTTGTTTAAACTATTTAAATATAATAGTGAAATAATAACATAGAAAATAACAAATATAATCATTGTAATATTACTATCTAATAATAAACCTATTAAAAAGATAATAAATAATATATCATAATTTATAAATACTTTATTTTTATTATTATTAATCCATTTTAAATAGCGATTTCCATCATTATACCAATTTTGTTGTAACATATGTAATGATTTTTTTGATTTTAAAAATATATATGGTATAAGAACTAGTAATGATATTAAAAATTTAAACATAAATACCTCCTACTTTAAGAAACTTTTCATGACATTAATAGTTTGTCCAAGTCTCTCTAAATATGCATAATGTGTACAATTATCATATATTACAACTCCTGCATCTTTTATTAAACTTTCTAATTCATAAGCCCCACTTACATCAACTTGATCATCTATAGTACCCCATACGAGTAAGGTTGGACAACTTATTTTTTTTACTTCTTCTCTAATATCAAAATTAACTGTTTCAACTAAAATCTTTCTCATTAAAGGACTTGCATTTTTATAATCAGTTGATCCTATATGTTTTTTAGCAAATTCTTCAAATTTGTTTAATCCTGGTATTTTTTTAGCGCTCTTTAACATTTTAGTTTTTAAAGATAATTTTTGAATTTCTTTTTTATATGATGGTGCGAATAAAATTAGTTTTTTTACATCATACATTGATGCATAAAGTAAACTTGTTTTACCACCAAATGAATGACCTATTAATATTGGATTTTTTACTTTTAAACTATCTAATAATTGTTTTACGACATCAACAAAATCATATACAGTATATACTGAAGTAGGTTCTTCACTATTACCATGACCTGGTAAATCAATTATTATAATGTCAAAATCATCACTAAAAGGATCCGCAACTGGTTTCATCATTTCTATATTTTGACCCCAGCCATGTAAAAAGACTAATGTATCACCTTTTATATTTCCATATCTAATATAATTTATTTTAATGTCTTTATAGGAAAACATATTATCACCATAACAATTATATCATTATTTTAATATTCTTAAAAGAAAAAAATCACATAAAGTGATTTTTATTTATTAATTTTCAAATTTTCTTACTTTTCTTGTAGCCATATATAGAACAAATGCGATTGCGACAGTAGCAATACCATAAACATAATACATATTTACACCTGTTTTTGGGTTTGGACATGATTTATAGTATGCATCTTTTGTAACTTCATTACCATTTTTATCATAGTATTTTCCGCTTTCAATTCTACATATTTTTTTAGTACCACATGAAGTTTCATATTCTTCTTTACTTACTTGTGCTCCAGTTTTGTCATAATAAACACCATTTTCAATTTTACATATTTTTTGTTCTACTTCATTAAGACAAGCTAGAAAATATGAGTAATAATCTTGACCATTAAGAGTTACTTTAACCCATGAAATGAAATAACTATAATTTGTTGGCGCTTTAACATTATATCTTTGTTCTGTATCTGTAGATTCTTTTAAAGTTAATTGTTCCCAATTATTATCATTATAACCAGTAACTAAAGCTGCTAATTCATTTTGTAATGATAACACTTTTTCACTATTACCATCTACTTTTGCAGCATCAATTGCTTCTTGTTCTTTTGTTCTAATCGCATCAAATGTTTCTTTAGTAATTTCAACATCTTGATGATATACAACTGCACTAGAGTTATTTAATTCTCCTTTTAAAGATAAATAGTCACCTTGATTTTGATCATCAATATAATTAAATACTACGTTGTTCTTTACAATATTAATATTTTGATCATAAGCCAACGCTTTAGTTAATCCTGATATAGATATAACCGCACTAAGTATAATTCCAAATACTTTCTTTAAACTTCTTTTCATAATAATCCTCCTCTATTGTTAATTAAATTATACAAAATAAAATCAAAGATGTCAATATATTCATTAATTAATATTTACAAAAATCGACAATTTATACAAAAAAACAAATAATGTTTAATTTTAAAAAAAAATGTGATATTATATTTATAGTAGAAAAATATAATAAATACAAGGACGTGAATAATGAAAACTTTAATAAGATTTAATAACGAATATGTACAATTCTATGATTATGCTGATTATAAAATACCTGAATATTCTAGAACTAATGTATTAGATTTAGAAGAAATAGTTTTAAGTGATAGTTTTATTGATGATAATTTTAATTTTATTTTTAATTTTATTAAATCTAAAATTATTAAAGATAATATAAGTAAAGTATTCATTGATAAAGCTACTATAAATAAACTTGTATTTAAAATTATATATAATATTGAAAATTTAAATTATGTATACATAAATGAGGATAAAAAAATAGATACTGAATTATTTAAATATATTTTAATGAATAAAAATATTAAAGTATTTAATTGTTATGATATAAATCCTATTACTTTTGAAAGATTAAGTTTATCTAGAAAAATAAAAATAATAACAAGGAAAAAATATACTGATGATAGCTATATATATCGATTAAACAATTTAAATACTTACTCAGATATATATTATAAAGATGGTATTGTTATAGATAAATTATTACAAAAAAAAGATTTATCTAAATTAAACGAATTTTTAAAAATAAATAAATATTTAAAAATAATTTATATAAAATTTTTTGACAAAAAAAACTTATCTAGTATATTGAAGTTATTAGAAAAAAATAAAAAGAAAAATATTGGTATTGTAATAATAGAAAATGATACAAATATAAAAAGTATATTAAATAATATTATTGATATAAAAAAGAAAAACAAAAAATATTTAAAGAAAAATAAAATTATTATTAAAATAAAATATGAAGATAAATATATTAAAAAGAATATTTTTAAAGAATTAAATTTGAATTTTTTTAAAACTATATTAATATTTATAATACTTATTACGTCAATAATATTTGGATTAGCTTATATAATGAACAAGCAAAAATCGAAAGAGACAGAACAAACAGTAGAAAAAATAAATAACATAATTAATTCTATTGATATAGAACAACCAAAAGAAGAAAAAAATGAACCTGAACAACCTAAAATAGAAAGTATTAAAACAGAAAAACCTAAACAAAAAAGTGCATATTTTAGAAGTTATTCTAAAGCGATTAGTGAACTAAAAAAAATAAATAAAGATACGGTTGGATGGTTATCACTTAATAATTCAATTATTAATTATCCGGTTGTTAAAGCAAATAATAACGATAAATATTTAAATTATAGTTTTGATGGTAAGAAAAATATTAATGGTTGGATTTTTATGGATTATCGAAATAATCCAATCGATTTAGATAAAAATACGATTATATATGGTCATTCAGGTAACTATTATGTTATGTTTGGTTCGTTATATAAAGTATTAGAAAAAAAATGGTATAGTAATCCTACTAATCAAATAATTACTTTTAATACTGAAACAAATAATAAAAAATGGCAAATATTTTCTATATATACTATTGATGTAACTAGTGATTATTTATTAAATGAATTTGAAAATGATGAATTATATATGAACTTTTTAACAAGATTAAAAGAAAGAAGTATATATGATTTTGGTCAAGAATTAAGTCCTACTGATCATATACTTACATTATCCACTTGTTATAAAGATTCATCTAAAAGATTAGTAATACACGCAAAATTATTAAATTAAAAAAGATATAGAATTCTATATCTTTTTTTACATATATTTATTCATTTGTTTCATCATTTGATTAACTTGTTTTTGACTAGGTGTTCTTCCCATTCCACTCATCATAGCTTTAATCATTTGTTCATTAATAGGTGGATTTTTCTTTAGATATTTTTCCATAAATTTTCTAGCTAATAAAAATCCTACTACTGCACCAATTACAAGTCCTAGTAATATTAATAAAATGTCATGTAACATGTTATCTCCTCCTTAATCATTATACTAAATAATACTTTAAAACACAACTAAGTATTCTCAACTTCATCTAAAAAGTCATCAATAGTTAATATTCTTTTATCTACTTCATCTAAAGATATATTTTCTTTTTCTATTGCTTTTTTTTCATCTTTAGATATTAAATCTTGTACTAAGAATGTTTCTATAATATCCAATTTAGATATATTTGAACCAGTTTTATATCTATCACTTATAGGTAAATCTGTTAATTTTATTTCAGTTATTTCTGTACCAGTTTTAATACCTAATAGTTTTTTATAATCTACAATATATGAATCTATTATATTATATGGATTAGTTTTAACTTCTTTAATTATTTTAACACCACGTCTAGCACGTGCTAAAACTTCAAATTCAGATAATCTTATTCTCTTACCTGTATTTTTATCAGTAATAAGTGTTAAATACTCATAATCATTACTATATATATGTCCACCTACTACATAATCATTTTTTAAACTAATAGATTTAACACCACTTGTTCTAAGACCAGCAATTGGTACCTCATCTATACTATATGTTAATCCATAACCTCCATTTGTTGTTATAAATACATATGGATCATTACTAGTAGATATAGCTATCAATTTATCATTTCCTTTTAATTTAATAGCCATCATTGGTTTAGAATATCTAGTTACTTTGAAATCTTCAATATTAGTTCTTTTAATCATACCTTCTTTTGTAAAGAAAGTAACTACTTCATCCTTAAATTCATATACTGGAATGCTTCCAACTATATTTTCTTCAGCTTTAATAGAAATTATATTACTTATATGTTTACCCATATCTTTCCATTTTAAATCAGGTAATTCATATACAGGAATAAATAGATAATTACCTAAATCAGTAAACATTAATAAAGTATCTAAAGTAGACATTTTATATTTACCAATAATATAATCTCCTTCTTTTAATCCAGTATCAGTATTTTCATCATAGCTTCTTAAAGATACGCGTTTTACATATCCTTCTTTGGTAACTGTAACAATACAATCTTCTTTAGGAATCATTGAAACTGTATCTATTTTAACTTCTGTTATTTCATCTTGTATTTCAGTCTTTCTTGGTGTTCCATATTCTTTTTTAACACGTTTTAATTCTTCTTCCATAACAGATTTTAATTTTTCTTCATCATTTAAAATAGCTTCTAGTCCTTTAATAATTAGTTGCAGCTTTTTATATTCTTCTTGTAATTCCGTTACATCCGTATTTGTTAATTTATAAAGTTGTAATGTCACAATTGCTTCTGCTTGTTCTATAGAAAATTCATATTCTTTTACTAAGTTATCTTTAGCATCAGCTTTATTTTTACTTTTTCTAATTGTTGCGATTACTTCATCTAATATTCCTAATGCTTTAATTAAACCTTCAGTAATATGAATTTGTTTTTTAGCAACTGCTAAATCAAATTTAGTTCTTCTAAGTACTACTTCACGTTGAAAAGTAATATAAGCATCTAACATTGGAATAATTCCAATAGTCATTGGTTTTCTATTTACAATAGCAACCATATTAAAATTATATGATATTTGTAAATCAGTATTTTTAAGTAAGTAATTTATTATTAATTCTTTATTAGCATCTTTTTTAAGATCAATAACTATACGCATTGGTTCTGTTTGATCAGATTCATCTCTTACATCAGCTATTCCATCTATTTTTTTATCAATTCTAATTTCATTTATTTTAGCTACTAAAGCGGCTTTATTTACTTCAAAAGGTATTTCATGAATAATAATTTGTTCTTTACCTTTTTCTTTAACATACTCATACTTACTTCTTATATTTACCTTACCAACACCTTTAGTATAAGCATCAATTATTCCATTTTTTCCTTCAACAATAGCTCCTGTAGGAAAATCTGGTCCCTTTACAATATCAAGAATTGTATCAAGTCTGCAATTAGGTGAATCTATTCTTTTTATTGTAGCATCTATTACTTCAGCTAAATTATGTGGTGGTATATTAGTAGCATATCCTGCACTTATACCATTTGCGCCATTTACAAGTAAATTTGGATATTTAGCTGGCAATACAGTTGGCTCTTTTAATGTATCATCAAAATTCCAAGCCATTTCTACAGTGTCTTTATCAATATCTTTTAAAAGTTCATTACTTATTTTAGAAAGTCTTGCTTCTGTATAACGCATGGCTGCCGCTCCATCGCCATCCATAGAACCATTATTACCATGCATATCTATATATGGAGTATTTGATTTCCACCATTGACTCATTCTAACTAAAGCTTCATAAATAGAAGAATCTCCATGTGGATGATAATGTCCCATTACATTACCAACTGCTGTAGCTGATTTTTTATGTGGTTTGTCATAGGTATTTCTATCTCTAAACATAGCATATAAAATTCTTCTTTGAACAGGCTTTAAACCATCTCTTACATCAGGTAAAGCTCTATCTTGTATTATTTCTTTAGCATAACTACCATATCTTTCTCCCATTATTTCTTCTAATGCATAATTATATATTTTGTTTAATACTTCGTTCACGATAATCACCTTTATAAATTATAGCAAAAAAAAAAGAAAATAGCAAAACTATATCATTATATGTTCTTCTTTTTCCATATCATAACATGAATTATATCTATATAATTTTTGTTTAACATTTTTCTTTTCATCATAATTCATAGGAGTTCTATCTAAAAAACTAGCTATACTAGATATTAAATATATTTCATTTCCTACAATATTAGTATTATTTTCTTTTGTTTCTAAATAACTAATTATTTTATTATATTCATCTGTTTCTTCTAACTTTGTATCACTTACTAATATTTTAAAAAGTGAATATTTAACTGATTGTAAATTAGATATTAATTTTGTCCTATTTTGAGTTAAAAAATTAGCTTTTTCTTGTATTATTTCTTCCATGATATCCCCCTTCACACGGTTAGATATATTAACAAAAATAATAATAAATGTCAACTATTTATATAAAATAAGTGCTGAAAAACAATATATTTGTTCTTCAGAAAACACTCCTATACTAACTTGATATTTTATATCAATTAGTTCTATATTATCATTTAAAAAATCATTTATACTTTTTTCTAAATCTTTTTCATGTCCTTCATCAAATATTTTAACTTTCATTTTATCACCATTAGTATTATAATTATAATTATTTAAAAAAAATGTCAAAAAAAACTATTAATAATAGTTATTTTACTTTTCTAAAAATCTTTTTACCTAAATATTTTTGACTTATCTCGTTTAATTCATCTATATTATCAAATTCATTATTTTTAGGTTCTATATTTCTTATATTATTATGATTATTTAATGTATTTTTAACAAGTAAATCTATTTTTTCTTGTTGATTTTTTATAAAATCAATTGTTTCTTTTTCATAACCCATAAAATCACTCCCCAATATATTCTATCATAAAATTTATTTTTTTTGAATAAAATTTATAGAAAGGATGATTTTTATGAATAATAATTATTATGGAAAACCTATTTTTCCTAACCAAAATATTAGTTCTACACCTCCAGGTAATCAAAATTATACTTCAAACATAAGTGGATTTGAAGCTATGGCATTACCAGCTGAACAATCTTATATTGAAAATATTTTAAGATTAAATAAAGGTAAACAAGTTAGAATACATATGACTTTTCCAGATTCTAATGAATTTAGAGATAGAGAATTTAGAGGTATTATTGAACAATCAGGAAGAGATCATATTATTATAAGTGAACCAGCTACTGGTGTTTGGCAATTATTGCTTATGATATATGTTGATTTTATTTCATTTGATGAGCAAATTAATTATAGTGAAGATTTTATTCCAAATACCTAGATATTTTTAATATAATCTGATATAATTGTTATGGTGATGATATGTTTTATGCTTTTTTAATTATAGTAATTATATTATGTTTTCTATCTATAATATTTGTATCGATATATAATCATTTTCAATCATATATTATAAGAATTAATGAGTCAGAAAATTTTATTGATACAACTTTAAGAAAAAGATATGATCTTTTAAATAAATCAATTGATATTATTAAAAGTCATACTAATAAAAAGGAAAATATTTTAGAAAGCATAGATAAAATGAAATCTAAAAAATTATCTAATTTTGAATTAGATAGACAATTATATGAAGCAATTAATGAATTTAATAATTATAAAGAAAAAAATGAAGAATTAAGTAATAATGAAAGTTTTTTAAAAATTGATTTAGCTTTATTTGAATCAGAATCAGAAATAGTTGCAGCAAGAAAATATTATAATGATATTATAACAGATTATAATATGCTTATTTCTAAATTTCCTAGTAATATAGTTGCGAAGATATGTAAATATAATAAGAGAACATATTTTGATGGTAAAAAATTAGATGACAGTGAAATAAAAGGTATTTAATATACCTTTTAATATTTCTTTTTTATGCCTTTTTTATTAATACTAGCTCTACCTATTACATTACTACCGAATTTATCTTGTAGATTATCAATTATCTTATCTAGCTTTTCATTATTCTCTCTTTGTTCTATTTCTTCAAATAACGATACTTGATGATTATTAACACTTGTCAATTTATCTAATCTTATTCCTATTAATCTAATAGGTTCATCTTTATACATTTCATTTAATAATTCTTTAGAAGTTTCAAATATTTCACTTGTTAAATTAGTAGGATTTACTAATTTTTTTTGATGAGATATTGTTTTAAACATATTATCTTTTAAATGAACTTCCACTACATTACAATATTTATTATCTTTTCTAAGTAAGTTACCTAAATTATCACTTATTTCTCTAAGGACTGGTATTATTTCTGCTTTTGACTTATAATCTACTTCTAAAGTAGTTTCATTACTTAAGCATTTTCTTTCTTCTTTTATACTTTTAACAGGATCATTATTAATTCCTTTTGCTGATTCTATCATTTTTATAGCTTGATTTTTAAAATATTTAGATAATTCTAATGAGTCATAATTTGCTAAATCAGATATTGTTTTTATACCTAATTGTTCTAATTTAGGGACTGTTCTTTTCCCTATTCCAAATAAATCACCTATAGGAAGTGGATACATCTTAGTTTTAATTTCTTCATCATATAAAGTATGTACTTTGTATGGTTTTTCAAAATCACTAGCCATTTTGGCACATAACTTATTATTAGCTATTCCAATGTTTACAGTGAAACCTAATGTATCATATATTTCCTTTTTTAATTTATAAGCAAACTCTATTTCATCTCCATATAAATGTTTAATTTTAGTATAATCTAAATAACATTCATCAATAGAAGCTATTTCAATATCATCTGTATATTTACTTAACAATTCAAATAATTTAGAAGACATTTCTTGATAAAATTTATAATTAGGATAATATGATTTTAATACAGGACACTTACGTTTTGCACTATATAATGTTTCTCCTGTTACAACCCCAAGTTTCTTAGCAGACATACTTTTAGCAAGAACTATACCGCTTCTTTTTTTAGGATCTCCTCCAATTACTGCATAACTACCCCTTATATCATATTTAAATCCTTTATTAAGTAAATCGATGGCACTCCATGATAAAAAAGCATTGTTAACATCAATATGGAATATAATTCTCTTCATAGAGCACCTTCTTTCTATATATATTTTATCATAATAAATTTTCCCGTACTAAGCGAGGTTAGACTTTCATATAAATTAATTATATCATATTTTTGTTCGTATTTCAATATTTTAAATTAAAAATAGACATATTGTCTATTTAAATTTTATATTACCACTTAATATACTTTTTAAGTATCTTCCATAAAGAGTAATAATACCTGCTTTTTTTAAATTATCTTTTACTGTTACATCTACTTTAGCTAATTCTTTACCATTTTCTTTTATAGATAATTTACCTATTTTGCTTCCCTTTTTAATTGGTATTTCAATATTATCTAATTTTAAATCATAAGTTATTTTACCTATTTTTTTAGATTTTTCTTTAACTATAGAATAATTATTTATTGGTACAATATCAGCACTTTTATTAGATGCTTTTTCTATTTCTAATTTATCAATTACTGTATCTTTATTGACAATATTTTCAGCTTTATATCTAGCAAAACCATATTCAAGTAATGCATTTGTATCACTACTTCTCTTATTTGGATCTTCTTCTCCCATTACTACAGATATTAAACGCATATTATCTTTTTTAGCAGTTGCGGTTAAACAATATCCGGCTTCTTTTGTATATCCTGTTTTTAATCCATCTACTATTGGGTTAAATCTAACTAATTTATTGGTATTTACAAGCCATAATTCTCTATCAGTTCCTTTTCTTAAATAATCTTCATATATTGATGTAAATTCAAATACTTTTTCATATTTAACTAACTCTTTAGCAATCATAGCCATATCATAAGCACTAGAATAATGATTAGCTGTATCTAAACCATGAGGATTTTTAAATACAGTATCTTTAAGTCCTAATTCTTTTACTTTTTTATTCATCATTTTAACAAATTCTTCTTCACTTCCAGCAATATATTCTGAGAGTGCGACAACAGCATCATTACCACTTGCTACTGCTATTCCTTTAAATAAATCATGTACTGTCATTTGTTCTCCAGTTTCTAAAAGAATTTGACTACCACCCATACTAGATGCATTTTCTGAAGCTGTTACCTTATCATCCCAACTTATTAATCCTTTATCAATACTTTCCATAATAAGAAGCATACTCATTATTTTAGTCATTGATGCTGGAGCAAGCTTCTCATGAGAATTTTTTTCAAAAATAATTTTACCAGTTGTTGGTTCTATTAATATAGCACTCTTTGCATTAGAAGCTAAAGTAACTTCACTATTTACTACAGCTGTATCACTAGCGAATACTACACTAGGAATTAAAAATAAAACTACTAAAATCATACTAAAATATTTTTTCATAAAACACCTCTAATAAAATGTATGAAATAATATTAAAAAAAGAATAATTTTTATTCTTTTTCTATCTTTTTCGCATGCACTACAACTCTTTTTGTTCCATCGCCAGAACAAGTAGATAATGTAAGTATTGTATCTTCTTCTTTTAAATCTATATTAAAATTATTGATTGATCTAGATTTTAATTTTTTTAAGAATTTTAAAAATTCACCATCATTAAAACTTGTAGTTATATAATAATCTTCTGGTTTAATAGTATATATTGAAAATATTTCATAATTTGATTCTTCTTTTTCTGTTATTAATGTTATATTTAAATTTTCTTTTTCACTATACCATTTTTTATCTAAAACATTTTTTAATGTTCCAAACATTGATCCATCTTTAGTATTATGTCCATAAATTATAATATTTTTATCAGTACCGTCAAATTTATTTTTATAATCAGCAAATACCCATCCTGATATATTATATTCACGTTTAAAATTATGATTTAGATAAAAACTATTATCAGTATGTTTTACAACAGGTATTTCTATTTTAGTGTTATTTACTTTTAAATAAGCAACGGTATTTTTATTTATACTTTTTAATCCTTTAAAATCAATTTTTTCTTCTTCTTCTTTTATTTTATCTAAATCAATATATATATCTAAATCTTTCAATATTTTATGATTACGATTATTATCACGATACCAATTAATTATTTTAATAGATGAAAATATAATTAAAATTATAAATATTAGTTCAATTATATAAAATTTAATACTTCTTTTTAATTTTCTTTTTCTTTTCATTTAATCACCATACTTATTATATAATTAAAAGCTAGCAAATGCTAGCCTTTGTTAACAATTAACTTTTCTTTTTTTTAAAACTACTGTCACAATAAATCCAATAATTGCTACTGATAATACTACTACAAATTTCATAATTCCATCATATGTTTTTGGATTTGATTTTTTATCTTCTTTTGCAGAAGTTTTTGTTGCAGACGTATCATCATTAGTTGTTGTTTTTTCTTCGCTTTCTATAATTATATCTACTGATTTTAATTCTCCACCTTCATAATTAGCACATGCTACTTTATATTCACCACTTGAAGGTGCTGTAAATGATCCTTTAAAACTATTGTTTTCTACAGCTGATGATAATAAATCTAATTCCTCATCACCTTTATATAATTTACACATAACTGCATATGAACCATCTTCCATAGTACCATTATAATTAATAGTAGTTCCTGTAGCAGTTGCTTTTAATGTTTTAACATTTATTTCAGCAGCTAATACACTCATTGGAATGATTAATAATATTGAAATTATAAATAAACTAATTTTTTTCATATTAATCCTCCTCTCCATGATAAATATTAGCTAAAACACCTTTACCTGATCCAGCAAACGCTCCAGCATATTTTGTAGATGTACTTCCTTTATATTCAACATTTACATATGCTTTTTTAATATCTCTATCTGTTTTACCATTAGGAAGTTTATATATAAATACTGATTTCTTTAATCCTTTACCTGCTGGTCCATATGTTGGATTTTCTAGGTCTTCTTCATTTACTTCAGAAATATTTCCAAGTCCATCATCAACTTTATTATAATGTGTTAATGGTACATTTTCAACAGTTCCATCTTTATATTCTATTTTAGCTGTTAATTCAAAATCAGTATAAGATTTAGTTCTATCAAAATATAATTCAGCATATAAATGTGGTGCATTTTCAACATTATTAATCCATGCATCTACAGTATATCTTTTAACGTTGAAATAAGATACTTCTCCATTGCTATCAGTAACTTTAAATGTTACATTATCATAGAAGTTAGATGCAAATACTAATTTCCATTCACCATTTACTTTATTAATAGAAACGGCATTTGAAGGTACATCTAATGCTTCAATTTTACTTATAGTAAATCCATTATAATTTAATTCTTTAATATTAACAGTACTTTCAAGTAATACTGTATTAATTGTTGTAGGTTTAGCTTTAGTAGTAGCAGAAATATCAAATTGATCTTGTCTTAAGAATGCATTTGCCCATTCTGCAGGATAATAATTTAAATCAGATAAATTTCCAATTGTAACTCCTTTATAATCATCATTATAAACTACTACTTTAAAATTTCTATCTCCATATGAAACATATGCATTATTATCATCTGGTTCTCCAAGTGGTTGTAATTGTGCTCTTGTAACCCAAACACCTTGTGATGCTGCATAATTATTAACACATGCTTCAAAAACATCTTGTGGTGTATTATTTTTAGTACAAGTGCCAGCTGCTATTGCTTGATCTTCATATTGTCTTACATCAATTGGATCTCCAATCATATCTTCAGGTTTAACTGTAGACCAATCAATATCATCATTTTCATCTATATTTTTATATGTTTTATATGCTGCTACCCAATTATTAAATTTAGCATCTGTAGACCATCCTTTATATTTAGCATTTATACTAAATGTTTGTCCTGGATTATTATCTGCAGTAACTGTTGATTCTTTAATAAAATAACTATTACCATCATCAAAATTAGGTATATTAGTATAATGATGATAACATATTCCATTTCCACATGACCAAATTAAATATGCTTTACCATCAAAATTTGGATTATTGTTTTGTTGATTATTATTATTTTGTTCATTATTACTTTTAGCTTCTATTGTAAAATTAAGATTAGTTGGTATACCACCATTTGGATTTACAATATAAACTTTATTATTTGTAACTGTTAAATTCATACCAAATGGTTGATTTGGATTTTCTGGTGTATTATCAACAATTCTAACTTGCATAGTATCTGCATCAAATCCACTTAATGTTATTTCATCAGTAGATGAAACTTCAAGCACTTTACTTGCAGGAATACTTTTTCCTGTAACACTTGCCGTTACAGTTGCATCACCAATAGTATAAGTTACATTTCCTTCATTTACAGTACCTGTAAAAGTTACATTGTAATTATTATTTGCTGGTGGTTGTTGATTTTGTTGTTGTGCTTGAACATGTAAAGTAATATTACTAGTAATAGCATTATTTAAATCAAACTCATTATCTCCATCTTTAAAAGTAAATTGTCCTGATACAAGATATGTTGGCGTACCATCTGCCACATTAATTGTACAAGTATCATTTGAACAATTAGCAGCACCAACTCTAGTATTACCATCATCTTTGTTAGTTCTTAATTCAGTATAAGAACCATTAATAACAATATTACTTCCATCCCCACCATCAGTTGTACCACTATAACCTTCTGCAAAAGTAAAAGTTATAGTATATCCTTCAGCACTTACCATTACAGGGCTAAACGTAGTTGCTATTAAAGATAAACTCATTATTAAAGATAAAATCTTTCTTCCTAATTTTCTCATTTGTTTCCTCCTCTTCTACTATTAATTATATCATAATAATATCCATTTGGTAGATACTTTCCTAATTTGTCATTGACTTTTTGGTAATTGACAAATTCTTTTTACAATTGGTGTGATATAATTAAATTGGTGATAAAATGAATTTTAGTATATTACTTAATGACTATATTGAAAAATTAAATTGTACATCAAAGGAATTATCTAAAGCATCAGGTATATCAGAAACTGTAATAAGTAGATATAAAAGTGGAGATCGAACTCCTAAATATAATAGTAAGCAATTAAATGATTTAATAAATGGTATTATAAAAATTGCGAAAGAAAAAAATATTAATGTTGAAAGAGTAAAAAGTGATTTTGATAAAATTTATAATATTATCGATATAGAAATATTTAAAAATAATTTAAATATTTTAATTAAAGAATTAAAAATAAATGTTGCTGATTTATCTAGATATATGGGGTTTGATGCTTCTTACTTATCAAAAATAAGAACTGGTGAACGTACACCTAAAAATATAGATGACTTTATAAATGGTATATGTAAATATATATCTGATAATTATAGAAGAATTGAAGATAAAGAAAAATTATCTAATATAATTGGTTATAGTATAAGTGATGAATATAATAATGATTTAATCAATTGGATTTCTAATGATAATTCTATAAATAATAATTCTATAAATAGCTTCTTAGAAAAATTAGATGACTTTGATTTAAATGATTATATTGAGACAATTAAATTTGATAAATTAAAAGTTCCTACTATGCCAATTAATTTTCCTAAATCCAAAAACTATTATGGTCTTGAAGGATTTAAAAATTCTCAACTTGATACTTTAAAAGGAATAGTTTTATCTAAATCAAAAGAAGATATTTTTTTCTATTCTAATATGCCAATGACTGAAGCAAGTAAGGATTTAGATTTTACCAAAAAGTTTATGTTTGGTCTTGCACTAATACTTAAAAAAGGGCAACATATAAATATTATTCATAATTTAGATAGACCTTTTAATGAATTAATGATGGGACTTGAAGGATGGATACCTTTATATATGACTGGTTTAATAAATCCATATTATTATAAAGACAACTATAATTATGTTTATAATACGATTGATATTTCAAGTGGTATGTATGCTATGAACGGTAGATGTATAAATGGTAATATTAATAAATCAAGTTTTTATTTAACAAATAAAAAAGATGAATTAAAATATTATAAAGATAATTCTAAATCATTACTCAAAAAAGCTAATTCATTAATTGATATATATAATGTAAATAGAAAAAGTGATTTTAATAAATATATTAATAATATAAATGATGATATTAATAATATTTATTATAATTTACCTATTTATACAATATCTAATGAATTATTAGATAAAATATTAATTAGAAATAATATAAATAAAAAAAATCAAAAATTAATAAAAGAATATGTTAATAATGAGAAAAAAAGAATTAACAAATTATTAATTAATAATAAGATATTGGATGAAATAAGTGTATTAGATAAAGTTGATTTTAATTTAAATTTATCTTTATCTGGAATATTTTATGATAAAAAAATAAATTATAATTATGAAGAATATAAAGAACATTTAGATTTAATAAAAAAATATAAAAAAGAAAATAAAAATTATAATTATAAATTTATTAATAATAATACATTTAAAAATATTAATATTTCTATAATAAATGATAATTCATTTATTGTTTCTAAAGAAAATGCTCCATCTATTCATTTTGTATTTAATCATCCAAAATTAACTAATGCAATAAAAAATTTCAAACCACAATTAAAAGACTAATGCTAGTCTTTTTGTTTATAAATTATATTTATTCATTTACAAATACTTTAAAAATGTTTATAATTAAATTAGGGTGATACTATTGAAAAAGAAAAGAAAATTAAAAAAAAGTGTTAAAAGATTTCTATTAATATTTGTTATAATTATTGTCTTATTATTTATTATAATAAATTCTATCATTAAAAGAATTAATTATTTACATAGTTATGATTATAAATTATTGAAATTAGGTTATTCAGAAACAGAAATAACTACTATTAAAACATTAGATGATAATTATATAGATAAATTACTTAATAGAAAATATAATAAAATGATTGCTAAACTTGTAAAACAAAAATATTTTATTTTTTCTAATCTAGATGAATATATTAATTATTATAAAGAAACAGATGATGATGATTTATCTAATACTATCAGTATAGTAAATGTTAGAGCAAATAAAGATTATTATGATGAAGAAGCTGTAACACAAACAAATATTAATGATAATAATTTAATGTTAGTAAATAAGTTCCATAATTTAACTAAAAATTATACACCTAGTGATTTAGTTGATATTAAAAATACTTATGGTTATGGAACTAATCAAGTAAAAAAAGAAGTATATGAAAATTTTATAAATATGTGGAATGATGCTAAAAGTAAAGATTTAAGTTTAATTATTACATCTGCATATAGAGATTATACTTATCAAGAACAATTATGGAATAGTTATGCTAGCAATAGTGGTGATAAATGGGCTGATAGTGTTGCTGCAAGAGCTGGTTTTTCAGAACATCAAACTGGTTTATCTATGGATATAGTAACATATGGTAGTAAGATGAATGATTTTGAAAAAACAGATGAATTTAAATGGTTAAGTAAAAATGCTTATAAATATGGATTCATTCTTAGATATCCAAAGGGTAAAGAAAAATTAACTGGTTATTCATATGAATCATGGCATTATAGATATGTTGGTAAAGATGTTGCTAAAAAAATCTATGATGAGAAAATTACTTATGATGAATATTATGCTTATTATATAGAAAACAAAAAGGATTAATAAAATCCTTTTTTAGATTACCAAACATAATACTTATTAGTTCACAGTAAAACTACATCGGATACTACAAAGTAATCTTAGATATATATATCCTTTAATAGTATCTCCATATTATTTATCATTATTTATTACATTTTCTTCCAAATAATTATAGTTATTTACATTAATTGCTATTCCAATAACAAATATATATGCTATGATATAGATCCACATCATTAATATTACTATATTAGATAAGTTACCATAGAACATATCATATGTTGCTATGTTATTAGCGTAATATGAATATAATGCTGTTATAAATAACCATCCTACTGTTGTAAATATTGATCCTTTAGTTACAGTAGAACTTTTGATATTTTTATCAGGAGCTAATGTATAAATTAATTTTAGAATAACATAAATTATAAAGAATGCTATAGGCCATTTGAAGTATATAAATATATGATATACATTATTTGATATATGACTAAATATTTCTAAACTTAATATAAAGCTTACTATCATATTTCCAAAAGCTAATACAAATAATATAAATATAAATAGGAACATCAAAAGTATTGTTAAAAACAATGCTTTTATTCTACTTTTTAATAAACTTGCATCTGTTATTTGATATAGTGTATTAGATGTTAATACAATAGAATTTGCTCCATTTGATACTAAAATAAATCCAATAATTAAATATATAAATGCTATACTTCCACCTGATTTTTCAACAAATGGTTTTATTACTTCCATTGCTCCTGCTGGTATTACTTCTTTAAAAAAATCAACAATATCGGTATTTGATAGGCCAAATACATTACATATTATTCCTATTAAAGTAATACTTGGAATAATTGATAATACTAAGAAGAATGCTAAATGTCCAGGTAGGATTTTCATTTCATCTCTTTTTATAATTTTTATTAATTTTCTCATATATCTTTTTAATAGTTCCATACACTCACCTATTATAATAATAACATATTTTTATATTTTTTTAAATAAAAAATTCAAAAGCTTAGTTTTGAATTTCTTCTTTATTATTTTTCATATCAAGTGTTGCTTCATTTATAGCATCATCTATTGTTTTTAATTCATCTGTTATTATACTATACCCTATTGCAGCACCAAATCCATGATTTAATTCTTTTAGTTCTTTATTTAATTTTCTAATATATGAAACTACTTGTTTTTCAGTATATTCAACTAAATAAATTAAGAATTCATTACCATTTGTACGAATTATTTCAGAATTTTCTATTTGGGTTTGAATTAGAATAGATGCAGCTTCTTTAATAATATTATCTCCTTCTTCATGACCATAATTATCATTAATATATGCTACATTATTTAAATCAATTACTATTATAGATTGAGGATATATTCCACTATTATCCCATTTTTCCATACTGTCATTTAAATAATTTCTATTTTTTAAAGATGTTAACATATCAATATATTTTAATTTATCTTCTTTACTTACTGTATTTTTCTTTTTCTTTGGTTTAAGTTTTTGTATTAATGCAATAATTGCTATAATTGCGACTATTATTAAAACAATTATTAAAATTACAAATGGTTTTTTATTTTTTAATTTTTCTTTAAACATTGTATATTCTATGTTATTTTCAAAATCTTGTTCATTTATGTAAGATAGATAGAAATCAAAGAATTTATTAAATACTTCATTAGAAGTTATATCTCTACCAGTAAAGTTATAAGTACTATCTAAGTCAAATATATAATCTATTTTATAATCTTTAAGTGATGAATACATATATGTATCATATGTTATTTTATCTAAAACTATTACTTCATTATTCTTTTTATTTTTTAGTAATGATTCAACATTATCATATTTTTTAGCATGTATTTTATTATCAGTTAAATATTTATCAATTTTACTATCTTTAACAATTATAACATTGTAGTTATTTAATGATAATTCTGAATTAATATTAGTTTTATTTTTTATACTTGATATGATTGCGACTTGAGAATCGTATACATTTACAGTATTATAAACATCTAGATCATATTGATTAATTAAAGATGTATTAAAATAAAAATCTACTTTATTTTCATTAAAAGCTTTTATTAATTCTTCATAGTTTTTATAACGATCATAGCTAATCTCAATATTAGATAATTTAGCAAATCCTTTTATTATTTCATCATTTATTCCCACAAGTTGTTTATTTTTTAAAGAATTATATGGAGCATGTTCTATAAATCCATAAGCATATCTTTTACCTTTAAAATTAACTTGATCTTGCTCATATATTTGTTTAAATGTGAAATAATCATTAGAAAAATTTTTATTAAATAATTCTTCAAATGATTCTTCATTCCATTTTTTATAATACTTTTTAATAATCTTATTTAACTTTTTATCATTACCAAGATCTAAAACAAAGTATTTTTTCATATCGGATAAATTATATGAAATATTTATTTTATCATTTTCAAGTATTTCTTTTAAATACATTGTTTTAGGTACTATTATTGCATTTACTTCATTTTTGATATTAAATCCATCTAATAGAAGTGTTGCTGATGTATATGGTTTAAATGATAAATTTTTATTTTTGCCTAAATAATAACTTACATTATTTAAATCATCTTGTAAAACCCCTATTGTCATTTGGTCTATTTTTAATAAATTATTATATTTTTTATTTGTTTTTGTAATTATGGCATAATTATCTTCATATAAAAGAATATCTTCTTTATTTAATTCATTTGTTATTTTAAATGAATATTCTGTAGATGGTTTATCATCCTTGTTATATGATAATTTATTAAAATTTAATCCAGTATTTTTCTCTAGTGAATCTATAAAATCAAAAAATAAGCCTTCTCCATTATAATTAAATATAGGAATATCATTTACTATTGATAAATCAATTACATTATTTTTATTATTTTCTATCCATTGTTTTTCTAATATAGTTAATGTTGTATTTTCATCTTGTTTATTTAAAAAAGCATAAACTCCTATAATTAAACCAACAGTAATTATAGAAATTATACTTATTAATATTTTACCTTTTTTACTCATTGTACCACCTAATTACTAGACCATTTTATAGTATCACTGGTTTTATGTTTGTAACCCATCGCTGGATAGTTTTTAGCATCTTCTTTTTCGTTTGTAATATAGAATTGTATATCATAATATTTTTGTTCATCTTCATCAAATAATTCTAATTTTTCTTTAGCGTATTCTTTGATATCATCTAAATCAGTATCTTCTTTTACAGTAATTAATACATTTATTAATCTTCCTTTAATGTTGATTGATACTTTTTTTACATTATCATTATCTTTGATTTTATCTTGTAATGTTGCTATTTCTTTTTTAGAAAAATTAACCTTATCTATTCCTTTTAATCTATCACCATATTCATTTCCAGATGGAAAGAAAGCTCTAAAAACTATAATAACTCCTATTAAAAATATTAATATTATTCCTAAAATTGTAAAAATACCTTTATTATTTTTTATAACATTCATAATAATTCTCCATTTCTATATAAATTATAATATATTTTTTATTTTTTTTCAATTTATTGTATTATAATTATATCATTATTATGAAAATATTAAAATATTTTACTTTCTATTTGTAATATTTTTATTATAATATTCATAAAATATTATCGATATGTCAATTATTTTAATTTTTTTTGGAGAAAATTGTGAAAAAATATTGACATTAGTTAAAACTTTGGTATAATTATAGATGTCTACTTTATGCGGATGTAGTTTAATGGTAGAACCTCAGCCTTCCAAGCTGACTACGGGAGT
>ERZ842401.3106-NODE-3106-length-21067-cov-11.699267_pt1 | contig 21067 bp, 15 predicted proteins | sample MGYA00521270_ERZ842401 | MGnify/ENA primary metagenome ERZ842401 (study PRJEB31892, sample SAMEA3878208) | bioreactor metagenome | biome: Moose rumen | place: Sweden | collected 2011-10 | study: EMG produced TPA metagenomics assembly of the PRJEB12797 data set...
TGGATGAAAAGAGCGACAGCGATGACATGGAAAAACTCGAACGCTTCTATAAATCCGTTCAGAAGCGGGCAGAAGGGATCGACAATGCTGAGGCAAAACAAAAGATTGTAGTTGAACTGTATGACAGCTTCTTTAGAAACGCTTTTCCGATGACCGTTGAGAAACTGGGTATCGTTTACACACCTGTGCAAGTTGTAGATTTTATCATTCACAGTGTGGAATGGGTTTTGAACAAGGAATTCAACCGCTCTCTGACAGACGAAAAGGTAAACATAATCGACCCATTCACTGGAACTGGTACATTCATCACGCGGCTCTTGCAGTCTGGAATTATAAAAACAGAGGATTTAGAGCGAAAATATAAGCACGAGATTTTTGCAAATGAAATCGTACTTCTGGCTTATTACATTGCCAGTGTAAACATTGAAAACGCTTTCCATGACCTGAGCGGTAAAGAAACATACGAGCCATTCAGTGGCATCTGTTTGACAGATACATTCCAGTTGTACGAAAACGGCGAGCCGACCTTAGACGACAAAGTGTTCAGCGAAAACAGCGACCGTGTAAACGAGCAGAAAAAAACACCGATTACAGTCGTTATGGGAAATCCTCCGTACTCCGTCGGGCAGAAGTCAGCTAACGATAACGCTCAGAACCAAACCTATCCGAAGTTGGAAGACCGCATTGCAGACACTTATAGTAATTCATCTTCATCAAAAAATACAAAATCAGCATATGACTCATACATCAAAGCCTTCCGTTGGGCAAGCGACCGTCTTAAACAAACAGACGGAGGCATTATTGCCTTTGTTTCAAACGGTGCCTGGCTTGACAACAACGGACTTGACGGTTTTAGAAAAACAATTGAGTCTGAATTCAGCTCGATCTATGTATTCAACCTGAGGGGTAACTGTCGTACGAGTGGAGAACTTCGTAGAAAAGAAAGCGGCAACGTCTTTGGAGAAGGAAGTCGTACTCCCATTGCAATAACGATACTTGTAAAGAAAAGCGGAAATGGAGAAGAAAGATGAAAAACAATGAATTGATAGAGCTGCTGGATTCATTGTTACGGGCAGACACAGAAAATGAGGTACTTGAATTCAAGGAAGCAAAGAAGAGTTTTAGCAAGGACGATTTGGGCAAATATTTTTCAGCACTGAGCAACGAAGCGAACATTGCGGGCAAGGCATATTCATGGCTTTTGTTCGGCGTGAGCAACAAAAAGCAGATTGTCGGGACAAGCATATCCGAAAAGCAGCTGAACGAATACAAATTGGAAATATCGAACAATACTTCTCCCATGCTTTCTTTTCTTGCGACTTATCGATGCACCTTGGAGGACAAAGAAGTTTTGCTTTTTCAGATTCCCGCTGCACCACAAGGAATGCCTGTCGCATGGAAAGGGCACTTTTACGGCAGAAGCGGAGAAAGCCTTGTTGCACTTGATATAGGAGAGATTGAGCGTATTCGCAGACAAAGCAAAAGAAGCGACTGGAGCTCACAGATTGTGGCAGGTGCAACGATTGCGGACTTGTCAATGGAAGCAATCGAATTTGCCCGCGTTCAGTTTGCAAAGAAAAATCCTCATTTGACTGAAGATATTCAGACATGGGATACTAGTACTTTTCTAAATAAAGCGAAACTTTGTATACAGGGCAAAATCACCAACACTGCAATTCTATTGCTTGGAAAACCAGAAAGCCAGCATTTTTTAAGTCCTGCCGTGGCAAAGATAACATGGATTCTGCGCGACAAAGATGGTGTTGAGGTGGACTATGAGCATTTTTCTTGTCCCTTTTTACTTGCTGTCGGAGAAATTCACTCCCGTATACGCAATTTGAAATACCGCTACATTAAAGACGGCTCTCTTTTTCCCGATGAGACGCTTCGCTATGACCCGTTCATTATCCGCGAGTCATTGAACAACTGCATAGCTCATCAAGATTATAAGCTTGGCGGAAAAATCAACATCGTTGAATATGAGAATTCCATGCTTGTCTTTTCAAATGCCGGGGATTTTATCCCCAAAAGCGTTGACAATGTGCTTAAAAACGATGCTCCAGAGTCAGTGTATCGAAATCCGTTTCTTGCGGAAGCGATGGTGAATTTGAACATGATAGATACAATCGGAAGTGGCATTCGCAAGATGTTCATTCTGCAGAAAAATAAGTTTTTTCCCCTGCCCGATTACGATTTGACAAACAGGGAAGTGAAGATAAAAATCATCGGCAAAGTGATTGACGAGCAGTATGCGCGTAAACTGGCACAGTTACCAGATTTGAGCCTTTCGGACATTGTTTTACTGGATCGTGTGCAGAAAAAAATGCCATTGACTGATGAAGCCTTCAAATACCTGAAATCAAAAAAACTCATAGAAGGACGAAAAAACAATTATACCATTTCTACTATGGTGGCAAAGGTTACGCATCAAGAAACGGCCTACATGAACCATGTCGGCATTGATGACGACTATTGCAAGAAGATGATTCTTGATTATATAAAAAAGTTTGGAAGCGCAAAAAAGGCACAGCTGGAGGAATTTCTCCTGTCCAAACTGTCAGATAATTTAAGCGAACAGCAAAAGAAAGACAAGATAAAAAATATTTTGCAGGTATTAAAACGAGATAAAAAAATTATGCTGAATCCTGACAATACGGAGAGAGAATGGATAATGTCTAAAAGTGACGAGATTTAGACGAGATTTAGACGAGATTTAGACGAGATTTAGACGAGATTTAGACGAGATTTAGTTGTAAGCATTTGTATTATAAGTACTTACAAAATGTCTAAATCACAGAGTTTTTTTAAACAGGAGTATTGCATCATGGAAAACATACAGACAGCCCCCAAAGCAAAAATATACTACTACGACATAGGCGACTATTTGAGCCGTGAGGATAAGCTCAAAATCATTTCTGATTTCCACGATATTTCAAAACTGCCCTTTGTGCAGATTACCCCCAATGAGCACGGCGACTGGATTAGCCAGCGTAATGACAAGTTCTCAACATGGATTCCGATTGAAGCGGATAAAAAATTCAATACAAAATCACAGAGTTTTTTTGTTATTCATTCTCTTGGACTAACAACAAACAGAGATGTATATGTTTATAATTATTCTCATACTAAACTTATAAAGCAAGTTAAAATAATGATTACGACTTTCAATGCCCAAGAGGCAAATCTAGAACCCAAAGTAGATTTAAATAAAATAAGCTGGTCAAGGGGATTAAGAAAATCTTTAGAGAGGAATAAAACTTGAATTTAATTTAGAGGCTTTAAGAAAAGTATGTTACAGACCATTTAGTATTCAGGATGTCTATTTTGACAGAGTATTAAATGAGTATGTCTATGTAAATCCTTATCTTTTCCCGACATCGAAGCATAAGAATTTGGTAATTTGCACACAATCAATAGCAGGAAAGCAAGAATTTAATCCGTTGATAGCAAACAGTATTCCAGACCTTCATTACAATGGAGATACACAATGTTTTCCCCTCTACTGGTACGAGACCATCGAGCCAGACAAAACCTCCCTCTTTGGTGGCAGCGAGGCACAAATCGTAAAACACGAAGCAATCAGTGACTTCATCCTGGAAAGAGCACAGAGCAAGTACGGGAACAAAGTTCAGCGTGAGGACATTTTCTATTATGTCTACGGCATCCTGCATTCCAAGAGCTACCGCGAGACATTCTCTGCCGACTTAAAGAAAATGCTTCCTCGTATTCCGTTAGTAAGCGACTATCAGAAGTTCTGGTCTTTCAGTAAGGCAGGGCGGGAACTTGCAAATCTTCATTTGAATTATGAAAGCATTGCGCCATGCCCTGGTGTTGAAGTGGAAAGTTTTGAAAACGTGCAGTACAAAATAGATTCTTCGGTGCAGATGCCTCAGAATGACAGCGATGCTTTAATGGTGGCGGACAGTGTTTTCGACTTCGCTCAACCACTGGTCACTGAGCACACACGACCAACGGATGCTGAGGCTAGCCGAAGCACCGATTATGCCTACTATGCCGTGGAGCAGATGAAGTTCCCCAAGAAAGGACAGAAAGACACGATTTTTTACAACCACTGGCACACAATAAAGAATATACCGGAAAAAGCCTACGAGTATGTGGTAAACGGAAAGTCCGCAATCGAGTGGATTATGGAACGCTACGCGGTCACTACCGACAAAAAGAGCGGAATCACAAACAATCCCAACGACTGGTCTTGGGAACATCAAAAGCCACGCTACATTCTTGACTTGCTGCTGTCAGTGATTAATGTGAGCGTTCAGACTGTTGATATTGTGAATGCTCTGCCGGAAGTGGACTGGGAAAAGGAATGAAAAAAACTGTTTCTTGCATTTTTGCAGTACTTGAGAGAACTTAAAAAAATTACTTACGAGATTTCACTTGATGCCGAAAGGGGAACATTTTTCCAACAGCGTTGCGGCATAAAAATTTTACAAATGAAAAAGCACGCATCGATGCAATGACATCGATGCGTGCTTTTTTTTCAACATTTATTCAGGAATATATCAGTTGTCAGCCTTGATTGCATTGGCTGCGGTACGTCCTGACACAAAGATTTCTACAATGGCGTTTCCACCGAGACGGTTGCCGCCATGAATGCCGCCAGTAACTTCTCCGGCTGCATACAGTCCCTTGATGACGTTTCCGCTTCCGTCGAGAACGTGCCTGTTGATGTCTACTGCAAGTCCACCCATCGTGTGGTGGGTAGATGGTGCCATGACGCGAATCTTGAGCTTTACCCCATCAAGCGTATACGAACTCACATCGAATGAACCGTCCTTCTTTTTGTCAGCCTTTCCAATGAGTGCAGTCCATCCTGTTTTTGGCACGGAAAGCGTGTCTTCCTTGCCGGTCATAAGGGCATGGTCATACTCTTCGATTTCCTTGCGGACTGTAGCTGCATCAAGCGAAAGCCCCAGTTCCTTGAACAGGTCGCCCAGCTGGTCTACCGTGCGTGTGTACTGTCTCCAGCTTACATCCTGTTCCCATGTTTCAGGGGTTTTAGGAGTTCCATAAGGATATGGGCCTGGAATTGCCTGTTCGCTGTTGGCAATTTCAAGGAATACGCCCATGGTGCCGCCGTGTTCAATGCCGTTGGCGAGTTCTGCAAGAGAAAGAACATCGCGTTCACTGGTTTCATTTACAAAACGTTTGCCTGTCGTTGGATTTATGTAGATGGCGTAGTTGCCGCCTCCGAATGCAAGCTGTCCATTGTCAATCCAAGAGATAGGCATCAGCTGCGTAAAGTCCAGCCCTGTCGTTGCTGCTCCTGCTTTTTCGCCCATTGCAATGCCGTCACCCTGCAGTGAAGAACGGTTTGTCGTCTGGGTATTGTTGGTAATTGCCCCACTCTTCCAGTAATCGTTTGTCTGAAGAACCTTTGCAATGTTTGCAGCATAGCCGCCTGTTGCAAGCACAACACCTTTTTTGGCATGGGCAGTGACCTGAGTTCCATCGTACATGACCGCCTTTACTCCTGTAACGCGACCACCTTCCGTAATAAGTTCCTTGGCATCCGTGCGCAGCATAATCTTGTTGCTCTTTGCCGTTGAACTTGTTTCAAGCAGCGTCCTGCGAGGAGGAACAAAGTACGAGCCCCACTGAGCAACTTCATTCTTGCCGTCGCCGTCAGCATCAAAGTTTGCACCGATAAACTGGTTTTCACGATGCCAGAGTGCACCGATAAGGGTTGGCTGCTGGTCTTCGACAAAGGTAGCTCCCTGCGATTCAAGCCATGGCTTAAGATCCTGGCCGTCTTCGATAAACTGCTTTACCAGCTCATAGTTTCCGTAGATCCACTTTGTATAGTTCTGGTTTGGACGCAGTCCACCATAATATGTCTGGAAAATATGAAGGTTGAGCGTAGAGAACAGTGTCAGCTGAGATTCATTTATGCCCTTGTCCAGCTGAGGCTGTGCCCATGCAAGGTATGCCTTTATTTCCTTTTTGAGCTCGCGGAGCGTTGGCAGGTATTCTGCGTGGACACCATGCTTTGAAAGTTCTGCAGTGTCGCCTGCAACGAACCAGTCCTGAGCATTTGAACCGTCGAAAGGCTTTTCGTTCCATGCAAGGATTTCCTTAAGGATGGTAATGTTTCCGTTGGCAGACTTTACCTTGTTGTATGTCTTGCCATCAAACGGATACACTCCTGTCGTTGCATTCGGATTAGAAGCATCCCAGCACAGATACGGCATGACAGACTGGAACTGTCCTCCGGAAACAATCGTGTTGCCTCCTATTTCTGCATTCTTTTCAATGACAAGAACGGTATCGCCGTTCTGTGCAGCCTGTGCAGCAGCTGCAATGCCGGCTCCACCTGCTCCCACAACGACAACATCATAACTTTCTTCGATAGGAGCCTGGGCTTCGTGCTTTACTGTATTCTTCTTGAAATCGTCAAGATTTGAAGCACCTGCTTTTTTTGCAGCATCGTTCAATGCATTGCGCACTGCCAAAGATGTAAATGTTGCTCCGGACACAACGTCAACGCCCGAACCATTAGCTTCCATTGCATCCTTGAACATGATTTTGTATACGGGATCACCAACGTGAGGCGTTTCCTTTGACGAAGCAACCTTGATGTCGGTGATGCCGGAATCGCTGAATGTAACGTCAAGGACGACAGGTCCGTTCATGCCCTGGGCTGTACCAGAATAGGTTCCTGCCTTATACGTTACGGGAACATTCTTGCGTGCAGCCGCTGTACCCGCAGTTTCTGTAACACCGGCACTGGCAAGGGCTGCCCTTGTTGCCTTGATGATGGCATCAGATGTAATTGTTGCTCCGGACACGGCATCAACACTGGTTGACTGGGCCTTTACGATTGCCGCAGGAATGTCTTTTATTGCAGCATCGGAAATGCCAGGTGTTTCTGCATGCTTTGTAACAGCAACAGATGCAATCTTTGAACTGCTCAGCTTTACCGTAACTTCAACTTCGCCGTTACGGCCTTCAGCAGTTCCCTTGTATGTTCCAGCCTTGTATTTGCCGGAGCCACCGCAAGAAGCCAACAATGCAGAAGCAGCTATGGCCATAACTGTTGCTTTTGCATGGGTAGCTTTCAATCCAATTTTTTTCATGAAACCTCCAGATAACATTTTGTTACTTACAATAACAATTTATTATATTCGTTTATACCATTATACACCATATTCTTCTTTGTGCAAATTCCGATACATTTCCATAGCTTTTCGCTTGCAAATGATTTATACTATACCTATTAAACCTATTGCTGCAGAACAAGGAAGCTTCTAAAGGCTTCAGTCTTTCGAAGTGCCCTCAAACCGCTGCACATAGTAACTTCAAGGAGTTTCACATGAAAAAGATTTTCAAAACAGTGACTATGATTGCACTGCTTGCACAAGCATTGATTCTTTGTACGTATGCACAAAAGGCAGCCGGCATCAATGATGTTACCGGAACTTGGGCAGGTGTTGACAAAGGCAAGTCATTTACCATTGTATTGAACGAGGACAAAAGCGTAGACGGTACTTTTTACAAAAACTTTACGGACAACGGCATAACACTGCGGTGGTCTCTGTCAGAGGAAAAACTCGACAAAAAGTATGCTGCTGCAACAGGACTGTCATCTGCTGCCGTCGTAACCATAAAAATAATCGACCAAAGGATTGCCGGGGGCGAAGGTCTGCTGATGTATGTCGTAACGCCTGAAAACGGAAAATACGTAATGCTTCCGTATGGAGCAAAAATCAACAATGAATCGGTTATTGGCGAAAACGCAAAGGACATATATGCTGCAAAGATGACAAAAAAGAAGTAATGCGGTGAAAACTAAAAAGGCTTAGCATTGCGGATTGTTCTGAATGCTAAGCCTTTTCTAGGTTGACCGTATAGCTGGGGCAGGACTCGGACCTGCGGCCTCCGGGTTATGAGCCCGACGAGCTGCCAACTGCTCTACCCAGCGTCGTATGTATGTTCAATAATAATATAGTACAAAAACAAAAATGTCAAGCAAAAAATCATCAAACTGGCAACAATTTTCAAAAAAACAACAGGAAATAGACAAAAAAGCCCCTTGTTACTATACTAATGAAATGAAACATCTGAAAATGACAGCCTTTTCATTCGTGTTCTTCTGTTCTTTACTATCTTCATTTGAAGGATATGCAAGTACAGGGGAAAAACAACTGGTACTTGCAAAAGAAGGTACATACCGCTGCGGAAAACAGCCCAAACAGGTTTTGTTTTCACCTGACAATGCATGCGTGGTGCTTCCATTGCTCGAAGACAATGGATTTCAGGTACTGGATCTTGCAAAAGACCGCACCGCAACCATGATAGTTCCACCCCGAGCAAAGCAGCAGGGATTCGCAGAAGGATTGTTCATCAAGGAAAAAAATGCTTTTTTTGTTTCCCAGATGACTACGGGCTACATTTACGAATATGAATACCACTATCCAGATTTTACGTTCAAGCGGGAAGTCAAGACTAACGGAGTATGGTCAAAATTCATTGCATGGAACAGCGACAGCCAGATGCTTGCCGTTTCCAACTGGGTTTCAAATGATGTCAGCTTAATTGACTATGAGACTGGGAATGTACTTCGCAAACTCCAGACAGATAAAGCACCGCGAGGTCTGGCATTTGTAAATGGCGGAACAGAAATCATTGTTTTGTGTTTCGACGGAGGCAAAATCCAAAAGTTCAACACGCAGACTGGCAAACTGGTAGATTCCATTTACATTCAAAACGCCGCCATGCGCCACATTGCAGTCAATGCACAGGAATCGACGGCTTACATCAGCGACATGTACCATGCCTGTGTCTATGTAGTTGATCTGGCGGCATTCAAGATAACTGACACATGGAAGGTCTTCAAGAATCCCAACACGATAGCATTGTACAAAGACAGATGGCTGTTCGTTTCTTGCAGGGGACCGAACAATAAGGAAGATTACACAAAAAGGAGTCCCGTCAATGGAAAAATCATCATATTTGACACCAGTGACGGAACAATCCATGACACGATTCCAGGGGGCAATCAGCCGACAGGACTCGACCTGTCGCCCGATGGCTCATGGATGTGCTTTTCCAATTTTCAGGATGCAAACGTAGAACTCTATGCTATGCATGAATAGTGCGAGTGTTTTCCTTTAACTGTATGTTCCGCGTAAATCCGTCATCTTCATACAAGTCATACGAAGAACCTGTTCCCACACACTCAAAACTCGATGTGTCAATGCAGCCGGTATGTCTTGCAGGCTTGCACAGGGGAACGAGATGATTTTTCTTTACAAAGAATACAACGGTGTTTACAGGTACATACACATAATAAGAGCCTTTTGATTTCTCTTCGGTTGCAATGGTACCGTTGCACCAAGAGACTTTCGTCATGTCTTCTGGAAGATATACATACCGTCCCTTTGCATTTTCTTCATAGACAGGGGCAATTAAAATTCCTTCCCCTACCAGCAGTTCATCTTCGGTACGGACAGAACGTTCGTCTTCCGGGTAGTCAAATCCAAGGGGACGCATGTACATTGTTCCATGGACAGCAGCCTTGACGAATTCGCTGTAAATGTAAGGAATCAAGGCATAGCGAAAATCCAGAATGCTCTTAAAATCGGCCGTGTCTCCAAATGCATAGCATTCCTGCTGACGAGCATCCCATGCACTGTGATTCCTCATGAGCGGTGTAAACGCGCCGAGTGCGAGCCATCTAAGCAAAAGCTGCCGTGTCGTTGAGCCTCCAAAGCCACCGATATCAGCTCCCGTGTACAAAAAGCCGACCATGTTCAAAGACGGAAGCATTTTTATTTCCTGCAGCAGGTGCACCCAGGTTGCACTATTGTCTCCCGTCCAAATTCCTCCATACCGATGTGCACCTATGCAGGAAGCTCTGCTGTACAACAGCATGCGTTTGTCAGGAGAAATTTTTCTTAATGCCAGACCGGCAGCTTTTGTCATCAATGAGCCATATACATTATGAACCATATCGTGCCGAATCTTTGAAACGGTACCATCTGCATTCTTCATTTCATGGTAAAAACGCTGATAATCATCCAGGCGGTTAAAGGTGCTTCCGCTAAGGGGAGTAAACTCAAAAAAAGAATTGACATCAAGATTGCGTCCTTCATACGCCTTTATGTTTTCAAACACAGCCTTTATTGACTCATCGGAATAGAACATTGCAGGCTCATTCATGTCGTTCCAAAAGCCTTCAATGCCATTGTCAGTAAGAGCCTTGTACTTTAAGCCAAACCACTCGCTCGCTTCGGGATTCATAAAATCGGTAAAATGAGAACGTCCGGGCCATACTCCTGCAACATACGGAGAACCATCGTCTTTTTTGCAAAAGTAATCGTTTTGTACCCCTTCATCGTACACATCGTATCCTTCTTCAATTTTTACGCCTGCATCAATAATGGGAACCAGACGGATGCCCTCCTGCTTTAGTTCAGAAGAAAGAGCCTCCATGTCGGGAAACTTTTGGCTGTCGATGGTAAAATCCTTGTATGAATCCATGTAGTCAATGTCAAGGCACACGGAATCCAAGGGCAAGTCAGCATTGCGGTACCCTTCCACCACAGTCCGTACATCCTGTTCATTCTTATAGCCCCACCTGCTTTGCTGAAAGCCAAAAGCCCATTTCGGCGGAATATAACTCTGTCCAATGAGCGTGCGGAACTGGCGCACAACATTGTTCAATACACTTTCAGAATGCCCCAGGGGGCAGTCTGCATCGGGGGTTATTGCATACACAATTACGCCTGTATCTTCTGATGTAACGGTAAGCATGTCTATTTCAGAATAACCAATGTCAAACGTAATTCGAGATGCCGTATCAAAGAACAAAGCCCTGCAGTCATGAGATTTTGTATTATAGATAATAATGAAATTATGAGCACCATACATTGAGGGGGTAAATTCACTCTGATTCGGAACATCCGAACACCAGCTGACGTATTTAAATCCACGTTTGTTAATGCCGTGCATGTTTTCACCAAGTCCAAACACAACATCATCACTGTCCATGGCATACTGCCATGCAAATGGCCACGCATCGCTTTGCGAGCCTTCAACATCAACGACAACTGCACCTGTTTCAACAGGCTGTCCATACACTGTTTTCTGTATCATGAAGCCAGTATATCACTGGAAAAAAAATCACGATAGTGATATAATTCATATAAAAGTATGACAAAAGTATTAATCAACGAGTATTCAGAGCATCCTCTCCCTGAAAAAGGACTTCCCGGTTCGCAGGAAAAAATTCAGCGCGGAACCATTCTTTTTCCCATACAATATTACCTGAACAATACTGTTGATCCGCGATACGACTTGCCGGTAATGTGGCATACCGAGTTTGAATTGATTCATGTCATATCTGGAACCTATTCGATTTTTGTCAAAGACCATGAAGTACAGCTGCATAAAAACGATTTGTGCTTTATTCCAAGCAAAGTGCTGCATGGAGACGGAGAAAAGAAAGGACAAGCCCTCTATGAATCTGTTGTTTTTGACATTGAAATGATTCGCATGCATGGCTACTATACAGACGATTTCATTTCCGCCATCTTAAAGGACTCCGTTATTTTCGACTATTTCATTCCCCACACAAACGAAAAGATTCTTTCCATTACAAGCAACATCTTTGAAGCCATGAAACTGCAGGGCGAAGGATACGAGTTTACCGTTACTGCCAGCTTGCTGCTCCTTTTCGGGGAAATAAAGCGACAGCACTTGTACATACAAAGGAAATCACTTTCCGCAAATAAACTGCGCCAGTCCGAGCAAATGGAAGCTGTCATGGATTTGATACGCCATCATTACAACGAAAACCTGACGCTCGAACGCATGGCAGAAGCAGCCCATCTGTCTCCAAAATATTTCTGCCGGCTGTTCAAGGATTCTACGGAGCGTTCACCGGTAGAATACCTGAACTGGTTCAGAATCAACATGGCATGCTCTGCACTGCGCGACACGAAGGACAAACTGTCCGACATTGCCTATAACTGCGGCTTCAATGATTTCAGCTATTTCATAAAGACATTTCGCCGTTACAAGGGCATGACTCCGCTGAAATACAGGAATTTCGACTCTGAAAAGGCATAGAAGAACTACCAAGAACATCTGCTTTTGCAGGCAACGCTGAAAGATCGATGTTCCGAATCCCGTAATTAAGCCCCTGCGTGGCCATAATAGAATAATCGTATTTTAAAATAGTACATTTTTTTCACTGGAAATAAAAGAAAAATAAATTTATTTGACAGATAAAAAAAGGCAAGTTAGAGTTAAATTATGAATTGGAAACGTTTCCAGTATCGTTTCCAGAAATGACAATATCGTAACCCTTAGGAGGATATTAATGAAAAAAATCATTGCCGGAACATGTATCATGTTGGCTGCAGCCATGACTTTGTGTGCTGCTGGAAAAAAGAAAGGCACAGTCCGCTACCTGAACTTCAAGCCAGAAGTTGCATCTATATATGAAGAGCTTGCCGCTGCTTATGAAAAAGAAACTGGCGTAAAAGTAATCGTCGAAACAGCTGCAAACAACACGTATGAATCAACGCTTACAGCAAAGATGGCTACAAAACAGGCTCCAACCCTGTTCCAGATTAATGGTCCTGTCGGATATGCAAACTGGAAGGATTACTGTGCAGACTTGTCAAAGACAGAAATCTACAAGCACCTTTCTGACAAATCGCTTGCCATTACAGACAAGGGCAAGGCATACGGAATTCCGTATGTCGTAGAAGGCTACGGCATCATCTACAATAAGGCAATTACCGACAAGTACTTTGCACTGTCTTCAAGAGCTACATCTTTCAAAAGCATGGACGAAATCAACAGCTTTACAAAACTCAAGGAATTGTGCGATGACATGCAGGCACATGCCGATGTTTTGGGCATCAAGGGTGTATTCGCATCTACATCACTCAAAGCTGGAGAGGACTGGAGATGGCAGACTCACCTTGCAAACCTTCCTATCTACTACGAATTCAAGAACAACAAGATTGACTTGACTTCAAATGCAACACATCAGATCAAGTTCCAGTATGGAAACAACTTCAAGAACATCTTTGACTTGTATACTACAGATTCTGTTGTAGACAGAAAGAACGTTGGCGTAAAGACAGTAGACCAGTCTATGGCAGAGTTTGCCCTTGAAGAAGCTGCAATGGTACAGAACGGAAACTGGGCATGGGGACAGATTTCTGGCGTTACAGGAAACAAAGTAAAGGCAGAAAACGTAAAGTATCTTCCAATTTACACTGGCGTTGCAGGAGAATCATCACAGGGACTGTGCATCGGTACAGAAAACTTCTACTGCATCAACAAGAAGGCATCCAAGGCAGACCAGCAGGCTACTGCCGACTTCATCTACTGGCTGTATTCTTCACCAACAGGAAAGAAATACGTAACAACAAAGCTTGGCTTTATTGCTCCATTCGATACATTCGCAGAAAACGAAAAGCCAACAGACCCATTGGCAAAGGAAATCCTTGCATACATGTCGAAGAAGGGAATTACTTCAGTTTCATGGAACTTTACACTGTTCCCATCACAGACATTCAAGGACAACTTTGGTGCAGATCTTCTGCAGTACTGCCAGGGTTCAAAAGACTGGAACACAGTAGCTTCCAACGTTGTCAACAACTGGAAGACAGAGTGGGAACTGGTTGACGAATAAGTAAGGGACAGTTCGTCCCTATCACAGGCGGCTGTAACCGAGGCAGCCGCTTTTTTTATACCTTATTATGAGGAGTTCTATATGGAAAATAACAAGGCAATAAGAAAATACTTTCCGATATTTGTGCTGCCTACCCTCATTGCATTCATACTGTTTTTTTTCATACCGTTTGTAATGGGATTCGTGCTTTCGTTTACAAAATTCAAAGTCATTACCGATGCCCATTTCATAGGATTAAAGAATTACGTGAGGGCATTTACGCTTAACAATGAATTTGTCCATGCACTGGGCTTTACGACACTGTTTACCATAGTCTCCATGATTACGGTAAATGTGTTTGCTTTCATACTTGCACTTCTGCTTACGAATGGACTTAAGGGAACAAGCTTTTTCCGCTCAGTATTCTTCATGCCAAACCTCATAGGAGGAATCGTTTTGGGATATATCTGGAACCTTCTCATAAACGGAGTACTCCTGCATTATTTTGGAGAAGACATTTCTTTCAATGCAAAATACGGTTTCTGGGGTCTTGTCATACTGACCAACTGGCAGCTCATAGGCTACATGATGGTCATTTACATTGCCGGACTTCAAAACATATCGTCAGAACTGCTTGAGGCCGCATCAATAGATGGAGCATCATCCCTTACAACCCTGTTCAAGATAAAGATACCAATGGTCATGCCGTCAATAACCATCTGCATGTTCCTTACGCTTACAAACTCCTTTAAGATGTTCGACCAAAATCTCGCTCTTACAAATGGCGCACCAGGAACGTCAACGGAAATGCTTGCACTGAACATCTACAAGACATTCTACGGACGGACAGGATTTCAAGGCGTAGGACAGGCAAAGGCTGTCGTATTCTTCTTTATTGTAGCCATTATTGCCTTTGCTCAGCTTAAACTTACCAATACAAAGGAGATAGAACAATGATGATAGAAAAGAATCGTGCTGCATCACGAACGTTCCAGACGGTACTTCTTCTGGCTCTTACGGCAGTGTTCATATTCCCCATCCTGCTGGTGTTCATGAACTCATTCAAGTCACGCCTGTATGTTTCCACAGACCCGTTTGCCCTTCCAACAGGTTCGATGTTCGTAGGATTTGAAAACTACATTCATGGAATTACATCTTCTGGATTTTTCGTCTCATTCATTCGCTCTGTATGGATTACCATTGCAGGTGTACTGCTTATAATCGTGTGCACTTCAATGACAGCATGGTACATTGTACGTGCAAAGACAAAATTTACAAAAGTACTGTACTATGCCTTTACATTCAGCATGATTGTCCCCTTCCAGATGGTCATGTACACGATGACCTTTGTCGTGAACAGAATATACTTTGACAATGTTATCGGAATCCTGTTCGTGTACCTTGGATTCGGCGCTGGACTCACCGTATTCATGTTCACGGGCTTTGTAAAGGCAATTCCCCTTGAAGTAGAAGAAGCAGCGACAATCGATGGCTGCAATCCGCTCCAGACCTATTTCCTCATTGTTTTTCCAATGCTAAAGCCAACTGCAATTACAGTTGCAATACTTCAGGCAATGTGGATTTGGAACGATTACCTGCTGCCATACCTTATACTTGGATCTGACCACAAAACGGTTCCTGTAGCAATCCAGCTTGCCATGCAGGGAGCCTATGGTTCAACTGACTATGGTGGATTCATGGCAATGCTCGTTGTCGCCATAGTTCCAATAATTGCATTCTATATTTCGGCACAGAAATACATCATAAACGGTGTTACAGCTGGTGCCGTAAAGGGATAACGAATCTACATGACCATAAAAGATATTGCCCGCGAATGCGGTTGTGCCATAGGAACTGTATCCCGTGTATTGAACAATCATCCAGATGTCAGTGAAAAAACACGGGAAAAGGTTCTGGCAGTAGTGCACAAACACAATTTCATACTCAACGAAAATGCCAAACTGCTCAAGGCTCAAGACTGCAAGATGCTGAAAGTTCTGGTAAAGGGGACGTCAAACATCCTCCTCAACAGTCTTCTGGAACGCATACAAAAAAGAATGGAACAGCTTCCCTATACTGCAAGCGTTGTAGTCCTTGACGAATATGACAATGAGGCAAAAGCTGCAAACCGCATATATTACGAGCAGAAGCCGGTTGGAATAATCTTTCTGGGAGGTAGCCCCGACCTATTCAAAGATGATTTTGCCCGCCTTCTTGTTCCATGCGTGGTAATATCAAATGAATCACATTTAATAGAAGGGGCTCGCCTTTCCAGCGTAAGCACAAACAACTTTACGGCAGCATGTCATGCCACAGAATATCTCATCCAAAAAGGACACAGAAAAATCGGCGTGATAGGAGGAGATTTATGTGGTTCCGGAATGACGCAAAGGCGCTACGACGGCTTTATAGCAAGCCTTACAAAAGCAGGGTTGGAATTTAACTACGAAAAGGCATACATCACATCAAAGTACTCATTTGAGGATGGGGCTGCATCTGCACAAAGGCTTATAGAAAAATACCCCGATATGACAGCAGTATTTGCCATGTCTGATGTCATGGCACTAGGTGCAATACGAAAGCTTTCAGACATGGGGTACAAAGTTCCAGAAGACATTTCCGTAACAGGATTTGACGGCATATCAATCAGCGAATATTACAAGCCCCGCCTTACTACCGTACGGCAGAATACGGACTTGCTGGCAGACGAAGGCTTGAAAATTCTGCTGGACAATATTGAAAGAAACGCCCCACCACAAAATAAATTCATTCCGTTTGAATTCATACAGGGAGAAAGCGTCAGACAGCTGCCATAAAACCGCAAAAGTTGCCTAAAGGTATTCTTGATTTACTTGCCAACACAGAAATTAGCAAAAACCGCCCCAAGAACGTCATCTGGAGTAACCTCGCCAGTCACTTCTCCCAGACTGTCAAGGCAGTCTTCCAAATCTTGCACAACGGCATCAAGCCCATAGCTTCCGTCATTTGCAATGACAAGGGCATGTTCTATCCGTTCAAGGGCTTCGCTTACAGAATTCCGCTGACGCTGGGACCCCAATCCCGCTGCATTCCGATCTGTTTCTTCGCCACCACACAAAATACGCTTTGCAGTGCCAATCAGGGTTCCAAGACCATTTCCATTTTTTGCAGAAAGCCTTACCTCAGCACGAACATCTGACTTGTAGGCATCATCACCATTCATTTCAATCGCAAAGTCGTCGCCTTTATCGCACTTGTTCCAGACAAGGATAATCGGTGTTTCTTTTTTTTCAGAAAGGAACATTCTATCTTCTTCTGATAATCCAGCAGAAGCATCTACAAGATATAAAATGACATCAGCCTCAGAAGACAAATCTCTCGTTCGCTCAACCCCTTCAGCTTCTATAACATCGCTTGTAGAACGAAGTCCCGCAGTGTCAAACAGTCGTACGGGAATACCCTCAAAAGAAGCCCAGCTTTCCAGCCAGTCACGGGTTGTTCCTTCTATGTCACTCACAATGGCACGTTCTTCTTTTAGCAGTGCGTTGAACAGGCTTGACTTTCCTGCATTCGTCTTGCCGCACAGGACAACGCGTGCTCCATCTTGATACAGTTTTTCACTTTTCCATGAGTGCACCAAAGACGCAAGCCGCTGCCGTGCTTCTTCAAGCTGAAAGGAATCAAAGCTGTCTGCAATCGTTTCTTCATCTTCTGGATACTCTATTTCAACTTCAATAGCAGCAAGAGTATCCACAATACATTTTTTTATGCTGTCGATTTCAGCAAACAGATTTCCGGCAAGTCTGCCCGCAGCACGTCCTCGGGAGACATCCGTTTTACTGTCAATGATTTCCTTTATGGCTTCAGCTTTTGTCAAATCTGTTTTGCCATTGATATAGGCTCTAAATGTAAACTCCCCCCGTTCGGCCTGCCTGAACCCATTTTTCAGCAAAAGATTTAATACGGCAGTAACGACAGACACTCCCCCATGGCAATATATTTCCACCATGTCTTCGCCTGTAAACGATTTTGGAGCTTTATACACACCAAGCATCACTTCATCAATCCGACCATTCGAATCCGCATCCAAAAGCCATCCATAAACAAGAGAGTTTGCAGCAGCATTTTGCAATGCACGTGGACGAGAAAAAATGGATGCCATAAGGGAAATGCAATTCTTTCCTGTCGTGCGGACAATGCCGATGGCACCGGGAGCCAACGCAGTTGCAATAGCTGCAATAGGTTCTTCTGGAGTGTAGGAAATATTTGTCATTTATGTAAAGGTCCTAAATGTCCTATATTCAATAAATGGAAGCCTATGTTTCGAGATGATTCAGAGCGAGCAGCTGCCCTATATTCATATTCTTTTTCCCACAGGGAATCAAGAATTGAAATCATAGCCTTTCTATGTTCCTGCTCAGATTCAAAAGCCTGCAAGAGAGCGTCTTCCGCATCTTTTTTTGATCCAGTACTAAAGGCAGGGAGACGCTCCTGAAGATTGGCTTCATTTTCAATCCACGGAGAAACAGAATCTCCCACATCAGGACTTATGTCATCATAGTTTCCGCCAGAATTATTCCAATACATGTATCCGCGATTTACGCTGTCCCGAACACCATATATTTCTCGCAAAACATAATTCTTGTCGTAATACTTACGGTCAAAACGTACACCCATGTAAAATGCCTGAACCCACGGGCGGACAATAATTCTATTCCTTCCGATGACAGTATTTCGATATGTTCCAAAGAAATAAATTCTGTACGGTCGTTCTATGACAGGATTGTACTCCAAAAAATCCTGTTCAAAATGAGAAGGATAGAACATTGGGCAAATGACATCTACATAATTGCTCAGCAATTCTACATCCTGACCAGTTCGCGTACCGCTGCGATACCATCCGTTTGCACCATAAATGTCAATGCCAATGGGTGCATTAATATTTTTGCGCGCATACGACAAGAACGAAATCAATGCAGCTTCCTTATCCATGCCGGCATCTTTCCATCGGAATTTTGCATTTCCCAGGTTTGTACCATCAGTTGGAAAACGTATGTAGTCAAACTGAACTTCGTCAAAGCCACGAGCAATCAGTTCCTTTGCAATCTCTACATTATATTCCCACACTTCTTCACTATATGGATCAACCCAGTTTTCGTCATAGTAAAGCTTCTTTGTCTCTGTCACGTTTCCTTCATCATCAAGAATGTCTTCCGTGCCGCGAACACCAATCCAAGGTTTGTTTCTGACAGAATCCCATACGGCATATTTGCTGCCACCATAAGAAGCAAGGTTCTTGTCCTTAAATACAACAATGCGGCCTATTAAATAGGTATTGTCCTTTTTGAATTCTTCTACAAAATGATCCAAATCTATTTTATACTGCGTCACCGTTCCCTTCTGCTTAAGCATTTCATTTTGAGGCTCAAAGCGCAAAAGGCCGTAGTCATCCTTCATGTCAACGACAAGGGCATTCAAATTATTGTCTGCAATAATCTTTTTATACTTGTCTATGCCAGTCTGATTTCGCACCTGATATGCAGAAATATAGACAGCCTTTCTGTCTGTTGCCGTTGCACAGTATGCGTTTTGCATTGAATCCGGCTTCAGGAGCCATAATTCGCTCAGCTGTAACGGAGTTCCTAGACCAGATCGGTCTTCAGGAATATATGCAGCATTCACATTAGAATACGTTTTTTCCAATGCAGAAGTCCAGTCAGCATATTCAGCGGCAGGAAGGGGGACTATCGTTTTTGAATCAAGTTCTATCGAAGACACCTGACCAACTGTCGTATACACAATACGACCATTGCTTTGGCACAATCCGTCTATCGTATCAGATGCCTGCGTTCCCTTATAAATCTTTACTGCAGCCTTCTTTTTCCAGTCAAATCGATACAGGTTCGGAATGAATGTATTGGCAATGTAAATGTCTGCATAGACATCCCCAGAAGCATCTTTTACAACGACAGGAAGTATGTCGCTCACTTCATCGGGCTGAGTAAGGCTTGGCATTGCCGAAAAACCAGCACTCACATCTGTCCATGCAGGTCGTGCAGCATCTGCCCTGTAATAGCTGAATCCATAAATGGGATGAGACATGAACACAACAAGTTCCGTCCCCGTTATTTCACCTGATTTTCCATACACAGGCATGTGGGAACAGGCAACAGACTTCATCCCCGCAGTATATCTGCTCATTGAACCGATAGATTTCCATGTTGCACCACCGTCTCGCGTCAAAAATACGGCATCTTTCGTTGCCGTTACCAAAATGTTTTCATCAAAGGGGTCTACGCACAGGTCTTTTAACAGAGGGACTTCGTGCACCAAATGCTTTTCACCTTGTTCGTAGGTCTTAATGAAAAGCGAAGGAAGACCGTTGTTGCACTTGGAGAACGACGTTAGATCACTAGAGGTGAGAATTCCTTGGGAAGTAAGGAAATACCATTTTGACTGCGTTTTTATGATATTGCTGACGGAACCTTCATTCCACAGAATTTCTGTCATCCCGTTTGAGCTAACACGAATTAATCCCCTGTCGGTTCCTGTAAGTATTGGAGAAAGAGGCTTTACAGGTGGTTTTTCTGGTGCTTTTTCCGATAATTTGTATAGTGGTTTAGTCTTTGCAAAACCACTAAAGACAATAAAAAAGCATATAAATAAAGTAAGTACTACTTGAGAGGATAATTTGCGCATATAAACAGTATCGGAAAAAAATGATGATACTTTAAATATCGCGATAGTTCGGCGGTAACTGTCAAAAAAAAGGAGTTACCGCCAAACTATCATTGATTTTTAAGAAAATTTACAATAAACTATGAATTATGGACAAGTTAATAGGCAGAAAAGACGAGCAAAAACAAGTTTTGGAATGTTTAGAATCCAACAAATCAGAATTGGTTTCTGTTTATGGACGCCGACGTGTAGGTAAAACCTATCTTATTAAACAAACTTTCAACGAAGAATTTGATTTTTGGTTCACAGGAATTTATGAAGCAACAAGAATTCAGCACTTAACACAGTTTCAAAAAGCCCTGTATGAAAAAAATGGATTAAAAATCCCAAAAATAAAAGACTGGTTTGAAGCATTTGATGCATTAAAGAATTATCTTTTATCTCTAAACAAAGAAAAAGTTGTTGTTTTTTTGGATGAACTGCCATGGATGGATACAGCAAAAGGAAACTTTCTTTCTGCATTCTCATATTTTTGGAACATGTGGCCTTCAAATAAAACACTTCTTAAATTATATGTATGTGGTTCTGCAACAACATGGATGATTAACAAATTTGTTGGTGACAAGGGCGGTCTTTATGGAAGAGTAACCTGTTCTATATATCTGGCTCCATTTAATTTAGTGCCTGCTGAAAAAGTCTCTTTTTTTGCAGGCACTATCAAAGATTCATAATCATGGCAATTAAGGCGACATGAGT
>ERZ842401.3107-NODE-3107-length-21066-cov-10.313931_pt1 | contig 21066 bp, 23 predicted proteins | sample MGYA00521270_ERZ842401 | MGnify/ENA primary metagenome ERZ842401 (study PRJEB31892, sample SAMEA3878208) | bioreactor metagenome | biome: Moose rumen | place: Sweden | collected 2011-10 | study: EMG produced TPA metagenomics assembly of the PRJEB12797 data set...
GGGTGGGAACTAAAAAAAGCGGGTGGGTTTATTTATAAATGATGTGAAGTTACGATTGATGTGAAGATATGATAAACGATGTGAAGTTACGATAAACGCGATGTGAAGTTACTATGAAGAAAGTGCGACAAGAGAAACATGATGATGGATTTTGCGATGAGGAGGCTGAGACAAGCGAAACATGATGAGAGAGTTTGCGCTGAGGATAATTGCGAGAAGAAAAACATATCAGCTTGCATAAAAAATATATTTTTAGTTATAATATGCACATTCCATCTTTTATGTTAATGAGGTGTTCATAATGGCGTTAGCTTCCAATATTCGTATGCAAAGAAAGAAAGCAGGCCTGACACAAATTGAGCTTGCTGAAAAACTCGGAGTATCAATCGCAACTCTCAGACGCTGGGAAGCTGGCGAGACTGCACCGACCGGAACAAGAATTATTGAGCTTGCAAATTTACTCGGAATTTCTCCTGATGACATTATTGCCGGTGAAGAATCTCAAGGCGCGGCGGGTCATGTTTCGATAAAATATCCTGTTGGCGAGAATAACAACGGAATGTTAGTATACGAAGGGGAAGGCACAAGGATCGAGCTTCCCCCGACAGAAAAAGGTTATGAAATTTTCCAGAGATTAATTGAGAACTTGATAAAAAATCGCGAAGCCCTCAAACAAGAGCAAATACAAGAGGAAAAACAAGATCAGCAGGAATAACTTTGTCCTCCTGTGAGATTTTCGATTTGATTAACAACGTCCTGAGAAAGTCCCATAGCTTTGGCGAGCTTGTCAAGATAATTGCGTTCTGCTTGGGTATCAACTTCGATTGTCATAACTGAAGCCGAATAAACCTGAGCGGCGAGTTCCGGACGACCTTTAACGGCTGAAACGATTTTTGCTGTCTCCATTGGGCCCTGTAATTTCTGGATTACGTAATTCATTCCATCCTGGCCAATTCCTGCGTTTTTCATGCTGTTCATAATCTTCGTTAATTCCTGCTGGTCAACTTGTCCGTCAGCTTTAGCCGCGTCAATCATCGCAATCAAGATTATTTCTGCGTCGTTATTCTGCTGTTGAGGTGAAGCCTGTGTGTAAGTCTGAGGAACTGAAGCCGAAGTCGAAGCACCCGCTGAACTTCCGCCCATTGAGTTTTTGAGAGCTTTATACGCCATCATCCCAAGAAGGCCCATCATTCCGCCGCCGAGTGTATTAGCTGTCGTGCTGTTTGAGCCGCCCATTAAAGCACCGAGCAATGCGCCAATTCCGCCAGCCGCTAAGTTATCTCCGCCGACTTTATTTTTGACCGTCTGACCTGCTCCCATTAATGAGCCTAATAAATCCTGAATGCCGCCGCCTGCTGTTGACATTCTTGAGCTTGTTGTGCTTGATGAAGCTGTTGTGCCTTGAACCATTGAGCCGAGTAAACTCATAAAATCCATGAAAAATTTTCTCCTTTCAAGAATAAATATTATCGTAAAGATTTTAGCATGTTTCGTTTTATATTGATTATATTGACGTTCATCTATTTAGTAATTATAATTTGCTTCATTGACGGCCGTCTATAATATTTTTGTCGGAGTGATGAAAAATGTTATGGAGATTTTTGCAGGAACAAGTTTTAGGCATGAAATGGCTGAATGACTTAACGGGAAATCTTTTAGCTTGGTTTGAGCTTGATATTTCTTCAAGGATTGGCCGGAGCTTGCAGTTCTTCGTCTATGATGTCGTGAAAATTTCTATTCTGTTATGCGTGCTGATTTTCGCGGTATCGTATATTCAAACATTCTTTCCTCCTGAACGAAGCAAAAGGATAATGGGACGTTTCAAGGGGATTAAAGCTAACGTAATCGGTGCTCTTCTTGGTTCAGTTACGCCGTTCTGCTCGTGTTCGTCAATTCCAATTTTTATGGGCTTCACGAGTGCCGGGCTTCCTTTGGGAATGACTTTCTCGTTATCTATGTTCCTGAGAGAATTATTCAGGGAATTTTGGGCAGCAATAACTTTTTCGGAGTGATTATAGCTTCGTTGATAGGCATTCCGATTTACGCCGACATTTTCGGGACAATTCCGATTGCTGAGGCTTTACTCGCGAAGGGAGCGATGCTCGGAACTGTGATTAGCTTCATGATGGCCGTAACTGATTTGAGTTTGCCGTCAATAATTATGCTGAGAAAAGTAATCAAGCCGAAATTGTTAGCCGTGTTCGTGATGACTTGTGCGGCTGGAATAATAATTACAGGATATATCTTTAACTTTTTAATGTGAGAAAATTAACGCTATGTTTATGGAGGTGAAGAGATGAATAATATTGATGCCGCGTTGATATGCAAAGCTCTTAGTGATACAAACAGGCTCCAGATTGTGGAACTATTGACGAACGGCGAGATGTGTACTTGTGAACTGCTCGAACACTTCAGCATACGACAGCCGACGCTTACACATCATTTAATGGTATTGTCCGAATGTGATTTAGTTCAAAGCCGAAAAGAAGGCACGAGAACTTTATACTCTCTTAATTGCGGGACGTTGACAAAATTTCGGGAATTTATTGCGGGACTGACATGTAAACGTTAATCGGCGTATGGTGAAATAAATTGCTTGTGATAAAATTTCCCTAATAATTAATCCAACCAACCAAAATTAAATCTTTCAGGGAGGTATTCTCATGAAGAAATTTTTATGTGCAATTCTCGCTGTCTTACTCGTATTATGCTGTGTCTCGTTTGCTTCGGCTGATGACTGGAAATTCGAGCGCAAAATCACAATCGTCTGTCCTTGGGGAGTAGGCGGCGGAGCAGATTCAACACTTCGGCCAATGGCGACGCTCATCAAAAATATTCTTGGGCAGGAAGTCGAAGTCGTCAACGTTACCGGAGGAAATGGCGTTACTGCGGTCGAGTATGTTTATAAACAGCCTGCTGACGGTTACACTTTCATGTTGGGAACTCAGAGCTTATTTATGCAGGACATTCAAGGCACAACGTCAATGAATTTCAAGGAAGAGTTTATCCCGGTTGCAAGATTAGTTCACGCTATCAACGTAATCACGGCTTCAAAAAAAGCTATGGACAAGAAAGGCTACAAAACTTTCTCGGAAATGCGCGAATACGTTACTAATAATCCGTTCGAAGTCAGCGTTGGAATGCTCACGAGTACAGGACTTGACGGAGCTTCACTCAAACAGGCACTTGAAGGCTTAGACATTCTCGACGTTTCTTATCCTTCAGGTTCAGAGATGAACTCAGCACTCGTCGGCGGACATATCGACATCATGGTAACTGGAACTGACGAAATCGAAGGCTTAATCGCCGCTGGTGATATTGTCCCGTTGTTAGCTCTGTGTGAAAAGAGAATGAATAGATATCCTGACGTTGAGTGTTCAGTAGAACTCGGCATTAACTCAGTCTTAGGACCTGCACGCGGAATTTTCGCCAAGAAGGGAACTCCTCAGGAAGCAATTGACGCACTTGTTGCCGCGATTGAGAAGGCTTCACAGGATCCATCATGGCAGTCGTTCTTAGTTCAGGGCTGCTACGATGAGAGACCTGGATTTGCCGGGCCTGAAGAGTACGCAAAAGATTGTGAGGAAGATTATAAGCTGCTCAGCGAGTATCTTAAGGCTGAAGGTGTCATGAAGAAAGACTATTACGCGAAATAGCTTTATTCAGCGTGAAAATTTTGCGGGGTGAAGTTGTGCCCCGTTTTTATTTTGCAAAGGAGAAATCTTAAGTGTTTGAATTAATCTGCAATATTTTATTATGGCTTGGACTTCTTTATGCTTATTTCTTTAACGTCTTAGAAGCTCCAATCCCCGACCGTGTCGCCCGAAATCCTTACACGCTCAAGCCCGACATGTGGCCGAAGACAATAATTATTCTTTTACTCGTATGCATTGCTCTGAATATTATCAATATAATCCGCAAGAATAAGAATAATCCTGAGTTCTCGCTCGACGCGTTATTAAGCATTCGTGCTCGTATGTGTATCGGAATTGCTTTAGTAGTCGCCGCAAGTTTCGTTCTTGAGCCATTGGGCTATATGGTTACGTGCGTACTCGTGTTATTCTTTTACGGCTTATTGCTCGGTCAAACGCATGTAATCAGGCTCGCAATTTTCTCGGTGATTATTACTCTGGTGCTTTATGTCGTGTTCAGCGTGCTGTTGTCCGTAAACCTTCCAAGAGGAACAATCCCTGAGCTTCGTAACTTTTCGCTTTATGTCGAGAGCCTCGTAGCTTCGGTTAAAGGCGCAATTATGTAAAAGGAGGCTGAAAATATCATGACAACTTGGGAATTATTCGTAAACGGTTTCAGCGTCCTCATGGATCCTTACACTTTCATGATGGTAGTATTCGCTATCGTTGTCGGTACAATCTTCGGAGCATTACCGGGCGTTAGCGCAACAATGGCTGTAGCTCTCGGCCTTCCTTTCACGTATTCGATGGCACCAATTCCGGCGATAGTTTTTCTCGTTGCGATTTACTGTTCATCAATCACGGGCGGAAGTATCACGGCAATACTCTTCAAGATTCCCGGAGTTCCTTCGAGCGCACCAACAACTTTTGACGGTTACCCTATGGCTCAACGTGGAGAAGCCGGCAAAGCATTAGGTATAGCGTTAGGGAGTTCGGCAATCGGCGGTTTAGTCTCAGCTCTTGCAATGCTCACGTTATCACCGCAATTAACACAGGCCGCGTTATCATTTAGTCCGTCTGACATTTTCGCGATTACGTTTATGGGATTGTCGATTTTGACGTGTCTTGACAGCAAAAATATTCTCAGAACGTTAATATCTGGATTGCTGGGCTTATTGCTGGCTTGTGTCGGACAAGATCCGATGTATGCAGTTCAGCGTTTGACGTTCGGAAGTGGTGAGCTTATTGCCGGCCTTGAGATGATACCCGTCTTAATCGGAATTTTCGCGGTTACCGAAGTTCTCAAGCAGACAAAGAAGCGCGACGCTTTAACGAACGAGAACGGAACCGGAAGCGTCAACACTAAAATGCCTTCGCTCAAAGAATGGTGGGGCATTAAGTGGCTGTTAGCTCGATGCTCAATTATCGGCACAATAATCGGCATTCTTCCTGGAGCCGGAGCAACAATAGCTTCATTCCTGTGTTATTCAAGCGAGACGAAATTATCAAAGCATCCTGAAAAGTTCGGGACAGGAATTATTGACGGAGTTGCTGCCTCTGAGACCGCGAACAATGCCGCGACTGGTGGAGCTATGGTTCCCCTTCTTTCTCTCGGAATTCCCGGCGGTAATGCTGCTGCTGTCATGATGAGTGCGCTTGTCTTGAAAGGTGTACAGCTTGGGCCGTTATTACTCGTCAATCAGCCGCAATATCTCAGTGCAACGTTCGCTTCAATGGTCGTTACGAATATCTTAATGGTCATCGTCGCAATCGGTATCGCTAAAGTTTTCGCGCAAATTCTCGCCGTTCCGTATTCGTATCTTGGGCCAATTATAATTATGCTCGCGATTATAGGCTCTTACGCTACGAATATGAGCATTGCTGACGTTAAGATTATGGCGATTGCCGGCGTTATCGGGTTAATAATTTCGGCGTGTCACTTCAACAGTGCGGCTTTAATTCTCGGCTTGGTTCTCGGCGTAATCTGTGAAGGAAACTTCAGCCGTGCTTACACAATCTCGCGCGCTAATCTCATGAACATGTTCGCTCGTCCTGTTGCCGGTACGTTAATGGTCATCAGTATAATTTTGCTGTTATGGCCGATTATTTCCCAGATATTCCGTAAAGAGAAATAAAAATTTGCTCCCCCTTTGAAGAAAAGAGGGAGTTTTTTTTACTCTGTTAATGCTTTATCGAGAGCGTCCCAATCCATATTACGCGCGGCAGTCTTTACAGCCTCAAAACGTTTTGCTTCGGTGTCCGGGATTTTATACTTTCTCGCTTCGTTAAGAATATTATCTATTGCGTCGATGTCGAAACTATACGCAAATTCCTTAATCGCCGAGTAAACTTCTTCGAGTTCGTCCTGTGCAATCTCCGGAAGGTCTTCATTAACTCCGTAAAGCGGTGAAAGTTTCTCTTTATAGCTCCTGTAATCAGCTAATAATTTCGGTGTTCGTTCAGTAATGGCAGCTACGCTCTCGTCAGTAAGATTATTTCCGCAATCTTCCAAATATGCCGCCTCTGATGATAAACTTTCAGCCCCGATTAATCTCGCCGAACTCTTCAATGCATGAACTTTTATCGTGTAATTCCTGTAGTCTTCTTCTCGCAAAAACTTTTCTATGCTGTCAGAATTGGCCGTAATAGTCTCATAGAATACTCGCAAAGTCTTATCAAGAATTTCTTCGCTTGAACAGAACTTTACAGCCTCAGAATAATTCAGCGTGTCAATTCCGTCATATAATTTCCGGAGTTCTGAGCTTTCCTGAGCTTCTGCAGTGTCTTCACTATGGACAACGATAACTTTTTCTTGGGGCAAATATTTTCTCAGTGCTGCCTCGAGTTGGACGCCCTCAATCGGTTTAGATAAATAATCAATGAAGCCCTGCTCAAGATACTTTTCACGAGCTCCGCTTATTGCATCAGCAGTCAAACACAGAACAGGCGTATCGTTATTTAAGCCGTTATCCTGAACACGAATTTTATTCAGCGTCTCGGTCCCGTCCATTATGGGCATCATTTGATCCATGAAGATTAAATCATATTTTTCCTGCTTAGTCCGTCTAAGCGCTTCTTCTCCGCCTGAGGCCGTATCAATCTGAATTTTCGTCTTCGCAAGCAATCCAGTTACTACGGTCAAGTTCATCACTGTATCATCGACGACAAGAATTTTTGCGTCTGGAGCTTGAAACGATTCTTGGTAAGTTGCTTTTTCCAGCATTGCACGTTCAAATTTCTCGCGGAAGTTCCCGATTGGTTCCCATGAAATTACTTTTTGAGGAATTGTAACGGTAAACGTTGAACCCTTCCCGTATTCACTCTCGACTTTAATATCGCCGTTCATTAGCTCCAGCAAATTTTTAGTTATCGCAAGCCCTAAACCTGTTCCCTCAATCGTCTTGTTTCTCGTCAAATCAACCCGCGCGAATTTCTGGAATAACTTGCTTATATCCTCCGGCTTAATCCCCATGCCAGTATCTTTAATGCTGAACGTTAAAAGCTCCTCGTCATCTGAAGCCGAAGATTTTTTGCCGCTGATTGAAAAATGTATGCTTCCTTCGCTGGTATATTTCACGGCATTAGATAAAACGTTCGTGAGTATTTGCCTTATTCTCACCTCGTCGCCTAACAATCCATCGGGTAATTTCTCGTCAGCCTCAACGTAAAACTCAAGCTCTTTCTCCTTTGCACGAAACATTATCATATTAGCTACGTCGTTCAAGATTGAGCTTAGCTTGTAATGCGTTGATACGACTTCCATTTTTCCCGCGTCAATTTTCGAGAAGTCAAGAATATCGTTAATGATTGACAGCAAATTTTTTCCCGCACGTTCAACGTTGCCGGCGTAAGTTTTGATTTGCGTTAAATTCCCGTCCTGTGATGCCTCGCGTATAATCATCTCATTCATTCCCAAAACGGCATTAATCGGCGTTCTAATCTCGTGTGACATGTTTGAGAGAAAAGCACTTTTTGCCTGGCTACTCTCTTCTGCCTTCTTTTTTGCCTCGAACAACTCTTCATTCTTGGCCTCAAGCTCTCGTGAATGAAAATCTTTATCCCTCATTCTCTTGCCCTGAAACTCAAGGTAAACCAGCAATAATATTACAAGAAACACGACGGCTAAAAATATTGCTGGGACTTCCGGGTAATTCTCGATAATTCCTCTGAGAGTTAGAATTTGATAGCGGTGACTTACCCATTTTTTATCGAGTTCATCAATTCGGCCCTCTTTTTGTAATTCGCTGATGACTGTATCAAGTTTGCGTTTGAGCTCAAAATTTCCTGCTTTAAGCGCGATTGCTCCGTAAATATGTCCGACGGCGTAACTGGCTTTTATGTCATGGATATCGAGCTTCTCAAGAAAGACATTGCCAACTTGAATAGGACAAATTGCAAAATCATATTCGCCATTTTTCAGAGCCTCGAAAATTTTCGCGTAAGAATTAACGTAAGTAATCCCATCACCAAGCCCCAATTCCGGCAAAGCATGAAGTGAAGCAACTTTTCTTCCGTAGAGTTCCGGAACTGATGAAACTGTTTCGCGGCCATAAACTACATATTGCTTCTCTGCGGTCGGGAGTGTTGCCGTCATTCTCGTGTCATGAGCGACTGAATCGGTTTCCATGTTCAGAATTGCATCAGCTTGTCCAGTGAAAAAAAGTTCATTCACCGAAGGCCAATCCAAAAGTTTCAAGTCTAAGTTCATGTGTAACCTGTTAGCAATCTCCGCGATTAATTCAACGTCAAGCCCTAAATATTCGCCGTCCTTATCAACGTATGAAAAAGGTTCGTAATCTATATCCGTAACAACGTGAAGAGTTTCATTATAAATATTATCAGCATGAACCGTAACTTTTGGTTGAGTCCTGAAAGAATGAGAGATGTATAAAAATGTTCCAATGCATACTGCGAGGATTAATATCAAGAAGAATGCTGCGAGCATAAAAATATGACGACGAGAAAAAATTTTATTGTTCATTATAATATGCTTCAAACCGTCCTGTCCGTGTAAAATTTATTCGAGTAGAGTAAATATAATTCTTGCTTTTTCTTTGTCAATAATAGCATACTCGTATTGTATTTTAATTTAGCCATATTCATGAAGATAATGTTAATATAATGCGCTAAAATTCTTAATGCTTGAAAGAATGCCACGTGATAAAATTAATTTCAGTTTATCCCAATTTTTCTATTTCAACATTAATTCCGGAGGTGTATTTTCAAATGGAGTTAAAAGCGGTGGGAACTGCCGGAACTCTTGAGTCCAGCGACGTAATGATAACGCTTGAACCCAAAGACAGCGGCGGTATTGACTTATCCCTTGAAAGCTCTGTTCTCAACCAGTACGGACGACAGATTAAAGCGGAAGTACTGGCTTCACTTGAGAGACTTGGCGTGAAGAACGCTAAAGTTATCGTCAATGATCATGGTGCTCTTGACTGTACGATTAAGGCTCGTGTTGAGTGTGCATTTTATCGTGGATGCGGCTGTGATATGGACGGTAAATTTGACTGGGGAGGTGTAATCAGATAATGAGTATTCCAAGACCAAAACCCGAAAAATTCCGCCTTCGTCGCACAATGATGTTCATGAACGCGCAGAAGCCCGGATTAATCAAGGACGCTTATATTTACGGAGCAGACTCAATCATGCTTGATCTTGAGGATGCAGTCGCAGAAAATCAGAAGGACAGCGCGAGATTTTCACTTTATCACGCTTTGAAAGAGATTGATTACGGCGACACCGAAGTAATCGTGAGAATTAACGGCCTCGACACTCCACACTGGAAAGAAGATATTCGCGTGTGTGTAGCAGGCGGCTGTGATGGAATTAGAATTGCTAAGACTGAGAGCGCAAAGGACGTTCAAATTGTTGACGAGGCTGTAACAGAAGCTGAAAAAGAGTTCGGTGTTGAAGTTGGCAGAACGTTATTAATGGCGGCCCTCGAAAGTCCCAAAGGTGTATTGAACGCTGTAGAAATCTGCACGGCTTCACCAAGATTATTCGGAGTTGCATTATCCGGCGGCGATTATCGCAAGTGTATGCAAGTAAAAGTTATTCCCGGTGGAATTGAGATGTTATTTGCAAGAGGCTTCATGCTCAACGCGGCACGTGCGGCAGGCATTCAGTGCTTCGATACAGTTTTCACGAACTTGAACGATGACGAAGGCTTCAGGGCTGAAGTTAAGCAGAATGTCGAGATGGGCTTTGACGGAAAATCATTAATCAACCCGAAACAAATCCCGATCGTTCATGAGATGCTTGCTCCTTCCCAGAAAGAAATTGCAGAGGCAGAAAAGATCGTGAGGGCTTTCCGTGAACACGCTAAAGAGGGTGTTGGAGTTTTCACGCTTGATAACGGCAAAATGATAGACATTGCTTTTGTTCCTGGTGCTGAGAGAGTCATCAAGTTAGCAAAAGCCAGCGGAATTTATGAGGGGGATCTTTAATCATGAAAAACGCAGTAGGCAGAGAGATACCCGCAGAGGCATTAGCTGTTGAGCTTAAGAACGGCAGAAAATACGAACCATATCAGGGCAAAGGTTACAGAGACGGAAAATACATCAAGAAGGCCGGCCCTACAACAAAAATTTATGAAAATCCTCAAGAGAGCAAAATTCTCCCGTCAATTCGTGATGCTGTAATAGCTTGCGGAATTAAAGACGGCATGACTGTATCATTCCATCATCATTTCAGGAACGGCGATTATATCGTCAATATGGTCATGAAAGAAATTGTTGACTTGGGAATTAAAGATATTACGATTGCGGCTTCAAGTCTTGGTGATGCTCATGATCCTATAGCTGAATACATCGAGAAGGGAATTGTTACGGGCATTCAGACTTCAGGAATTCGCGGCAAAATGGGCGATGTTGTATCGCGTGGCAAATTAAAGACTCCGGCAATTCTTCGTTCACACGGCGGACGTGTCAGAGCAATAGAAGAAGGCGACGTTCATGTTGATGTAGCGTTTATCGGAGCTCCGACTTCTGACGAATACGGGAATGCTCGTGCGCTTGGCGGTAAAGGCGACTGCGGAGTTCTGAGCTATGCTGTTGTAGATTCAGAATACGCGGATAAAGTTGTCGTTATCACAGATACTCTTGTTCCTTATCCGAATTTCCCGCCCAGCATTCATGGTGTAAACGTTGATTATGTCGTGAAAGTTGACGAGATCGGCAATCCCAAGAAAATAGCTTCAGCCGCCGCAAGAATGACCCAGAACCCCAGAGATTTAATGATGGCTGAGAATACAGCGAAAGTTATCGCCGCATGTCCTTGGTTCAAAGAGGGCTTCTCATTCCAGACTGGAGCCGGCGGTCCTTCGTTGGCAGTGAATAGATTTCTTGAGCCGTTAATGGACGAAAAGGGCATCAAAATGGCTTGGGCAATCGGCGGAATTACAGCGGCAATCTGTGAACTTCAGCGTAAAGGTAAAGTTGGCAAGATTATCGACGTTCAGGACTTTGACACGGGGGCAATCGAGGATATTCGTACGAACCCGAACCACTTTGAGATGACAGCTTCAGAATATGCCAATCCTGCGAATAAGGGCGCATTCGTTAATAAACTTGATTTCGTCGTTCTTGCTGCTTTGGAAGTTGATACAGACTTCAACGTTAACGTCATCACCGGATCAGACGGAGTTTTGCGCGGTGCTCCTGGCGGACATCCTGACACGGCGGAAGGCGCTAAATGCTGTGTAATCGTTACGCCGTTAACTCGCGGAAGAATGGCGACGATTTGCGAGCATGTTGTTACGGTTACGACACCGGGCGACTGTGTTGATGTCGTCGTTACGGATTACGGGACTGCTGTAAATCCTGCACGTAAGGATATTATTGAAGCGCTCGACAAAGCCGGGATTAAGCATGTGCCGATTAAAGAACTTCAGGAGAAGGCATATTCACTTGTTGGCAAGCCTGATGATCTTCAGTGGAAGGATAAAGTTGTAGCAATTCTTGAAGCTCGCGACGGAACAATTTTAGACGTTGTGAGAGAGATTAAGCCCTACGAAGATTAATTTGTGAAAAAGTTTGCTCCCTCGCTGATATCAACGGGGGAGTTTTTGTTTGTGCTATAATAAGCGCATTCACGGAGGTGTTTTACGATGTTTGAAGAATTTGCGAAGTATGATTATATTTCTAAGAATCCCCGACCTAAGAGAACGTTTGCTACGGAAGAAGAGTGGCATGAATGGGTTAATTCTATGTACGGTTCAATTACAGATGAAACTTTTGTTGAGCCTGAAGACGCATATTTTGATTATGACGAAGTACCTGCATTAGATTTAGAGGATTAAGAAAATGAGTAAAATATATCATCTCGACACTAATATTTGCGTTGCTTACTTGAGAGGTCGTAACCTTGATTTACGCAAAAAAGTAGATGCAGCTGGTTCCGATAACATAAAGCTTTCATCTCTCGTTAAAGGCGAGTTGCTTTTTGGTGCATATAAGAGCGGCAGAATTGAGGAGAACTTGAAGCAAACTATTGATTTCTGTGAACCATTTGATATTGTTCCGTTTGATGATTTCGTTCTGGACACTTACGGACAAATCCGGGCAGCACTCGAACTCAAAGGCCAGAAAATTGGTGCCAACGATACAATGATCGCCGCAATAGCCTTAGCACATAATGCTACCCTCGTAACAAATAACATTAAAGAGTTCTCCAGAATTGAAGGCCTCTTACTCGAAGACTGGACGCAAAAATAATTCACACTTACTTATCCATTTCGCCAAGCATTACCAATTTTCCAGATTATACGCCGCAAAAATTTCTTGACCCCTTTTCGTTCATCTGGATTTTTTCCATCAAGATAATAATTTTTCAAGCCGAGTTCTTCTTCCTGAACTGCAAGACAATAACGCGCTGGATGTCCAATTTTGATGTGGAGTTGACCTCTCAACGGATTATACAAGTTTTCAGCCGTCGCCGGAGTAATAAATTTATCCTCCGCCAAATCCTGACGCACAAAGAAAGCATTTACCCCATTTATGCCAGTCCCGACAAGTTGATAGCCGAGTTCACGCCCTAAAAGTTCATAAGCCTTAAGCGAAGCTCCGTGCCAGTCCGAACCGTCCCAAATATGTTTGGAGTTATACGCCTGCTTCCAGTCCAAGTCCGGCGGAAATTTCCCGTTATACTCAATCACGACAACACGCGGCTTAATCACATTAATTGCCTTCCACACGTAATAATCGTTGCCGTCAATATCAATCGAGAGTAAATCAATCTCGCCCGTAAAGTTCTCGCTCGTGAATAACTCGTTGATGTTGTCGCGCGTAATGAAAGCGTTTTTGACCTTAAGCTGACCGTTTGAGATTACCGGCCTAAATCTGTTGTGAATTTCCTTGACGTAACTCGCTGAACCCTCAATCCATAAGCCCGTCCAGCCCTTGAAAAGTAAATAGTGGCAGTTGCTCTCAAGCCCGTTCTGAACTCCGAACTCGATAAAGCGTTTATCCGTCGTGCCTATTCGTCTAAAAATTTCCTGGATTATTCCATCTTCGTCATTTTGGGAGTATACTTTATAGCCATAACGTTCAAGACATTTTTCATCCTCAAAACGTCTTCGCGTCAATTCCTCCCAACAAAATCCGCCGTCAATGTTCCCGGAAAAACGCAAAAAAGAAGTGTCGTGTCGTGTCGTGTCGTGTCGTGTCGTGTCGTGAATATTATTTGTGAATTTCTCCATTTTGTCAATAGCTCCTTTGTGAAACTTGCGAAAGTATATCATAAAAATTAAATCACCTCAGACGTTTTCAGCCTGAAGTGATCTCACAAACTCAGTCTTAATCAATCAGCTCATGAATTTTCTTCACGAAGTCCTTCGTAATATTCTCATCCTCGCCAAGTCCAACAAGATACGTCGTAATATCTTCGTAGCCTTCATCCTTAAGAATACTCAACCAAGAATCTTCATTGTCTCCGGCCAAGTCATTATTCGCATGATCTCCGGCAACTATCATTAACGGGCTCAATACAAGTTTCGTGATTTCCGGATGTCTCTCTAAGTTCTCGACAATGTCATCAATCTCCGGAGCAGCTTCAACAGTTCCGACAAAAAATCTTCCGTAAGCAATCCTGTCAAGTTCCAGTTGCAAAAGTGAGTATAAAGCATTCGCGAAATGTTCAGGCGTTCCATGTCCCATTAAGACAATTCCCGTCTCTTCGTCTTGGAGCTGAGATTTGAAACGTTCAGCTAAAATTTCCGCCATTCTCGCGCAATCATCAGGGCTATACATGAAAGGAGTTCCGAGCGAAATATCATCAAAGCCGTATTTCCCGTTTAACATTCTGAAAGCCTCAACAACGTTCGCAATTTCATCATACTCTTCACCAGGAATTATGTGCGTCGGCATTACGCAGACTTCAGAATATCCAATATCGTTTAATGTCGCGAGAATTTCAACGGGATTCATCAGGAAAATAATCTTGTCGAACATTTCAGAATTTACATTTAAACTTTTATTCTTAATGTCGGCTAACGGCTCAAAGTTTTCACGTAAAAGTTTTCGGCGTATTATGTTGGAAGTAAACGTTAAATACACGTCAGAACTTGGGAATTCTTTTTTTGCGGCATTGACGAGATTATCGATTGCACGCTGAGCTTCGGGCATTGACGTTCCGAACGAGACAACTAAGATTGCCGATTTGCCTTCTTGAGGTTCTTCCGCGAATGAAAGTTGAGGGACTAACATTAACATTAAGAGAAGTATAGCTGTAAAAGTTTTGTGCATTATGAAAAAATTAACCTCCTGTGAAAATGTTTACGTTAGAATTATAGCAGTGTTGAATAAAAATTCAGCCTTATACGATACCGAAATATTCACGTGTCAAGCTATAATTACACATAAAAATTTTTCGTCAGGAGAGTTTTACACAGATTTGATAACCGTCATAATCACCACATATAAACGAGAACCCTCAATGTTGAAGCGAGCGATTGAAAGCGTGATTGCTCAGACATTTTCAGACTGGGAATTAATTATTATTGACGACAGCCCGGAAGATTACGAGTTCAGAGATGAAGTCAGGGATATGATTATGAGCTTTCAAGGAAGGATAAAATATATTCGTCATGAAAAAAATTCCGGTGTCAGCATTGCTCGTAACACTGGGATAAAATTAGCTCAAGGTGAATATATTGCTTTTCTCGACGACGACGACGAATGGCTTCCGGAAAAATTAGCGCTTCAGCTTGAAAAATTTACGTCTCCTGAAATTGGCCTTGTCTATTGCAGGAATTATTACGTTGATGACGTTACGGGAAAAATTCACGAGGTTAAAAAAGTCTGTCATGAAGGAAAAGTTTTTGATAAATTAATCCGCGAAAATTTCATTGGTTCTCCCAGCTTCGTAATGTTCAGGACGGAATATTTGCGGGAAGTCGGCGGCTTTGCTGTTGAAAATCCTCCGATTGAGGCCTGTGAAGATTGGGAATTGTTTATCAGGATTGCGAAAGAGTATGAAGTTTCTTGCGTTGATGAAGCGCTTGTGAAATATCATGACAATCACGGTGAACATGGCGATACAATTTTGCGGAGGATTAGAGGCCAGGAATATATTTACGAGAAATACTCGCAATACTTTAATCATTATGTGAAATGCAAGAGATTATCAGCCTTGAGCGCGTTAAACCGAAAAGCCGGGAATTACAGGAGGGCATTAATTTACTGGTTAAAAGCTCTTCCGTTACAGCCGTTCAGAATGTGGACGCATATTAAAGAATTTATGAGAGGGGAAAAATTTTAGTGATACCAACAAAAGAACAAGCATTTGAACTCTTAAAGCAATATAATACTGAAGAGTCGCATATTCACCATGCATACGCCGTTGAAGCCGCAATGAGACATTTTGCAGAACTCTATCACGAAGACCCTGACTTATGGGGAGTTGTAGGAATTCTTCACGATATTGACTGGGAACAGACGACACAAACTCCGGAAAAACATTGCCATTTAGCTCCGGAAATGTTAAGCAAAGCAGGTGTTGATGAAAATATTATCCGGGCGGTTCAGTCTCACGGTTTCGGAATTTGCACGGACGTTGAGCCTTTAAGCAATCTCGAGAAAACTTTATTCACGATTGATGAGCTCACGGGATTAATAATTACTGCCGGACTTGTGAGACCGTCAAAATCTCTCGCTGATTTGGAGCTGAAATCCGTAAAGAAAAAATGGAAGGATAAGGCTTTCGCTCGCGGCGTTAATCGTGAAATAATCAAACAAGGCGCTGAACGTATGAATATGCCCCTAGATGACGTTATAAACGAAACTATAATTGCTTTAAGGCCGGTTGAAAAGTTAATCGGCATGTAAAAATTTTAATGGAGATGATTTAGTTTATGGCTGTAAGAATTTTGCTCGCAGATGATCACCCTTTGACACGTTCGGGAATTGCCGAGTTCGTGAGACGTGAGCCGACTTTTGAACTCGTTGCTGAAGCTGAGGACGGCACAAGCGCTTGGGAATTAATCCAGGAATTGAAGCCCGACGTTGCTTTGCTCGATATCAGAATGCCCGGACTTGACGGAGTTACAGTTGCTCAAAAAGTCAAGAATGAAGGATTATTTACGGCTATCGTCATGCTCACGTCGTATGATGCTCAGCAATACGTAATCGCTTCACTCAGAGCAGGAGCACGCGGCTTTGTGTTAAAGACTGTAAGCCCTAAGGAATTAACGACAGCAATTAACACGGTGGCAAAAGGCGGATTATATTTAGATCCCGAAGTTGCTTCGGTCATGGGAGCGCAGGATTTTATCCCCGAGCAATTATCGACGAGAGAACGCGAAGTACTTTTACTCGCCGCAAAAGGAATGTCCAGCAAGGAAGTCGCGAAAAAATTATTCATCAGCGAGAGAACAGTTCAGACACATTTAGCCTCGATTTATGACAAGTTAGGCTCAAGAAACAAGACTGAGGCTTTATTGCTGGCGTTGAAGTATGGAGTTGTTACGCTCGAAGAATTATTAGAGGAAGAATAATAAAGTTTTATGTTCTCATTTTTTAGAAGGCCAGGATCCCACTTTCTGGCTTTTTTATTATGCGCATTAATCCTCCCGTCATTGGCCGTAATGCTTGTTGCCGTAGCCGGAATGGTCTCACAAGAAAGAGCTATGGAAGACGCTGTGAGTTCATACGTTCAGGACTTAGCCGAGAGCATGAGCTATCATTTGAGTTCTGAAGCTGACGTTTGGACCTTCTCAATGTTGAGCGACTTTACACGTTTTCCGTTTTTCTCATGGGGGCCGTCAATTCCTGGATGGGTAGCGTTAATCGACAACAACGGAAGAGTAATCATCGCTTCTCCCGGCTCAATGAACATCGCGACAATCTGGCAGCCTGATATTCCAATCGGCAAGGCTATACGAGTTACAGACAGGCAAGGTGAACAATTTACGCTCGCTGTTTATCCGGTTAAGCGTTCAAGCGGGGGCTATGTAATCGCGGCAGTCTCATGGTCGCAATTGCTCGGTGGGCTTGTCGGAGTTGTCAGGATGTGGCCAATTTTAATTGTCGTGATGGCTTTAGCGAGTTTTGTAGCGATTAAATTACTCTGGAGCAAACTTGTAACGCCGCTAAAATCCCTTGTCGCTGAGATTGATAATATGACACTGGGAAAAGATGTCCCGGAAAAACTCGAACAGGGAACTATACGAGAGATTGAGAGTGTTCATAATGCTTTGATGAGATACGCTCAAGCCGCCGTTGAACGAGATAATTTGCGCAATCGTTATGTCCGTGATATTGTCCAGGCTCAAGAGCAGGAACGTATGGACATGGCGAGGGAAATTCACGACGGTCCATTGCAGGACGTTACGGCATTGTTGCAGCAGCTTCATATGGTTCAAGACGACGAGAATAATAACACGAGAATTAAACGCACTGAGATAATCGCAATAAGTGTAGTACGAGAATTACGGGCTTTATGTGACGAACTCGCTCCACCTTGGATGGACTTGGGATTAGCCGAAGCGTTGACGGAATTAGCCGAGAGATTATCACAGGTCTATGATATTCAGGTTAGCGCGGACTTTGACGAAGGAACACGAGAAGTTGACGTTGAGAACGAAAAAATACTTTCACTCCTGCGAATAGTTCAAGAGGCCGTATCAAATGCTGTTCGACACGGACAAGCCGACGAAGTTCATATCCAGTTAAAGAAGAATGAAGATGATGAAAGTATTCTTGCTCTGGAAATTTCGGATAACGGCAAGGGTTTTGACGCTAAAAATATCAATCATGAGACGCTCAGAGTTGAAGGACATCGCGGACTTGCGAGTATGACTGAGAGAATGAGCCTTATGGGAGGGAAATTAAAGATTAATTCTTCACATGAGGGCACAACGATAACTGCGGAATTTAAGGCCTCGTAAAAATTGCGGGGCTTTTTCTTATTGTCAGAATAATCAACTTTCGCGTATAATTTTCCCATCCAATTAAATTAATTTCAGGAGGTATTCTTCTCATGAAAAAATTATCAGCTCTCGTTTTCGTGCTGGTGCTTCTGTCATGCTCGATTGCTTCAGCGGCTCAGTACACAATCACCGTTACTCACATCGTCGATGAAAATCACTCCTGGCATAAGGCTTGCGAGTTCTTCAAGCAGGAAGTCGAGAAGCGTTCAGACGGGAAAATCGCTGTAACAATTTATCCCAACAGTCAGCTTGGAAATGAGATTGACACAATCCAGTCAGCTTTAACCGGCGGCGGCGTTGACGTTGTAATCACTGGCGAATCAATGATGACGTATGTCCCTGAGCTGGGTATTCTCGGAGTGCCTTATTTGATGACGAGTGACGCTCACGTTGAGGCAGTTGCTGGCGGTCCGGTTGGCAAAGAGATTGAGGACTTAATGATGATGGACGGAGCAGGTTTCAGGTGCTTGGCTTATTTCGTCAGAGGTCCTCGCGATGTTACGTCGAACAAGCCGATTAGAACTCCTGATGACATTAAGGGCGTAATCATTCGTACACCGGCTTCAACGATTACGGTATCAACTTTCGAGGCATTCGGAGCAAAGCCCACACCTATGGCATTCTCGGAAGTTTTCACGAGCCTTCAGAGCGGAACAATTCAGGGCCAGGAGAACCCGCTTGCTATGATTAAGTCGGGGAATTTCTACGAGGTTCAGAAGTATTTGAACAAGACCGAACATTTACGAACTTGGCTTTATTTCGCGATGGCTGAACAGAGCTTCCAGAATTTACCGGCTGACCTTCAGAAAGTTGTTCTCGAAGTCGGAAAAGAGATGCAGGCTTACGAGCATGAATTATTCTTGAAGGATGAGGCAGAACTTGAGGGCTTCCTTGAGAGTAAGGGAATGACGATTGTAAACGACGTTGACCAGGCAGCATTTGCTAAACTCGCTGACACCGCAATGCAAAAGCTCATGGACGGCGAATATAAATATCTTAGACCGCTTTATGACAAGATTAAAGCTGCTGAACCGAAATAAGAATTAGCGAATTTGCCGGTGTGTGAAAGTTCTCATGCATCGGCAATTTTTTTACTCATATTTTTCACACTCTATTAAGGAGAATTAATCATGAAATTTCTCACGAAAGTATATTACTGGCTGTTGTCGTTATTGGCCGTAATCGGAATGCTGGGATATATCGGGGCAGTCGTCGTTCAAGTTTTCAGCCGAACATTTTTACCCGTTGTTCCGTCATGGACTGAGGAGGCTGCGAGATATTTATTCATTTACTCGGTTGCAATCGGTGCCGGGATTGTCTCAATGAAGGATGAATACGCGCGAGTTGATATTCTCACGTCGAGATTTCCCGAAGGTTTCAAGAAATGCTATGAAATTCTCGTATGCTTAATCTTAATCGTCTTCGATGTCTATTTAGCGATGTACTCAATCCCGAAGTTCGTGTTCTTACGCTTCAGAATGGTATCGACGGCGATGCAAATTCCCATGCAATGGATAAACTTCTCGATATTGTTATTCGCAATACTTCAAGCCGTTTCTTACGCGATCAGAATAATTTTGCTGTTATTCGGAACTGACACGAAGGATTTATTGAAGTCGCCGGAAGAAGAGACGATTGGAAATTATGACGTTGAGGAGGTCGTGCAATCATGAGCGTTGCAGTTTTATTCGTTAGCTTTCTAGTATTCTTATTTGTCGGCTTCCCAGTCGCTTATTGCTTGGGAATTTCGAGCCTGCTTTACTTCCTGCTTGAGAATATGCCCCTTGTTACGTTTGCGCAAAGATTTTTCTCAGGGTTAGACAGTTTCACGCTTCTTTGCATTCCGGGCTTCATGCTTGCTGGAAACTTGATGAATACGGGCGGAATTACATATCAGATTGTAAGATTTTGTGATAAAGTAATCGGTCATATTCGCGGAGGTTTGGGCCTGGCCAATATCGGAGCTTCAATGATTTTTGCGGGAGTTTCCGGGACTGCGGCGGCTGATGCGGCTTCACTTGGAGGAATATTAATCCCCGCGATGGTTAAAGACGGTTACGATGCTGATTACTCAGTTGCTGTTACGGCGGCGAGTTCATGCATTGGTCCGATTATTCCGCCTTCAGTGCCAATGATTATGGCCGGAACGTTGACGGGTATTAGCGTCTCGAAGATGTTTGTTGCTGGCATAATTCCCGGTATATTAATGGGCTTGGGAATGATGGCGGTAGCGTGGGTAATCTCGGTTAAACGCAATTATCCGAAGAATGAGAAGCGTGCAACGTTTAGAGAAATTATCTCATCAGGACGTGAAGCATTCTGGGCATTATTAATGATGGTAATAATTCTTGCCGGAATTTTGACGGGCATAGTTACACCGACCGAAGCAAGTATTATTGCCGTGCTTTATGCGTTGTTCGTTGGTTTCTTCATCTATAAGGAACTGTCAATAACTTCTGCGCTTGCTGTCATTCGCGATTCGATGGTCGGTGCCGCCGGAATTATGGTACTTGTCGGGTTCGCTAACGTGTTCGCTTATGTCTTAACGAAGGAGCAAATTCCTACGATGATTGCGAACTGGATTTTGTCAGTAACTCGCAATAAGTTCATAATTTTGCTCATCATCAATATATTCTTATTATTCGTCGGCTGTTTCATGGAGACTATTGCGGCGTTGACAATTTTATTCCCGGTCCTGCTTCCTGTTGTTACGTCAATCGGAGTAAGTCCAATCCAATTTGGCGTTATGTGCGTGCTTAACCTCGTAATCGGTCTCACAACTCCGCCGGTCGGTGTATGTTTGTTCATAACGACATCAATCGGGAAAATCTCAATTGCTCAAGGCACGAAGGCAATAATCCCGTTCTTAATCTGCAACTTCGCCGTGTTATTGCTTGTAACGTATTTTCCGCCAGTAACATTATGGCTTGTGGGACTTCTTTACGGAATTTAATCGGCAAATAACTTTATCCATCAGTCCGGCTTGCCCGGGGCGGGTGGGTG
>ERZ842401.3108-NODE-3108-length-21059-cov-24.397543_pt1 | contig 21059 bp, 22 predicted proteins | sample MGYA00521270_ERZ842401 | MGnify/ENA primary metagenome ERZ842401 (study PRJEB31892, sample SAMEA3878208) | bioreactor metagenome | biome: Moose rumen | place: Sweden | collected 2011-10 | study: EMG produced TPA metagenomics assembly of the PRJEB12797 data set...
AACCTCGAGATGAATTACTAGAACACGATATAAACGATGTACTTCATCTGAATGGTGTGAAACGAGATAATGGAGTATATCTTGATACAAGAACCAATCTTGTTCATTACAGACGCGAAACGTATAAGTCGTACAATGCTTATATAGAGAGTTTGCGACAAGTGTATACAACGCCAAAGGAGCTTTATATGGCAATCCAGAAGAAAATAACTAGTATTGAGAATGCTGAAATATATACTCCATTTGCCGGGGTATTGCTTTATTTTTTGAAACGAGACTTAAGACTATATGAGCGACAGATGAATCGATCCAATTCTTGCATTCATTCATAACTGCGCACTTTTGACTTAATTACCGCTCACCGGTACAATACGCTCATTATATTTACTCATATCTTTTGCTCACTATAGGAGGCTTATTGTGATCTACGGTTATGCCAGAGTCAGTACAAATTCTCAAGCAGTTGACGGAAATTCTATCGAAGCCCAAGTCAATGCACTTAAAGCTGCTGGAGCCGAACAAATATTTTCTGACACGTTCACAGGCACAAAGAACTCTCGCCCACAGCTAGATAAACTTCTGTCTCTCCTTCAGCCTGGCGATACAATTATTGTTACGAGACTTGACCGAATTGCGCGCAGTTTGGTTCATGGGATTCAGCTTTTGGAAGCGTTAGCAGCTAGGGAAATCACAATAGACGTCCTTAACATTGGAATAATAGACCAATCGCCAACGGGGAAGCTTATACGAAACATCATGCTGGCATTCTCGGAATTTGAACGCGATATGATAATTCAACGCACACAGGAGGGTAAGGCTATAGCTAAGCAGAAGCCAGATTTTCATGAAGGCCGGCCGAAGAAGTTCACACGAGCACAAATCAATCACGCGCTGGAATTACTGAAGGATCACTCTTATAAACAAGTAGCTGCTATGACGGGAATAAGCCCAGCGACTCTTGGACGGGCTAAGCGACGTGTATAATTAACGTAATCTTACGAATGATCTATTAACAAGAGGTTGAACTAGGCAAAGACCCTGTGCGGTTAGACTTTCTCATTATCAAGAAGGAACCGGATATAATGCTTCACGATCCGATCGGCGAATTTTTCAGGCTAGTCAATATATTCGAATACAAATCTCCTGAAGACGGGCTATCAATTGACGATTTCTATAAAGTTTAGGGATAAGGACTTATCTATAAGGGCTTTGGCCGCAAAGTGAACGAGCTCCCAATCGAAGATATTACGCTTACGTTAGTTCGACACATCTACCCGCGAAACATGATGAAAGCATTACGGGAATCGGGTATGACGGTTATTAATGTTCACCCAGGAATTTACCGCGTTCAGTTAGTCGTATCATCACAGTTGCCGGCTAAGGAACAAGGAATTAAGCAAACAATTAAGGGAGGCTGGAAATATGAACGCTGCGGTAAAAAATATCATAAGGGAAGAACTAAGAGACTTATTTACGGAGGATTTTGTACAGGAACGTCAAACTGCTGTTAATGAAGAAAGAGAGCGAGTTGCTGTAGACATGTTAAGGGAAAATCTACCAGTGACATTGATTGAGAAAATTAGTAAGCTGCCGGAAACTACTATCCGTAGTATATACCGTTATAGATCTATAAAAACGCATAGAGAGAAACAAACCACCAGCTATGCCGGTGGTCCTGACGTTTAATGATTGAAATATCGTTTTAAACCAACGACTACTACAGCAGTAATCACAAAAGGAAAAAAGCCAGTGTTGCACCCTCCTATTAGACCGCCTAAACCGCCCGTTAAAAATGATAGTAATAACTTGCCAAGATAAAGACTGAAAGGTTTGCCTGCATCTAAGAAACCTACCATAAAAAATTCTTTGACTCCAAATTTTGTAAGCTTTTTGCCACTAAGTGAAAAAATCTCAAATGTATTCATGAGTCCATTGATGATTGCAGGTTGCATTTGATTATCACCTAAGTTTGAGTCGTTCAATGCATAGAATTTGTAATCAGCTATATCCTTGTCTTGTACAAGTTCCCAAGTGTCATCTGAAAGTGTTATAGGGATAATGTATGTTCCTGGCTCATCAACACTTACAGTAGGAAGATCAGCGATAATTTCATGATTGTCATTCTTCACGTAAGTCTGCATTTCTTGAGTCGGAGGTATCGGTTTACCCATGTTCATTCGAGTTAGATACTTTAACTCATTTGGAGATATTCCGAGCTGACTAGCGATGTTCTGTACTGTCTCAGGAGTTAATCTATACAGCGGCTCTTCTTCTGCTATGTATTGACCTTTAACGACTGAAACAATTCCGCTGTTGATGTATTCCGGAGTTAGTGATACAGCGATGTATACTTTTCTGTTCTCTGGAACGGAATCAACACGTTTATAATCTTCGTCCAGTGCAACAAATTTTATCAAATAGAATTTTTCGCTGTCATTTATAGATTCACGTTCGCTTATATCAACTTGAAAGCCATGCACTGCTATAAGTTCTCCAGGTTTAACATCATCACTGAACGTACATAACGCGACATAAACGTCATTGCTTGAAGTATTCTCTATTATTGGAAGTACTACACCTCCATATTCTCCATTAGCTGAAAGGCTATAGAGATCAACAGGTCTGACTGTCCACGTTCCTGGCAAAGCCACTTCTGAATACTTAACAATATTTCCTTCTAGTCCTGAAGTAGAGAGTTTATTCTCGGTGATTCCGGGATTCTCCCATTCAGTAGCTATTTTGTCTTTAAGTTCATCAGTAAGTTCAAAATTTGATGACCATGTTCCTGAAATGGTATAAATATCATATTCAATTGGAAGTGCGTAATCAGCCCAAAGTGGCGCATAGAATAAACCTGCACCGGCTATTGATAGAGAAGCAATTATGAAAAGTTTTTTATGTCCGAAGCACAATATGAACATACCGGCAAAAAATACCACTGCAACTGTGAATGCACCTTGACCAGAATTACAGCCTCCGCCTCCACCACTGCTAGTTTTGCTTTCTGAGCTTGGATTTTCTCCTGGAACGTCTCGCTTCTCTGGTATAGTTTCCTCCAATGTTACATTTGCTGCAGACATAAACGGATAAAAGTCAGCGATCTCATCAATGCTCACTACCTTTGAAGCAATATCCTCTTCTCCTACTCCACCAGATTCCGGCCTAGGCGCGGGCAAATACATGAAGCTGTTTCGAGGAAGGGACATTTTTACTTTCATTACGCGTGAAATTCTACTGTTTGCAGTACCAGTATGACCTAAATCATATTCATATTCGATATAGTGAGGCATATTGTTATTGGTCAACTCTTTAACATCATGTACGGAATCAAAATACGGATCATTATATTCAACAACATGAGGTTCGTTCTTAAAACGTGCAATGCCTGTGCTTGGATTATAATCAGTCTCTATTAGTTCAGATATATCGCCCTCATTATATTTGTATTGATAACCCTGTACACTCTTAACTTTACTAAGGTTTTCACCAACGTATTTGTGTAAGTCTGTTTGGTGGTACTCGTTTGATGAAGTAATGTCAAGACGTTCAAGCCTACAATTTCCAAAACAATCCAAACTTTGAAGCAACGTGTTATTGCTCAAGTCCAAAGTCATTAAATTGGTATTGCTGACATCAAGACTAATGAGAGCAGTATTGTGTTTAAGGTCAATATTACCTATTGTGGTCTCGTAACAATACAACTCTTCAAGCTCCGTATTGCTGGCAGTATCAAGCCTCGCTAGATAATTTGAACCACAATCGAATGCCTTTAATGCGTTATTCGAACTTATGTTTACAAGACCGAGGTCGTTCTTCGTGAGTGATAGTCGTGATAGTAAAGAATTGTCCTTTGTATCTATTGTGATTAATTTATTTCTGAAGGCGTATAACTCAATCAATCGCGGATTCTTGTTTATCATCAACTGCTTAATAGAATTTCTTCCGCATGACAGGGACCATAGCTTTGTGTTGTTACTTACGTCTAGTTTCGTCAACCTATTATCTGAACAGAATAACACTGAGAGATTCTCGTTTTCATTTACGTTAAGTTCACTCAGATTATTATTCCAACAGTACAAGGCTTCAAGTTCTTTGTTCTTACTCACGTTCAGAGACGATAATTGATTTCTGCAACACCACAAGACTTTCAACGCTGGATTACTGGTTAAGTTCAACGTTTTTATTTGATTACCAGCACAATTCAAATAAACTAGCAAGGGAAACTTGCTTACGTCTATGCTGTCAAGAGCGTTAAATGAGCAATCAAGAATTTGAAGGTTTGTAAAATATTCGACTCCCTTCAGCGATTTGACGTTATATTTGCTCGTATATACAGGTATAAATATTCCGGTTGACATATCTCTATCATAGTTCACCTCAGTGTAACCACCAATATATATGGCTGTTACTGAATCAAGCTCTTCATTACTCAGCAAATTATTTTTGTCAATGTCAAAACTCTTAACGTATTCACGAAAAGTACTATCAGGAAAAGTAGTGCCGTTAAGCACAACTTCTCCATATACTGGAAGACATGACAATAATAAGAGTCCTGACAACAAAACACAAATTTTCATATTCTTCATGATTTCCACCTCAATGATGCAAATATCTTGCTCTTCATTAGCATTACAAGTGTCGCAAGAACCATCACAAGCGCAGACATTCCTACGTTGCAGCCACCACCGCCAGAAGAATTACTGTTGTTATCAACATCATCGTTGTCATCAACATTATGTTTATCCGGTTTATCATCATCAATTTTGACATTGGGAACTGTACCTCCGGAGGAAGCAAATACCTTTATGGACGCGCCACACGATGCATCACGGACTCCTCCTTCTTCATAGAGTTGTTTACCGTCTTTCCAATCGCTAGACGTTGGCACAGCGTTTAGAACTTCAGCAAAATAGCTCTTTCCAGCTATCGTAATGGTATTAGAGCTTCTGATCTCTCCAGTGTCTTCAACAGCGCTTCTACCCTTATTTTTTCCATATTCGGAATCGTCGTTGATTTTAAGCATGACAGAAAAATAATCTCCGGCCATTACCTCAAGAGGTTCACTTAACGTTATGGTGTGATAACCCGCCATCTCAATCTTGCCCGAGTGAACTGCTTTTTCAGGAATACCGGGTCTTACTGGCTCATCATCGCTGCCAAGTTTATTTATATAAATTTCATAGCCAACGTTGTTATTTCTTGTATGGAATGATACTTCGTTGAGAGTTTCGTCATTATTTGCCCTGAAAATAGCGGCTGACCAGTTGTGAGGAATTGTATCTTTTGCTGAAATCGTATCATGCCCATACATGGTATCCACTTTACTGTCTGCGGCGACATAAACTGCTGCATCACCTATTTTCTGTTCATAAGACAGCCAGAAGAAACCGTCTTCTCCTGCGCGTGTTCCATACGAATTTTTCGCCAGCCATGCACCGTTTGAACTAGGTCTTTCGTTGAAATTTTCGCGTGAATACTCGTCGTCCCAACCTACTATAGATACGGCATGTCCAGAAGACTTATTTGAAGCATGATAAAAAGCTGTGAGTGCGTCGCCATGTCCTTTAGCATCATAACATATAGCTACAGCCCCATATTTCTTTATCATAGATTTAACTAGGTCTATGTTGTCGGCTGTAATTGCTCCCAGTCGGAAAAGTTCTTTGACCCTTAACGGGTGTGAATATTCCTCTGGTAGTTTACCGTCAGACAATATATCGCCGGAATATAAGTTACCTAACTCAGATGTACGTGTATAGGGCATATCACTTTCAAACGCGGTTCCCGCACGGGCCAAGAAAGCTATTGCTGCAGTATTATCGCCACCGAAATTAAGCACGGGTTCGTTTTTCAGATAAGGATTCATTTCTGCTCGGTAATAATTTCTAGGATCCATGTATGTGTACCATGCCATATGAAGCTCTGATAAGTCGGGTACTGCCGTTCCGTATCCCTGATGAAGATAGCTGGTCTCGAGAGAACTAAGTGCTGCAAACGCCCAACATGTACGATAATCATGAGTCTGATTTCTTACGGGCGATATAGTTCCTCTGTCCCTTGGATCGTATTTCGTATCCATGGCGGCAATTGAAATTTCAGAGAGCTGTGCTTCGGTGAACACTGGAGGATTAGAGACAAGATGTGAGTAATCCACTGGTTCAGGTATTGCACCACGAAATTCATCACCAAAATATGTCTCAGGCTTAGCTAAATAATTCTGATACTCTTTTGAATAAGGAGCAAATTCCGTTGGCTCTGGCTCCCATTCACAGATAAAACCGTATGGCCATATACTATAGCCAGGAGTTACGTCGCCGCTTTTATTTACTACAAGATTTCGAAAATATCTCTCATAACTTAGAGTTTCTGCTGCATCTTCTGAAACTTCCTCATTAAATACCTCATCAGTAACCCAGCGCCACCTGTTCTCTATATTGCCATAGCCTACCTTTTCACCGCCAATCCAGAATACCGACCAATAATAGCCCATAACCTCATTAGCCCTACGGCAAAGCTCTTTGAGCAACTCAATTTCTTCTTCGTCTGATACTGTGGCAAGATGACCACCGAGAGTTTCACAATATGCTTTTGCGTTCTCCCACCTCATTCCGTGCAAGAAGATTCGGTAAACGTGGTTATGTAAACTTAAAGACGTATAATCGTCCTCCATGATTGTTACGCCAAAGCTGACGTCTTTGTAACCAGTATCATATGTGTACCTGACCATTGAAGGGCTTTTTGCGAAACGTGCAACACCGTCACTATAAACAGCGTCAAATTCGTTATTGTTCTCATCGACTCCTCTTACACTTGAAGCTATAACATTGGTGGTTTGACTGGAAGTCATGTAGCGATGGAAATCTACATAATAGGGATAGGACGTATTTTTATCGTCATGTTCAACAACACGATGACCAATTCGTTGTCCGTCTATATAGCCAAGGGTAGCACTCACTGGAAGAATACCATTCAGATCAAGAGCCGAAAATTGATTGTCTGCGAATTCAACGTACCTCAAACTGGCATTATTTCTCGTATCAAGTTCTGTCAGGCTGTTGTCAGCACAATATAGTCGTTGTAATTTTCTATTATTGCTAATATCAAGCGTCTTCAGCCAATTCCAATTCGCTGAAAGTTCAGTAAGCTCTGTGCAGCCAGTTAAATTGAGATCTGAAATCTGGTTATTCGAACAACTCAGTGTTTGTAGTTTTGTGCTGCTTCTTAAGTCAAGTTTGTTTATGCAGTTATGAGCACATTCAAGAATTACAAGCTCCGGTTTGTTGCTTAGCTCGAGTTCTGTCAGAGAGTTATAGCTACAGTTCAGTCTCCTTAAATTTTTGCTATCGTGAACATCAAGTTCTGAAAGCATGCCGGCACGAGTAAGACGTGTCTGACATTCAATAGATTCGAGATTATTACACTTGGAAGCGTTTATTTTAATCAGCGACCAGGAGTTTTTACAGTCCAGAGAAACCAGTGAAGTTAAACCACTCACATCAAGTTCTTGAAGGACATCAAGATCATGACAATATAATTCCCTTAATTTTGTGCAGCCATTGACGTTAATTTCTGTCAAATAATCATTGTTGTTACACCTTAAGTATGCTAGATTGCTATTTTTAGCTAAGTCGAGCGATGCTAAACTATTGTAAGCGCAATCAAGATACGTCAGCTTTGTGTTGTTGCTAACGTCAAGTGAGGTAAGTTCGTTTTCCCTACACTCGAATCGATTAAGCTCCGTAAGATACTCTATACCGATTAGGGTTTCAAGGTTGTTCTCACTACACTCAAGATAGGTAAGCTTTGTGTTATTGCTAACATCAATCGAGGTAAGCTCGTTTCCACTGCAATCAAGACTCTCAAGTGCCGTCAGATATTCTATGCCTTTCAGAGATTTTATATGCAAGTTGTCTAATCCAGTCAATGACGTAATCGCAGCGATCTCACTAGAATTTAGTTTACCATCTTCATCACCAATGGTTAATTCACGAATAACGAGTATTTGTCGTAACGCGTTGTCTGGGAAATTTTCCGCAGTAATATCGACATCTGCCCATGCGCAAGAAACACTCAGACACATCAATAGCAATGAGCAAAGAAATTTCTTCATTTAAATATCTTCCCTTTCCGTATTTATGCAAATAAAAGCCCTCCGTTTTCCAGGAGAGCTTCTTTGTTGGTTGCTATTGCTTCTTCCCGAAGAATACGAGTCCAGACAACATGAGAGCAAGCGCGGACATTCCTGAATTACAACCGCCGCCTCCGCCGCCTAAACTGCCACTGTTCTTTGTATCATTGTTATTGCCCGTACCGTCGTTGGTGTTATCTGAATCATTACCTTCACCATCATCGTTAAGTGGAATAATAGCAATTGAGTCCCTAATCTCTGTGATTTGTTGGCCTGAAAACGTTGCACCATTTCCGACTGCGAATAAGCAGCAGTAATCTGTATGGATCTGCGGATTGTATTCCTTATCGAAGACAAATACATTACTGCTTCTGGTTTTATAATTATAAAGTCCATTTTGCAATTTTGTCTTATCAGATCCGTTGTCGTTGTCGAAAGCCAGTCCTGTAATTTCTTCAAGTGTTCGACCTTTCTTAGTTATTATCTGTGTCAGAAAAACGTCTGTCCCTGATACTTCATTCCCACTCATTCTACGGAATGTAACTTGATTACGATTCCTAGATACCATGTAATTTCCAGGAAGCTCTATACTAAGCTTATATTGGTTTTCAAACTCAATGTCGACACCCCATGCACTCGAAACAATCACACACATACACAATACTACCAAAAAGCACTTTTTCATGAAAATAGTCCCTTTCTGCAAAAATATAAAGCACACTAATACGGAAGCAAGTGAAAGTATCCCTGCGTTACAACCACCGCCACCACTTCCGCTATTGACCGAACCGTCTTTGTTGTTATTGTCAGTTTCCGCATCACTACCCTTATTAGTCCCCTTGTTCGCAACATACACGCCATATTCACCGGTGTTATTAAGTTCCGCGGAGGCCCAAACCTTTGAGGGAACTTTTGTGTAAGTTTTTCCGTCTGACCCCAACAATGTAGCTTCTGTTATTCCGTCTGGAAGTACCGCTCCCTTAAATTCTCCAGCTTCGACCGTGGCTTTGTGAACGATATATACTTTAATATTTGCTGCGTCTAAGCCTCTCAAAGCTGTCGGAACTGTGAGCTCAAAAGCGTTCAAACCGGGCGTTGTTACTTTGATAGCTCGAATAGCGTCATTCGTGATGGTATAGCCTTCCGCTGTAACTGCGTCTTTTACTGCTGTTGTGGCTGGGATAGAACTGATGAACTCCTCGACGTAAGCTGGTTTTTCTCCCAATGAAGTCTCGAGATTCTTCTTGGCCTCTTCTTCGTCAATAACTTCATCTGTTTTGTCGTCCTCGTTATCGTCGGTTTGGTCGTCTTGGCTACTCTCTTTTACCGTTAAAGATTCAATAATTTGTTGTATGTTGTATCCAACGTTTTGTCCTTTATGGATAAATAACACAGCGAACTCTTCTGCTGGTCCTTTGAAATGCGTACCATCAAGTAGGTTAACTGCACCATTCGACTCTGTATAAAAACCATATCCACTACCATCATACACACCGTCTTTATTGCGTATGTTTTCCCGCATTTCTCCTTCGCCTACGAGAGTAGTGTAATATTCTTCAGCTATTTCCTTGAGAGTTCGACCGTTCTTCTCTATCAACTGGACAGTTATACTTGATACAGGATTTTCGTGGGTGATATAAACAACGTCTCCTTCCTTGTTCTCGCTCGCTTTCCAACCATCAGGAATTTTTATGAACATTCTAGTGAATTCCTGAACAGTGCCAGCTTCGGGATCATAATCTATAGGGGTGTTGTCTATCCAACCCTCATTTATCTTGACAGTGCCGAAGATTGTACTAATTACCTCCAGAGGAATCACTTTTGCTCTGAGGGATATAAGGCAGATATAATCATCACGAAGTTGCGATGCGAATGAATTATCAAAAACAAACATCGTGCTATATGTTGTGTTGAACATATAGAGTCCTGATTGCATGTACTCCAGTTCTCCTATACCATGATAATTGTTATAAGCCGTATTTGCTGTTGTCTCAAGTGTTCCACCATTTGCGCTCTTGGTTCCTACTTGAATGGAGAAATCTATATCACCACTTGCGATATAAACAGTTTTCCCTGTAGAGTTTTGCGAAGCTGTCCATCCCTTTGGGACTTTCACAGAAATCCTAGTAAACGTCTGTACAGTGCCTTCCATAACATCAGCAGCGTCGAACACATTATTACTCTTTGCCCATTCATTATTGACGACAATTGAAGCGAAGACCATGTCAGTTTCATCGTGGAATAGTCCGCCTTCCAAGTGCATTACACAGAAGACATCGTCAGGCATACCAGGGTGATTCTGACTGCCAAATTGTATTGTATTGTCGAAAACAAATATAATGTTTCCACTAGCAGTGTAGAAGTACAAACCAAATCGTCCATTCTTAATGTCGCCTGTACCGTTGTAAGCATTAAAGAATTGAACTGCAACATTCTGAATCGAAGTATTACCTTTTCGCAATACTTCAAGACCTATGGTCGCATTCTTATCCTTACTTGTGATATAAACATTTCCTGAAGCATCTTCCGAAGTGTTCCAGCCATCAGGAATTCTTACAGACAATTTTGTGAAGTCCTGCACAGTCCCAACGCCAGCCGTGTTCTTGACCTCTGCCCATTCATAATTCACCACGATTGAATTTCGAATCATTGTTGCGATATCATCGTCGCATGAATCTAATTTCGAGAAAAGACAGGAAACACCTTCGGGAAAAGTTGGATCTGTTGCGTTGTCGTACAACGTGGCTATGAACTTTAATGTGGAGATATAATACACAAACGAATAACTACCATCTGAATTTGCAGTAAAATCTGATCCACTACGGTTGCGGCATGATCTTCTTGCATATTCTTCAAGAGAACTCGGCGCACTATTTGCTGATGACTTTGAGAATTCTATTACGATGTTAGTTGTGCCTTTTTCGTCATCAAGGGTTACTGCTCCACCGTTAGCTTGTTCTAGGAAAGTCCACCCCCCCCCCGGAACGTTACAGGAAAAACGAGAAAAATTCTGTACTGCAGCGAATGATGTAGATGTAGAAGTTACGAACATGAAAAGAAATGCTAAAGAGAAAACAAGTATACGTTTCATTACAAGACCTCCTTAATAATATTTGGAAAACACCGGGCATTACAACCCCGGAACATCACATCATAGTTTATAATTATATACGATCGGGAGCGGTTTTAACAAGTTAATATAAATTACGAGATTTTACAGTTAAATCGGAATAAGAAGTGTAAAAGGAAAATTTTTTCATGCTACATTTCAACCAAGTAATCTCTTACACGTTCTGCTTCTTGCTTGGTATTAGTGAGAACAATTATGTCATCAGTGTAACTATACATTTCGCCGTTTGAATCGTTATTTTTACGCCAAGTTTCGAATGAGATTCCATTGAATAACTTTCAGATCATAAATTACTGTAAGCCATCAAGAATCATGTTAGCTATGATTGGAGAAATGTTCATGCCTATTCCGACGCCTTCATCAGGTTGGTATAGTTGACCGTTAAGAATGTAACCCGCGGAAATGAACTCGTGCAGAACAGCTTTATTTGGGGGTATGTGTTCCTCGATCCAGTCGTGGCTAATGCTCTCATAACATTGTTTCACGTCAGCGACAAACGCCCAATCTAAATTTTGAAAGCCTCGCTCAAGGTAGAAGTGCAGGTCAAGATGTGAGCGTCTCTTACCGTTCTTAGACTGTACCACAATAATTCGTGCCTGATGGGCTTTATAACCAGGCTTGTTCAGGCTAATTGCTGCAGTCATCTTTTCTGTTGCTGATGTCCACTTGACGTTATCGACGCCAGGAATACTGTTAGCACTGCATACATTACGGACAGCTAATAATCGAGCGTCTATAGCATTTATGATTTCATTTCGTAGGCTAGTAGCGTTTGACCATTCTTCATTATTCTCGTTAATTATCTCAAAAGTGAGAGTTTTTGCATTCTAGCCACTCTATTTTCGACGTCGTCCCAATCAATATTGCTCCATGTGGCCTCATAGTCCGTTACCCGTAATTGTTCAGCGAATGAATTTCTCTCGTGTTGGCTTCCTTTGGGAAATTTCTGTACTCTTCGTTGTTGCTTAGGTTTAGGCCTATTATCCGTTTGAGGTTCCCAAAGAAAACTGTGAGCTATATGTAACCTAATCGAGAGCGTTATAGGGCAATGATCGGAGCCGTAAATCTCCCTCATTACAGACGAAGCCTTGATAAATGAAGCGATTTGCTTTGACACCAGAAAGTAATCTAAGCGTCGGCCTCGATTGTCATAGCGATTCTTGTCTTTTCCCGACCACCATGAATAAACGTGCTTCGTATGCAGGTGCAAGAATCTAAAGGCGTCAACAAAACCTAGATCAAGAAATTTCATAACCGCTTCATGTTCGGTAGTCTCATAACCATCAGAACTGTAATCAACCATGTGAGCGTCGTCAGCTGAGACCGTCACATTAAAATCACCACAGACTATTACGGCCTTTTGTGCCAAAAGGGCTTCAACGTACGCCAGAAATTGTTTGTCCCAAGTACTCCGGTAATCATAACGCTTTCGGTTTCTTAATGGGCTTGGAAAGTAGCAATTGACGAAGAAGAAGTCCTGAAATTCCAGCGTAATAATTCGCCCTTCGATGTCAATGTTATTCCAGTGTGTCAAATTATTAGCTGTGAACTGGTGAAAGTCATACGAGACAGCCAAAGGCTTGTAACGTGTCAGACACATTGTGCCAGAGTAACCGCTTCTGGTCGTACAAGATGAAACGTAAATGTAGTAACCAGCGATTGGAATTTCTGGATCGGCGACCTTAGTCTCCTGAAACGCGTAAATATCAGCCTCTGTGTGCTGTATGAAGTTAATTAAGCCATGATCTAGAGCCGCATTTAACCCGTTTAAGTTCCAAGAAATGAATCTTAATTCGGAGACAAACATATCTGTTTAGTTTGTACTACAACACCGTACTAAGTGTTTATTTATAATAGGCCGGAAATATTAGTTAGCTATAGTTTTGTCAATAAGTCTTTGAAACATTGCATAACCTTCAGGCGTTGGAGGTATTTCAAACCTCTTATCACCATCTATAAATATGAGGAAACCACTTCTGGTTGTTTCTACAGTGGTATTTTCTTGGGTAGGCTCAGGTGTTGGCGAATCAGTTCTACCAGACAAATAAGCAACAGACGTTCCTAATGCTTGAGCCAACTTTTCAACGTACATGTGAATAGGCTTAGATTTGCCGGTTTCCCAACGAGAGACTAAATTTACGTCTGCACCTATTAATTGAGCCAATAGTTTTTGTGAAATATGCTTCTCTTTTCGTAGTGTTCTAATGCGTGACATGGTCATTTCACCTCTATATGGCATTATACAACACGGCCGTAATTTTTATGATAGTTTTCGATATAGTCTAAAGTTGATTTTTCAATATATCCATACATAATAAGCCTTGACTTATTTGCCAGTTGGAGTGATTTATTACAGTAACTCTAGGTCAATATGTTAGTATGAAAGGAGAGAACGAGAATGAAATCAACAGTGAAATTAATTATTTCGCAAGCCCAACCTATTAAAATGATCCATACAATAGTTTCCCAATATAAAATATTGGTTCTGGACAAATCACGCCGAGCCACGTAAAATATCCTTAAGTTTAAAAAATCATCAGGGGTGATTATAGCACAGTGAACAGCAAACAGAACAGAAACAAGCGAACAAAACTTCAAGAACCAGAGTATCAGGCCATTTAAGATAACGGGGAAAAGATAGTTGGCAACTATGATGGGAAACGAGAACATAAAGAGACTAACATACGAGCAAGCGACAGAACAGCGTCGGTTGGATGTGTGCGCCTATCATCATGGGGCAAATGTTTTTGTGGCCTACGGGAACTTGAATAACGTTAAATTCTGTACTGTTAGCTTAGAACAGTGCCTTAACATGAACAAGGACCGAGATTGCTGGGTATCGCTTGGAGAGTACGCGGAACAGTCCCCAAACAAACAAATCGGGTCTAGACAAATCGCCCAGGACACTGTAAAATGCTAGATAGATTCAAAAAAGTAAAAAACAGAGTTGTTTATATCACGAGATACTTAGAAAACAAATTTAAGACAGACCAAGCAAGAGACAGAGAAACACCAAGACAGGTGGTTACAGGGAAGCCCCACTCAAGCGAGGAAGCTGGACATAAGAAAAAGACTAAGGCGGACATATTAGATTATCGCCGTAAGAAACTAGGCGGATACCCGTTGAAGCAAACTACTCCCAAGAAGAGCGAGGTGCCATACGTTCCGGTACCATTCGATGAGACCTTAGCCACTGCAATGCTTAATGCCTTGAGGACTCATCATGTCCAGATGTCCAGCGAGATTCAGAAACTTTCATGTACGTCCAGAGGAAAAATGTTAACAAGCATGATCGCAAGGATAGGTGCTTCTTCTACGACAGTTACTCTGTGAGCGATTTGGAACGCTTCGTGGGGAGGCTGGGTATAACGACGTGTGATTTCTGGGCGAGTGCTGGTGAATATCATTGGGGTTTCAAGAAAGTTCAAGAGAGAACAGTGATAAGGACCAAAGATGACAAGCAGTACACCGAGATCAGGCGACAGATGCCAGACCGCGAAAAGTGGGTTGACGCGATACAGCTGAATTTCTTGGTGCTTGATTTCACGAAATCTGAACTGGATCACATTCCGACGCTGGAAGAGGCTCAGGAGCTTATATACAGACGTTGCCAGGAGTGTAATTTGCCAAAGCCGAGCATTATTGACACATGGGACAATTGCGAAGTGCTCGAATTGCGCTGGCCTTGGTCAAACGTACTGGAAAATTGCGGTGAGCGCGAGAACTTCAACATAAGATACCCTAGGTTCAATATTTTGTTCGACGCCATGCAGGAGAGATTGTTCGAGTTGTTCTGGGACCTTGGCGCCGAGGAGAAGAAGTTGAGTGTTACGACGAAATTGCGAGTTGTTGGAACGCCTAATACGAAGATGAGAAATATTGTCAGGGTCATTAGCGAGGCTGACGAGATTCTCTCCCACGAAGAGTTCCGTAAACGTCTTGGTATATCGCTTGAAGCTCCGAAGCCGTTTGGCAGTAAAATCTAATTGTTAATTATAATTACTTTTACAATCCATAAATAAATTGTGAAAAAATTTGTAAAAAGGATTGTAATTACAATCGCTTTGTGCTACAATTGAAACTGTATAATTGCAGCAGTTGAGTACAAGGAGGTCTGTAGGTTTGGATAAAAAAGGGAAAGTTCCTATGGAACACTACAATATAGGCGAATTTAACAGAGGACAGTCCTCCAAGCTGATTAGAGGACTGTCTGAAAAAGATAAAACGGCTTTTATTCTAAAAAATGGGAAACCTATCGCGGTGGTACTCTCTTATGAGAGATATGAAAGGCTTCTTGCTGCAGGTGTAGACATCAACGAATACTAAGCTCGGCAAAGGAGAATGCAGATGATTAAGCAAAAATACGGAGTGGTATATACACCGAAGTCTTTGTCTGACTTTGTGGCGGAGCTGCTAAAACAAGCTTCAATTGATGAGCAGATTAAGGTCATTCTTGATCCGGCGAGCGGTGAATGTGCCTTGTTGAGTGCTGTCAAGGCTGTTTTCGGGGACGAAGATGAATATATAGGGATAGATGTTGATAAGGAAGCGGTTCATAACACCAAGGACAAGTTTCGAATTATTCACAACGATGCGATCATGCCGCAAAACGTGAAAAAGAAAACGGCTGATTACTGGCGTGATAAATTACCCGTGGTGGATGCTGTAATCGCTAATCCTCCTTGGAGTTCTGAAAAATATATGAGAGAGCGGATTTGACTTCTGCGGGTTTTTCGCTTGTTTCAGGTCAGTATGATAGTTATGTTCTCTTCATGGAATTGGCCTTTAACATTCTGCGTGATGGCGGGTTGATGGCATTTATTATCCCGGACTCATTGTTCGATGCACAAAATGAGAACCTGCGCAAATTCTTGCTGGAAAAAACTCAGATCAAAGTGATTGCCAGACTCGGAGAGAAAATCTTTGAGGAAGTTAATAGAGCCGCAACGGTTATCATTTGCAAGAAGGCATTTCCGGAGTCAAACAGTGAGACTACTTGTTTCCGCTTGTCAACCGCAGACAGAAAAGAGTATCTTGCGGGGCAGGGGACACTATTGATGTATTTCGACAGAAAAAGCATACTGTTTATCAAAGGAGATTTTTGAGCAATAGCGGATACAATTTCGACATTGATACGCATAGCAACGAAGAAGCGTTGCTTGATAAAATTACATCAAAAACTGCAGATTGGGAACAGCTGTTCATTTTTGGCAGAGGCGTTGAAATTTCAAAAGCTGGGAAGGTTGTATATTGTCCACACTGTAATTATGCTCAAGGATACAAGAAAAACAGCTTGAGGCTGGTAAAAAGACTTGTACTAATTGTGGAGGAGAAATTTCCGTTACAGCACAAACTGTTCGGAATGTTGTTACCCAAGAACCGAGAACAGCGTCCTGATTTATGTGGGTGAGAATGTTCGCAGATATGGCGTTTCCGGAGAATGCTATATCAGACCTGATATAGATAAACTACAAAAACAGAGAATTATATAATCCTCCCAAATTGCTTATTAGAAAGACGGGGTTGGGAATTTACAGTGCTATAGATTATTCGGGGAGCATGACAAGTCAAACCGTTTATATCTTGAAATATGCGGATGGGAATAATCGGACACCGTTGGAATACTATTTGGCTCTGATTAATTTGCGGGTCGTTTACTACTATTACCTAAGGACGGGACGAGCACATACACCAAGCAGACGAAGGAGCAGAATACAGACGGCAGCTACGAGACGATTACGGCGGACTTCCGCAAATATCCGTGCGTGGAGGATTCCATCGCGGACCATTCCGCTTATCTGCTCGGTGCGAAGAACGGCAGCAAACTCCGCTATGACGGTCTGAAGGGCTGCACCGATTACAAGAAGGCTGTTCAGATCATTAAAGACGGCGGGTACGCTACAAGCCTGACCTATGTTCAGAGCCTCTGCTCGATCATCGAGCGGTGGAACCTCACACAGTACGATGTGAAGAAAAGCGAGACTGCTATCGCCTGGTACCGTGTCCGTAAGACATGGGCGGATTCCAAGACGCAGAAAGGCGCGTATAAGATTTTGGAGAATGCCAAGAAGTGCGCGGACGCCAATCCGGGGTATAGTGTGTTCGATGTAAACGGTGTAAACATCTACACACCGAAAACGACATCTGCCGTGCCGTTTCTCGTGAAGGTCAGCATCACTGACCTCAATATTCGCAAGGGTCCCGGCACGGATTATGCAAGAACGCAGTATATTCCTGTCGGTGTCTACACCATCGTGGAGGTCAAGTACGGCAAAGGCTCGACTGCCGGATGGGGACGGCTAAAGAGCGGAGCGGGCTGGATTTCGCTTGACTACTGCTCTAAAACAGAGTAAACATATCAGGAATATGTCAGGCGTGTGGATTTAGCTATTTCGCTGAATCTACACGTTTTTTTTATTTTTTTTATATTTATACATTGACAACTGCGAATGTGTATGATACAATATACACTTTTATCGGAGGTGAAAGTCATGGGATTCAGAGAAGATGTCAAAAAAATAAAGGCGCTCACAGATGAAAACCGCCTTGCGATCATGCTTGCTCTCCAGCATGGGGAGAAGTGCGGATGTGATCTGCTGGAAGAACTGAATATCACGCAGCCGACTCTTTCGCATCACATGAAAATTCTTGCAGACAGCGGTCTTGTTGATTACTACAAAGAGGGAAAATGGATGCATTATTCCATCTCCGCAGACGGGGTCAGGGAGTTCCGGGATATGATCGGTTACTATGCAAGATGTGACTGTGAAACAGACAGCAGCGTATCCTGCGGATGTAAGGAAAAGAAGTAATCGATATCTATCATTCATAGGCAGTCCTTTGGGATTGCCTATATAAAGCCCTTAAATATAGATATATTTCAATTCATCAAACTAATGGAGGCGAAGTCATGAGAAATCAAAGCAAAGGCATAAATACATTTCAGCGTTATCTTTCTGTGTGGGTACTGCTCTGCATGGCCATAGGAGTACTGATTGGGCACTTTATACCGGCTATTCCTGATACGCTCGGTCATTTTCAGATTTCCGTCATTTCGATTCCTATCGCTGCTCTCATCTGGGTCATGATCCACCCTATGATGATGAAAGTGGATTTTCAGAGTATAAAACAGATTGGAAAGAATCCGAAGGGACTTCTGGTTACATGGGTTACGAACTGGCTGATCAAGCCATTCACCATGTATGGAATTGCTTATCTTTTTTGTTTGTCGTATTCAAATCCATCATATCTCCCGGATTGGCAACGGAGTACCTTGCCGGAGCTGTGCTTTTAGGTGCTGCTCCATGTATGGCAATGGTGTTTGTGGAGTACGCTTACAAAAGGAAATCCTGCTTATACGGTCGTACAGGTGGCGACAAATGACCTCATCATCCTTGTGGTTTTTGTTCCAATCGTAAAATACCTTTTAGGCGTTTCCAATGTGGTTGTTCCCTACAGCACTCTATTCGTCAGCATCTTTCTGTTTGTATTGATTCCGCTTGCAGGCGGCATCCTAACGAGGATAACGGTCTCGAAGCAAAGATGCGCGGATTATTTTGAGAGCACGTTTATCCACAAGTTCGACAATGCCACAACGATAGGTCTGCTGTTGACACTGGTTATTATCTTCAGTTCACAGGCAGAGGTGATTCTATCTAATCCGCTTCATATTGTGCTGATAGCGGTGCCTTTAACCATTCAGACTTTTTTGATTTTCTTTATCGCTTATGGGGCAAGCAAACTATTGAAATTACCGCATGATATTGCGGCTCCTGCCGGGATGATTGGAGCATCGAATTTCTTTGAACTCGCGGTGGCTGTGGCTATTGCACTGTTCGGAACAACAAGCCCTGCAGCGCTCGCAACCACTGTAGGCGTTCTGACGGAGGTTCCGGTCATGCTGATGCTTGTACGAATAGCAAATAAAACGAAAGCGGGGTTTGCGTAATGTGGACTTTCATTCAGGATCAGATACTTGGTATGAAGTGGCTGAATGCACTGATCGGGAAATTGCTGCTCATGGCCGGACTCGATGTAAACAGTCGGATCGGCGGCAGTATACAGTTCTTCATTTGTGACACGATCAAGATCACGGTATTGCTTTGTGTGCTGATCTTTATGATCTCCTACATTCAGAGCTTCTTTCCGCCGGAACGCAGTCGAAGGATTATGGGGAAATTTCACGGGATTGGAGCGAATATTATCGGTGCTTTGCTTGGGACGGTGACGCCATTCTGCTCCTGCTCATCCATTCCGATTTTTATGGGCTTTACAAGTGCAGGGCTTCCGCTTGGCGTGACGTTTTCCTTCCTGATTTCATCACCGATGGTGGACTTGGGAAGTCTTGTGCTTCTCGTCAGTATCTTTGGCGTGAAGATTGCCGTGGCGTATGTAGTGCTGGGACTTGTCATCGCCGTCCTTGGTGGGACGTTGATAGAACACCTGCACATGGAAGACCAGATTGCTGATTTTATCCGCAATAACAACAGCAAGGTGGATTCGAGTCTCCGAATCTTACTGTCAAAGACCGGCTGATTTATTCCGGAGATCAGGTTGCATCCACCTTTAAGAAAGTGTTCCCTTATATCCTTGTCGGCGTGGCAATCGGAGCGATGATCCATAACTGGATTCCTGAAGGCTGGGTGGAAAACGTTCTCGGTAGCAATAATCCATTCGGTGTGATACTCGCTACACTTGTCGGCATACCAATGTACGCAGACATATTCGGCACGATTCCGATTGCCGAAGCTCTTCTTGCAAAAGGAGCATTGCTTGGAACGATTCTCAGCTTTAAGATGGGGGTTACCACACTCAGCCTTTCGTCACTCATTATGCTGAAAAAGGCTATCAAGCCAAAACTCTTAGCGACATTTATAGCCATCTGCACAGTGGAAATTATCATTGTTGGATATGGCTTTAATGTATTTCAAAATCTATTCATCTGAAGGAGGATCACGAAATGAACATCAAAGTATTAGACGGAGGATGCAGGAGCTGCGAAGCGCTCCTCAAGGCGACAAAGGAAGCGGTTGAGAAAAAAGGAATTAACGCCGAGGTGGAGTACATTACAGATATGGAGAAAATTATGGGCTACGGTATTATGAGTATGCCCGCACTCATAATTGATGAGAAAGTCGTATCTGTCGGAAAAGTACTGAAACCGAAAGATATAGAAAAGCTGCTATAAAAAGCACCCGATTACCGGCGTGAAAGCCGATGATCGGGTACTTTTTCTTTTTGACTCAGTCCTCAAAAGAAGAGTTTTTCCTTTTGCCCCTGTTAATAAGCGGTCCAACGACAAAGGATTGTAAAACGAATGCGATCATAAAGTTTTTCGGTTCTATCAAGTAAAGTGTGTAAAGGAAATTTTTATGCTACATTCGTTAATCGATCGAAATACAACAAATAGAAATGGTTCAAAGCTGTCTTCCAGTTCTGAAGCGGCATTGTCCACTTGCGACTTGCTTGTAGGACCGTTAACCATACTGCTTTCAACGCACTTTCGTCACTACTGAATATACGATGTTTCTTTATACGACTCTTTATCACGCTATTCAATGATTCTATCGCGTTGGTTGTGTATATTACTCGACGGATTTCTTCCGGATAACTGAATATCGTTATCACATTCTCCCAGTTTCGAAGCCAAAGCTCAGAGATTGCTGGATATTTGCTTTTCCATTTCTCTCCAAACCTTAACAATGCTGCTTCGGCTGCTTCTAGCGTTCCGGCATTATAGATCGGCTTTAAATCTTTCACTACTGCTTTACTGTCCTTGTAGCTCACATATCTCAGACTGTT
>ERZ842401.3110-NODE-3110-length-21055-cov-60.952905_pt1 | contig 21055 bp, 20 predicted proteins | sample MGYA00521270_ERZ842401 | MGnify/ENA primary metagenome ERZ842401 (study PRJEB31892, sample SAMEA3878208) | bioreactor metagenome | biome: Moose rumen | place: Sweden | collected 2011-10 | study: EMG produced TPA metagenomics assembly of the PRJEB12797 data set...
TCGCTGCCACAATGAAGACAATTTAAGTTACATCTTAGTGTACATTCCCAAAACAGTTGTTGCAGGCTGTGACTCGCACAACGTTTTTGATATTGTGTATATGCGTAGTTTAAACGTAACTTTTTAATAAGGCCTGGTGGAGGTAACATAGGCTATTCATTATTTTTTGTTATTTGGGAGAAACCGATTGAATTGTGTCAATAGGAGGCGGACCATATACAGTAGAATGATTGATATTAGAACAATCACCTAAAAGCCACATAATAATTCCACCAAGGAATGCCCCAATTATGAATATAATCGCAGAACATGAGAATTTCTTCACAGGCGATGGCCCATAAATAACAGAATGTGGTTTTTGATATGGCTCATAATTAATTGGGGGAGGGCCATAGATGGTACTGTGAGATTCTGAATAATCCCATCTTTTTCCTTTATTCTGTATTGGAGGTGGCCCATATACACAGGGGATTTCTTCGTGAAATGCCGAATATCCAATTTCTTGTTCTGGGCTTGCTGATTCTTTTATTTTGGAATGACAGAGTGGACACAAATCACCATAGATATCAGTATTATATACACACCCACAATTTGCACATCGTTTATTGTTCATTTTAACTCTATTGTTATAAGGGCTTTAAAATGTGTCAATCATTGTTAGACCGAGCAGACATCTGACAAAAGTATATGGCATAGTAATATTCTGTAGTTTCAGAGCATTTGCAAACAAAGGAGCTATTTGAGAATCTTTATATCCAGCAATGCCGCATCCAACACGCGTAACTAAGAACATCAAATAAGGGTGGGTAGACGCATAATCGATGAAATCATCAACATAAAGACGCAATAGGTTTATGTCTCCTTGCATAGTTGGGATTGCATAACTACTGCCTTGTATCCCAACACCTTTACCCCATACAGCGCCAAAATGTTCGTATGCAGTGCGAGCAGCACCACTACAATGCTGCCCATTGACATTACTTCCAAATACAAACACCTCGTTTGGTTGTAAACTCTCTATTAGTTCTGGAGTAAAGTTCATAATCTTCTCATAATTATATATCTATGCATAGTGGTACATAGTTCTTCAGAACCTTGATTATTCCAAAGATTCCAACCTATAATATAGTTACATATAGATGTCTGGTTCTAAAAAACATTCTTATTACTTCAGTTAAGAAAACTATAGGCCGTACTTTTTTAATTATCTTTTGCTATCAGTGTAAATACAGTTTCACCGACTTTGAAGTTGTCTCCATAATTAAGATAAATACTACTTTTAGCATACAAGGCATTGTTGTTAACGTATACAGCATTTGTGGTACGTAGCACTGTGAGTTTGAAATTGTATTTTCCTGATTGTTCTCCCTTGGTAACAACAATCTTAACAGAACGACGACTAGCCGTGTTATCCTCAATTGAAATGTCGGACGACTCATTGGGATCAGCACGTCCAATCACAGTCTCTCCGGGGAGTAGTATTTGACTACTAATCTGTCCATCATTATTCCAAACGAGAATGCCTTCACGAGTAGGGAACTCGCTTTCCGCAATTATCTGTGTCCTTCTCTTTGCAGGAATGCCTTCTTCCCCTCGTGAACTAAAACAAATATACGTTTCACACTCTGGACACTTAATCTTCATCACTTCATCATTCATAGTCTTTGATATAAACAAAGAATGACAATGTGGGCATTTAAAACTATACACTTTCCCTATTTCAGCCTTCTCATGTATAACATATACATTGTCACCTTCAAACAGTTGCTGAGGTTCACCTAATAGAGGGTACTGGTCTCTTCGATGTGTCTTGTCCATATTACTATGCCTTTATATACGTTTCGTAAAAAACCTTGTCAATTGCATGATAGAAGGGCTTCATTGACGGTTCTAACAAAACCGAAAAAAGTTTATTAAATTTCATCGCATCCATCTCGTCAAATTCCATTTTTCCTGTCATGGAATCACTAAGTGCATCTAATAATGCATATATGTCATTACGCATTTTGTTATATTCGTCCTTTTTTAAATGTCTGATAGATGAGTGTCGGAATAGTCCAACTGGTTTCCTAAAATCGACCTCTTCAAATCTACTGTCGTACATCAGGTCTTCGTACTTCACGACTTTCCCATCATTCATAACAACTGTAACAACATATCTTGGGGCAAAAACTCTTGTTTTGTCGATTTCTCCCGTCATTTGATATTTTAAGTAGGGGATAACCAGACAGGGTTCACCATTACGGAGAGAAAGCATTGGAATTCCAGGGCTATATCCCATTGGTATATTACTGTTGAGCAAGAACTCATTTGTCTTTAAACTCCTTAGAATATCTTCAGTTTTCATATGCTATTTATATTTTAATTATTTATTGGGATAGCACTTAATCATTTGACACTCGCCGTCTTTCCAGGCATCCAGAAAATCATCCAGTGGCACCATTTCGCCTTTTCCATTTGGACTACCGGAATCATTGAGGATAACCATTGGGTGATCTGGATCAGAGTAATCAATTCCTATAACTTCAACAGCATGGTTTGCTCCACTAGTAGGTGAGAATAGGTCATCTCCTTCACCATACCAAATTTCATTTGCATCTATAGCGACAATAACCCGCCCACCTTCGCTTAGGCAACCTTCTATATCATCTATTCCATTGTGGAAACTCATTTCGTTTTCTATGCCATAATAATCAAGCATCTTGTTTGTGTTCAAGAATGTAGTTCCAAAATCATCAGAAAACCATCCGTTACTCTCAGCCACAGATACGAATTCACTGATATCAATATCTTGCCCCGTGAACTCCTCTACAATGAACTTCTGAGAATACAGTGCACATCGTCCTGTATTTCCTTGGTATTCCCATTGCTCCATACTAGAACTTGGATCGCCAGTAATGCCTTCTGGATAGTTTGGACCAGGTTCAAACTGATTTAGTTCCTCATATGTTGTACCAGTGATAGATTCTGCATAATTAGGCGGATCATTTAATGGCATAACAGTTCCATTTGTAGGATCATAATGGCATATCTGCGTCCAGTCGTCACGGCCATCCTCATCATAGTCATGATGTATGTCTGCCCGATCAAGTACACCATCCTTGTCAGAATCGTATATTTCCGTCATCGTGTCAATTTTGCCATTTGCATCGCTGTCCTCGTATATTCTTAAACTATCGAATTGGCCGTCATCGTTATAGTCTGTTCCTCTCATAGCATAATCAATACTACCATCTCCGTCCGTATCCATCTGCATTGAATAAGTATCTACTTTTCCCGAATGGTTGGAATCCTGTTGTACTTCGATTATGTTATCATTGCCGTCACCGTTTATATCAACACCTTTGTACCATATGTCAGAACTTCCATCGCCATTTGTGTCTTCTTCAATATTAGTTGTTTCAAAGAAGCCGTCCCTATCATTATCAGTAAGTTCTACAGTTCTGTCAACATTACCATCAAAATTATCATCAATATACGATATCATATGGTCGATAATCCCATCACCGTCAGTATCTTCCATGACATGAACGGCATCTACAGTCCCATCTCCATTCCGATCCTCTTGGAATAAATCATAATATGGTTCCTGACTTTGATAAGAATAGTTATTATTCCCCTCTGTATTAGAGCAATTATCTTTTGTGTCAGCACTCACAATATCCTCGCCACTGTCCATATTCTCATCATCGGCAATTAACATGGATGTATCTTCCTGAGAATCCATAATTTCGTTTAAAATGAAATCTTCCATATAATCAATATTTAAGTTATTACTACTTATATAGATGTTTAGGTTTTCAATTTCTGTCACTCATTATTAATAATCATAATGAATTAAATCTGGGTCTGGTACAATTGGTTCACCATAAACAGGTTCTCCTCCCGTCATTGCAACTAATAAATCAACTAACTTCATGAAATTCCCTTGTACATTCAAATGATCTGGGTCATCAATAAGAGTAAGCCAAAGTTTATCATCTTTATAGAAATTCAATTTTGTACTGCCTCGCCTATTCCGCTTCGATTGTAAATTTGAAACCTTACGCAATTTTGCATCATTTATTGCTTTTAATGCAGCTGGGAAGGCTTGGACATCTTTCTCTTCATATGTATCAACAACTCCATCAATAAATCCATTACCAGCACGTCTAATTACATACCCTTCCTGAATAATAGTTTTGAATCCATACCCATTATTACTAGCGTAGCCATCTCGAATGATTTCAATTCTAGACGTATTATACTTGTCAAAATGTAAACAACCCTTTTTGTTTTCATAATTATCCTTATTTATTATACGCATAATTGTTTCTTTGTCAGGATGTTTTTGCGCGTATCCATAAGAATATCCCCAAAATGCCATAAATAGCAAAATAATTGTTCTTGTTTTCATACAAAATTTCTTATGTTACTGTTGATGTACTATAATCGTTGCTTGTTGGTTCTCACTACTTATTACAATTTCTCCACTTCTTGACGAATCATTTTTGGATTTTGAAGACACGACTAATTTCATTAAAGAAGTAACTACCGACGGATCTTCAGCACTGGCAGACTGCTTTTTCACTAATCCCTTAGCAGTATCTCCAAGTTTTCCAAGGAATCCTTTTTCCTTAAATTCTTCACCAATTACATTAACCCATTCCGGCTTTGATACAACCTTCCAATTTCGATTATTATTCTCTTCTTCGAAAGAATCTGAATTGGAATATACTTCAAGAGATTTGCTCCCGCCCTTGCTCGAAAACTCTACTACGGTTTTCTCAACGCTAAGAATTGTCGGTTTGCCGCTTTGTTCTACAATAAGAACCTTTTTTAATTCACCAGCCCTAACTTCTACACTCTGACTTCGTTGACGTGTACTGTTGTTTGCGGAACAAACAATTTCAAAATTCTTTTCATCCCTATGCTGATTTACAGAGACGAATGCTCCACCATCATCATTTGTAATAGGGGTTACACTCCATTCTGCCTCAGTAGTAGTTAAACTGACTGTCACAGTTCTTCGTTCACAATCAAGTTGAAGCTTTTCATTGCTTAACTCCAAAACAGAAGTCTTTAATTCTGCTGTTTTGGCACTCTGAGAGTTCCCTCTGGAATTCTTACTTGTGGAAATTGTTTTTATAATACTATTGCTTACCGCTATTGCATCATCACATTGTTTTTTCTTAACGGCAGAATCATATAGTTTCTTTGCAGATTGGAATTTTGCAATTGCAGATTTCTGTGATTGAATGGTTTGCTTTTTTTGCAATTCCAATCCCTGAGAATAAAGTCTATCGCCCGAACTCTGAGCATACGCAGGTCTTGCTACAACGACTATTACACAAATAAATATTATTTTAATATAATTCTTCATAACTTATATGGCACTTTTGATATTAATGGTCAATTGCTTTATCTATTTCATTAATTCTTTCACTTATGACCTTGGCTTCTTCCACGACAATGGGGTCTGGATCTTGATTCAAAGCTTCGACTTTCTGAGAAAGTTCTTCCCGTGCATCCTTTAGGGCATTTATAAGTTTTTGTTTATCTGCATGATAATCAATACCAGAACTATTATCTTTCAGCTGAATGAATGCAGAATCAGCTTTGTCGTACAGAAGTTTGGCATCAACAAGATTTTTGTCGAACCCTTCGTCATGACGATAACCCTTCTGCGAAAGCTCATTGGCTCGTATTACAGAATTGTTTATAATCATAATGAGCGAATCCCTAGTATTTTTTTCCTTCAAAGCAATGCTTTCTGCTTCTTTATGAGATCTATACCAACTTGCCCCACAGAATCCTCCCAAAAGCACAATTAACGCACATACTATCGCAATAAACAACATGCGTTTTTTGCGAGGATCTGAGGCTCTTTTAATGTCAAGAGATTCAATGTCAACTCGCATTTCAGCAGAAGTCTGATAGCGTAACTCTTGTTTCTTGTCACATGCTTTGTCAATAATACGCCTTAAACGAACATTTTTTATGTTTTTGGAAGGAATCTTCATCTTCACTTGTTTGTCAAGTATCTCATAACGTGTCCCCTCAAAAGGCACATGTCCCAAAATACACTGATACATAAGAACACCTACTGCATAAATATCAGTTGTCTGATCTTGATGCTTTATATCGCCTAAGGCAAGTTCAGGCGAAGCATATTCGGGCTTCCCCATAAATACACCTGCAACGGTTTGGACCTTATCGTGTGTTGTCAACTTGTCCATCTGTTTACATATACCGAAGTCAATCAACTTGATATGGTTGTCTTCGGTAATCATAATATTAGATGGGTCTATGTCCCTATGTATGTATCCAGCATCATGGAGTGCCATCAACCCAGAAAGAACATTCTTGATGATAATCTTCGCAAAATGGTCTGGATCTTTGCTGTAAATATTGAGTAACTTTTTTGCATATGGAATCTCTTTCCCTTTAGCATCTGAGCATTTCCCGTCAAAAATGTCTGTTAAAGAAACACCATGAAGAAGTTCACTAACGACATGAAAATGTTTCTGAGTTATGTTGTTATGGGTTGTTTCAGTTTCGATAAACCCCAACATTTCAATCAAATTGTCATTCCTCAATTGAATAGATGATTCACGGCGGGCACGTTCCACAATTTGCTCTGACAAATCTGCAAACATAAATTTTATAGCTACTGGTTTTGTTTCGCCAGTCTTCGTGTTCACGCAGCGTCCTTCATATACTTTTCCAGTACCACCTTCGCCTATTGGTTCAGTGTCAGAATCAACTTCGAAATAAATTCCTTTTCTTATTTCAGACTCTCCTTGTAATTTTATTATGGCCATAAATAAACATTATACTTAATTAAAAAGCAATATCATTGTATCCATCTTCTGAGAACGAATCGTCATGATTGGAATCAGATGAATCATCCTCATAATCAGTTTCATATGCATTGTCCTGATTGTCGTATTCTTCATTGTAACTATCAGAATCGTAATATTCATCCGAATCGTACGAAACAGCATGATTATCTTCTCCTTGATCAATGTATGGCAAAGAAAAATCATCAGCCAAGCATTCTATGGGTATTTCATCATTAGTTACATACAGATATGTGGTGTCGACAGAATCCATCGCTTCCTGTATTTCTACCATTTCGGGATTTGAATCTATTAGTTCTTCTACCATATTACTTTCTTCAGTAGAGAGCATTCCATCCAAATAGGCAGCCATTTGTTCTTCAGAGAGAACAGGTTCAAAGTAATTTCCCATATTGTTCTTCCTTTTTTACTATTTCATTAAACTGTTTCTTTGCTCGCATATGTTTATTGTAGAAGTTATCCATACTCATTTGCAAGGCGGAAGCTGTTTCTTCATTGGACATCCCCTCTACGTATCTCAATCTAATTATCATGCTATATCGTTTGTTGGGCATAAGTCCAAGAATAGCCTCTATGTCATCCCTGCTCATAATCGGCTCTTCTATATACATAGATGATGAAAACTGGGCAAATCTGTCACTCTGGTAGCTGTTTGTTTCTATTTTTTCTTCTACGAAAGAAATCTTTTGTTTCCGTCGGTAATGCTCGTAACAATAGTATACAGCGACGGTTTTTAACCATGTAGTTAAAGTGCTTCCAAATTGAAAGGTCTGCAATTTACATAAACCTGTATTTTTGTTAGATGACATTATGTGGACATAGATTTCGTTAATGAATTCTAAACAAGATTGGCAGTCCGTATAATAATTTTCATAAACAGACTTAAATAGCGGATAGCATTTTATATACAAATATTGCTGCGTTACCTTCTGGTCACGCAACAAAATAGCATTGACAATCATGCAATCATCCATTATATTTATATCCATGTTCAATTCTGTAACCCCCTTACCTTTGTCTTTATAATTTCTATATGATTTTTACTGTCATATGTAGCTTGACCATACCTATTGCTAGATACAGTCTTCTTGTCATTTAGCAAGTTGAGTATTTCCTTTATATCTTTCTTTTTCTCATCTACAACCTTATCTCCGAGTCGATTTACGCCAGGCTTTATGACTTGCTTTACAAATTTTCTCTTCTTCTCCTCAGATTTCTCCCTGCTTCTTTCACTTATTTTTTTTAGGCTATCGAGGTTCTTTACCACGTAATTTATTTGACGAAACACTTCCTGTCTTTCCTCACTTCTTAATGTCGAATCTTGGAAAGGATTTCCAACTACTCCTTGGGTTGGGAGAACAACATGTTCATCAGTGGCTTTTGATTCCATATCTATAGAATCACTATCCTTAATTCTTACTTTATCACATCTTGCGGTCGTTGTGGTTGTTCCTTTTAAAAGTCCTTGACCTTGAGATTTTTTACTTTTTTCATAACTTAGGGTGAGATACAAGGCGATGATTAGTATGACAGCGACAAGCACTGTTGCCAACATCAGAACATATTTGCTCTTAAAAGAGATAATTGATTCTTTATCGCATTTCTCCTTTAGATTAGTTATACAAGGTCTTTTCTTGATCTTTTTATGAGCAGAATCAAAGGAAGTGTCAACAATCGCTAAGGTCAAATTATCATGTCCCCCGCCATTAACATTGCCAATTCGATCTATTTCCTCAACCATAGCAAAAGTTAGTTCACTTATCCCCATAACACGGGAAAGCGATTTTACCAAATCACGTTGTGGGAGCATACCCCAAATTCCATCAGTACATAATACAAACCTGTCACCTCTTAGAAATGTAACTTCATCAAATTCAATCTCCATGCTCGGTCTAATGCCCAAAGCTCGAGTGACAATATTTGACTGTGGATGATTTCTTGCTTCCTCTTCTGTGATTTTCTTCTGTCGTACAAGATTGGCAACAACAGAGTGGTCGGAACTGCGAAAAATAATAGTTCCTTTACGGAGTTGATATATACGTGTATCTCCAGCATGAGCAATAACAGCAGAATCTTCATTTATAAGAATTGCTGCCACCGTGGTCCCCATGCCTCTTAGCGCTGGCGTTTCCTTTGCCTTTGCATATATAATATCATTTGCCTTTTCTATGGCGAATTTTAAAGCATCCTCTCGTGGTGTATGTTTTGACACATCTGAAAGAACACTCAATATCGTGTCAACAGCCATTAGGGAAGCAGTCCTGCCTCCAGGACCGCCTCCCATTCCGTCACATACTACAAGCAACAAGCCCAATGGAGTGTCAACAAAACCAGCGTTGTCTTGGTTCTCGGTACGACCGCCTTGTCTTGTTTCTATACTTCCAACAAATGGATATTTAGTTGCTATTGTAGTCATATAAATGATTGAATTACTTTTCTTTTGAATCTATCTCCCCCAGTTCATTAGGAACAATTGTTATCGATGAGGAATCATTTGGTGAAACATACTTATATTCAAGATTACAATTTCCCTTTACCAAGAATTTTTTTAGTTTATCTGACATGTTGTGGATAATACTATCTCTTGTGTTGTCAAGATTGATAGTCACAATTGCTTGGTCAGAGAGACTAAGGCGGAAAGTCATCGTGTTCTCTGCAAAAGTAACAGACTCCAGTTTTGTCCCATTAGTCTCGTCTTTTGGACAATTTTTGTTGTATTGGCTTGCGATGTCAGATAAGCCCTTTATATATTCAGAAGGAGTAGTATCCTTCTTTTTACAAGAAACCGTCATTCCTAACACTAGTGCGCAGGAAAGAAAAGATCCAATTAAATTTGATAATGAAAACTTCTTCATAATAACATGCCTTAAGTCAAAGAATATTGAATGATGTAGAGTAAAGCTGCGCACCTTTCTCAAAGTCGTAGATTTCAACCTTATACTCACCAGCCTTCCAGAAATCTTCAGAGTCAGATCCATAAGAATCTAATTCGCATTCTTGACTCTTATTGATTTTTTTAATCTCAACATTCGTCGTTGAACTGTAATCTACACCCTTTGTTGCGACCATAGGCTTGCCATCTGGATTAATAATTTTCATTCCGATTTTGAAAATACCTTTCTCAGATGATGAAACATCGAGACTTGCCTTAATAAACTGGCATGCACTTTTTCGAAGAGGTTGATTATAGTCAGAAATGACATTACCCTTAGCATCGAAATTACCAAAAGCAATATAAGTTACTTTCAAAGGGCTTTTTCCTATAGGAATATTAGGAGTGATGGGCTTATTCTGTGCAATTGAATCCTTTTTCCACTGATCAAATGCTTTGTCATAAATGCTCTTGAATGTTTCATCAGCATCTTTGAATGCAGCAAGCACTTTGCGAAAGGCTCCGTGGAAATCTGATGGGTCTTTAGCGTAAGTCTGCATTATGAATTCAATGCGCTTATCTTTGTAAGTACATTTAATCTTGTGCTTAAGATTTACTTCATTACAAGCCACCCTTGCGCAGGAAGGCTTAAAGGCCGGATCTTCATCGAACTTTAATCCCTTGCGATGTACAGTGTACAATACTGGTGAGCTTTCGTCAAATGTAACCCAATAGAATACACCATTACTTTTAAAGCAGACACTATTGTCACGCGTATCAATACTTGGTGTAAGACCCACGGTACGAAGATGTTCTACAAGAGCTTTCTGTGCTTTTGTTCCGTCCTCCGTCAATGACTTCTGAGCCATTGCGCTCATTGATAGGCAAAGTCCCATCACAACTACGATAATTCGAAATACTTTCATAACTGTTTGTTTTTATTTGTTTATAATTATATTTAGAAATTCAAATTGCTCCATTTACCGGTTTTGCTATCATAAGATTGCCAAGCAAGAACTGAACCACCTCTATAGTATATCTTTTTGGTGGGGGTTACACCGTCACTCGAATAAGAAATTCGCAATTTAGAGAATCCTGCCTTAGAATCATCTAGCTTCCCTGATGCATTATACATACATGCCTCTGTCAGAGAATTTTGTTCATTATAACTATATGTCACATAGTTGGTCATGCTTCCATTCGTTCCAAAATACTTTTCCTCTGTCCTGTTTCGCTTAGTATCATAGGCGTATGTAACTTTTGCATATCCATTGGATTTGTGCTTAACCAAATTTCCGTTCATATCCTTGTAACATTCACTTGCGACAAGATTATTCTCGTTATATTTCCGTTCCAATAAATGAAACCCTTCTGTGCAAGTATATTTATTACCATAACCATCAAGGCATACAATGGAAGTTATATAACCGTGTTCATCGTATGATATCTTTGCTTCTGGATTCACGTTGCTACCGTGAATTGGTTTCCCATCCTTTCCAAGATTCTTTTCATAAATATAATTGTTGCGCTCATCGTACTTCTTTATGCGTTTATGCGTATTCTGAGAGTCGTATGCGGGATTGCCACTGACATCCAAATATACTTGTTCAATAACATTACCTCTCTCATCGTGCTTAATGTTTAACTCGCAATAGTTTAATCCTTGCTGATTAACTTTCTTTCCCGAAAGATTGGTGGTATACATTTTGGTTACTCTGTTGTTTTCATCATACTCATAGTGAGAAACAACACCTTGTATAGCACCAGAGCCATTAACTGTCCATGATGAGATCTGGTTTCCGTTATTATCATATGTATATTTTTCGCTTTTTATTACGCCACCGTTTGCGTTATAATACTTTTCTTCAGTTGTAAAATTGGTTTTTTCATCGTATATGTATTCCTTGGCATAATACCCAAACGATGTCATACACGGCTTCATAGAACTGTTATAGTTATGGACTGTCTTTATATTGCCCAACACATCGTATGTTACTTCTTCCACGGCATACCCGTTATGACTATTGACAAGGGTTTTCCCATCCTTGTCAAGGAACTCATATTTCACAATATTTCCTGTTTTGTCGTAAGTATATTGGCAAATTGCAATGCCGTTTTGATTATAAGTTAGATTTCCGTCTTCGTCGTAGAATGACATAGACTTGCATTGATAGCGATCATCATATTGATATCTTACAGTGCTATTAAAGCCTGAATATCGTGCAGGTTTTTGTTCCTTCCCTTGATAGTCTAGTTTTAACACATTACCTACAGAGTCATACTCACACAGCATCTTATGAATACCAACAGAATTTTCTATTGGTTTGTCATTAATATCATAATAGGCTGTTGTTAAGTTCATTCCTTTATCATTGACAGTGAATTTGATTATTCCTGATATTTCACCATCTTCAGACACATTGTTAACACGTTTCCCGTTCTTGTCAAGGAACTCAATGGCTGTTTGATAACCATTTTCATTATATGTATATCTTACCTGGGCAAAGCCATTTTTCCCAGTCAATAGACTCCCTTTTGAATCGACATATCCCTGACTTATACGAAAACCGTTTTCGTCATATTCGTAAACGAATCCGCATGATGAAACGTCCGTACGGTATGATGGCTTTTCGTCAATAGTATAATATCGTTCACTTGCTCGGTTCCCCCATTTGTCATAGGTTAGTTTGACAAGCGGGCAATTGTTTCCATCGTGAGATGGATTTCCTGTTGCTGAGAGATATTTAACTTGAGTCCAATTATCATCGTCATCATATTCATATTTTTTAATGGCTAGTCCTATCTTATTTCCTCTAACTTTACCGTCTTGTCCTAAAAAGCGAACTTCAATAATTCGACCTTTTTCATCGTATGAATAGGCTTGACCATAAATGTTTTCAGAATCTCCAACAGGTGTATTGTCCTCGCCACTAGCATATTCTATACGTAATAAATGCCCATCATCATCATAAGTCAACAAATATCTCGTAATGGAACTTCGCTCATTATCATTAACATTATAAAGTTGAGTTGTATTTGATTGTAATCGTTTAGCAGTTCCATGTTCGTCATCGTATTTAAACATGGCAACTTTTAAATTCTCATCATAATCAATCTTATATAGCAACTTCCCATATTCATCATAGACTTTTTTATAGTCGATTTTCCCATTGTCACTATAGAAGTAGTAAACGTCAGTGAAACGGCTATTCATATGTTCTGTATCAGTATGACGTACAGGCTTTCCTTGGGAATTGACTAATGTAATACGCCTAACTTTCCATCTTGATGATTCCACCCGATATGAGAGTTCTCGATGAGACATTTCTCTGCCACTTAAACTACCAATGCCTTCTGCAACTCCAAAAACTTCTGCATAATCTTTGTAATAATCGACTTTTGTCCTGAAATAATCCCAAAGTCCCAAACCTAACAATATAACGACAGTTGCAACGGCAGCAGCAATGTATATTGGCGTTTTGGATTTCTTTTCAGGTGCCAAAACATTCTTTACAGCTTTGAACATCTCGTCACAAGTAGCATAGCGATCTTCCTGCTTCTTCGCCGTTGCTTTATCTACAACAAGTTGCAAACCATCAGAGATGTAAGGATAGTAGTTTTTCATCCGTGGCAGGTTTTCATTCACGACATGTCCCTTAATCTCCAATTCCGACATTGTGGTGGAATCGTATGGCGCGCGCCCCGTAAGCATCTGGTGGAACAACACACCAAGAGAGTAAACATCTGACCGCTGATCCAACTTTTGGCCATACACTTGTTCTGGACTCATGTATGCTGGAGTACCCATAGAAGAACCTCCTCCTTGACTACTATTTGCTTCAGATATGATTTGAGCAATACCGAAGTCCATGATTTTGATATGTCCTTCTTTATCAAGGAATATATTGCTTGGCTTAATATCACGATGGATAATACCATGCTGGTGAGCATACGAGAATGCATTAAGTATCTCAGCAAACATAGGGTATGCTTTCTCCTCAACTATCAGGCCGTTCCTTTTGGTGATGTACTCCTCAAGTGTACATCCATTAACATACTCCATTATCAGAAATACGCCATACTCGTTTTCGACGAAATTGAGGAACTTAACGATATTAGGATGATTCAGTGAGTTCAGCATGACGGCTTCTTGCTTGAATCGTGCACGAATCATCGGGTTGTTAGCATATTTTGGGTGTAAAGCCTTGACGGCAACGTACTGTTCAATATTTTTGTTGCGGGCTAAATATACTTCACCCATACCACCACGTCCGAGGAGACGGATTAGCTGATAATTGAGAAGATCTACAGGTATCATAATAGTTTCGTATTTCTGTATTAATTATAAAATTCTTCTCGGTGGATAAGATTTTGTATAAACTGCCAAAGCAATTTTATCACGTAATATCCCATTACGAGGACAAAACCATAAGCGATTCTATTAAACTCCAAAGCAACCATAAACAAAATGATTGTCACTATAATTGATGCTATTGCCAACCATAAAGGTTTTGTAATCTGCCAGAATGGGGCATCATACCAAGCACCGTCTTCATGGTCAGGAGCATCATATGGTTGATCTGATAATGCTTCACTTACCATTTGCGTCAACCCTACAGGATCCTCCTGTGTACTACTTTGTGCTTTTATTTTTTCAGAAATCAGTCTTTGTACTTCACTCCAATTCACGGAATAACTGCTATCACAAGCCAAAAGTATATTTGGTGTATTGCCGTCAGCAGGAATGTTTTCTGACTCGTTGCGACTAATCTTTTTCCCATTAACCAATGTGCCATTGGAACTGTGGTCAGTAACTACATAGTAACGTCCACCTGTAAATTGTTTATATGCAATATCCAAGTGATTCCTACTTACCTTCATTAGGGGATCATCAACAATTATATCACATCCCTCACGCCCAATAGTTATAAATATGTTCTCTGTCTTATTCTGGCTGATGATAGTATGTGAGCGACTTGCACTTGGTAGAAGATTTTCCAAATCCTTGCGGAACTCCCTGCAAGACTGATATCGCTTCATCATATTTCTATCAGTAGCGTGATCAAGGATTTCTTGCAATTTAGTTGGAAAAGACTTCTTACTATGCTTTGATAACTTTGGGAATGGTGTGTTTGCTATATTCGAACGGGTTTCGAAGTCGCTTGACAAGGTATTATATGCGTGATGACCTGTCAACATATAATAGAAAACACAACCTAAAGCATAAATATCTGCGCGATGGTCAATTGAAAAGCCATCGGCTTGCTCAGGACTCATATAGCCATCAGACCCAATGATAGTGCCAATAACAGTACCTCCGCCTTGACTACCCATGTCTTTTGCAATACCAAAATCAAGTATACATATTCTCTCATCATTTCTTATCATGATATTGCTTGGTTTCATGTCCCTGTGTACAAAGTTTTTTTCGTGGACGAATTGCATAGCTTCCAGTATCTTTACCATAAAACGTGTCGCACGTTCCCAGGGGATTGCACCATATTTTTGCACATACTGTTCCACATTCAAACCGTCTACGAACTCCATGACAATATAAAAATTGTCACCAAGGGGAAACTGATCGTACACCTTTACAATACTGTCATTATTTAGTTGCTGTAGCAACTCCACTTCTCGCTCAGTCCTGGTGCGGATCTCGAAATCAGAAGCGAACTCTGGAAGAATTTCCTTTATGGCAAATTGTCTTCCTTGTGAATCTGTACCACGCAGGACTCTTCCCATTCCTCCTGAGCCAATGGGATTATCTTCAACCTGATATATAGAAATCTTTTTCATCGCAAATATCAGTATTTATCATTTATATCATTAATAAGATCTTCTGGTGTCGTTACATTCTCATCCTTTTTCAGAGGAATCTCTTTATCTTGCTTTGTTTTGTCTACGATCTTCTGTGCATCATCCCCATTCTTTTTATTGGGTTTTACAGGGTTAGCAGGCGTTACTGGCTTTATTGTCGGTGGATTCTGGACTGGTGCAGATGGAGTTGCAGGAGCGGTTGAACGGGAATCAGTTTTTCCTCCAGTTCCTGTTGGCTTAGAGGTTCTTCCCTTGTCCTCAACTTTTGCTTTTGCGGCTTCTTCCTTTTGCTTCTGGCTCATGTAATAATATCCACCTCCGAGGCATAATGCGGCAATTACAAGTATGCAGATGATAGAATAGAGTAACTTATGAGACTTCTTTTTAGCATTATTTACACCTTCTGGCGTTTCAAATAAAGTTCCTGAGGTGGCACCCGTAATTTCAGATGTTCCAAACTGAACCATCTCAACAGTAATATTGTCTAAACCGCCAGCCTCATTTGCCATAGCAACAAGTCTGTCAGCCTTTTGCTGAAGAGACATTTTTGTATTGCTGACAACACGTTCAATCTGTCTTTCGTCTACCATTCCACTAAGGCCATCGGAGCATAGAAGGAACACACTGCCAGGCTCAGGAACAATGGGAACTGCAACCGTATCAGGTGCAGTCATTCCCTGCAAGCCAATACAATTCGTTATCTCGTTCTTTTGAGGATGATTGATAGCTTCTTCTTTTGTTATCTGGCCACTATCAAGCAGTTGTTGTACATAGGACTGGTCATGTGAAATCTGACGAATTGTATGGTTGGCAATATAATAAATGCGGCTATCACCAACCCATCCACAATGGACTCGACCATCTTTGATGATAAGCATGACGCATGTTGACCCCATACCTTCTAGTTCAGGATTCTGAGCTGTACGATTTAACACACCTTGATTTGCTGCAAGAACAGAACGCCTTATGGCCTCCTCAGGAGTCTCGAATGTATTGTCTGTAAGGATATTCTCGATAATATTCACTGCTAGCTGGCTTGCAACATCGCCAGCTGCTTGTCCTCCCATTCCATCGCATACCGCTAAGACTTGTCCATTAGGAGAATCAAAAACGGTCATGCTATCTTCGTTTATCTGACGTGTTGCTCCTACGTCAGTTGCCTTCGCTATTAGATAATTGTCCATAACGGTCTTATGTATGAATTAAATCTGTGGAATCGCTATAAAGATAAAGAGCGTACTACCAACACGTATGATGTCGTAATTCTGCAACTCACCTTCATCGAGCAATTCTTTGTTGATGTATGTGCCATTACTCGACATCTCATCCTTGAAACTAAACTTGTTGTTTCCGCTAAGATAACGAATTAGCATATGCTTTCCACTCATTTGGTTATCGTCAGGAATAGAGATGTCACACGAAGTATCACGTCCAATATAATTACGTCCTTCATAGATATTGAAAGCCTTACCCAATGGGGTGCGATTATATGTTACAAGAAAACCTACAAGTTTCCTGCCATCTTCCCCTGGCTTAACAGCGGCTCCCATCATGGCAGGATTACGACGAATAGTTGTTCGCGCTCCTGCATTCTGGGCTTGAGGCTGCGCGGCACCTTGAGCCTGTTGCCTTACATTAGGTGACACTTTTGTGCTACCTGTTGGATCCTGCTGTGCCTGCATATTGGGGAAACCATTAGGAACTCCGCCCCCAGGATTCATGCTAGGCTGAACAACTCTTGTATGAGCACCTGATGGTTCACCAGGTGCTGCCATAGTCAAGTTTGATGCTGTATTACTACCAGTGTTAGCTGATGAAGGGCAGAGGGGACAAGTGTCTCCATAAATACTCTGGTCATACACATGACCATTAGGACAAGTTTTCTTAAGCATATTCTTTCAATTTAATATTATACAATGTCTAATGAATCAGAACCAAGGTCGTCGAATGTGTCATCGGTAGTATCGTTCTCAGCGAGATCGTTATACTCGTAATCACTTTCTTCTTTCCCCTCATCCTCATAAGCGTAATCTGATTCTTCTGAGGATTCGGCCGAGTAATGGTCAACTTCGCCGTTGTTATAATCCTCATTATTTTCAGCATAGTCGTGGCTGTAGGTTTCACCTGTTTTCTCGTCCTCAAAATCGTTATGAATGGTGTTATCGGCATAGTCCTTCTCATCATTGATGTCATAAGGTTCTATATAGGGCTCTGGCTCCGGCTCGTGGATTGCAATAAACTGATCATCGTGCTGAGCAGTAGCATGTCCCATGGCTATCTGGTCTTTGCCTGACAGTTCAACGATTTCATCCTCGTTGATGACTCCATTACCATCTGCATCGTAAGCAAGAATGTCTGCCCGCATGTCACCGTCTACATCCACCAACTTGAACTGCTGACCATTAATGGTACCTTCTTCTGTCGTCATAACGAGGTTGTTATTCTCGTCATAATAGTGCGTGGTTTTGTCGAAACTAACATCAACATCATCCTGTGCAGGAGGCGTTGGCTGCACAGGTGTCGCGGGCTGAGTCTGTACTGGCTGAGGCTTTACCTCAGGCTCCTGTACTTGATTGGCACCTGTGTCTGCTACACTTTCGAGATCTTCTTCAGTGAGGGTCTCAATAGGTTCCTCTGGACTACCCGTAGGGATATTAGTTGCTGCATAACCTGCTGCGCCACCTGTTGCAAGGAGTCCTGCAGCTGCTGCAATACGCTTAGCATTGTTACTCTTGTTCACTGCTGCGTTCTCAAGCTCTTCGAGCTGGTAATCTTCGTTTGTCATAATTCTAAGTTTTTAAAATGTTATTACTTTATTTAATTGCTACAGGCTTTTGTCTCCTGCTATTATAAGAGATGAACAAAATTATAGTATCTGTCACCACACTCAAAAAAAATTATTGAAGCTGGATAATGTACTCTTTTATATCGGGTAGGTATATGCGCTCTCTATATCCTGTATTATGTAACAACTCCACATAACAATCAGATGTTTTAAGCCCTCTATATTGGAGTACAATTAGTCCATCATGAAGTGAATTATCCGTCAGTTTCAACCGATTGGTGTACTGGCGATCTATCCAAAGATCCTTATCAATATTTGCAGTTACTTTTTCTGAAGTCTTCAATTCATTATTGCTAATAGTAACTCTCTTCCCCGTATCATTCAGCCGAATGGTCATGGATATACCTAGCTCCTGTTCTTCAATTTGTCCCACATAGGTGGTTCCGTTCTTTAAGGTTATTTTGTCATTGCACCATGAAACATCAGAATCAGAAGAACGGCGTATGAATTTTATGTCCTTCCATTGCAAAGTATAATTCTTGTCATGCTGACTGTATTTTGATTTCGGATCTTTCCTTGCACGGTCAGCATGAAAAACCATAAATTTACTTGGTTGTTGCCTATAGACATATCCTATAAGTATAGTCCCATCTTTCAATTCTACTTCCTGCACAAACTTTGCAGAAGACTCTAATGCTACGGTAAGCATGAGCAATAATAGTAAAGCTAAATTCTTTTTCATATACACATTCATCTATTTTGATAGAAATACTTTAGTTGCTTTATTATTCTTTTTCCTTATATAGATTCTTTTGTTTGGTTGGTGTTTAAGCATACGACCATCTAACGAATAATATGTTTCATTGGAACTATTATCAGTTGTGACGTTTTCTACGCCGCTACTCTCTTGTATTGTAACGTTTTTTTGTGCCAAGACATTCATATCTCCATCTGTTAGAATTAAGTAACATCTTGAACCAGAAAAGGATGGATTGAATCTCACAGAGAAAGAATGTTCGCTGCCATCATTCTTTATTATGTTGTCTTGATGCCAAATCGCCTCTCCCTTATCTGTAGGATATATAAAGTTCTTGCTTACATATAGATACAAGCCTTCTATGTCAAATGTACTGCCATTTTCGACTGACAATTTAATTTCTCCTGTTGTGTTTGTATATAATTCTTCAGCAATATTTATAGTAATTCTAACGTTTCTCTGACGTGGATAAATGTCATATACACACTCTTGCCCTAATATGTACCCATTCATACCTGAGATGTCGTCAATAGTATAATAGCCATCTCCACTCCCTCCCCATCCGAAGTTAAAATGGTATAGATTTGTTGTTGCATTATATCCATCTATGACAACAGCATGTGCGTCTGACCCTGTTGAACCTGCATAAATTACTGGTTGTTTTTTCTTTAAATTATTATATATAAGATTTTCCCACTCATCTTGGGAAAAATTCTTTTTTGATGCAAACTTTGCATTTAGATTAAATTGCTTGGAAAATGGATTAATGATATCATTAATTTGTCCGCCTGTACTTGTCCCATATTGAAGGTATGTAGAAGTCCCTATAATATAAGTTAATCGCGCGACAGATTCTTTCTCATCTTCTGATTCGTAAAGGGAATAAGAATCTTTCATTAATTCCCATTTAAAATCCGTTCCTGCAGGTATAGAATATGTAACTGGCGCTTTTCCGTAAGGGTAAATAGGTGTGTCTTCAGAGGTTGTTTGAGGATTGTCTTTCCGCCAATAGTATACTACCTGTGAGGATGCAATTGCTACACATCCTGCAGCGGTTTTAATATTTCCATCCGTAATAACTGGACATAGGTCATTGTAAGGACTGTCTTGGTGCCAGTGACTCGTCATAAGGATTGGCACATTGTTTTTCTTGTCGTGAGTAGCCCCACTTATTTTTGCGTTGCTTAATTGGCTTGCTGATTCTTGATTGTTTCTATCAAAAGAACCTAACCATTGCAGAAGGGTTGGTGGCATCTTTTCTTCAACCCATTCACTGGTTTCAGAGTACCCCAATATATGGGTGGAAACACTGTCTTTTTTTGCAACAATTACATAACCAGTTCTATTTTCATCACCGAGTATGAAATATGCATTTGTAGACTTAATTAAACGAATCTGGTTCCCACGAAGGAGCGATGAAGCAATCTGCTTAGCTTTCTCAAAATCAATTCCAATAGAATATGATGGAGTTGAAAATAGAAAAAGAGACAAACAAACTATAACTATATAGTTAGAAAACAAAAGTGTTGCAAAATGCTGATAAGTATTGAGACAAATACTTAATACAAACAAACCGAAAGAGTTTGTACGTGTTAAAAAATTTGTATATATGCGAATTATCGCATTTTGCAACACCTTCATATTAATTATTTTATATTTAAATATAAACTTCTTCTATTTTTTAAACCCCTTGATAAACTTCTTCGTGCAGCAGCACTGACACCGGTATTATCTACGTATTCGATAACATTGGTAGATGTTCCATCATCATAGGTAATGGATGCGATACCAATCGCACTTTTCCCATCCTTTGTAAGATACCATGTTGTACTACCATCGTCAGATTTTGTATAATACTCCGCATCTGCATTCTTTGCAACATAATCGGCTCATCCGTTAAATGCGTACACGCTTGTCGTGAAGAGCATATAGCTTTAGAGTAAAGAATTCGTCGTTTCTGTAGCCGTATGCCTGCCGTTTGA
>ERZ842401.3111-NODE-3111-length-21048-cov-5.868861_pt1 | contig 21048 bp, 18 predicted proteins | sample MGYA00521270_ERZ842401 | MGnify/ENA primary metagenome ERZ842401 (study PRJEB31892, sample SAMEA3878208) | bioreactor metagenome | biome: Moose rumen | place: Sweden | collected 2011-10 | study: EMG produced TPA metagenomics assembly of the PRJEB12797 data set...
TTTGTCCATTAGAGAATTTGTCCTCAAAATAACCATTAATTTTGTCCATTACACCTCTTATACTGCTTTGCTCCAAGAGATTTGGCAACATCTCCTAAAAAAGTTTTTGTATTATTGGATTTATTTTCCAGCTCTTTGGCTAAAATGTCAAGATTTTTCAGTATCTTTGCACCGTCATCGCTTGAAACGACAGTGCCTTTTGTGCCTTCTCCTTGTGAGTTGAGCCGTGCGGTTTCAAGCGTTCTTTTTTTGGCCTGACTTAACTGTGCCTCTCCGTTTGCCTCGTCCAGCACACGCTGCCCCTCTTCCCAGTCGGCGCTCACGTCCATGCCCGCCTCCCGCATAAGGTCTATAAGCCCGTCGCGCAAAGCCGCCTCGCCCTCGGAAACAGGCCGCGCTTCCTCGACCACTTTCTCAAACAACGCCGCTTGCTTTTTCTCCGTCTCGCCTCTGAACGGCACCACATTTTCTGTGCCGTCTGCAACATTTTTTTTGTCGGTTGCGGAATTTTTCGTATCTTTGCCGGCGGAAAGAGCACCGTTTTGAGGAGTAGCCGTGCCATTCCTCTTGCCTTCGGGTTCCGTTTCAATGTCACTACTGCTGGCGGAGACGGGCTTTTCTTTTTTCTCGTAGGCAGTAAGTAACCAGTTGTCTGTTGGCTGTTGTCCTTTCATTCGGCTAACAACCATCTTGTGCGTGTCGCTCTCAAACACAATTCTGTTGTCCGATTGCGACGTTATGGTAGTCGCAGACAGGATGTCTTGCAACTTGCCGACAACTTCGGGATGCTTGATAACTATCTTCATATAACCGGCATTCATATCACCCCACACCAAATCAATGGGGGCAACACCAGGATATACGAGGGCACCTTTCGCAACTCCCTCTGTTGTCTCTCTCAAATGGGCTTCCGCTTCATTCGCCTTGCCCTCAAATTGTGTATATACAGGGCCAAACCAATCTTCTAATTCACTGCTATCCCCAGTTTCTCCCAAGGTATTCTCTCCTCCGCTTCCTCTATCGCCTGCACCAGCAGCGCCAGTTTGTTGTACTCCCGTTCCTCCGCCTTGTTGCTGTACGGCATTTCGTTTGCGATGCTCTGTTGCTGCGTCGAGGGCTGACTGTTGTTCTTGTTTTGTTCCATATTGCAATATCTGTTGTACTTCTTTTAAAATTTCTTCTTTCGTCTTAATAACGCCCGAAAACATATCATATTGCCCCGCCGCGCTGTTCTCGGCTTTTTCGTTGTAAAGCGCAATTGCTATTTTGAGCTGTCCCACACGCCGGTCGTTGAGCAGGTCGGCCAACAACAACACTTGTGCGTTGGTGTAGTCGGCCACTGTTTCGCCCGTTTCTGTCGGGAAAAGGTTCTGCTGACGTGCGAAACCGCTCACCTTGGCCCCATCGGCATAGCCGCTTTTGCGGGCTTGATAAGCAAGGTCTATGGCTTGTGCCAGCTCGTTATCTAACGAATAGTCTTTGCCCAGTTTCATGTTGTTGCTTATCTCCAACAAAGCGGAAATGACACTTTGCCGCCGACACTGCGTTGCAGGATATTACCGATTTTTTTGCAAAAGTGGTTCCGCGAACTGTCATAAAAAACACCCCTACGCCAAAAACAAAGGGGCGCAAAAAGTATGTTCACAAAATCTGCTTCTCTTGCCTTTTCCGCAAGACTTTGTTTTTATGCTCCACGCTTATTTCCGGCCCAACACCATTGAAAGGCAAAATACCGGCGATGCATTTTTTTCAGGAATAGTTTTTCCCCAACATCCGTCAATTTGCGAACTCGGCACAAGTATGCCACAACGGAGGCAAAAAAAATCCGATTTTTTGTATAAAAATCGGATTTTCAAGATTTAGCGGAGAGACAGGGATTCGAACCCTGGGACCCCCAAGGGGGGTCAACGGTTTTCGAGACCGCCCCGATCGACCACTCCGGCATCTCTCCATCAATTTTCTTTCTATCTTAAGAACTCAAAACGGTTGCAAAGGTACAACTTTTTTCCGACATTTCGCGAAAAAAAATCAAATTTCCACACAAACTACTAACATTCAACAATTTAACAACACCAAACAACACCCGTCAGCACTGGGAAAACACAAAAAAAAACACCCGTTGCTCACCACTTTTTCACATCAAAATGGCATCAAAAAAAACACGTGCCACTATTGTTTAGCCGAAATGTCAACATGCCTGCTCAACAAAAAAAAGTAAAACGCCACCCAATTCATCACTCGACCCGTGCAGTTAGCAAAAAAAATCGTATATTTGCATTTCGTTTCAAAAAAAAACAGACAAATGCAGAAACTGAAAAAACTTTTCGAAAACCGCCGCATACTGATCGCCGGTTTCGGCCGCGAGGGACGCTCGTCGTACCGCACCATACGCCATCTGCTGCCCACGCAGCATCTCGGCATCGCCGACACCAACACCAACCTCGCCTCCGACACTGCGCTGCAATCCGACCCCAACACAACCCTGCAACTCGGCCCCGATTACCTGACAAAAGCCAATGAATACGACCTCATCCTGAAATCGCCCGGCATACCCACTTTCCTTTTCGAGGGCATTGTGGACAACCTTTCGGCAATATCGTCGCAAACCGACATATTCCTGCAACTCTTTGGCCATCAGACTGTCGGCATTACGGGCACCAAAGGCAAAAGTACCACTACAAACCTGATATACAGCGTTTTGCACAATCACAACCCCAACGTGCTGATGGCAGGCAACATGGGCATACCGCTGTTCGACATAATAGAACAAATTGGTGACAACACTACAGTAGTAATAGAGCTCTCGTCGCACCAGCTCGAGAACGCCCACACCTCGCCACACATAGCCGTGCTGCTCAACCTTTTTCAGGAACACCTCGACCACTATCACTCTTACAAGGATTACCAAATGGCAAAAATGAACATCGCCAAATTCCAGACCGAAAAGGACATTTTCATCTTTTGCCACGACAACGAGCTAATACTCAACAATATAAAACAACTTTCACCAAAAGGCATACCCCTGCCCTACTCCCTGCACCAGCTTGCAAAAGGCTGCTACACCGAAAACGGACACCTCTACCTAAAACCAGGAAACACACCTGTTTACGACCTCTCGCAACCGCGACACCTGCAGGGCGACCACAATTTGCTGAACATAATGGCCACGTTCCTGGTGGCGCACTGCTTTGGAATACCCGACCAAACCACAGCCTCGGCAATTCAAGATTTCAAAGGTCTGGAACACCGCTTGGAATTTGTGGCCGAAAAAAACGGCATACGCTTCTACAACGACAGCATATCCACCATCCCCGAAGCATGCATGTCGGCAGTTATGGCTCTGAAAAACGTTGACACGCTGATACTTGGCGGATTCGACCGCGGCATCGACTACACAGAGCTGGCACACTTCTTGGAACAGTCCGAAATACACAACATAGCCTTTGTGGGAAAAGCCGGACAACGCATAGCATCGCTAATCGACAAACAGATTTTGAACTCACGCAACACGCTGTTTTCCAACGATTACGACAAAATAGTGGACTGGTGCTTTGCCAATACCGCCCACGGAAAAACCTGCCTGTTGTCGCCAGCCGCTTCGAGCTACGACCAGTTCAAAAATTTCGAGGAACGCGGGCGCATTTACAAAAAGTTAATCCTTAATCATCAATAAACAAAGACGTTCAGATAATCAGAACGCACGAAAATCTGAAAAGACAACAATTTAAAAATCCGAAAATATCAAAAAAAAAATGAAAGAACTGTTCAAAAACATGGGTCCGGCCGCACAGCTTGCCATTTTCGTGCTGATGATTGGACTGGGACTTATCCTTGCCTCCATTATAGGCGTAGTTTTCATATTATCCGATACCGAACGAAACAACATGCTACTGTGGGTGCAAGGCATATCGCAGATAGTGATGTTCCTGTGTCCAGCGCTGCTATTTGCATGGCTTTTCCACAGCGGCACAGACAGTTTTTTCCAAACCGGCATGCGCCGATGGCAGATAGCCCCGGCACTGCTCGCTATACTGATTATAATAATTGCGATACCGTTGGTTGATTACCTCACCACGTGGAACGAAAGCCTGCACCTGCCCCAAAAACTCGCCGATTGGGAGCAAAACATGCGCCAGAAACAAGACCAGTCGCAGAATTTGATGAACAGTTTCCTATCTCGTCCCGGCTTTGGCAACATGCTGATAAACTTGCTGATACTGGCCGCCATACCCGCCGTATGCGAGGAGTTCGTTTTTCGCGGCGTGGTACAAAAAACACTTGTTGCTTGGTTCCGCAGCCCGCATGCGGCCATCATCACCGCAGCGGCAGTGTTTAGCCTCACACACTTCGAAATGTTCTATTTTGTGCCGCGCTTTGTGCTGGGCATCGTGTTGGGATACATTTTTTACTACTCCGGAACAATCTGGGCATCGGCATTTGCTCATTTCACAAACAACGCCATAATAGTGATACTCACCTACGCCCACAATGCCGGCGCACTCGGCATCGACCCGCAAAACCTGCATCTGCCCTGTGCCGGAGCTTTCGCAATTGGCAGTCTGATACTCACCACATTATTGATGCTTTTTGTCATCAAAATTTGCTCAAAAAAAACCGAAAATCAAAAAAAAAATCACCCTTTCCGAAAATGACGAAAATAGCACAATCAAAAGCTAATTAACTGAAATTCATCATATTACATACATTTTTTTGAAAAACAGACAACTTGAACCGCCACACAAACGCAACACATTGATTATAAGCAATATAACTAAAATTTTTGTAAAAAAAGAAAAAATATTTCGATGAAAATCAATTTATTTGGAAAAAAAAATATATCTTTGCAAATCAAAACGATAGAAAAAATAATATAAATAGTATAACATTAAAAACTTTAAAAAAAATGACAAAGGCAGAAATTGTAGCAGAAATTGCTCAAGAAACCGGAATTGAAAAAGTTGCCATCCAAGCAACCGTTGAAAAATTTATGGAATGCATAAAGAAATCCCTCATCAGCGGCGAATCAGTATATCTGAGAGGTTTTGGCAGCTTCATCGACAAGAATAGAAAAGAAAAAACAGGTAGAAATATATCCAAAAACACCACTATTTTGATACCTGCTCACTATATCCCCGCTTTCAAACCTTCCAAATCGTTTGTAAACGAAGTAAAAAAGAACGTAAAAGAAATTAAAAAATAAGCTCTAAACACTATGCCAAGCGGAAAAAAAAGAAAAGGCCACAAAATGGCTACACACAAACGTAAAAAACGTTTGCGCAAGAACAGACACAAAAAGAAATAATTTTTTCTACCGTCTGAAAAACAAACAACAGATTACACTTTTCCGTGTAATCTGTTGTTTTTGAAAAAAAAACACACCCCAACACCGTATCCCGCACGGTAAGCAGCCAGCACCACATACCTGCGACCTGCAATTGCGGGAAGTGTTTTGTTTTTTTATTTGTTGCAAACCACACATAACACAAAACCACTCAGAGTGTTATGGCAATATTTTTTTATAAACGAGAAACAAAACACTTCATATCACCATAGTGGAAAAAGAACTGATAATAAAATCTACCGACAGCGAAGTGGAGATAGCCCTGCTTGAAGACAAGCGGCTTGTGGAATACCATACCGAAAAAAAGAACCACCAATATGCAGTGGGCGACGTGTTCCTTGGCCGCGTGCACAAAATAATGCCAGGACTCAACGCCGCTTTTGTCAACCTCGGCGGCGACAAGGACGCTTTCCTGCACTACCTCGACCTCGGCCCACAGTTTGCCACCCAAACAAAATTCATGCACCGCGCCATGAGCGGCGACCCCGCCATGCGGACACTTGCCAATTTCAAATTCGAAAACCCCACACAAAAAATAGGCAAAATTAGCGAAACCGTAAAAAGCGGACAGTTTGTGCTGGTGCAGGTGGACAAAGAACCCATCTCCACCAAAGGCCCCAAAGTGGGTGGCGAAATTTCCTTCGCCGGGCACTACCTCGTGCTGGTACCCTTCTCCAACCGCATATCCATATCGCAAAAGATAAAAAGCGTGGCCGAACGCAACCGCCTGCGACGCCTTATCCAAAGCATACGCCCCGAAAATTTCGGAATCATTGTGCGCACCAACGCCGAAGGTAAAAGCGTGGCCGAACTCGACGCCGACCTGCGCTCGTTGCAAAACCGATGGATACAGTTGGTGCAAAACCTGAAAAACGCCACCTTTGCACAAAAACTCGTCTCGGAAGAAAACAAAACCTCCGTCATACTCCGCGACGTGCTCACCGACGACTTCTCATCGATTTACACCGACAGCCCCGAACTGTACGAAACAGCTCGCAACTACATACAGGCACTGGCCCCCGAAAAAACCGACATCGTGAAACTATACAAGATGTCCACACCAATTTTCGACCAGTTCGGCGTGCAAAAACAAATCCGCTCATCGTTCGGACGCATAGTTACCATACGCTCCGGCGTTTATCTGGTTATTGAGCACACCGAAGCCATGAACGTTATCGACGTAAACAGCGGCAACCACACCAAAGCCGGTGAAAACCAAGAGGAAACAGCCATGCGCGTAAACACCGACGCTGCCATCGAAATAGCCCGGCAACTGCGCCTGCGCGATATGGGCGGCATCGTCATCATCGACTTCATCGACATGCAAAAAAACGAAAACCGCAAACAACTGTTCCAAACCATGGTCGACGAAATGGCTAAGGACAAGGCTCAGCACACCATACTGCCCGTGAACAAATTCGGCCTAATACAGATAACACGCCAACGCGTGCGACCCGTAATAGACGTGGACGTGCAGGAACGCTGCCCCATGTGCGACGGCAAAGGCACCATCAAATCGAGCCTCGCCATTGTGGACGAGATAGAATCGAACATAAAATACCTGTTCAACGTGCAAAACGAAAAAAAACTCACCATACTCACCCACCCCTACATACACGCATACCTCACCAAAGGCCTCATGTCGCGACGCACAAAGCTGTGCCGCAAATATCACAAAATCATCAAGATAAACCCCGACTCGAACCTCAGCCTCGCCGATTACAAATTTTTCAACAAAAACGGTGAGGAGATAGAAATGTAAATTTCTTTTGTTCAACGGACAAAAAAAAAACGTATATTTGCAAAATATATAATCAATCTCAAAAACATATACAATATGGATTTCAACGAGATAAAAGAATTATTGTTCAACGGCAAAAAACTGCAACTCAGCGATGAAGAACGCAAACGCATTGTAGATTGCCACAACTTTCTGTCCGATTTTGCCAAAGACAAAGTCATATACGGCATCAACACAGGCTTCGGGCCAATGGCACAATACCGCGTGTCCGACAACGAACTTAACGAACTGCAATACAACATTGTACGCTCGCATTCCACCGGTGCGGGACAGCCTCTGAGCCCCATCGAAGTGAAAAGCGCCATGATAGCACGCTACCTCACTTTTGTGGCCGGACACTCCGGTATTCATATCGATGTGGTGGAGCAGCTGCTCAACTTCATCAACCGCGACATATACCCCTACATACCCGAACATGGCAGCGTTGGCGCCAGCGGCGACCTCGTGCAGCTGTCGCACATCGCTCTCTGCCTTATCGGCGAGGGCAAAGTTTTATACAAAGGCAAATGGACCCCCACCGCCGAAGCGCTAAAAAAAGAAGGTCTTGAACCACTGAAACTGCACCTGCGCGACGGACTCTCCGTAGTAAACGGCACCGCCGTAATGACCGGCATAGGAATGGTAAACCTTGCCAACGCATGGAAACTGTTCGACATGGCAGTGCTGCAGTCGGTTATGATAAACGAAATATTCTCGTCGTACGACGACTTCTTCTCCCCTGTTCTTAACGGAACAAAACGTCATGAAGGACAGAATGTCGTGGCCAACATGATGACACGTATTTCGAAAGGCACCAAATGCCTGCTCGACAGACAGAAAGAACTTTACGAGCAAAAACACGGCGAAGAATATTTCGGCAACGCCAAAAAACTGCAGCCTTACTACTCTCTGCGCTGCGTGCCGCAAATTCTCGGACCAATATACGACACACTGAAAAACTGCGAAAAAGTGCTGGTGGACGAACTCAACTCCGTCGACGACAACCCCGTGGTGGACCCCGAAACCCGCAACGTTTACCACGGCGGCAACTTCCACGGCGACTACGTGTCGTTTGAGATGGACAAACTCAAGATAGCCATCACAAAACTCACCATGCTCATCGAAAGGCAGATGAACTACATCTTCCACGACCGCATAAACGGCATACTGCCACCCTTTGTGAACCTCGGCAAACTGGGCCTCAACTACGGCCTGCAGGCAAGCCAGTTCACCGCCACCTCCACCACCGCCGAAAGCCAGACCCTGAGCAACCCCATGTACGTGCACAGCATTCCCAACAACAACGACAACCAAGACGTGGTGTCGATGGGCACCAACTCGGCACTCATCGCACGGCACGTCATAAACAACGCCTACCAAGTGCTGGCCATCAACAGCATGGCACTGGCACAAGCCGTGGACTGCCTGAAAATAGACGACAAACTGTCGCCAGTGTCGAAACAATTCTACACCGAAGTGCGGAAAATAGTCCCCGTTTTCATCAAGGACACTCCCAAATATCAAGAAATTGAGAACCTCATAGAATACCTGAAGAAAACCAATATCCAATACTGAATATGAAATACGCTTTAGTTACCGGCGGCTCCCGCGGCATTGGCCGTGCAGTGTGCGTGGCTTTGGCAAAGGAAGGCTACCCAGTGATTGTCAACTACTTAAGCAACGAAAACGCAGCTCTTGAAACCAAACAGATGGTCGAAGCCGAAGGCGGCAAAGCCGAGCTTCTACCTTTCGACGTGTCGGACAAAGACAAGACAGACACAGCCCTCGACGCTTGGCAAGAGGCACACCCCGACGACTATATCGCCACTCTGGTGAACAACGCCGGCATCCGCAACGACACCGCAATGGTGTTTATGGACGACGACGCTTGGCACAACGTGCTGCACACCAACCTCGACTCGTTTTTCTACGTAACGCGCCGCCTGCTCAAACTCATGCTCACCAAACGCTGGGGACGCATCATCAACGTGGCCTCCCTTTCGGGGATAAAAGGCCTGGCCGGACAGGTGAACTACTCCGCTGCCAAAGGTGGAATGATAGCCGCTACCAAAGCACTTGCACAGGAAGTGGCACAGCGAAAAGTAACGGTAAACGCCGTGGCACCGGGATTTATAGACACCGACATGACCGCCGAACTGCCCAAGGACGAGCTCGTGAAACTCGTGCCCATGCGCCGTTTCGGCACCCCCGAAGAAGTGGGCCACGCCGTGGCTTTCCTCGCCTCCGACAAGGCCTCGTACATCACCGGAAACGTAATATCAATCAACGGAGGACTTTACACATGAAAAAAGTAGTTATCACAGGCATGGGCATCTGGTCCTGCCTCGGCAAAAACCTCGACGAAGTGGCACAATCGCTATACCAAGGCAAATCGGGCATAGGCATCGAGGAAAAACGCATAGAATACGGCTACCGCTCGCCCCTTACGGGCATTGTGGCACGCCCCGAACTGAAACCCCTCCTCGACCGCCGCTCGCGCGTGTGTCTGCCCGAACAGGGCGAATACGCTTTCATGGCCACCCGCGAAGCTCTTGCCAACGCCGGCATCGACATGGACTATCTTGAGAAAAACGAGATAGGAATACTCTACGGCAACGACTCATCGGCCGAAGCCGTGATACAGAGCCACACCACCGCCATGGAAAAACACGACACCACGCTGATAGGCTCCGGCGGCATTTTCCGTTCCATGAACAGCACCGTAACCATGAACCTCAGCACCATATTCAAACTGCGAGGCATCAACATGACCATCAGCGCCGCTTGCGCCAGCGGCTCGCACGCCATAGGGCTGGGAATGATGTTCATCCGCCAAGGACTGCAAGATATGATAATCTGCGGCGGAGCTCAGGAGACCAACTACCTGTCCATGGGCAGTTTCGACGGCATCAGCACTTTCTCCATGCGCACCGATAAGCCCACCCGAGCCTCGCGGCCCTTCGACAAATCGCGCGACGGACTGGTGCCCAGCGGCGGAGCAGCCACCGTGATACTCGAAGATTACGAACATGCCGTGCGGCGCGGCGCCAACATCATTGCCGAAGTGGCAGGCTACGGTTTCTCGAGCAACGGAGCCAACATATCGCAACCCAGCGACCTCGGTTGCCAAATAGCCATGCAACGCGCGCTCAACGATGCCAAAGTGGCGGCAAACGACATCGACTACATCAACGCACACGCCACATCTACACCTCAAGGCGACGCTTTCGAGGCCATGGCTCTCGACCGACTTTTCGCAAGCACACGCCCGCCCATCAGTTCCACAAAATCCATGACCGGACACGAATGCTGGATGGCCGGAGCCAGCGAAATAGTGTACTCCACCCTGATGATGCAACGCTCTTTCGTGGCACCGAACATCAATTTCGAACAGCCCGACGAATACTCCAAAAATCTCAACATCGCCACACATACCATCGATAAAAACATCGACACATACCTCTCCAATTCATTCGGATTTGGCGGCACCAACAGCGCTCTCGTGATAAAAAAAGAAACAAACAGATAGCGCACTGTAGTGCCGAGGCAATAACTCAACATCTCCACAACTCTCCATCTTTCCCAATCTGCAAATGGCAACTTATAGCAAGCAGCCGGAAAAAAAATTTTGCCATTTACAAAAAAAAATCGTACCTTTGCAGTTCTAAATCTATATTTAATAATCAGAGATGACAAGGGAAGAAATAAAAGAAATAGTCAACACCTTTCTGGTAGAAGAAATTGAAATTGAGAAAGATGCGATAAAAGACGACGCCCGTTTGATAGAAGATTTGGGCATCGACAGCCTCGATTTTGTCGACATCGTGGTAATAGTGGAACAGCACTTCGGGTTCAAAATAAAACCCGAAGAGATGAAAGAAGTCCGCACACTCTCACAATTCTACGACTACATAGAATCCAAACTGCAATAGATGTGACAGACCGGCAGTGGCAAGGCAAAACCGGTGGCGGATATTTCGGTCAGAGATTTCTTTTTTTCGTGCTGAAATGGATCCCCGCAAGGGTGATGTACAGCGTATTGTACATCACAACCCCGTTTTATGTGCTTTTCACTCCGTCGAACAGGAAAAACATATACCGCTATTACCGGCTGCGGCAGCGTTTTTCAGCTTGGAAATCGTTTTGGAGTGTCTTTGCCAACTACCTTGTTTTTGGCAAGGTGGTATTGGACAAATTCGCCATGATGGCAGGCAACACCGGGCAATTCCGCATTTCGAGCGTAGAGAACAGCGATGATTTCAACGCTCTCCTCAACAAGCCTGAGGGTTTCATCCTTGCCAGCGCACACGTGGGCAACTTCGAGCTTGTGGGCCATTGCCTCGTGCAGGACCAGAAACGAGTGAACGGCATAATCTTTGGCAGCGAGTCGGCACAAATGCAACAGCAACGCGAAAAATCGTCGGCCGAGTCGAACATACGCCTGATACCAGTTACGGACACTATCTCGCACGTGTTTGCCGTAAAAAACGCCCTCGACAACGGCGAGATTGTTACCGAACTCTGCGACCGGATGTTCGGCAGCGAAAAAGGATTTCTCGCCACCCTGCTCGGTGCCGAAGCCCAATTCCCCGCAGGCACTTTCCGACTGGCCGCACAGCTCAACGTTCCAATTGTAACACTTTTTATAATGAAAGAACACGGCACCACCTACCGAGGCTACCTTTCCACACTCCAAACCGACAGCAGCCTTCCGGCAACGGCACAGGCCCAAAACCTTGCCCAACAATTTGCCACAAGGCTCGAAAACGTCATGCATCGCTACCCCAACCAATGGTTCAACTACTACGACTTTTGGGGAGACATCATCAAATCCACATACCAATCCAACAACGAATCCATAAATGTCCCGAAGGGACATCATCCTATTAACCCCTCACAAGCGGAGCGCAGTGTGGGGACCTCACAAGCACAGCGCAGTGTGGAGACCTCACAAGCGAAGCTCTGTGTGGGGATAAAAGAAGTATAATATGAAACTGAACAGTCCGCAAAAAGAAATCTATGCCAAAGACCGAAAAGCCCTTGAAGCCCAACGCCTCGCACAGGAGATAGCTTTCGGCCCGGTTGTCTTTCAGGTAGCGCGCCTGATGGTGAAATTTGGTATTTTCCAGATGCTCGACGACAACCCTGCCGGCCTTACCCTCGAAGAGATTACCGAAAAAAGCAAGCTGAGCCACTACGGTGTGCAATGCCTTTTGGAATCGTCGCTCACATCTGGCACCGTACTGCTGAAAAACGGCAAATTCGTGCTTGCCAAAGCCGGATGGTTCCTCATCCACGACGACATGGTGCGCGTGAACATGAACTTCAACCATGATGTGAACTACCTCGGCCTTTTCAATCTCGAGGAATCCATCATCAACGGCAAGCCCGAAGGTCTGAAAGTGTTCGGCAGCTGGCCCACCATCTACGAAGGTCTTTCGCAACTGCCTCCCGAGGTTCAGAAAAGCTGGTTCGGGTTCGACCACTACTACAGCGACTGCTCTTTCGAGGAAGCCCTGAAGATAGTTTTCGGCAACGGCACATCCACCCTGCTCGATGTGGGCGGCAACACTGGACGCTTTGCGCTGAAGTGCGTGGAATACAACGCCGATGTCAACGTTACCATCATGGACCTGCCCCAACAGCTTGAACTAATGCGCCAAGCCACCGCCGACAAGCCCGGCCACAACCGCATTCACGGACACGGCGCCAACCTGCTCGACGACAGCGTGCCTTTCCCCACTGGCTTCGACGCCATTTGGATGAGCCAGTTCCTCGACTGTTTCTCCGAAAAGGAGATTATCAGCATTGTGTCGCGCGCCGCAAAAAGCATGGACAGCCACAGCCGACTGTATATAAACGAGCCTTTCTGGGACCGCCAACGGTTCGAGACCTCGTCGTACTGCCTAACACAGATAAGTCTTTATTTCACAGCCATGGCCAACGGCAACAGCAAAATGTACTATTCCCACGACATGATACGCTGCGTTGAAACTGCCGGACTCAAAGTGGAATCTATGCACGACGGCTTGGGCACAGGACACTGCCTCATGGTTTGCAAAAAGCTGTAACACAATGCAATACGCCATTTTAGACTACATACCGCAACGTCCGCCCTTTGTTTTGGTGGACCACATTATCACCTGCAACGAGGACTACTGCAAGACCACCTTCGAGGTAAAAGCCGACAATCCACTGTTATTCAACAATATACTGCTCGAAAGCGGGGTCATCGAAAACATCGCACAATCGTGTGCCGCACGTATCGGATACCTTGCCATCCACACCAAGATGCAGAACGTGCGAATAGGCGTAATCGGCGGAATTAAAGATTTGACAATCACCAAACTGCCGAAAGTTGGCGACATCCTCACCACCGAAATTTTCAAAGTGCTGAGCGACTTTGGCGATATGTCGGTGCTCGACGCAAAAACAACCTGCAACGGCGAGGTTATCGCCACCGGCGAGATAAAAGTAGCCCTTATCGACAAATAAACACTTCTTAATCAGCACATTATGACATCCGAAAAAATCCTGCAGGCCGAAAAGGAGATAGAAATACGTTTTAGCGAGGTGGACTCGATGAACATAGTGTGGCACGGCTCCTACGTGCTGTACCTCGAGGACGCCCGCGAGGCTTTCGGGAAAAAATACCATCTGGAATACCTTTATATGTACGAAAAAGGGTTCTATGCCCCATTGGTGGACATGCAGCTGCACTACAAAACACCCCTGAAATACCGCGACCGTGCCAAGATTGTGATAAAATTCCGCAACACCGCCGCCGCCAAGCTCATTTTCGACTACGAAATATACAACCTCACCACCGGCGAGCTTGCCCTTACCGCCACCACCACACAAGTTTTTCTCGACACCGACTACCAACTGCTTTGGAGCGTGCCCGACTTTATCAACCAATGGAAACAAATGAACGGAATACAATGATTTACAACCTTGCCGACTGTATTGTGTCGCCCCTTGCCTTTGGCAGCGACGAATGTTTCGAGGCTCTGTGCCAAGGCCGTTCCGTAGCACGGCTGCACAACGGCGCTTTCGGCCTGCCCGAACCTTTCTTCGGGTCGCTGTTCCACCGCGAGTGGATCAACGAAACCTTCGCAATATCCTGCCCCGACGACAACACCCGATACACACATTTCGAAAAAATAGCCATCATCGCCGCCACTCATGCCATCGCAAAAGCAGACATCGACCCATCGTCGGACAGAGTACTTTTTGTGCTTTCCACCACCAAAGGCAACGTGCACCTGCTCGAAAACAGCGATGGCTTCGAGCCGCAACGGGCCTACCTGTGGCGGTCGGCGCAACTCATAGCCCGGCATTTTGGCAACCCCAACACCCCTGTTGTGGCAAGCAACGCCTGCATTTCCGGCGTTTCGGCACAACTTGTGGCCATGGACTGGCTAAATAACGGCCTCGCCGACTACGCCGTGATTATTGGCGCCGAAATGCTCTCCAAGTTCATCATTTCGGGATTCCAGTCGTTCAAAGCCTTGTCGCAGGAGCGATGCAAGCCTTTCGACAAAAACCGCACCGGACTGAACCTTGGCGAGGCCGCCGCATGCATAGTGTACCAACGTGCCGATGCCGACCAAGTGCCGCACGGCGCCATTATCTTCCGCAACGGCGCCAACCACAACGACGCCAACCACATCTCCGGACCCTCGCGCTCCGGCGAAGGTCTGCACAACGCCATAGAAAGCGCCCTTGCGGGATACGACCGCGGCCGCATAGCCTTTATCAACGCACACGGAACAGCCACCCCCTACAACGACGACATGGAGTCGTGGGCAATACACCGCTCAATGTTAGAACACACGCTGGTGAACAGCCTGAAAGGATATTTCGGACACACCTTGGGAGCCGCCGGAGTGCTGGAAACCATCATATCGTCGAAAGCGCTGCTCCACTCCACCGTGCTCCCCACCCTCGGACACGAGGAATACGGCGTGGCCCAGCCTATCACCGTTTGCACCGAAAAACTTCCGGCCAACGGCGACAGTTTTATGAAACTGATATCGGGTTTCGGCGGAAGCAATGCAGCCATCCTTTTCAGTATCAAACATTAACACTGGCATGAACTACATCAACGCTTATTGCAGAATAGACCACCAGCAGGTTGTTGTAAACGGCTCCTGCGTGCTGCCTTGCAACGACAGCGACCCAAAATCGTGGGCAGGCAGTATCTACAAACACCTTGGCATACAGTACCCCAAGTTTTTCAAAATGGACACACTGTGCAAGTTCGGTTTTTTGGCCAGCGAGCTGATTATGAGACAGTTGAACCTTTCGCCCGACAAGCCTAAAAAAGATTGGGCAATGCTGTGCCTCAACGCCTGCTCGTCGATAGACACCGACCGTCACTACCAGACCACCATACAAAACGCCGACAACTACTACCCCAGCCCATCAGTGTTTGTATATACTTTGGCAAATATCGTTACCGGTGAAATTGCCATACGCCACAAGCTGATGGGCGAAAGCTCCACATACATTTTCGAAGCACTCAATCCCGACAATCTCTACACCCTTGCCAACAATGCCATTGGCGAAAACCGTGCCAACAACGTTCTGTGCGGATGGATAAACTTCGACAACGGATTTGCCGACGTGCTGATGTTCGCCGTTTCGGCACAAAAACGCAACGACACCGATATGGAGTGGACATCCAAGAACATCAACCACTGCGTTGCTAAACAGACGTGACGGAATTTTTAAATATAATTCCCCATTGCACCATAAAGACAAAAAAAATCCCGGCCGCGTGGTCGGGATTTTTTTTCTATAATGCAAAATGTTATCTCAGATTGCTATTTTGGATAAATTTCAGAATTTTGTCCTTATCCGATTTGTGAACAAAAACATCGGTGAGGGTGAAGAAATTGTCGGGGTCGTAGCAGTATTTGAAAGCGAACTGCACGTATTCCATACGGCGGTTGTCGAAGGTGAAAGTCTGTGCAATACGGCGTATTTGGTCTGTTGTGAAAGGCTGTTTTGAGATGGTAACGGTTTTCAGATAGTTGAGCCGTGTGTCGTCGAAAGGCTCCTGCGATATGGAAGCCATAATAACCGACATGTCGGCCTCGCTGCAATACTGCGGCACAGGGAGAGCCGGCGGTGTGGGAGATGTAGAGGGTGTGGGAGATGTTACATGCGTGTTTGAAACAACTGGTGTGCCGTAGCTGCCATAATGACGGCGCGAGTTGCTATGGGACGTGGGACGCTCGCTGGTGAGATACATTTCGGCATAGTTGTCGCGACGGTCGGCATACACTTCAAACTCGTATTTTCCGGTAGGGAAACTCATCTCGGTATAAAGCAGGAAACGTATGGGACGCTCAACCACCACGGCAATGTCGTGCACCTGATTGGGAGTGATGTCGTTGAAAGTGAACCGAGTGCCGCTGCTATTGCTTTGCGGAATGCCGTCGATATAAACGGTGAAACGCTCGTTGCTGCTTGCCAAAACCGTCAGTTCAACATCTTGGTGGCGGGTGGCAACAGGCTTTTGTACATGTTTGCGCTGTGCTGTGACCGATGTCAGAGCAAGCATAAGGCAGAGTGCCGTCAAAAATATTCTTTTCATCATTTTATATTGTTTTGCTTTTTAAATATTCAACATAAATTATGTAACTGCAATAAAAAGGAACTTACGGAAATTCGTTATTTGCCTTGCATAAACTCGGCGAAAGCATCCTTTGCCTCTTTTTCAGAAAGCACATCTGCCAACGAGGCGTAGTTTTCCTTGTCGGCACAGTGGTTGTAGGCAAATTTCAGAAATTTGACACGAGCCTTGTCGTAGGCAAAAGCCGCTGCAATGCGCTGGATATGAGCAGTAAGGAAAGGCGGTTTGTCTTTCATCACGGTCTTTGCGTAGTGCAGCCGGGTATCGTCGAAAGGCTCTTGCGAGAACATCACCAGAATGGCCGAAACGTCGCTTTCGCCGCTAACACCGCTGCCGCCCGAGTTGCCACCGCCCCCCTGCGATTGGTACGTAAGAGTGTTGATGGAATTTTCAAACTGTATTTCGGCAAATTCAAGTGTGGGGTCGCTATATACCACAAGGTCGTAATGTCCGGCACTGAGCTGCAAATCGGCACCTGAGATAAATTTTATTGGCTTTTCCAAATACACCTCAAGGTCGTACACCTGCATAGGTTTAAGTCCTTGCATGTCAAACGATGAAACCGCGGCTTCGCTTTTCTGCTCACCGTTGAGATAAACCGTAAACACCTCGTTGCTGTGTGCCCTGATGGACAAGTCAACATCTTTGGCATTGCCTTTTTTGCTGGTCTGTGCCATCAGCGATACGGCCGAAAAGAGAGCGCAAAGCAGTATTGCCGATATTTTTTTCATAATGCCGCACTATTAAATGTGATAATTACATGGCTTCGTTTTTGCCGTGACACTGTTTGTATTTTTTGCCGCTTCCGCAAGGGCACGGGTCGTTGCGTCCCACTTTCTTCTCTACGTGCACTGGCTGAGTTTTTTGCGGTTCGGAGGTGCGTTGTTTCATCACCTCGTCCTCGCGGCTGGTTTTCAGGTTGCGGTTGTCATTGGTGGGCTGCTTGGCCTCGCGCATGTTGGCATCCTCACGCACCGGCAGCGAGGCACGGCTCAGGAACGATGATATTTCGCGGTTTATGCTGATCAGCATTTTCTCGAACAGGCTGAACGACTCGAATTTGTAAATCAACAGGGGGTCTTTTTGCTCGTAGGTGGCGTTCTGCACCGACTGTTTCAGGTCGTCGAGTTCGCGCAGGTGTTCTTTCCACTGGTCGTCGATAATGGCAAGAGTTATGTTTTTCTCGATGGAGAGGGCTATCTCGCGGCCTTTGTTTTCGTACGATTTTTTCACGGGAGCAACCACGTTCATGGTCTTTTTGCCGTCGGTGATGGGGAAAGCCACATTTTCGTAACGGGTGTTCTCGTACACGTTTTTGATAAACGGGAAAGCAAGGTCGGCAAGGCGCTGCATACGTTCTTTGTACGAGCCGAAAACATGGTTGTAAATTTTCTCCACCACATCGTCGCGGCGTCCGTCCATAAGCTCTTTTTCAGTGTATGGCAGCTCGGTACCGAACACGCGCAGTATCTCCATGTCGAACTCCTCTTTGTCGCCGGTTTCGCGCAGTTGGTCGTAGAGCATCTCGCAGGTGTCGTAGAACATGTTGGATATGTCGATGCTCAGGCGGTCGCCGTAGAGGGCATTGCGGCGTTTGTTGTAGATAACGGTACGCTGGTTGTTCATCACGTCGTCGTATTCCAGCAGGCGTTTACGTATGCCGAAGTTGTTCTCCTCCACTTTTTTCTGGGCTCGTTCGATGGATTTGGTAATCATGCGGTGCTGTATCACCTCGCCTTCCTGTAGGCCCATGCGGTCCATGATGGAGGCTATACGTTCCGAGCCGAACAGTCGCATCAGGTTGTCTTCGAGCGAGACGAAGAATAGCGAGCTGCCCGGGTCGCCCTGACGTCCGGCACGACCACGCAGCTGGCGGTCCACACGGCGGCTTTCGTGGCGTTCGGTGCCTATGATGGCAAGGCCGCCAGCCTCTTTCACTCCCTCTTTCAATTTGATATCGGTACCACGGCCTGCCATGTTGGTGGCTATGGTTACGGTGCCGGCGTATCCGGCTTCGGCCACAATGTCGGCCTCTTTTTTGTGCAGCTTGGCATTAAGCACGTTGTGGGGTATGCGGCGCATTTTCAGCATCTTGCTGAGCAGCTCAGACACTTCCACCGAGGTGGTGCCCACAAGCACCGGACGTCCAAGTTCGCGCATACGCTCAATCTCGTTGATAACGGCTTGGTATTTCTCGCGTTTGGTCTTGAAAACAAGGTCCTCCATATCGTTGCGGATAACGGGTTTGTTGGTGGGTATCACCACAACGTCGAGTTTGTAGATGTTCCAGAACTCGCCGGCCTCGGTTTCGGCGGTACCTGTCATGCCGGCCAGTTTTTTGTACATGCGGAAATAGTTCTGCAGGGTGATGGTGGCGTAGGTCTGTGTGGCGGCCTCCACTTTTACGTTCTCCTTGGCTTCGATGGCTTGGTGCAGACCGTCGGAGTAGCGGCGGCCTTCCATGATACGGCCGGTTTGCTCGTCAACAATTTTCACTTTGTTGTCTATAACCACGTATTCCACATCCTTTTCGAAAAGGGTGTATGCCTTAAGCAGCTGGTTTACAGTGTGCACACGGTCGCTTTGGGCGGCAAAGTCCTTCAGTATTTCGTCCTTGCGGGCCAGTTTTTCCTCTTTGGTGAGGTTTTCTTTCTCCAGCTCAGCCATTTGCGAACCCACGTCGGGCAGCTGGTAGAACTTGGGGTCTTCGCCCATGGAGGCAAGGAAAGCCATGCCCTTTTCGGTGATGTCGTTGGTATGCTGTTTCTCATCGATAACGAAATAAAGCTCGTCATCGATGATGTGCATGTTTTTGTTTTGCTCCTGCATGTAGAAATTTTCGGTTTTGAGCAGGATAGCTTTCATGCCCTGTTCGCTGAGGAACTTGATAAGGGCTTTGTTTTTGGGCAGTCCGCGGTGGGCGCGCAGCAGCTGTTCGCCGCCCAGTTTTTCGTCAGCGGGGTTGCCCGAGGTGAGCAGGCGTTTGGCTTCGGCCAGATATTGTGTAACGAGAGTGCGCTGTGCATTGTACAGGCGTTCGATGATAGGTTTGTAGCGGTCGAACTCTTGGTCGTCGCCTTTGGGTGTGGGGCCGCTGATGATAAGAGGGGTACGTGCGTCGTCGATAAGCACGGAGTCCACCTCGTCGACGATGGCGTAGTTGTGGGAGCGTTGCACCAGCTCTTCGGGGTTTCGGCTCATGTTGTCGCGCAGGTAGTCGAAACCGAACTCGTTGTTGGTGCCGTAGGTGATGTCGGCAAGGTAGGCGTTTTTACGCTCTTCGGAGTGCGGCTCGTATTTGTCGATGCAGTCCACTTTCAGTCCGTGGAATTCGAAAAGCATGCCCATCCATTCGGAGTCACGTTTGGCCAGGTAGTCGTTCACGGTAACCACGTGCACACCTTTGCCAGGCAGGGCGTTGAGGTAAACGGGCAGCGTTGCCACGAGGGTTTTTCCCTCGCCAGTGGCCATTTCGGCAATTTTTCCGTTGTGCAGCACTATGCCGCCGATGAGCTGCACGTCGTAGTGCACCATGTCCCAAGTTATCATGTTGCCACCTGCCGACCATGTGTTTTTGTAATAGGCCTTGTCGCCGCGTATGTTCACGCTGTCGCGGTAGGCGGATATGTCGCGGTCGCGGTCGGTGGCGGTAACTTCCACTTCCTCGTTTTCGGCAAAACGGCGGGCGGTGTCTTTCACCACCGCAAAGGCCTCGGGCAGTATTTCAAGGAGTATTTCCTGAGTTTTGTCGTAGGATGTTTTTTCCAGCTCTTCGATACGTTTGTACAGCTGTTCTTTTTCATCAACAGGCATGTCGTATTCGTCCTCGATACGCCGGCGGAGCTGCGAGAGCTCGGTTTCCTCGTTGGCCACTGCTGCTTGTATTTTGGCGCGGAACTCGATGGTTTTGGCGCGGAGCTCGTCGTTGGAGAGCAGTTTTATTTTTTCGTATGCTTCTTTTGTTTTATTTACCAGCGGCACCACCTCTTTAAGGTCGCGCTGGCTTTTGTTTCCAAAAATCTTTGATAAAAAGTTTGCCATTATTTATATCTATATTTCTAATTTACAATAATTTAACTTTGCATTTCAGCGCCTGTCCGCGCAAAAATACAAACTACAAATATACGTTTTTTATTCCGTTTCTGCAAATGTTTTTTACGCATTACAAATATGCAATAGCAAAAAGTGTGCCATTTGTTACAGCTATGGCAAAAAATGGCACGGCGATGCAATAGTGTCCAAAACGTTTTTTCTAAAATATAGTTGATAAAATAAAATGGGAGT
>ERZ842401.3112-NODE-3112-length-21045-cov-9.618818_pt1 | contig 21045 bp, 14 predicted proteins | sample MGYA00521270_ERZ842401 | MGnify/ENA primary metagenome ERZ842401 (study PRJEB31892, sample SAMEA3878208) | bioreactor metagenome | biome: Moose rumen | place: Sweden | collected 2011-10 | study: EMG produced TPA metagenomics assembly of the PRJEB12797 data set...
TCAAACTCGCTCAAGTCCTCAGCCCAACCATAAGCCTCACACACTGCCGCATCATTCGCCTCATGCGCAATCCTCAGCTCCGAAGGCATCGAGACATCATCATACAACGCCGCAAAATTACACTCAGGATTAGCCGCACGTGCATCAAGTATTCCCTGCGCACAACGCTCAATCTTCGCACGAACCTCAGCGCTCGGACTCGGCCAGATGAAAGTGTTATACGAAATCTTCTTTGAATAACTGTAATCTATCTTCAGCCTGCCGCTAACTCTTCTCATCCACGCCATATGAACGCGCGACGTTAAAATCCCGAAGTGATACAAATTTGCGTCGGGAATTATTCTAAGCGCGTCGCCAGGTATTATAGAGCCGTCAAGCCAAGCAATTGGAATATAGAAGCGTTTTTCTGATGAAGTCTTCGGGATTGCAAGATAACGTTCCGGGTTTCTCTTCTCACGGAAAAGATGAGGAGTATTCGCAAGTTTCGTCTGTGAACTTTTTTGTCGAAGCTCACGGCATTTTTTCACTCGTTCACGAACTAACGGCATATCGTGAATGTCCTGCGGTGTCGCGTCAACAAGCCATAAGCAGTAACGAATAATCCCGTTGATAAATTCATCTCCCATCATGTAACGTTTGATGAACTTTTTTGCTCTCGGTTCACGCTTTATGAACTCGTCGTAATCTTCTCCCTCGATAATCAAATTTCCTCCATCAGCCGGCATGTTCCCCGTGAAAATTTCCGGCGCATCTTTGCTGAGGGGTTTTGTCGTCGGTTCAGCGAAGTCGTCAGGAGCAGGCACAAGGTAAAAATTAATATTCTCGACCAGCATTAAGCCTTCATCGGTGTAAAGACGCTTGGGCTTGGAAGTTTTCTCCTCAGTTATCGCGTTGAAGCCTATCACGACAACTTGCACGCTAGCTTTGTCCTTAGCCTCGCTGTCCCAAATAAACGTCGTGTAAGCAAAGTCAATGTGAATGTCGAAACGTTCCTTGAGAGGCTTGAAGATTGCGCTGACCTGTTCACCCTGAGTGATTGAGTTAGTCGAGACGAATGCCGCGCGAGTACGTGTGTTGTGAATGAACTCGCTAGCCTTGAAGTACCAGCATGCAACGTAATCAATTTTTCCGGAGGCCCTGTAAATTTTGCCGTTCTCGTCGCGAAAGATTTTGTTGATGTCCTGACGCTGTGCTTTAGTCTGGATTGAGTAGCCTAAAAACGGAGGATTACCCATGATGAATAAATTTTCGTCGGGCGTGATAATCTCGTGCCAATCCGTGAGCAGAGCATTTGCCTCAAGAATATTGTCAAAAGTTTTGAGAGGGAGCAATTCACCGAAGAAATGAACGATTGATTTAGTCTCGTTCCACATTTGTGCTTCTGCAATCCATAGGGCAGTTCTGGCGACGGCGACGGCGAAGTCGTTAATCTCGATGCCGAAAAACTGTGAGATTGAGACCTGAATAGGAGTTTCGGCTTGTGAGTCAGTGAATGAGATTTGATTTGACAGCTCACGAAGAATTTTATTCTCGAGTCGTCGGAGTGATAAATAAGTCTCAGTCAAGAAATTTCCGGAGCCGCAAGCTGGATCAAAGAATGTTAATGACGCTAATTTTTTCTGGAAACCGCGTAATTTCGTCATGAATGGGTCATCTTGTTTTTTCCTGACATTAGCACGTCCAGTTTTTAGCGGTATATTTTTTCTGCCCTCTTCGATTATGGCTTGAAACTCCGCGTTGAGTTCGTCCATGAATAACGGGTCAATAACTCTATGAATATTCTCAATCTCGGTGTAATGCATACCGCCTTCATGCCGAGTGTCAGGGTTGAGCGTGCTTTCGAAGACAGCGCCGAAGATAGTTGGTGAAATTCCTGACCAGTCGAAGCCTTCGCTCATGTCCTGAAGAATAATTCTGAGGGGTTCGCCGTCGAGTTGAGGGATTTCGATATTTTCATCAGCGAACAAGCCTCCGTTGACGTAAGGGAATGCGCGTAAATCGGCTTCAAGATAAGGATCTCGCTGTTCAGGTTTCTGGTTGAGGACTTCAAAGAGTTTTCGCATAGCATCACGAGCGACGAGTTCTCTAGCTTTAAGATAATCATGAAACTGTGATTTAGCGAATAAACCTGAGTCTTCGGCGTAAAGAATGAACACGACACGTACGCAAAAGATATTCAGGCTGCGTTGAGAGGCTTTATCGTTCGGGTCAATGTAGCGTTCGAGTAAAGCGTCATAGAGTTTTCCGACGAGTTCACCGGCTTTAATTGAGATTTCGACTTCAGTAATCTCGACGGGGCTTATTGCGTTTAAGTCGACGAGGAAGTCCAATTTTTGAGCGTTTAATTCATTGAGCAAAAATATTCTTGGTGCAGCCTTCGGATGTTCCAGGTCATGAATGCGTAATTCTCGGAAGTTGCAGACGATGATGTATCTTCCGCGTTGTGATAAGGGGAGCCATTCATAATAGCGTTTAGCCTGTTCAAACGGTGTCGCTAAAGTTCCGTCGGATTGCTTAGCTTGTAAGTCGAGATTAACGTTTGGAGATTTCTGCTCGATTATAATTCCGGTTGAAGGGATATAAGCGTCGATGAAGCTGACGTGTTCAAGTTCAACGCGTTTTTCGAACTCGATGAAGTCATCAAGATTGTCAATCCCAAAAAATTCGTGGAGAAGTCCGCGCCAGAATGATTGAGTATCACTTTTTTCGTTGCCACGATTTTGCCAGCGTTCGGAGAAAGTTGAAGTTGTCAAGATAAAGTCTCCTTTGTTATTTCACGATTTCCGCGCCTCTGAACAGTACGAAGCCCAGTGGTGAGCGATGAATATTTTTGACACGTTTGCTCTGCATTACGGCTGACGAGTAAAAGTAGATTGGTGCGACGGGTAAATCTTCCATGAGATAACTTTCTGCCTCATGCATGAAGTTTACGCGTTTTTCGTGGGACATTTCGCGTGCGGCGTTAGTCATGGCCTCGTCGAATTTGGGATTGTTATAGCCTGTATTATTTTGGGGAGAATTTGATATCAGCGTTTCGAGGATGCTTCCTGCGTCGTAGAAGTCCATAATCCAAGCGTCGCGAGCAATGTCGTAATCCTTCTTGTTACGAGTTTCGATAAACACTTTCCATTCTTCGTTGACGAGTTCGACTTCAACGCCGAGATTTTTTTTCCACATACCCTGTAATGCTTCAGCGAGAGATTTATTGCCGGGATTGGAATTATATTTATAGTTAACTCGCGGGAAATTTTCGCCGTTTGGATAACCTGCTTCGGCTAAAAGTCGTCGTGCTTCGTCAATATTTGCATGTTCAGGAAGGAAATTGCCGCCCTCAGTTCTGAAGTCCTGTTCGCTCGTGGTTCCAGGCACAACATCACAGACAAATCCGGTTGCCGGCCGTTGTCCTCCGAGTAAAATTTTGTCGATGATAATTTTTCGGTCGATTGCGAGCGTGAAAGCTCTCCGAACTCTTGCGTCATTGAAGGGTTCACGTGTAATGTTGAAGTCGCAGAAGGCTGTACCGAGTGAGGGCTGTGAAGTTGCTTGACCTTGTTTGAGTAACATCGGGAGCATTTGTGAGGGGATTGTTCCCATGTAGTCAATTCGTCCGGCTCTGAACGCGGCTAATGCTGTATTCTCGTCATTGATGAACACGAAACGCAATCTATCAACTTTAACTTTATCGGCTTCCCAGTATTCCGGATTTTTCACGAGTGTAATTTCTCCGCCCTCGCCATGCTTCCAACTTTCGAGTTTGAACGGTCCGTTTGAGATTAAAGTTTCAGGTTTAGCCGCCCAGCCTCGTGAATTTTCGGTGATTACGTCCATTCTTGCTGGTTGAAAGAGTGAGAAAGCGAGGTAATCCAGCATTAAAGGATTTCGATATTCGAGCTGAATAACAAAAGTTTTCTCGTCCGGAGCAGATAATCCGACATCTTCAGGTTTAGCATTGCCATTGTAAAATTTCTCGCCATTCTTGATGAAAAACGCATAATACGCGTAAGGTGAGCCTGTTTCGGGATTAAGCGCGCGTAAAAATCCGTCGCAGAACTCTGAGGCCGTAATATTTTTTCCGTCGGACCATTTGAGATTATCGCGAAGGTGAAACGTCCAAGTCATGCCGTCGTCTGAGATTTCCCAGCTTTCAGCACAGCCGGGCTCGAGATTATCATCAAGGCCTGTACGGATTAATCCCTCGAAGATGTTAGAGATTACGTTATTGCCGTCAGTCGTGTTGTTGAGTGCCGGGTCAATAGTTTTTGGGTCAGCACCGAGATTGTAGACGATTTCATTCTGGGCAGCATAAGAACTTGAAGCGAACATGAGAACGAATAATAAGAATAATAATATGAAGAGTTTACGCATGAATTTTACCTCCTAAAATAAATGGGCATGAACAAAAATGATTATTCCCCGTGTCCTGCAATTTTACATTAATATTTGCGCATTCCGGCTTAGCTTTTGGGCATCTTGTGTGAAAGTTACAGCCTGAGGGAATATTTGACGCGTTCGGGATTTCCCCTTTGAGTGCGATTAATTTTCGTCGGCTTGATTTGTCCGGATCTGGGATTGGGACCGATGATAACAACGAGACAGTATACGGATGAAGCGGACGTGAATAAAGCTCATCACTTTTTGCGAGTTCAACGATTTTTCCGAGATACATTACGGCGATACGTGAGCTTATATGCCGAACCATTGAGAGATCATGAGCTATGAATAAATACGTCAAGCCGAGCGATTTTTGCAGGTCTTCAAGCATATTGACGATTTGAGCCTGAATTGACACGTCGAGCGCAGAAATTGGTTCATCACAGATTATTAGTTCCGGCTCAACCGCTAATGCCCGTGCAATTCCTATTCGTTGTCTTTGTCCTCCGCTGAACTCATGAGGATAACGTCCGGCCTGTTCTGAGTTTAAGCCAACAAGACGCAATAAATTATTCACTCTGTCGTCAATCTCATCTTTTGCGAACTTGTGAATAATCATCGGCTCACGGATAATATCTCCGGCTGTCATTCGAGGGTTTAACGAGGAGTAGGGATCCTGAAAAATCATCTGCATTCTCTTTCTGAACGGGAGCATTTCTTCAGGAGTTAAGCGCGTAATGTCTTGACCGGCAAAAATTATTTTCCCAGCGTCAGGCTCATAAAGTTTTATAATCGTCCGGCCCGTCGTGGTTTTTCCGCAACCTGATTCTCCGACAAGTCCGAGTGTCTCGCCACGTTGAATGTCAAAGCTCACTCCGTCAACAGAACGTACACTTCCAAAATATTTTTTCAGGTTCACGATTTCAAGCATAATTTTCCTTCACTCCTAACCAGCAGGAAAATTTGTGTGTCTCTGATAAATTCATCATATCCGGCTTATTCTCAAGGCAAATTTTCATAGCTTGCGGACATCTTTTCACGAATGGGCAGCCTTTAGGAGGATTAAGCAAGTTCGGGGGCTGGCCGTCGATTGGGATTAAGCGTGCTTCGGGATTTTCGGGATTTGGCACTGAACGCAATAATCCTTTCGTGTACGGATGAGCTGTGCTGTAAAAAATTTCGCGCGTCGTTCCTTCTTCCATTATGCGGCCTCCGTACATAACTATGACTTTGTCAGCTTCACCAGCGATTACGCCTAAATCATGAGTGATTAAGATTAAGGACATTCCCGACGTTTTACGAAGCTCACGCAAAAGCTCAAGGATTTGTGCCTGAACAGTAACGTCAAGCGCAGTTGTCGGCTCATCGGCGATTAATAATTCCGGGTTGCAGATTATCGACGAAGCTATCATAATTCTTTGACGCTGGCCGCCGCTGAACTCATGCGGGTAATTCTTAACTCTCGGAACAATCCCGACACGTTCAAGCATCTCATTAACTCTCGCGCTAATATCCCCTTGCCATTTATGACGGCGCAAAACTTCCCTTAATTGATATCCAATCGTCAAAACTGGGTTTAAGCTGGTCATTGGGTCCTGAAATATCATCGAGATACTTTTTCCGCGTAAGTCTTTCACGTTTTCGGCGTTAAGCTCTTGACCGTTGAAAGTTATTTTTCCCGCCTTAACTCTCCCGGAACTTCCGGCCAATCCCATAATCGATAACATACTCGCGCTTTTTCCGCTTCCGGACTCACCGACAATCCCGAGAACTTCGCCCCTCTTCAACGTGAACGAAACGCCATCAACCGCCTTAACTTCTCCCATCGACGTGTAAAACGAAGTGTGTAAATCTTCAACTCTTAATATTTCCGTCATGTAATGCTCACTTCCTCATTCTCGGATCTAACGCGTCACGAAGTCCATCGCCCAAAAAGTTAAATGCAAGTATCGTGATTGAGATTGCCGCCGCCGGAAAAAATAATTGATACGGATATACGGCCAATGTTCCGACAGCGTCATTACAGAGAACTCCCCAGCTCGCCATTGGTGCACTAACTCCCAAGCCCACGAAGCTCAAGAATGCCTCCGTGAAAATTGCTCCAGGTATCGAGAAAGTCAACGTTACAAGCACAGGCCCCATCGCGTTCGGTATCAAGTGGCGTAAAAGTATTCTCCTTGATGAAGCTCCTAAAACTCGCGCGGCTAAAATAAACTCCTCATTCTTCAATCTCATAACTTCAGCTCGAACTATTCGCGCCATCGGTGCCCAGTAAGAAATTCCCAACGTGATAAATATACTCTTCAGGCCGGGACCAACAACGACCATTAATAAAATTACGTAAATCATCATCGGAACACTGTAAATCACATCGACAATTCGCATTAAGACTTCATCAAGCCGGCCTCCTGCAAATCCTGAAATTCCGCCGTAAATTACGCCTATGAACAAACTTATGAAACTTGCGAGAAATCCGACAGCTAATGAAATCCTCGCTCCGTACAAAACTCTCACGAATAAATCACGCCCGAACATGTCAGTTCCGAACCAGTGTGAAAAATTCGGAGCCTCATTGCTTATCATGAAATCTTGAGCATCATATTCATACGGTGAAAGAATTGGCCCGAATATCGCAAGCATCAATATCATCACTATCACAGCAAGCCCGAACGTCGCCAGCTTATCACGCCTTAATCTTAACCAGACATCACGCCAGTAACTCCTTGATGAACTCACAACTTCAGCGTCTATTCTCTCTTCAAGCGTCAACGGCTCAAATAATGCCTTGTCATACATTTTTCATCACCTCAGCTTAATTCTTGGGTCAATAATCACCAGGCATAAATCAGCGAGCAGATTAAACATGACCAGTAACGCGCTGTAGAAAATCGTAACTCCCATTATCGTCGTATAATCCCTGTTCGTTATGCTTGTCACGAAGAATGAGCCTAAGCCCGGAACTCCGAAAACTTGTTCAATTACGAAGCTGCCTGTCAAAATTCCTGCTGTCAACGGTCCAAGATAAGTTATCACCGGAATAATCGCATTCTTCAGCGCATGAATGTAAATCACAGCCCGTTCACTCAATCCCTTAGCGTAAGCCGTCCGGATATAATCCTGCTGTAAAATTTCGAGCATTCCCGACCTCACAAGCCGAGAGATAAACGCCGCCGGATATCCTGCTAAAGTTAATGCCGGAAGAATAGCTGTAGAAATCCCTTCCCAAAATCCAACCGTAACAATTCCCCATCGCCACGCAAAAAGATATACTAAAGCCGCCGCAATTACGAAACTCGGAACTGTTACGCCTAATGTCGCTAAGATCATCGCAAGTCTATCTTGCCATTTTCCGCGCTTCAAAGCTGAGATTATCCCCGCCGGAATTCCGACGACTAGAGCAAGAATTAACGCAATCCCTCCGACCATGAACGAAACAGGAAAACTCCCCGCAATCAGCTCATTCACAGTCATTCCCTCGTAACGATACGAAGGCCCCAAGTCCAGACATAAAACGTTCAGCAAATATCGGCCGTATTGAATAAAGAGATTATCATTGAGATTGTAACGGGACATCATCTTTTCAAGCACAAACGAAGGAATTGCGCGCTCGTCAGTGAAAGGTCCGCCGGGAATTGCTCGCATCATGAAGAATGTTAATGTGATGACAATGAAGAGTGTTAGCAGACTTGAGATTATCCGCCGAAAAATATATCTGCGAATGTTGTCCACCTCCATTAATAATGAATATTTAGAAAATTTTATCACGCAGCAAAAAAATTTTATCGTCAACAAAATATAACACGTTCTATTATGCTTCAAGTTATAATATTCTCATTCCAACAAGAACAGGAGAAGCAAACTTGAGAGAATATTACGCCTTCACATGGCCGGGAAAACATGACGCTATAATCGAAGCCGGAACTCCAACCGATAAAGTCTTACGTCCGGACATTAACGCGAGCAAAAATTTTCACAAAACTCAAAATCTCTATATTGAAGGCGATAACCTCGAAGCCTTGAAGATTTTACAGCGAAGCTACATGCGAAAAGTAAAAATGATTTACATAGATCCACCGTATAACACAGGACATGACTTCATTTATTCCGACAATTTCACTCAGAACGATAACGAAGCTCAACAGGACTTCGGACTTCTCGACACTGACGACGGAACCCGAAACTTCTCAATGAAGAATTACCGCGAAAACTCAAGGACTAATCCCCGCTTTCATTCGGACTGGTGCAGCATGATTTACCCAAGATTGAAGCTCGCAAGAAACTTATTGACCGACGACGGCGTGATATTCATCTCAATTGACGATAACGAAGTTACTAACCTGAGAAAAATTTGTGATGAAATTTTCGGCGAGAGTAATTTTGTCGCTATGTTCCCCTGGCAAGCTCGCCAGTCCGTGCAGAACGACACCGATATTAGCTGTAATCATGAGTATGTCGTAGCTTACGCGTCAAACCGGCGGCAGGAAAACAGGAGACTCAAGGAGACGAACGCCGCATCCTGGTACAAGGAACGAAGTTTTGCGTGTCTTCCCATGCCTCTTGACCCCGACAAGTTCGCAAATCCCGACAATGACCCTCGCGGAGCATGGAAGGCTGACCCGATGGACGCTCCCAATGTTCGGCCAAATCTCACCTACGAAATCACAAATCCCAACACGGGCGAAAAATTTTTACCTCCTCCCGGAAGATGCTGGCGAGTTGAGGAGAGGACGTATCGGCGCTGGCTTGCTGACGGCAGAATAATTTTCGGGAAAACTGGGACAAGTCGTCCTCAGGTGAAGACGTTTTACAATGAGAAGAAGGAGTTCGGAAGCGTCGACAACACGTGGTGGAATGCCGAGAGGTGCGGAACTGCGACACAAGCCACGAAGGAACTTGCTCAAATCTTCGGTATCTCTTCACCTTTTGACACTCCCAAGCCCGTGAAACTCATCATGCAAATTTTGAGGCTGGTATCACGCCCGGACGCAGACGCAACAATCCTTGACTTCTTCGCTGGTTCCTCGACAACTGCACATGCTGTTATGGCTATGAACTCTCAGGATTACGGTCATCGAAAGTTCATCATGATACAGCTTCCCGAAGAGTGTCCGGTTCAATCTGAGGCTTTCAAGGCTGGTTATGCGAATATCTGTGAAATTGGCAAGGAGAGAATTAGGCGTGCTGGAGAAGAGTTGAAGCAAAGCGGCTCGCAGTTGACGATGAATTACGCGCTTGATACGGGATTTCGAGTTTTCAAAGTTGATAGTTCCAACATGAAGGACGTATATTTTTCCCCGTCGGAATTAACTCAGGATATGCTCTCAGGTCTGGAAGAAAATATCAAGCCTGACAGGAGCGGAATTGATTTGTTGTTTGACGTAATCGCTGAAATTGGCCTGACGTTCTCGCTCGAATACTCTTCGGAAATTTTCAACGGCTTCACAATTCATTCTTACGGACATAATGAAGTCATTGCGTGCTTTGACGAGAATGTAAATCTTGAGCTGATGACGGAAATTGCCAAGCGTCAACCCGTTCATGCTGTGTTCTGTGATAGATGCTTTGAGAGTTCTCCGGCAAAAATTAACTTAACGGGAATATTCATGCATTACTCGCCTGATACGAATATAAAAATTTTGTGAGGGAGGCTGAAAGTTATGGCGATAAAGTTAAAGTTCAAGCATCAGGATTTTCAGGAGAGGGCAGCAAAGTCTGTGTGTGATATTTTCGAGGGTCAGAGCTTCAGGACAATTCGTTATGATAAACATGAAATCGGAAGTCAGAAAGTATTTGACGGAGCTTTAACGATGTGGGGAAATTCTGAGCTTGATATTTCTGATGATGAGATACTCGCGAACGTCCGAAAAATTCAGGCTGAGAACGGCAATCTTGACTTGTCGCAAACTCTGGAGGGCCTTAACTTCACCGTTGAAATGGAAACAGGAACGGGAAAAACTTACACTTACATTAAGACGATTTACGAGCTTAACAGGTTATACGGCTGGAGCAAGTTTATCATCGTAGTTCCGAGCATAGCGATACGAGAAGGGGTATTCAAAAGTTTTCAGGTTACGGAAGAGCATTTTGCGGCGGATTACGGGAAACGAGCGAATTATTTTATTTACAACTCGGCGAATTTATCACAGATTGACCGTTTTACGTCAGACAGCGGAATAGAGATAATGATAATCAACTCTCAGGCCTTCAACGCAAAAGGTGTTGACGCTCGACGTATTCACATGGAACTTGACACTTTCGGAAGTCGCAAGCCTCTTGACGTAATCGCTGAGACCCGGCCAATTCTGATTATTGATGAGCCGCAATCCGTTGAAGGTGAGAAGACACGTGAGAGCTTGAAGGATTTCAACCCGTTATTCACGCTCAGATATTCAGCAACCCCGCGCGAAAAATTTAATCTCGTTTACCGGCTTGACGCTCTTGACGCTTACAATCAAAAACTCGTGAAGAAAATTCGTGTTGTCGGAGTAAGCATGAGCAATGTATCAGCTTCAGGAGGTTATGTTTATCTCAAGGGAATAATCAAATCGCATAAAGATCCGACGGCCTTAATCGAGTTCGACAAGTTGACTTCATCAGGAATTAGCCGAGTTACACGCAATGTTGAAGAGGGATTTGACCTTTACGACGCTTCAGGAGGACTTGAGGAGTACAAAACGGGGTTTATTCTTAGGACTATTGACGGGCTGAACATGACGATTGAGTTTTTGAACGGGAAAATTGTATCAACTGGGGAAATTTCCGGCTCAACGAACGAAGAGGAGATTAGACGTGTTCAGATACGCGAGACAATCGAGGCTCATTTAGAGAAGGAACGGCAATTATATTCACGGGGAATAAAAGTTTTGTCGTTATTCTTCATTGATGAGGTTGCGAAGTATCGACGATATGACGACGACGACGGAAGCGGGATTAACGGGATTTACGCAAAAATTTTTGAGGAAGAATACCGTAAAGCCGTGAAGAAATTTCATGATGAGTTTATTGTTGATGAGAAGTTTGCGGGCTATCTTGATGCTATTGAACCGGAGAAAACTCATGCGGGCTATTTCTCGATTGACAAACATAACCGGATGATTAACAGCAAGATTAACGATGTCAGCGCGTTTGACTTAATTATGAAGGATAAGGAGCGTTTGTTGAGTTTTGCTGAACCCGTGAGATTTATTTTCTCGCATTCGGCTCTTCGTGAAGGCTGGGATAATCCGAACGTCTTTCAGATTTGCACGCTAAAGAACAGCACTAATGACATTCGCAGGCGGCAGGAAGTCGGACGGGGATTAAGATTATGCATTGACCAGACGGGCGAGAGAATTAGCGGGGATAATCAGGACATTAACGAGTTAACCGTGATTGCCAGCGAGAGTTACAAGGATTTTGCGGCGGGACTTCAAGATGAATTTGCTCAGACATTGGCCGGACGTGAGAAGAGTATTACGATTACTGACGCACGGACTGAGAACTTGAGAATTAAGCTAAATCATGAAAAGTTGAACTCTCCGGAATTTCGTGAACTTTGGCGGCGAATTAATCATCGTTCGGTTTATTTCGTTGATTTTGACGAGGATAAAATGATTGATGAGATTGCTCGTGTGATTAATGACAGGCTGAACGTTACGGGAGCATTTATTAACATTGAACGCGGAACAATAACGGGCGGACCTGACAGAATAATTTTCACGAAAGACAGGACGAACACGACGAGAACGGAAGAACTTAACGAGGGAGTGAAATATGAATATGATTTAGTCGGACGCTTGATGAGACACACGGGCTTGACGAGAAAATTTATTGTGAGATTGCTGAAGAAAATATCTCCTGCCAAGTTCGCAATGTTCAAGCTAAATACTGAAGTTTTCACACAGCAAGTTTCGATGATGATTAACGCTCAAAAAGTCATATTCTCAGCACAAAACGTGAAGTATAAGGCTCTTGATGAGGCATATGATTTAGGAATTTTTGACGAGGTTACGACGAAGAAGAGACATTTTAGCGAGTTAGCTTCAACTTTTAGGAATGGGCTTTATGATTACGCTGTGTGTGATTCCGAGACCGAGAAGAATTTTGCGAAGGAGATTAACGCTTGTGATGATGCTGCTGTTCAAGTCAAATTGCCGGGAGTTTTCAGGATTTCAACGCCAGCCGGAAGATATAATCCAGATTGGGCAATAGCTTTCAAGAATGAGATTTATTTTGTCGCCGAGACTAAAGGCTCAACGGACGCTTTAGAGCTTAGGATTTCTGAGGACTTGAAGACGAGATGCGCGCGTGAACATTTTCGGGCATTAAGCGATGACGTGAGATATGAAGTTGTGAATGATTTTAAGCAAGTTATAAGTCTCGTGAACGGACATAAAAATTTCGATTGCTGATATAATTATTAACATTCCAAATTTTCCAAAGGAGGATTTCTATTTTGAAGCTGAAAGTTACATTATCAGTTATGCTTATCTGCGCTTTATTCGTCGGAGCTTCATGGGCAGCACTTCCATCCATGAGCGATATTAAGGATTCGGTCAAAGAGGGCGTGAAAGATGCCGTGAAAGAGGGCGTTAAAGAGGCAATTGCGGAGTCGAAAGCCGAAGAGAAGGAAGAGGCCGCAAAGTTTCATATCGGCGTTGTAACGGGGACAGTCTCACAGTCTGAAGATGATTTACGCGGAGCTGAGCTCATGATTAAGATGTACGGCGACACGAAAGACGGCGGAATGATTACGCACATAACTTATCCGGATAATTTCCCGTCAGAGCAGGAAACAACGATTAGTCAGATTGTCGGACTTGCAGATGACCCGTTAATGAAAGTTATCGTTGTCAATCAGGCAGTACCCGGAACAGCCGAAGCCTTCAGACGAGTTCGTGAGAAGAGAAAGGATATTTTGCTTCTTGCTGGTGAACCCCACGAAGATCCCGGCGTAATTACGGAAGCCGCTGACATTGCAACTCACACTGACCATATCGGACGCGGTTATACAATTCCTCTCGGAGCCAAGAAAATGGGAGCAAAAACTTTCGTACATATTTCATTCCCGAGACACATGAGCTACGAGACCTTAGGACTTCGCCGTAACATTATGGAAGAAGCCTGCAAGGATTTGGGAATTAAATTCGTGTTCGAGACAGCTCCAGACCCGACGAGCGATGTAGGAATGGCCGGAGCTCAGCAGTATATTCTTGAGAACATGCCCGCATGGATTGAGAAGTACGGAAAAGATGCCGCTTTCTTCTGCACGAATGACGGACACACTGAGCCTTTATTACGTCAGGTTGCGGCACTCGGCGGATATTTTGTTGAGGCAGATTTACCTTCACCGTTAATGGGTTATCCCGGAGCGCTCGGAATTGACTTGTCAGCTGAACAGGGAGATTGGCCGGCAATTTTGAAGAAGGTTGAAGAAGCTGTTGTTAAAGCTGGCGGTGGCGGTCGTATGGGAACATGGGCTTATTCATGGGGCTACACGACAACAGCAGCACTTGTTGAATATGGCAAAAATTACGTCGAGGGAACTTACACGAACAAGCTCGGAAGTGCTCAGGCCTTGAAAGAAATGCGCGCGGCTTATGATAAATTCTGTCCTGGTGCACATTGGGGAGCAAGCTACTTCACCGATGCAGTCAGCGGAGTTCGCAACACAAAGTTCGTGCTTTTACGTCAGGATACTTACGTTCTCGGCGGCGGTTATCTTGGACTTGCTGATGTTGAAATTCCCGAAAAGTATTTCACAATTCGCATGACTCCTGCGGCTGAGTAAAAATTTTAATCCCGTTTCAAGAAAGAGTTTTTGACCACACAGGGAGTGCGCAGAAGTCTAAACGCATTCCCTTTTATTATTAATGTGATGTTGTTTCGGCTTGAACATATCGCATAATATATTTATTTAGCTAAGAGGTGAATTTTTTTGTCGGATAATAATAACGCTCCATTATTACAACTTGACCACATAGGCAAGGAATTTTACGGAAATCGTGTCTTGTCGGATATATCGTTCGACATTCACGCCGGAGAGATTATAGGCTTAGTCGGCGAGAACGGAGCAGGAAAATCAACACTCCTCAATATTTTATTCGGAATGCCGGTAATTGCTTCAACTGGAGGCTACGAAGGAAGATTGCAAGTTGACGGAAAAAATGTACGCTTCACTTCACCAAATCAGGCATTAGCTCACGGTATCGGAATGGTTCATCAGGAGTTCTCGTTAATTCCAGGATTTACGGCGGCGGAAAATATTTTGCTCAATCGTGAAGTTCTCAACGGCTCAATCATGAATTACGTCTTCAGCGAGAGAGTTTCAACGCTCGACCGAGAAGCTATGCATAACCGGGCCAGCACAGCAATTCACACGCTCGGAGTGAATATTAACCCCGATATGATCGTAAGTGAAATGCCAGTAGGCTATAAGCAGTTCATCGAGATTGCGCGCGAGATTGACAGAAAGAACACGAGATTATTATTCCTTGATGAGCCGACAGCCGTATTAACCGAGACTGAAGCCGAGATTTTATTGACGGCCCTTAAGAAACTTGCTAAACAGGGAATAGCCATCGTGTTTATCTCGCATAGATTGAGCGAGGTCAAAGAGCTTTGCAATCGTGTAATCATTCTCAGAGACGGAAGATTAATCACGGATCAGCCCGCCGAAAATTTATCAACTAGGGAGATTGCGGCCTTAATGGTTGGACGTGAGAGCGAGCGTAAAGAGATAATTCCTGAGTTTTCACCTGAGCCGGTTAAAGAAAATGATATTAACTCGGAGATTATCAAGCCCAAGAAAAAGAAGAAGAAAATTAAGCCAGCCCTGAAAGTTGAACATTTATGGGTTGACATGCCCGGTGAAACTGTTCGTGATGTTTCGTTCGAAGTCAAGAAGGGTGAAATCTTCGGAATTGGCGGACTTGCAGGACACGGAAAACTCGGCATTCCAAACGGGATTATGGGATTATATCCAGCTGGCGGAAAAGTAAGACTGTTCGGAAGAAGTTTAACGCTCAACAAACCTCGTGCGGCCTTAAATCGCAAGATGGCTTTTGTCAGTGAAGACAGGCGAGGAGTGGGATTATTGCTTGATGAACCTCTTGACTGGAACATAACTTTTACGGCTATGCAGACTCAAGGAAGATTTTTGCTCGGAATTCCTTACATCTTCCAAGTCAGGAATGAACTTGCAATGGCTAAAGAGGCTAAAAAGTATATCGAAGCTCTCAGCATAAAGTGCACAGGACCTAATCAATTGGCCGGAGAATTATCCGGAGGAAATCAGCAGAAAGTTTGTTTAGCTAAAGCGTTCGTTCTGAAGCCGAACATTTTACTCATCTGTGAACCTACACGGGGAATTGACATCGGAGCAAAATCACTCGTCCTTGACACTCTCAAGAATTACAACAAGGAGAACGGCACGACAATAATTATCACGAGTTCGGAGCTTGAGGAATTACGGAGCGTATGTGATAGAGTTGCAATCGTTGACGAGGGAAAAATCGCGGGAATTTTACCGGCATCAAGTCCTGCTGAAGATTTCGGAATGCTCATGATGGGTCAGACTAAACAGGCCAATGATAACGAAGAAGAGGAGATTTCAGCATGATTAGCAAATTTATACAAAATGCGGGCTGGCCGAGAATAATTATTGCGTTGTTCCTGCTTGGATTATTTATTGCGGCTCCGTTCGTCGGTGTTCGAGTTGATACGTCGCTTGCTAATACACTTGTTCGTTTCGGAATGAACGGCGTAATGGTGCTTGCTATGATCCCGATGGTTCAGGCTGGTTGCGGCTTAAACTTCGGCTTGCCACTTGGAATTATTGCGGGATTACTCGGCGCAACACTTTCAATTGAATGGAACGTTGAGATTTTAGCACGTCTTGTTGAGTTCGGAGGAAAATATAATCTCTCATGGCTCAATGAAACTTTCGTAACGAATTGGCGTGAGCCTTTAGGCTTTGCGTCGGCGATAATCATAGCTGTACCGATTGCGGCAATTCTCGGCTGGTTTTACGGGAAATTATTAAACCGTGTTAAGGGCGACGAGATGATGATTGCTACTTACGTCGGCTTCTCGTCAGTGTCTTTCATGTGCATAGCGTGGCTTTTGCTTCCGTATAAACATCCGACTATGGTATGGGGTTATGCTGGTAAAGGCTTGCGAACGACAATCAGCGTTGAAGGTTACTGGCTTCACGTTCTCAGCGACGCTTTAGCAATCGACGTAAACGAACACTTGAGAATACCTACGGGAATGTTAATTTTCTTCGCTGTAATGGCAATTCTTGTCTGGATATTCATGAGGAGCAAAACGGGTACAGCAATGACTGCCGTCGGTTCAAATCCGGAATTTGCGCGTGCTTCGGGCGTTAATGTCGACAGAATGCGCACAATCTCCGTAGTTCTCTCGACAGTTCTCGGAGCAATCGGAATTATCGTTTATGAACAGAGCTTCGGATTTATTCAGCTTTACATGGGCCCGTTCTATATGGCACTGCCTGCGGTAGCTTCAATTTTGCTTGGAGGTGCGAGCGTCAACAAAGCCAGCATTCTCAATGTCATAATCGGAACGTTCTTGTTTCAGGGAATTTTGACGATGACACCGAGCGTAATTAATAGCTATTTGCAAACGGACATGTCCGAAGTCATAAGGTTAATCGTGAGCAATGGAATGATACTCTATGCTCTCACAAGAAAGGTGCGTGCCGGAAGATGATTAGAAAACTTTTTGACGTAATCGCTAATAACGCAGTGCCGGCAGTCTTTATCATAATTTCAGCGTTCGCAATTCCACTTTCAGGATATTCGGCGGGTTATCTCATTCAGGAATTGTTGACGAGAATAGGCCGTAACTCATTCTTAATTTTGTCGCTGTTAATTCCGATTATGGCGGGAATGGGCTTAAATTTCGGCATGGTTTTAGGCGCGATGGCCGGACAAATAGGCTTATTGCTTGTGTGTGACTGGGGAGTTGTCGGAATTCCCGGAATGGTTTTAGCGTGTTTAATCGGAACTCCTATTGCTATTGTTCTGGGCTTATTCTGCGGAGGAGTTCTTAACCGTGCAAAAGGCCGTGAAATGGTTACGTCGTATATTCTGGGATTTTTCATCAACGGCGTGTATCAATTAGTCGTGCTTTATCTCATGGGCTGGATTATTCCCATCACGAACCCTGCGATGCTTTTGTCTCGAGGTTATGGAGTTCGTAATGCTGTAAGTTTGCTCGGAATTCGCGGAGTTCTCGACAACTTAATCCCTGCCGTAATTTCCGGGACGACAGCAACTCAGCAATTCTTGAGCGTCAACGGAGAAGGAGCATTTATACTTTGTCAGCTTCCATTTTTCGAGGGCAGCATAAGAATTCCTTTAGCGACGTTAATAGTAATTGGCCTGTTCTGTTTATTTATTGTCTGGTTCAGAAAAACTAAACTCGGTCAGGACATGCGCGCAATCGGTCAAAGTCAAGCAGTTGCTGACAGCGCAGGAATTCCGGTTAATCGCACAAGAATTATTGCTATCGTAATCTCGACGGTTTTAGCTTGTTACGGACAAATAATTTACTTGCAAAACATGGGAACTCTCAACACTTACAACAGCCACGATCAAGCCGGAATGTTCTCAATAGCCGCGCTCTTAATCGGAGGAGCCAGTGTTTCACGTGCAAGTATTGCGAATGTCTTTGTCGGCGTAATCTTGTTCCACTTAATGTTTATCGTAGCTCCTGTTGCCGGCAAAAACTTAATCGGTGATGCTCAGATTGGCGAATATTTCCGTGTCTTTGTGTCGTATGGAATTATCGCAATCGCTCTTGTCCTTCATGCGTGGAGAAGAAACCGTGAGAAAGAAGCTGCCCGAAGAAGTCTCAGAGGCAATAAAGGAGGCAATTAATCATGTTTGAAGAATACCAGAAAATTATAATGGATTGGGTTCTTGCTAATCCTGAATATTCCGTGTTAATCGCGTGTGTAGTTGCCTTCTGCCTGCTTTATTTATTGCGGGGAATATCATTCTTCAGATTTTTCTTCCGTTGGCTCCAGAGGTTAATAATTTTGGCGGCTCTTGTTGCTTTGGGAGCATGGCTGTTCTGGATTGGCCGGGAACATCAGATTTATCTTGACAACAAAACTTTGGACGATTACAAGGCTCTTGAACAGGTCAACGTCAGCTTAAACGGCGGTGAAATTGTCGAGTTAATGGCGCGTGATAGAGATGTGCGTAAAGTTGTCGGGCCTAAGTTTGAGCTTAAGGCAGAAGTTTTTGACGATAACGGCGAAATCATCAACACAATCACAAAGACGATAGAGCCGAAATGCAGCAAGGATATTATGATAAGTCTTCCAGCATTGGCCGGAGGAGCTGAGAGTTTTATTCTTCCATCACCGAGATAAAAATTTTTCGCGGGAGGTCTTACTGGCCTTCCGTTTTTATTTTGCTAAGTCTCGCTAATTTCTCGCCGCCTATGACTTGGAACTGTTCACCGAGAAGCTCAATGAAATACCTGCAATGATGATTTAAGTATCTCTGCTTGCTGTAAATCACGTAAAGTTTCAACAAGACCGGCTTATCCCGGAAATACAACGGAAAAACGTTCACGTCATCGTCAATTTGGTAATGCCAGCGTGCTAAATTCATGTGGGACGTAAAGCACCCGGCCAATGCGGCATTACACACAGGAGCCATTATCGTAGTATATCCGGCCTTAAGATAAATTTTCGGTTCATAGCCGGCATCGTCGAAACACTGAGCAATTCTCCGTCCCATTCTTCCTTTAGGTGAGACGATTAAAAACGGAAGCCGCGAGAAATCTTCAAGATGTGCGCCCTGAGTGAAAGCCTTATTCTTGAGAGCGTCAATATCATCACCGTAATATTTATGCAATAATTTATCCGACACGCAAAAGTAAACGGGATCTTCGTATGTGCCTCGAACGTTAACTTTGAGCTTTGATATATCAGTGTCAACTGTTACGGCGAAGTCAACGTGATTTTTCTGAACGAGAATTTCTGAGTCGTCGCTTGTCCTGTCGATTAAGTCAATAATTACGTTTGGATATTTACTTGAGAATTTTTCGAGCACATCAGGCAGATAATAATTAAATCTCGGTGAACTCGCTGAAATCGTAATTTCTCCCGTGTCGCTTTGAAGAGTGTCAACAAGAATTGCTTTCAAGTTTAATTCTTCCTGATGAATTTTCTGCGCAAAACTTAAGACTTCTTTACCGGCTGAAGTCAATTGCAATGTCGGATAACGGTAAAATAATTTTGCCCCGTAATAACTCTCAATCCTCGCAATGTGATTGCTCAAAGTCTGCTGGCTTATGTGTAATCTCTGTGCTGTTCGTGTGATATGCAAGTCCCGTGCTGTCTCAGCAAAATAATATAAGCTCTCAAGTTCCATTAATAATTTTTCCCTTCACAAAAATATGTTGATATTATAACAATTTCTATTTGTGAAAACGACAACTATTTACAATTTTACATTGTGGACATGAAAAAATATAATCCTTTCACAATCTACTAATTCCCCAAAATTTTTAAACACTTCACAACTTAGAGAGGAGATTAACTTTATGGCATTTTCGCTCGGATTTATCGGTTTCGGAGAAGCGGCTTACAACATGGGCAAAGGTTTACGAGGTGAAGGACTTGCAGACATTAAAGCCTATGATGTCGTAATGGACAAAGAAGGCCCAATGCGCGACACAGTTTTAACGCGATGCAATGACGCGGATATTAAGGCCGTATTCTCGTCAAAAGAACTTGTTGAAAATAGTGATATTGTTGTTATCGCCGTTCCTGCAAGATTTACGGCTTCAACGGCTGAAGGATTAAAGCAATACGCGAGGGCCGGACAGTTATTCGCCGATGTTACGACAGCTCTGCCGCCGATAAAAGAAGCTCAGGCAAAATCATTCGCTGAACTCGGAGCAGAATATATTGACAGCGCAATGTTAGGTTCGTTAATGGCACTCGGTCATAAAGTTCCGATTTTGGCTTCGGGTAAAGGCTGCAAGAAATGGCATGATTTAATGACCCCGTTCAACATGAAAATTTCGCTCGTTAATCCCGAACATTTTGACGCTGGCGAAATTCGTGAACTCTTTGACGAAGACGCAAGAAACGGGAAAATTTTTGAGGCAGAGTATCAATCTTGCTGAAAGTTTAGGCCTGTCAATCATGGTACACTCAACAAATCCTCCCGGTGAAATGTCAGAACTCCTGAGTTATTTACGAGCTAGTGATATCATCACTCACATGTACATGAACAAAGGCAGCACGATTATTGACGAGTCAGGGCATGTCATCAAAGCGGCTTATAACGCACGAAAACGCGGAGTAATCTTTGAAGCGGCTGATGCTCGTGGACATTTCGGCTTTAGCACAGCAGAACCGGCAATACGAGAAAATTTTTATCCGGATATTCTCGCGACTGATTTAACGAAACTAAGCATGCATTTACGTCCGACGACTTTTAACATGGCTAATCAGCTTGCAAAATATTCTATGCTGGGAATTCCTGAGCAAAAACTTTTTGAGCTATGCACGATTAATCCAGCAAGACACATGAAGATTAACGCCGGAAGTCTAAGCATAAATGCTCCGGCTGATGTTGCAATTTTCAGGCGTGAAGAAAGACGTGTAATTTTCGGCGACAGAGCGGATAAGAGCGCGCAAATTCG
>ERZ842401.3113-NODE-3113-length-21043-cov-86.575662_pt1 | contig 21043 bp, 20 predicted proteins | sample MGYA00521270_ERZ842401 | MGnify/ENA primary metagenome ERZ842401 (study PRJEB31892, sample SAMEA3878208) | bioreactor metagenome | biome: Moose rumen | place: Sweden | collected 2011-10 | study: EMG produced TPA metagenomics assembly of the PRJEB12797 data set...
CCCTGGCACCTGAGTATCAAGGCTATATAGAGAATCCTGACCAGTAATCTTATTCGGCGATTGGGGGATACTTGCGCGTCCAGCCATCCCAGCGCAGACGCATCACTCCAAAGAATGCCTCGCCAAAGATGCCACCAGACATCTTGGAGACCCCTTCGCGACGATTGACGAAGATGACGGGCACCTCTTTAATCTTGAAGCCAATCTTGTAGGCTGTAAATTTCATCTCAATCTGGAATCCATAGCCCTTGAAACGAATTTTGTCCAGTTCAATGGTCTTCAGTACACGACGTTTGTAGCACTTGAACCCTGCTGTGGTATCGTGTACCTTGAATCCTGTTACGATGCGCACATACTTGGAGGCGAAATAGCTCATCAGCACACGTCCGATAGGCCAGTTCACCACATTCACACCACTGACATAGCGACTTCCAATGGCTACATCGTAACCTTCGTCAGCACATGCTGAATAGAGACGTGGCAGGTCGTTGGGGTCGTGACTGAAGTCGGCATCCATCTCGAAGATGTAGCCGTAGTCATGCTCCAGTGCCCATTTGAAGCCCGTAATATAAGCTGTTCCCAGTCCCAGCTTGCCAGTGCGTTCGATGATGAACAGTCTGTCAGCAAACTCTTCCTGGGCCATCAGTCCTTTCACAATAGCTGCTGTGCCGTCTGGCGACCCGTCGTCAATGACAAGAATATGGAAACACTTCTCCAGTCCGAACACGGCCCGGATGATTTTCTCGATGTTCTCCTTCTCGTTGAAGGTTGGAATGATGACAATACTATCGCTTGCGTGCATAATGGCTATTGTTTTGATTTCTGAGTGCAAAGATAATAAAAAGTTTAGAGTTTAGGGTTTAGAGTTTGGTTTTTTTTGTAATTTTGTACCGAAATTCGTATGAAGGTCAGTGATTTGTTAAAACAATACGCCTTGCTACCACAAGTTGGAGCCTTGGCTGACGCGTTGAGGAAAAAGTCGGTGAAGACCGTTTTCCTCGAGGGACTCATGTTTTCTTCTGCCCCGATGCTGTTTGCCTCGCTGAAGAGTAAACTGTCAAGTGCGGTATTGTTTATTCTTCAGGATGCTGATGAGGCTGGCTACTTCTATCACGACCTCGTTCAGCTGATGGGTGATAAGCAGGTGCTTTTCTTCCCCTCCAGCTATCGTCGGGCTGTCAAGTATGCCCAGCGCGATGCTGCCAGCGAGATTCTACGAACGGAAGTACTCTCAAAGCTCTCCACACAAAGCTCTTCACTCTACATCGTAACATACCCAGAGGCTGTCTCTGAATTGGTGATATCGAAAAAGGTGCTCGATGATCGACTGTTGACACTTCATCAAGGCGATACGATTGATACGGATGAAACGGTGAATAGCCTGCGTCAACTAGGCTTCTCAGAAGTTGACTACGTCTACGAGCCAGGCCAGTTTGCGCTGCGTGGTAGTATCCTCGACGTTTATTCCTATAGCAACGAGCTGCCTTTCCGTATCGACCTCTTTGGCGACGATATCGACTCTATCCGCACTTTCGAGGTGGATAGCCAGTTGTCGAAGGATAAATGTGAGCAGATAGACATCGTGCCAGAGTTGGGCGTCGTTGAGGATAACAAGGTGTCGTTTCTGTCGTTCCTTCCTGAGAACAGTTTTTTGGTGGTCAAAGATTTCCTTTATGTTCATGATGCTGTAGAGCGCACCTATCAGGAGGGCTTTTCGCAACAGGCTATGACTGAGCGTTTGGAGAGTGCCACTGAGCAGGAACAACAGGATATTATGCGTGAGATGCGTCGTGAACTGCAACTCATCAGTGGACCACAGTTTGGACGCGAGGCAGTAGCTTTCCGTCGTGTTGAGATGGGCCATCGTCCCTCAGGACTGCCTGATGCCACGATAGCCTTCCATGTGTCGCCCCAGCCTCAGTTTCATAAGAATTTCGACCTGCTACAGCAGTCGTTGGAACGTTATCTGGCTGATGGCTACCGATTATGTATCCTGGCTGACAGTCCCAAGCAATTGGATCGTTTGCGCGATATCTTTGCAGAGAAGGGTAACGTCTTGTTCGACGGCATAGAACGCACGCTCCACGAAGGCTTTGCCGATAACGATTTGAAGCTTTGTGTCTTTACCGACCATCAGATTTTCGATCGTTTCCACAAGTATAATCTGCGCTCTGATAAGGCCCGTAGTGGCAAGGTTGCTCTGACGCTGAAGGAGATACAGCAGTTTGAGGTAGGCGACTATGTCGTGCATGTCGATCATGGTATTGGTAAGTTTGGAGGACTGGTGCGTATGCCACAAGGCGACTCTTACCAGGAGATGATCAAAATCATCTATGAGGGTGGAGGCTCCATCTACGTGTCTATCCATTCCTTATATAAGGTGTCAAAATATAAGGCGCAGGATAATGGCGAAGCACCTCGCTTGTCACATCTGGGTACAGGTCAGTGGGAACGCATGAAAGAGCGTACCAAGGCCAAACTGAAGGATATAGCCCGCGACTTGATACGCTTGTATGCTACTCGTCGTCGTGAGATAGGTTTTGCCTTCTCGGCCGACACCTTTATGCAGCAGGAATTGGAGGCCAGCTTCCTCTATGAGGACACCCCCGACCAGCTGAAGGCCACCAATGATGTGAAGGCTGATATGGAACAGGCTCGTCCTATGGATCGTTTGGTTTGTGGTGATGTGGGCTTTGGCAAGACAGAAGTGGCTGTTCGTGCTGCTTTCAAGGCTGCCTGCGACTCAAAGCAGGTGGCTGTGTTGGTACCTACCACTGTATTGGCTTACCAGCACTACCAGACGTTTAAGTCGCGACTGAAAGACCTGCCTGTTCGCGTGGACTACCTGTCGAGAGCCCGTTCTACTAGGCAGACCAAGGAAATTCTGAAGGATCTGGAGGATGGCAAGATAGACATCCTGATAGGCACTCATAAGCTGATTAGCAAGTCAGTTAAGTTCCACGACCTGGGTTTGCTGATTATTGATGAGGAGCAGAAGTTTGGCGTCTCTACGAAGGAGAAGTTGCGCCAGCTGAAGACCAACGTCGATACGCTGACGATGACAGCAACGCCTATTCCGCGTACCCTGCAGTTCTCGCTGGTGGGAGCACGCGACCTGAGTATCATTCAGACTCCACCACCTAACCGCTATCCCATTCAGACCGAGATACATACCTTTGGAGCAGAGATTATTGCTGATGCCGTTAATTTCGAGATGTCGCGCAATGGACAGGTCTATTTTGTCAATCCACGTATCAACGACCTGACGCGTCTGAAGGAGATGATAGAGAAGTATGTGCCTGATGCCCGAGTGGCTGTAGGACATGGAAAGATGAAGCCCGAGGAACTTGAACAGGTCATCTTCGACTTTGCCAACTACGACTACGACGTGCTACTCTCTACCACTATCGTAGAGAATGGTATCGATATTCCTAATGCCAATACGATTATCATCAATGGGGCCCATCGCTTCGGACTCTCTGATCTCCACCAGATGCGTGGTCGTGTGGGACGAGGCAATCGCAAGGCTTTCTGTTATCTTTTGGCTCCTCCTTTGGCCGATCTGCCTGTAGAGAGTCGTCGCCGCTTGGAGGCACTTGAGAACTTCAGCGATCTGGGTAGTGGCATCCATATCGCCATGCAAGATCTAGATATTCGTGGTGCTGGTAATCTGTTGGGCGCTGAACAAAGCGGATTTATAGCCGATTTGGGCTACGAGACCTATATCAAGATTCTACAGCAAGCGGTGGTGGAACTGAGAAACGAGGATCCAGAAACGACGGGGGCTTCTGTTAGTGGGCGCTCTAGTAGTTCTAGTAGTTCTAGTCGCTCTAGTAGTTCTAGTAGGACTAGTATTACTAGTTATACTAGAGAAAATTGGAAGGGAGACTTCGTCTCCGACTGCTCGCTAGATAGCGACCTTGAGATGTTCTTCCCTGACAGCTATGTGCCTAGCGATTCAGAGCGAATGTTGCTCTATCGTGAGTTAGATGGACTGCAGACTGACGAGCAGCTGGCAGCTTATCGCACTCGTCTGATAGACCGCTTTGGTCCTGTGCCTCATGTAGGTGAGGAGTTGATGCAAGTCGTTCCTCTGCGTCGTTATGGCAAGAACCTGGGGTGTGAGAAAGTAGTGCTGAAACAGGGCCGTATGACGCTGTTCTTCGTGTCTAATCCAGAAAGTCCCTTCTATCAGAGCGAGGCTTTCGACCATATATTAACGTTTGTCGCTCAGCATCCACGTCGTTGTAACTTCCGCGAAGTGAACGGCAAACGTTCGATGGTCATCAGCGATATTCCTACTGTCGATGAGGCTGTGAAGCTCTTGTCGTCAATTACCTGATGAACAAGAGCTCACGATACTTAGGCAACGTCCACAGACCGTCCTCGACAATCATTTCCAGCTTGTCAATCTCATGGCGGATAGCCTCCATTTTGGGGCAAACAGTATCGTGATACTGGATGGCGCGTTCGTGGATGCTCTCTATGCGATTGGCAATACGACGGGCATCGGTCAGTTCCTCAACCAGCTGCTCAATCTTCTCCGTACGCTCGGCAATCTCCTCAATCAGCTTCATGTTACGAGCTGACAGGCGCTCTGCCTTGTCGTAGGTGAAGACCTCCTTCATGCCTTGCACGTTTTTGATGAGCTGGCTCTGATAGTGGGTGCTGACGGGGATGATATGGTTCATGGCAAGGTCACCCAATACGCGAGCCTCTATCTGAACAGTCTTTACGTAGGTTTCCCACTTTACCTCGTTGCGAGCCTCCAGCTCCTTACGGTTCATCACCTTGGTGCTCTCGAACATCTGTACGCTCGATTCGTCGAGATAGTGTTCAAACACCACTGGGCATGAGCGCTCTACGTCGAGTCCACGCTTGGCAGCTTCCTTCACCCATGCGTCTGAATAGCCATTGCCATCGAAACGGATGGGTTTGCAGGTCTTAATGTCATCTTTCAACACCTCGAGAATGGCGCTGACCTTGTTCTCACCAGCAGCCATCTTCTTGTCTACGCGTTCCTTGAACGAGTTCAGGGCTTCAGCCATTGCTGCGTTCAGAGCAATCATAGCTGAGGCACAGTTGACGCTCGAACCTGGTGCACGGAACTCAAAGCGATTACCTGTAAAGGCAAAGGGTGAGGTGCGGTTACGGTCTGTATTGTCAACGATAAGGTCGGGAATCTGTGGAATGTCAATCTCCATACCCTGCTTGCCCTTCAGGTTGAAGAGCTCGTTCTTGTCGCTCTGTTCGATATGGTCAAGCAACTCAGTCAACTGGGTGCCCAAGAATGAAGAGATGATGGCAGGAGGTGCCTCATTGCCTCCCAGACGATGAGCATTCGTAGCACTCATGATGGAGGCCTTCAGCAGTCCGTTATGCTTGTATACAGCCATCAGCGTTTCGACGATAAACGTCACGAAGCGCAGATTCTCTTCTGGCGTCTTGCCTGGAGCATGCAAAAGCACACCATTATCGGCACTCAGCGACCAGTTGTTATGCTTGCCACTTCCATTGATGCCGTCGAAGGGCTTTTCGTGCAGCAGTACGCGGAATCCGTGATTGCGAGCCACCTTCTTCATCAGCGACATGAGCAGCATGTTATGGTCGACAGCCAGATTGCACTCCTCGAAGATGGGAGCCAGCTCAAACTGGTTGGGAGCCACCTCGTTGTGACGTGTCTTCACAGGGATAGCCAACTCCAGCGCCTGGATCTCCAGGTCTTTCATAAAGGCCTGTACACGATCAGGTATGGTGCCGAAATAATGGTCGTCCATCTGTTGGTTTTTGGCACTCTCGTGGCCCATCAGTGTGCGACCCGTCATCAGCAGGTCAGGACGGGCAGAGTAAAGTCCCTCGTCAACCAGGAAATACTCTTGTTCCCATCCCAGGTTCACCTGTACCTTGGTGACGTCGTCGTAAAAATACTGGCAAACATTCTTGGCAGCCTTGCCTACAGCATGCAGGGCACGCAGCAAGGGGGCCTTATAGTCCAGCGCCTCACCTGTATAAGCGATAAATATAGTGGGGATACACAGTGTGTCGTCGATAATAAACACAGGGCTGGTGGGGTCCCAGGCAGAATAGCCACGAGCCTCGAAGGTGTTACGGATACCACCATTGGGGAAGCTGCTAGCGTCAGGCTCCTGCTGAACGAGCAGCTTGCCTGAGAACTTTTCTATCATACCACCCTTGCCATCGTGCTCTACGAAGGCGTCGTGCTTCTCGGCAGTACCCTCAGTCAGAGGCTGGAACCAGTGGGTATAGTGGGTGACGCCCATCTCCTGAGCCCACTGTTTCATACCTGCTGCCACAGCATCGGCTATCGAGCGGTCCAGACGTGCTCCATTATCTATTACGTCGACCATGGTGTCATACACATTTTTGGGCAGATAACGGTACATCTTCTCCTTGTTGAAGACGTACTTGCCAAAATACTCAGAGGCACGCTCTTTGGGAACCTTTACCTCTACAGGGTGTTTCTTAAATGCCTCCTCTACTACCTGAAATCTTAAGTTGTTTGCCATATTAGTCTTTGTATCGTTTCGTTATATCTCCATAATTCTCAATTCTCCTGTCGCGCAAGAAAGGCCACCAGCGACGCACCTGTTCTGAACGCTGCATGTCCACTTCGACGATGGCCATCTCTTCCTCCGTTTCAGAGGCTTCATAAAGCAGTTCACCTTGAGGACCTGCTACGAACGAGGTACCCCAGAAGGAGATTGTGGAGTGTGGATTGTGGAGTGTGGAGTGTTCTTCGCCTACACGATTCACGGCTACGACAGGCAGTCCGTTGGCCACCGCATGTCCGCGCTGTACCAATTGCCATGCAGCACGCTGGCGCTTCTGTTCTGCGCGCTCGTCGTTGGCATCGTAGCCAATAGCTGTAGGATAGATCAATAGCTCAGCTCCAGCCAGTGCCATCAGTCGGGCTGCCTCAGGATACCACTGGTCCCAGCACACCAGTACGCCCAAACGTCCTAGTGAAGTCTGGATGGGTTCAAAGCCCAAATCGCCTGGGGTGAAGTAGAACTTCTCGTAGTATCCAGGGTCGTCGGGGATATGCATCTTGCGGTATTTTCCTGCTATCGTGCCGTCTTTCTCCAACACTACAGCAGTATTATGATACAGTCCCGTAGCTCGCTTCTCGAATATCGACGTCACGATGACTACGCCCAGTTCCTTGGCTAGATTGCCGAAAATCTGAGTTGTAGGACCAGGAATAGGTTCTGCCAAATCGAAAAGGTCGACATTCTCCTGTTTGCAGAAGTATAGCGAGTTGTGCAGTTCCTGCATCACGATGAGCTCTGCGCCCTCCTTAGCCAGCGCCCTTACTTTCGTCACCAGATGGAGCACATTCTCCTTCACATCCTCGACGTTATGCTGTTGAATAATACCTATTTTCATACTGCTTTCATTTTTCGAATGCAAAGGTAGTGAAAATCGAGAGAAATACAAAGAAAAATACTTTTTTTTATAGGTACGCTAAACTGGACAGTTCCAGAACTGCTGGATTTCTTTGAGCTTTCGTTGGCCCATGTCGCGTCCCATTTCATAGACTCGGAACATCTCTTCTTCGTCGTGTGAAATATGTCCGATGGGCAATGGGGAGTCCGGACGTATAACGAGGGCACGTCCTGTACGCTCTGCCTCACTGACATACTCCAGCTGGGCATTGTACATCACATGGCGAGTGTCCAAGGCCTGTATCATGTTAGGATATTTCCTTAAGGCGATGCGCATGAGGGGCATCAGCCGATTGTGCTTCTTGACGAAGCCCTTTGGTTGAGTCAGGATGACGACATTGCGCTGATAACCAATGCTTTCGAAGTATTCGAGAGGAATAGAGTCGGCCACTCCGCCATCGAGCACTTTTTGCCCTTCCAATTCCACGACTTTTGAAGCCAAAGGCATTGAGGCAGAGGCACGTATCCAGTCGTAGGTAAGGTGATTGCTCTTATCCAGTCGCTTGTAGATGGCCTTGCCGGTAAGCACATCAGTACACACCACGTAGAACGCCATAGGACTAACATTGAAAGTCACGTCGTCGAACACATCGAGTTCAGTAGGAATGCGATGGTAGCCAAACTGTGCGTTGTAAAGATCGCCCGTCTTCAACCACGACTGCCAGCTGCAAAAACGCTTGTCGTGGGCAAAGCGAATGTTGTAACGGATGACGCGACCAGGCTGTCGCGACTTGTAGTTGCAGCCAAAGGCTGCTCCAGCTGAAACGCCAATCAGCCCGTCGGGTTCAAGACCAGCCTCCATCATCACATCGATGATGCCTGCTGTGAAGAGCCCTCGCATGGCTCCACCTTCGAGAACGAGACCTTTCTTCATAGTGGGTAATATTGCATGGTACAACAATGGAGGGAGCCATGCTGCTTGATGACAGCACAGCAGTCGATGCCTATGGCCTGACGGTTGGGGAAGGCCTGTCCCACGATTCGAAGTGCCTCTGCATCGAGGTCGGGCTGGTTGTAGGTAGGAACGAGTACAGCCCCATTGATGACAAGATAGTTGGCATATGTGGCAGGAAGACGTTCGCCATCCTCATAGATAGGATGGGGCAGAGGTAGCTTCAGCAGACGATAGGGCTTTCCATCCTTGGTGCGTAGCTGTTGCAGTTCTTGTTCCATCAGCGCAAGGTCAGGATGGTTGTCATCGCCCCCTGTATATAATAAGGTGTCATCAGGACAGATGCGCACCAGCGTGTCGATATGTCCGTCAGTATCGTCGCCCAGCAGACTGCCATGCTGCAACCAAACAATGCGCTCAGCACCCAGATACTGCATCAGACGCTCCTCAATCTGCTGTTTCGTCAGGGGCTGGTTGCGATGAGGTGCCATCAGGCAGCATTCTGTAGTGAACACTGTTCCCTTGCCATCACTCTCGATGCTACCCCCCTCGAGTACGAAGTCGAGATGGTCTTCGTAGATGCCTTTCACCAGTCCTTTGTCGTAAAGCTGGCGATTAATCTGATTGTCGAGAGCCGCCTCGAACTTCTCGCCCCAGCCATTGAAACAGAAGTCCAATAATTTTAATTCTCTAACCTCTAACCTCTCATCACTTACCTCTTCAATAGTAATGAAGCCGTGGTCTCTTGCCCATGTGTCATTATGTGGAATTTCATCGACCACAAGGACGGGCTCAAACTGTTCGATTGCAGCTTTCATCTGCTCGTAAACAGCCGTAATTTCAGGTAGGATAGGGGCCCAGTCGGTATGGGCATGAGGCCAGGTGAGCTGGATGCAGCTCTGTGGCTCCCATTCTGCCAGCATGCGTCGTTTTTTCATTTTCATGGTGCAAAGGTACAAAAAGTTTAGCGATTAGTGTTTAGGGTTTAGAGAAAATTCGTACCTTTGCATGCGAAATCATGATATTAGAACTGCTTGACGTGAATATAGGTCAGCTGATTCGTTCGCTTTCACTGGCAATAGGCGACGGACAACAACTGTCAATCATGGGTCCTACGGGCTCAGGAAAGACCACCCTGTTACGTGCCATTCTGGGCTTTATCCCCATCGATAGCGGTTATATCAGCATTGACGGAGAGTTGCTGACACCACTTTCTGCCCCCTATTTCCGCAAACAGATGGCCTATGTGCCACAGCGGTTGTCGTTGCCTAAGGGGTATCGTGGCATGGGACTGGAGCGATGGGGCGACTTGTCTGATGACGAGCGCTACCTGCTGTTACTCGGAAATGCTGTAAAGACAGACAAACCCATGCTGATTGTGGATGAGCCCTTACAACCCCTGAGCGAAAAGAACAGAGAACGGGCTGACCGTCTGCTTCAGGAAGCCGCAGAGCAGGGCAAAACGATATTGGCCGTAGGTGCGGCAATCTTAAGAAATCAACTCCAACTATGATCAGATTATACCTCATCTTGTTGTTGGCCATCGTCGTGTGGAAAGGCTTCTGGGCTTGGAAACGGGGCATGAGTGCCTATCGGAAGGACAGGCACGACCACGACTCGTTGCGTGAATACCTGTTGGGCAATGGGGCAACAGCGTGGGAGGCGAGGCGTCCTTTCATCCGTCATGCGATGGTCAGGGCGCTGAAACCCCTGCTTCCGCAATGGCGATTGTTCCTGTTCCTATTGGTGTTGGGCGTGCTGATATTCCTGTTTTCATAAGACGGGCAGTTCTTGATGTGTGGCAAAAAACTGAAACAAATCAGAAAAAAAAGTGGGCCGCGCTGATAGTTTTTCTTCGTTTTTTTGTAATTTTGCAGCCCTAAACGTATTAATAAGGAAAAATTATGGGTGGCTTTTTTGGCACTATCTCGAAACAGAGCTGTGTAAACGACTTGTTCTATGGTACTGATTATAACTCACACTTAGGAACGAAGCGCGCCGGTTTGGTGACATTTGATGAAGAAAGCGGTTTTCATCGTTCTATTCACTCGCTGGAGCGCAACTACTTTCGCTCACGTTTTGAGGACGAACTAGACGAGTTTAAGGGACATCAGGGCGTGGGTGTGATTAGCGATACAGATCCCCAGCCCATCATTGTTAACTCACACTTAGGGCGTTATGCCGTAGTAACAGTAGCCAAAATCAACAATCTTCGCGAGATAGCTGACGAGCTGATGAAGCAGCGCATGCACTTGAGTGAAATGTCTGCCAACAACATCAACCAGACAGAACTGGTGGCCCTGCTGATCAATATGGGCGATACGTTTGTCGAGGGTATCAACAAGGTGTTTCAGAAGATAGAAGGCTCTTGCTCGATGCTGATTCTAACGGAAGATGGTATCATTGCCGCTCGTGATTTTCTGGGTCGTACCCCTATTGTGATAGGCCAGAAGCAGTTGCATCGCTTGTCACCCATTGGCACCGATGAGTTCCTGCAGGCTTATGCTGTCTCGAGCGAGACAACAAGTTTCCCGAACCTTGACTATAAGGTCTTGCGTGATCTGGGACCTGGTGAGATAGTTCGCTTACGAGCTGACGGTGTAGAGGTGTTGCAAAAGCCCCTGTCACGCTGTCAGATATGCTCGTTCCTATGGGTGTATTATGGTTTCCCTGCCAGTGACTATGAAGGCATCAATACAGAATATGTACGCGAGAAGAATGGTCGACTGATGGGTGAGAAGGATACCGAGGTTGAAGCTGATTTGGTTTGTGGTATTCCAGATTCCGGTGTGGGTATGGCTTTGGGTTACTCTCATGGAAAGCAGATCCCTTACAAGCGTGCCGTACTGAAATACACCCCCACATGGCCACGTTCGTTTACCCCTGGAAATCAGAATCGTCGCGATTTGGTGGCTAAGATGAAACTCATCCCCAATCCGGCAGTGTTGAAAGATCAGCGCATCGTGTTCTGCGACGACTCGATAGTTCGTGGCACTCAGTTGCGAGACAATGTGCGCACATTCTTCGAAAACGGAGCCAAAGAGGTGCATGTGCGTATCTCGTGTCCACCGTTGGTTTATGGCTGCCCATTTATCGGATTCACCTCCTCAAAGAGTGATATGGAACTGATTACCCGTCGTATCATCAAGGATTTCGAGGGTGACGACAAGAAGAATTTGGACCGTTATGCTCAGACAGGGACGCCAGAATATCAGCGTATGGTCAACGAGATAGCCCGTCGCTTGGGACTCACCAGCGTAAAATTTGCAGCCATCGAGGACTTGATAGAGTCGATAGGCCTTCCCAAAGAACGTGTCTGCACCCATTGCTTCGACGGTTCATCCTACTGTCATGAGCGTCATGGAGAGGAGTGGTTTACTTAGATGAGAGATAACAAAAAATATTAAAATAATTCGTGAAATTCGTTTAATTCGTAGTTTTTTCGTACCTTTGTAGCTTGAAATAACATTTTGGTAGCGTGAAAATAAAGCAAGTGCTGAGCGCCCTTGAACAGTTCGCGCCCCTGCCACTGCAGGAAAGCTGGGATAATGCTGGCCTGCAAGTTGGACTGACAGAGGCGGAGGTTTCAGGGGCATTATTGTGTCTGGACGTCAACGAAAAAGTGATTGACGAGGCCATTCGGAAAGGCTGCAACCTGGTTGTCAGCCATCATCCGCTATTGTTTCGCGGACTGAAACAAATCAGCGACAGCAACTATGTACAGCGTTGTGTTATCAAGGCTATTAAGAACGATATCGTGGTGGTATCTATGCATACCAACATGGACAATGCTAAAATGGGTGTTAACTGGAAGATAGCCGAGAAAATGGGATTGGGGAACGTGCAATTCTTCGCCCAGAAGAATGTTGAAGGCATCGAGGCTGGTAGTGGAGTCGTAGGCCTATTGCCTGAAGCAATGGCTGCTGACGACTTCATTCTGATGGTCAAGAAGCAGTTTGGCGTAGAGTGCGCTATGTGCAATGAACTGTTGCGCAGGCCTATTCGCAAGGTGGCGATCTGTGGTGGAGCAGGTGATTTCCTGCTTGACGACGCTGTAGCACAAGGTGCTGATGCCTTCATCACTGGCGAGATGCACTATCATGTCTTCTTTGACTCAGAGCAGAAAATCCAGATTTGCGTCATTGGTCATTACCAGAGTGAACAGTTTACCAGCGAAATCTTCCGTGACATCATTCAAAAGGAATGTCTGGGAGTGCGCACCGAAATAGCAGAAACGAATACAAATCCAATTTTATATATTTAAATTATGGCAAAGAAAGACCCTACAGACATGCCAGTTGAGGAGCGTTTGAAGACTCTCTATCAGCTGCAGGCTACGCTCTCAGGAATCGATGAGAAGCGTGCATTGAGAGGCGAACTGCCTCTGGAAGTACAGGACCTTGAGGATGAAATTGAGGGACTGACCACCCGTATTGAGAAGATTCAGAATGATATCAACGAGTACGAACGTGCCGTATCGCAGAAGAAAGGTGAGATTGAGACTGCTAAAGCCAGTGTGGAGCGCTATAAGGCTCAGCTGAATGAAGTAAAGAACAATCGCGAATACGATACGTTGTCGAAGGAAATCGAGTATCAGTCATTGGAGATTGAGCTTTGCAACAAGAAGATCAAGGAAGCCAACTTCAAGATAGAGGAGAAAAAGGGTGAACTCGCTCAGAATGAGGAGATTATCCAGGATCGTCGTCAGGCTCTTGATGTCAAGAAGGGCGAGTTGGACGAGATTATGGAGGAGACTCGTGCTGAGGAGGAGAAGCTGAAGCAGAAGGTGAAGGAGCTGGAGACGAAGATTGAGCCCCGTCTGCTGACCTCATTCAAGCGTATCCGTAAGAACGCTCGCAATGGTCTGGGTATCGTTTACGTGCAGCGTGATGCTTGTGGTGGTTGTTTCAATAAGATTCCGCCCCAGCGTCAGTTGGACATCAAGATGCACAAGAAAGTTATTGTTTGCGAGTACTGTGGTCGTATTCTGATTGACCCGGAACTGGCTGGTGTTAAGCTTGATAAGCCCGTAGCAGAGGAGAAGAAGACACGTAAGCGTGCCATTCGCAAGACTGTCAAGAAGGTCGAGGATACTGATGTTCCTGAGCAGACTGAAGATTAAAGCAGGGTATAGTCAGGAATATCTTGTAGGAATTCATATCGCTGGTTAGCGTAATCCATCTTGCAGCAATAGTGCTGCAGACCATTGCTGACCACGAGATAATCCACATGAAGCAGCAGGTTGTAGACCGATATTTGGTTGAAAACCTGTTGCTTTATTTTTATCGTAGGAGCTTTGTACTCCAGAATCATCCGTGGGGTAGTGTCCTGATGATATAAGATGGAGTCACAGCGCAGTTTTTTGTTGCCGATGTGCATTTCTATCTCATTACCTAAGAGTCCCTTAGGATAGCCCTTAAAATCAACTAGCCAGTGGGTGAAATGCTGTCGCACCCATTCCTCAGGAGTCAGGGTCACATAACGACGTCGCAAGAAGTCGAAAATCTCTGGTTTTTCTTGCGTTCCGCGTAGTCTTACGTCGTATGATGGAAGATTCAATTCATACATTTCGGCTACAAAATTACAAAAAAATGCTGAGATAATATTTTTTTTTCGTAATTTTGCATCATGGCTCAGCCCACAGTGACATATGATAGTATAATGAAAGACTTGCAGGAACGCAAGTTTCGCCCTGTCTATTACCTGATGGGTGATGAGTCTTATTATATTGATCAAATAAGCAACTGGATAGCAGAAAACGTGCTGCAGCCAGAAGAGCGTGACTTCAATCAGACTGTTTTATTTGGGTCAGATGTCAACGCATCACAGATTGTAGATGCAGCAAAACGTTATCCCATGATGTCGGAATACCAGGTTCTGATAGTCAAAGAAGCGCAGAATGTGAAGAATACCGAGCCTCTGGAGAAGTATTTTAAGGCTCCTATGCCCACCACCATTCTCGTCCTGTGTCATAAAAACGGTTCGATAGATGGTAGAAAACGTGAGTATGTGAAGGCAATCCAGCAGGCAGGGGTGCTGTTTGAGAGCAAAAAGCTTCGTGATCGTGACCTTCCTTCGTTTATAGAAGGCTATTTAAAGGCTCATGAGGCTTCAATCGACCCCAAATCTACCCAGATTATAGCTGATTCTATAGGAGCCGATCTGAGTCGTTTAACTAGCGAATTAGACAAGGTCTTGTTGTCTTTGCCTGCAGATCATAGGCGAGTGACGCCCCAGGTTGTGGAAGATCAGATTGGTGTTAGCAAGGATTTTAATAGCTATGAGCTCCGTGATGCTATTGTAAACCGTAATATTTTCAAGGCTAATCAGATTATTAAGTATTTTGATGAGAATCCGAAGGCAGGAAGCATCTATTCGTTTCTTCCCATGCTTTTCAATTATTTCCAAAATCTGATGATTGCCTATTATTGTCCGCAGAAGGGTAGTCAAGAGGCTTTGGCTCAATGGCTCGACTTGAAATCTCCCTGGGGGGCACGTGACTACATGACGGGCATGAGAAATTACTCAGGAATGAAAGTGCTCCAGATTATTTCTAAAATAAGAGAGATAGATGCCAAAAGTAAAGGCTTGGATAATCCAAACACCCCAGCAGGGGAGTTGATGAAGGAGTTAATTTTCTTTACATTCCATTGAAAAACGGTCTTTTTAGCGTTTCTCATTTTCTAGAATCAATTTTTTCCTGTACATCAAATATTGGCCTCAAACCCCGATGGCCATTGGGTTTCTGGCCAATCATTCCCCTTTATATTTCCCAAATTCAAAAACATCCGCCCAATCGTCCAGAAATCGCGCAAATTTGCAAAATTTCAATGTAAAGAGTTGTTAAAATTTAAGTTTAACTAATATTTTGGTTTTGTTTTTCGAATTCAGATTAATAAATTATGTGGTTGTATGAACTGGGTTTATGATTTTTAAACCCGAATTCGGCATTTATGAATATCTTTCTTAACTTAAAATTCGGATATTGAAACACAAATATCATAATTCTATTTTATGAATTTATGTGTATACATCTCTAGTTTTATGTCGTAACTAGCTAAAAACTTGTCGTTTATGTAAAATACCGAAAGTAAATTTTGTATAATCCACCCTTTATCTCACTTTAGTCTTGTATATGCCTTTAATTTTGATTTTTAATGCGTAAGTAGTGTATTTATACCCAGTTAGTTACATAAAATTACGTCACAAAGACTTTGTACATTAATTTTTAAAAATATTTATCTTTGTGATTTCAAATGCCAAGATTTAGAATCTTATATTTAGAATTTAGAATTCAAAATTAGAAACATGAAATTTAGAAATAAAAATTTTCTTCAGATTTCTTGTGTATATCAAAAAAATGATTTACCTTTGTAAAATCAATAAAAAATGGCTTTTTTGCCCCTATTTTGACTTATGGAAACGAAAGATCGTATAAAACAGATCATGGAAGAGCAGCACATGACTCAACAGATGTTTGCTGACTTCCTGCAACAGGCACCAGCAACCCTGAGTAGTGTTTTTAATGGCAGGACACGTCCTACCCTGAATCTGGTGGATGCCATAAAAACGAAAATTCCTGACATCTCTATAGAATGGCTATTATATGGCCAGGGTGAAATGTATATCTCCCACCCCGACAGTGCAGAGACTCCTCTTGTTGGTGCAGGAGTTTCTCAGGATTTGATGCTCGATTTCGACGCTCCAGTGAATTCTGGTTTGCAAAATCAACATCAAAATATGTCTTCAGCCGTTAATGTTCAGCAAGGTTTGAAAAGTACACAGTCATTGTCTGCTCGTGATGAAATTAGAGAGGTACGCGTCATAGAGAAAGAGCCTCGTCGAGTTACTGAGATTCGTGTCTATTATGATGATCAGACTTACGAAACCTTTGTACCAGCAAAGAAATAGTGTCTCCTGTCATCGAAGAAATTCCGATGAAGAACAACTGATATTACTAAATATCAGGCTTTGTGATGCAGTGCTTTAGCGATGTTCCTGCACGTGTGAACTGACACGTAAGATGTTGGCTTTTAGCAACTTTCGAGTGAGTGCATTCACGCAGAAGACTGCCTGTGCGGAATGTAAACGGGATATGGACGTTAAAAACAGCCTCAATTCCCGCATATTTTGCGAGGATACTGGTTTCGTTTTTAACAAAGAGCATCAACAGGATGATGATGCAATATATAGTGAGTATAATTGTTGTAATCATATAGCTTTGCAAATTTAGCATTTTAATTTCTAAATTCCAAATTTTTTCATGTTTTTTTGGCTATTTGCTAAAAAATGAGTATTTTCGCAGTCCATTAAAGCTATACGTCATGAAGAAATATGTGATAGACTTGACAGTTCGTAGCGTTGAGCAGCTTAGTCCTAAGCACGTGCTGCTGAAGCTGACGGATGATCATCCTCTGCCGGAAATGCTTCCTGGACAGTTTGTTGAGGTGCGAGTAGACCATTCTCCCACTACCTTTTTACGTCGCCCAATCTCTATCAATTTCGTAGATAAGGCCAATAATGAGTTATGGCTTTTGGTTGCTATGATAGGCGATGGTACACGTCAGTTAGGGCGTTTACGAGTTGGTGATGTGCTGAACTGTGTTCTCCCATTGGGAAATACGTTCACGATGCCTCAAAAGCCAGGAGAACGCTACTTGTTGGTAGGTGGTGGAGTGGGTATGGCTCCTATGCTCTATATGGGTGCAGAGATGAAGCGTCAGGGCTATGAGCCTACGTTCTTATTGGGTGGTCGCACGGCAAATGACCTGTTGGAACTATCATTATTTAATAAGTACGGGCGTGTGTGCGTGACCACAGAAGATGCTTCAATGGGCGAGAAGGGCTTTGTGACCAATCATTCTGTGCTGAACGAGCATTTTGACCGCATCTGTACTTGTGGTCCTAAGCCAATGATGGTGGCTGTAGCCCGTTATGCCAATCAGAACAATATGGAGTGTGAGGCATCTTTGGAGAATATGATGGCTTGTGGACTGGGGGCTTGTTTATGTTGTGTCGAGAAAACGACAGAGGGCAATCTGTGCGTTTGTAAAGAAGGACCGGTATTTAACGTAAATCGATTGTTATGGCAGATTTAAGAGTCAATTTAGGCCGTTTGGCCTTGAAGAATCCCGTGATGACAGCCTCTGGCACATTTGGTTACGGTCTGGAGTTTGCTGATTTCATACCTCTTGATGGTTTAGGCGGTATCATCGTTAAAGGCACTACACTGAAGCCTCGCGAGGGCAATGACTATCCTCGTATGGCTGAGACTGCTCAAGGTATGCTCAATTGTGTAGGTCTGCAGAATAAGGGTGTCGACTATTTCTGTGAGCATATCTATCCTCAGATCAAGGACATTGATACGAATATGATTGTCAATGTCAGTGGCTCATCACCTGAGGATTATGCAGCGTGTGCAGCACGTATTGACGCTTTAGAAAAGATTCCAGCCATCGAACTCAATATTTCCTGTCCTAACGTGAAAGATGGTGGAATGGCCTTTGGTGTCACCTGTGCTGGTGCAGAGAGTGTGGTAAAAGCAGTTCGAGCGCGTTATCACAAGACGCTGATCGTCAAGCTTTCCCCCAATGTCACCAATATTGCTGATATCGCACGCGCTTGTGAAGCTCAGGGTGCTGACAGTGTTTCACTCATCAATACCTTGATGGGTATGGCCATAGATATCGAGAAGCGTCAATCTTTGTTGAGCATCGGAACTGGTGGACTGAGTGGTCCATGTGTCAAGCCTGTAGCGTTGCGTATGGTTTGGCAGGTGGCCAAGGCTGTTAAGATCCCAGTTGTCGGATTGGGAGGCATCTCCTGTGCTACTGATGCCATCGAGTTCCTGATGGCTGGTGCTACAGCTGTTGAGATTGGAACTGCCAATTTCCTGGATCCCGCCATCACCATCAAGGTTCGTGATGGTATCAACCAGTGGCTTGATGCCCATGGCTGTCAGGATATCCATGAGATCATTGGCTGTATATGAAAAATTTGAGAGCAGCCAATTAGCTGCTCTCAACCAACACAAAAACTAAACTAGACTTAACTAAAGCTTATTAGGATTTTCACAAACCCTGAATAGCTTCTGCAAAGATAGTATAATTCTGTTAAACGGCAAGACTTTTTGTGATTTTTTTGCATTTAGATGCGTTTTTCGTCCATTTTTCTGGCTTTATCCGACAAATAAGCATCTAAAATGGTCATAGCAGCCATCGCTTCAACGATAGGTACAGCCCGAGGCAATACGCATGGATCGTGCCTGCCTTTGGCCGTCAGTGTGGTCTCCTTTCCTTGGATATCCACAGTCTTTTGTTCACGGAGTAGGGTAGCAACGGGTTTAAAAGCTATCCTGCAGTAGATGTCCTGGCCATTGGATATCCCGCCTTGTATACCTCCACTATGATTGGTCATGGTGGTGATACGCCCTTCCTTGTTCACAAAGATGTCGTTCTGCTCAGAGCCACGGGCTGTTACGCCTTCAAATCCTTCGCCGTATTCAAATCCCTTGACGGCATTGATGCTCAGCATGGCAGCACCCAGCATGGCGTGAAGTTTTCCGAATTCAGGTTCTCCTAAACCTGCCGGACAGCCTTGTATTACACAAGTGATGACCCCTCCAATGGTGTCACCCTCAGCTTTCACCTCTTCTATCAGCCGAATCATCTGTTCAGCCTTGTCGGCATCAGGACATCTTACAATGTTGCTGTCAACCTGTGTGAGGTCGTATTTGCTGTAGTCACGGTCAAGTGATATATCACCTATCTGCGAGGTAAATGCAGTGATGTGTATGCCAATCTGCTTTAAGACCAACTTGGCCAATGCCCCTGCTACACACCGGCTGATGGTGATGCGGGCTGACGAACGTCCACCTCCCCGATGGTCGCGCGTACCATATTTATAAGAGTAGGTGTAATCAGCATGCGAAGGGCGATAGAGCTCTCGCATGTTGTCATAGTCACCAGAGTGCTGATTGGTGTTCCGTACTATAAACCCGATAGGACATCCTGTTGTTTTTCCTTCGAACACGCCACTCAGCAGCTCTACCTGGTCTGCTTCCTGACGTGCTGTTGTGATGTGGCTTTGTCCGGGTCTGCGCCTGTTCAGCTCTTGTTGTATGAATGCCATGTCAATGGGGATGCCAGCAGGCATACCATCTACCACACCACCAATAGCCTCACCATGGCTCTCTCCGAATGTTGTCAGTCTGAATATGTTTCCTATGGAATTCAATTCTTAAATTCTTAAATTTTTCAATTCTTAAATTTTTCAATGACATCCGTCACATCCACCCTCACAGTCACCATGGCATCCGCCACCACATCCGCCGCATCCGCCAGACAAGTGTTTGATCAAGTGTTGTATCTCTTGTTCTGTAGCTTCGCGATTTTCTAATATGGTACCTTCGAAGTGAAGTGTCTCACCAGCCAAGGGATGGTTCAGGTCTACTTTCACTTGCTGGTCGCCAATCTCCACGACACGTCCGTAGAAATGGTTGCCATCCTCATTCTGTAGGGGAATGATGGCATCCACGTAGATATGCTCTTGGTCAAAACGTCCGTCAACGCAGAACATCTCACGGTCCAAATCCAGAACACGCTCTTCGACATATTCGCCGTATGCTTCTTCTTTCTCCAGTGTAAAGTTGAAGTCCGTTCCTTTCTCCAAGCCCTCTACTTGATGTTCAAATGCATCCAGCGCAATGCCAAAACCTGTGATGAATTGGAATGGCTGATCTGCTTTGGTCTCTTCCATCAGCTCTTTGCCGTTGTCTCCATCCACATAGAGGCGATAGTTTACAGCAATAAACTTATTATTTTTCTTATCCATATATACCTTATTATAATTATAGCTTGCCAAATTTTTGGCAAAGGTAGTGAAAATCGCGTGAAATGCCAAGAAAAAGCCATATTTTTCTAGTCTTTTGATACAAATCAAGGTTTCCTAGGTTTCTTTGACTGAGGTCAAGAATTAGGCCTGTGTTCGCAAACAATTCATGAAAAAGTTTGGCTTGTATGGTTTTTTGCCGTACCTTTGCATCGTCAATCAGATAAAACTGGTTGTGTTAAGGATAACATTTAAGTACAATTAAAAAGATTAAGAAAGGGTAACAAAAATGAAAAGAATGATTCTTACAATTGTAGCAATGCTTAGCATGACTATGACATTTGCTGAGAATGAGAACATGAGTGCTCTGAACAGTACCGAGGCTTACGATATGACGGTTAACATGAAAAAGCTCAGTCAGGCTCTCGGTCTGTCAAAAGACCAGGTTGAGGGAGTAGCAGAAATCCACAAGACTTTCAGTGCTGAGATGGTTTTCGCTGCACAGTATGGTAAGGAAGAGCGTACCAAGATGGTCGAGAAGGCTATCAACAAGGACCTCGCTTACATGAACTACATGCTGAATCCAGATCAGTACCGCAAGTATGTGATGCTGCTGAATGTTACACTGTACAATCGTGGTTTGAAATAAGCAGACAAAGTTAGTAACCATTTAAAATTGGCCATCGTCCTTAAGGACGGTGGCTTTTTCGTTTCTTTTGCATTTTATTTCTGTAAATTTGCATTTATCAGAAAAAAATATCGTACCTTTGCAGCCAAATGGCAGCATCGACATGGGTGGTGGTCCGAACCTTTAATCGGAAAGAGATGGAAGTCAGTTCATTCCTGCGTGAGAATG
>ERZ842401.3114-NODE-3114-length-21037-cov-6.479173_pt1 | contig 21037 bp, 19 predicted proteins | sample MGYA00521270_ERZ842401 | MGnify/ENA primary metagenome ERZ842401 (study PRJEB31892, sample SAMEA3878208) | bioreactor metagenome | biome: Moose rumen | place: Sweden | collected 2011-10 | study: EMG produced TPA metagenomics assembly of the PRJEB12797 data set...
GCGTTTGGAGTGGTTGTGTCAACCACTCCAATGCTATAGCATTGGAGAATTTTTTCAGGTGTGGAAAAAGCAACTTGACATACTCAATGTACTGTGCAAAAATACTCAGTATACTAAGTAAAAATACTCAATATACTGAGCAAAATACAGGAGGAACAATGATACGACCTCAGTTTGAAATTTTCGCCAAGCGCATGAATGAAAAACGCCGCTTCATACAGGTGCTCGCAGGAAGCCGGCAAGTTGGAAAAAGCACGATTATACGGCAGTTTTTTAAGAGCATCGACATCCCACACAGCTCCGAAAGCGCAGATGGCACCCAGATAACGACCTCGTGGATTGAGCAGTTATGGAACACAGCACGAACAAGGGTTCAATCATCAGGCGAATTCATCCTCTGCATTGACGAAGTACAGAAAATCCCAAACTGGAGCGAGACTGTAAAAAAACTGTGGGATGAAGACACTAGAAACGGAACGAACATAAAACTGGCACTATGTGGTTCGTCACGGCTGCTACTTGAAAAGGGCCTTACAGAATCTCTTGCAGGACGATTTGAGCTTATTCATGTTCCCCACTGGTCATTTAAGGAAATGCAGGAAGCCTTTGGAGTTTCGTTGGAGCAGTATATCTACTTTGGCGGTTACCCAGGCGCGGCGGACTTTACAAGTGATGAAGAGCGGTGGAAGTCGTACATTAGGGAATCAATTATAGAAGCAAGCGTTGCAAAAGACATTCTCATGCTCACCCAGATAACAAAACCCGCATTGCTCAGACAGCTGTTTGACATAGGAAGTTACTATTCCTCCCAGATACTCTCTTACAACAAAATGCTAGGGCAGCTAACCGATGCTGGAAACACGACAACACTGGCGCATTACCTTACACTGCTAAATCAGGCTGGACTTTTGTGCGGACTACAAAAGTATTCGGGGAGCCTGCTTCGTGAAAAGTCCTCCAGTCCAAAATTCCAAGTGTACAATAATGCATTGATGACAACTGTGTCAGGGACGACATTTGAAACATGCCGCAACACACCAGACATGTGGGGGCGCTTCGTAGAGTCTGCGGTGGGAGCACACCTAGTAAACGGAGAACGCACCGGCGGATACACAACATCCTACTGGCGAAACGCAAACGACGAGGTTGACTTCGTACTCTCACGCAAAGAAGCAGTTTGTGCAATCGAAGTAAAAAGCGGACGCCGAAAAACAAACCGAGGCATGGACTCGTTCAAGAAGCTCTACCCCAACGCCAAAATCTACGCCGTGAGTGCGCAGCCCGCATCTGCCACACTGGGACTGGAGGAATTCCTTGGACTGCGCCCAGAGGAGTTACTGTAAAAAAGCAGAGATGGGGATTTAATTTAAACACATAGTCTATTGCTGAGTCAATTTGCCTTATGGCAAGTATTCTGTATTTATATTTCGCAGGGAATTGAAGAGGCGTTCTTTTGCGCGGCGGTCACCTTCAGTTAGTGCCTGTAGTTTTGCCCGAGCATCTTTTCGTCCAGAGTTGTCTTGATACATGCAGGTGCAGGTTGTACTTATGTAGCCAGCTTCCTTTGCGTGGGCCTTTATTGTTTCTACATCGGCATAACAGAGGGGGCGTATTATTGCAATGGGATATTTCTTGTAGTTTATTCTGGGAGGCATTGTAAAAAGTTCACCCTTTTCAAGCATATTCATAAGAAGGGTTTCCAAAATGTCATCCAGATGATGCCCCAGTGCAATTTTCGTGTAGCCGTTCTTTAAGGCATAGTGAACAAGCTCATTCCGTCTTTGCAGGGAACACCAGTAGCAGCTCATCTTGTGTCCTTCCTTTATTCTATTCTGAACATCAACAAAATAATTCTGAACCTCGACATTCCATTCCGCAAGCTGCTCTCTAAGTCTGGGACTCATTGTGCAGGCTTCAAAATCTGTTTCTATATGAAGTGCCGTAAAAGAAAAGTCGCAGTTCTTTCGCCTTGCCCTGTTTGCAAAATATTCAATCAGTGCTGTAGAGTCCTTACCGCCAGAAGCACCAACTAAAATGCGGTCTCCTGGCTCTATCATGTGATAATCAAATACTGCTTTGTCTATTATGCTAAAGAGTGGTGGTTGAGGCATAACACAAGTATATTAAAAAGTAACTGTTCGTGGTGCAGAAGTAAAACTACTAAAGGTTGCTCTTGCATTAGTAAAATACAAAACTTCTGTGTTGTCATCATCTGCTGAATACATGCGTTGTAGTTCAGGATAATGAGCAAGCATATCAGCTTTTGCTTCTTTACGATCATCGCGCACTAATGTTCCGGCAAGACGAAGCCATGTTCCTTTTGAACCATCAAAACAAGACAATTCTACTTTAGGATTTTTTTGAATCTGCTTAGAAACATCTTTTGACTTTCCCGTCTGAATGTACAGTTTTCCTTCGAACATATTTATTGTTCCAAAAGGACGAACTCTTGGCTGATCATTTTCAACAGTTGCTAAATAGTAAGTTCCACATGCTTTAATAAAATCGTATACTTCGTTCATACTTGTACTCCTTAAAAAGAGTATACAACATTTTTAACAAAAAAAACACCCGCCAGTTCTCCAAGAAGAAGAAACCAGCGGGCATACTAAAACAGTAAGTTATAAACTAAACTTATGCTTTTTTAGCTTTCAACTGTTTGCTGAATGTCTTGATTCCTTCAATTACCAGAACAACAGCCAATACAGTCATTGCAGCAGCAAAAATCAGCTGGAACCAGTTGCCCCAGTGGAATGCACCTTCTGCTCCTCCTGCCATTGCAGTAATCTTTGTAATTACTGTGCGAACAAGCTGAGTAAGTGTTGCGGCAAGCATGAATACTGTAGGAATGTAGAACATTTTGTTGTTCTTTCCAACTTCACCAAGCCATGCTGCAACTGCCATAAGTGCAATGCCTGCAAGGAGCTGGTTTGCGGCACCAAAGAGTCCCCAAATCTGAGAAAGGCTCAATCCGCCAAGAACACAACCGATTACAACCATAACAACTGTGCCAAAGAGCGGGAATGCGAGAACCTTGCGTACACCAGAAGCATCCTTATAAGTCTTTTCATTTTCCCTAAGGAAGAGCTCTGAGAACATGAAGCGGCTAAGGCGTGTACCGGTATCAAGAGATGTAAGTGCAAATACAGAAACTGCAAGAGTAAGCAGGGTGTAGATTGTCTTGTATGCTGTTGTTTCGCTTACGCTGAACATCTTTGCAATACCTGTTGCAAATGCAACTGGCGGTGAACCTGCAAACTTTCCGTCAACGATAAACTGCTTTGAAACCATACCAACAGCAATCAAAGAAATAATTCCCAGTGCAGATTCAATAAGCATTGAACCGTAACCGATTGCCTTTGCATTCTTTTCGTTGTCAAGCTGCTTTGAAGTTGTACCTGTTGCAATCAGAGAGTGGAATCCTGAACATGCACCACAGGCAACAGTAATAAACAGAGCTGGGAACAGAGGTCCAATAGAAGTCTTCCATCCTGTGAATGCAGGAAGTTCAAATTCAACATTTCCTGTAATTGCAGACACAACAATACCAACAAGGGCAAGAGCCATCATTCCGTAAAGAAGGAAGCTTGAAAGGTAGTCGCGTGGCTGAAGAAGAATCCAAACAGGAAGAAGAGAAGCAACAGTAATGTAAACGCCGATGAAAATAATCCATGCAGTGCGGCTCATTGCAAAACCGTAGTTAAGTCCGAACCATACAGACAGAACGATTCCAGCAATACCGATGATTGTTGCAGGAAGTGTCTTAAGTCCGCATTTATTTGTAAGGATTCCGTAAATAACTGCAAGCACGATGAAGCAGAGTGAAACCATTGCGGTACTCTGGTTGCCTGTAGGATTCTTTACGATTCCGAATGTAGCATCTGCTGTAAAGAATGTTCCTGCTACAACATTTACGAAAGAAGCAATAACGAGGATAAGAACGAGAAGTGCAAATACAATGAACAGTTTCTTTGAAGTTTTGCCCATTGAATCTTTGATGATTTCTCCAACTGATTTTCCGTCGTGGCGTGCAGAAGCAAACAAAGAACCAAAGTCCTGAAGACCACCAAAGAAAATTCCGCCAAGAACGCACCACAGGAATACAGGAACCCAACCGAATACTGCAGCCTGAATTGGGCCGTTAATTGGACCAGCACCTGCAATAGATGAGAAGTGGTGTCCCATCAAAACGGCAGGCTTTGCCGGAACATAGTCTACACCGTCTGTCTTTTCCTGAGCAGGTGTCTTTCGCTTGGGGTCAATTCCCCACTGCTTTGCAAGCCAAGAGCCATAAGTTACATAGCCAATGAAAAGCAAAACAATCGCAGCAAGAATGATAAGTAATGCTGTCATTTTTTCCTCCATTTATTTATCTTAACTTACTAGCTTCTTTAAGTCAGAACCGCGCCGGTTGCACGCGACCTTACCCGTAGAAGTTTCGTAAGCTACTGCCCTAAACGCACTCCATCCGTACAAACTAAATTTATAGGATTTGTAATGCTTGAGTTTCTTAACCATTTTAAAAGCGTCTTCATCAATGTGTTCCGCAACAATTACAAGGGTAACGTCAGAATTGCGGTGGCCGTAATAGGGTTTTACCATTGCAAGCCCCTGTTCCCATGCGGCGGCATCGAGAGAGGAAAGAAGTTCCGCTGTAAGTGATTTTTCGTTTGCAAGAAAGACAAAATCGTTGGAATCAATGTCGGCAACTTTTGCAGACTTTACCAGAAAGTACTGTTCGTTGTGGGAACGGAATTCTGCACGGGCCGTAAAGGGAGCGTCTACATTTTCAGTCTGTACATTGTAGTACTTCTCAAACGAGTGCAAAACTTTTTCAAAAGCGCCATTGCTTTCCATAGTAACAAGTATAAAAAATTTCAAGAAAACTTTCAACCTGTAAAAACAAACCCTTGCCCAATATCCTTACTTGTTGTACAGTATTTATATGAATGTAAATAAAAAACTAATTGCAATATGCTCTGGGGCGGCTGCACTTGTTGCTGCAATAATTCTTATATTAGTTTTTGCCTTAAGGACAAAATCAAACGCAATAACCGTGGGCTTTTATTCCGTAAATGATTCCGAAAAATCTGCGGTAGAGGAATGCCTTAACATTTTAAACGACGGTCAGGAAAAGCCTTACAAAATAAATTACATTGAATACGACTCTTCCCTTGCGTTGGCCGAACAAATTTCACTTTCTGGAAGACACAGCCCAGACTTTGTATTTATGACTTCCGGTCTTGAGGCAGACAATCTTATTCAGTCCTTTCCAAAAAAAATTAAAGCCAAAAGTTTTTTTGACTCTTCAAGCATAAGCGCATACACTTCATCCTTAAGGGGAAAGTCAAAACGCAATGAGGCAGGAGACGGTCTTGTTCAACTTCCCCTTTTAAGCGATTTTATGGAAATAGACATTGACCGTTCTGTTCTTTCTGCAACAGGAACAGAAATTATTGCAAACTGGGATGACATTGAACGCTTTGCACGAAGGTCCAGACAGTTTATTTCGCCAGTAATAGTTTTTGCAGGACGGGATGACGCCACCCTCATAAACACTGTGGGAGCCTTAACTGAATCCCTTGCGTCTTCACGGCAACTTAACGAAGCTACACGAACACTGCTTGCCCTTGATGCAAATGCAAAAAACCTTGAGCAGCTTTATTACGATGCCATCAGTTCATTAAGCAACGATCCTTCCGCACCTCTCTATGCCGCAATGCAGGCTCTTGGTCGTTGGATATGTGTTGACCAAACTATGCCCAATGACGCACTTAACCTTACCCTTACAGATGTCTTTAACTACATGGATTTTAAAACGGCGGCAGTTGTACTAATGACTCTTTCTGAACACAGGAATGCGCCCTACGACGACATATCACGCTATTCTTCCATATATTACCCGTCAGAAGCAGCCCCAGAAATGAGGGTGTTTGCAAGCAGGACTGTTATTGCCGTTCCCCTTACCACACAGAAAAACAAGCTGAATTTTGTGCAGAATCTGAGCAGTTCAGAAATACAGAAAACTCTTGCAAGAAGTTCTGGACTTGCTCCTGCAGATGCTTCTTGCCAGCCGGCAGACAAACAGGCAGACGAAACTCGCTACTGGATAGCCGCAACAAACACTCCGGCTGTTCCCCTTGCAGATGCAGTTTGCCCCAGTCCCAAGGCAAAGGCAGCCCTAGCCAGCGCCATTCGCTCTTATGTAAAAGGTCTGGACTTCTAGGAGTCAAAAAACCGCGCTTCTAGTAACCAGCCCTTTCTTCAAACTCCTTAACTGGAAGAGGCTTTGAAAAATAGAATCCCTGAATAAGGTCGCAGTTTTGCTGGGCAAGGAAGTCCACCTGCTCACGGGTTTCTATTCCTTCGGCAACAATCTGCATGCCAAGTTTCTTTGCAAGAGAAATAGTGTCGCCAACAATCTGATTGGAACGCTCAAGATCGTCAACACTGCGGAAGAACTCTGCATCCAGTTTTATTATGTCCAAAGGAAGTTCCTTTAGAGAATTAAGAGAAGAGTATCCTGCACCAAAATCGTCCATGGAAATTCTAAATCCGTAGTTCTTTAATTTTTTTACAGTTTCCAAAAGAACTGCCTTGTCGTCAAAAAAGGCGCTTTCGGTAAGTTCCAGTTCTATAAATTCGTGGGGAACTCCGTAACGATTTACAACTCCGCAAATGTGTTCGGCAAGATTTTCTTCTGCAAAGTGGGCGCGAGAAACATTAACCGAAATAGGCACTAGTTTTTTTCCAGCCTTAAGCCACTCAGCCTGTAGACGGGAAACTTCATCCAACATGTAGTCGTCAAGTTTTAGAATGAATCCGTTTTTTTCAAACTGAGGAATAAATTTTCCGGGAGGAATAAATCCCAGTTCAGGGTGAATCCAACGCACAAGGGCTTCGGCAGCAGAAAGCACTTCTTCTTTTGTAGAATACTTTGGCTGAAGGTAAACAACAAACTCGCGGTTCTGAAGGGCGCGTTCCATGTCGTCTTCTATGCGCCTTTCCCACACCTGTGCATCCTTCATCTCATCGGCAAACCACACAATATCCTTCTGCAGGGCTACGGCTTTTGAAAGGGCAATGCCTGCATGGCTAAGAAGGGTTGCAGGATCCCTGTTTGTCATGTCAACAGCAACTGCACCGCATGTAAAAGTAAGATACTGCTTTTCCTTTATGCCCCGCAAATCATTCATAAGAGAACGAAGCTTTTCATCCAGAGCGTCACGGGAAGGACACAGCATGAGCAGTGCAAAGTCCGCATCTTCGGTATGGGCGCACACCTCTTTTTTTTGCAAACTGGAGCTTATAGCCTTGTCCAAATCCTCAAGAAGATTTTCGCCCTGCTTTACGCCGTAAGCCGTGCAAAAGTTGTGGTACTTGTTAAGACGCAGTTGCACCACAGCATAAGACCTTAGGGAGCGCTTTCGCATAAGAGTTTTTGAACGCTGCAAAAAATATGCCTTGTTGTTTCCACCAGTAACGGTATCTATTGCAATAAGATGATTTATTCTGTTCTGTTCCGCAATGACCGCAATTACCTTAAACACCGCAACAATCATGCAGACAAAAGTAACCGCAATAATCAGCATGCCAAGAAACATGAGCACCGTCATCTGGAAAGTGTTGATGGAACAAAGTTCCATAATGCAAATATTTATGTCGGGATTTTCGGTCTTGTAGTAAGAAACAAAATTTATGCGCATTGATTCTTTTCGTGCCCAGTCGGCAAGTTCTCGATCATTAAAAATTGCCGTAGAATTGAACATGGAAAGAAAGTTACCCAAACGGGGTTCAATGTCGCCAAAGGTATACTCTATAGAAGTGTCAAGGTCGTCCAGAACAGAAACCACTCCGTCTTTGTCAAATGCCATTTTGCTAACAGCATCCATTTTTTTTGTTGCCTTGTCAAAGTCAGCATCAGTTCCGCCAAAATTCTTTATTATGTTCCTGTTGGATGAATCAAGAAGGAAAATGCTCCCTACGGAATCAAACTGCTTTATACACTGTTCAATCTGCCGCTCAAATTCCGCAGACTCAACTTTTCCGTAAGTTTCGTTAAAGCACTGCACAACCTTACGGGCGTCTTCCATATTGTTAAGAAAAACAGTATTGATTGTTCCTATTGCGGCAACGGAAGACATGAATATGGTTCCACCAATAACCAGAATGCGCGTAATGATTATTCCTGCCACACGCTGCCAGACTGGAGCGTGCTGAAGTCTCTTTATCTTTTTTTCCTTTTTTTTGCTCATGATTTAATGATAAATCAGTTTGAATGAATTTGCAACTTAAAAAGATTTAAAAACAAAAAAGCCCTCCGTTACCGAAGGGCTTCCTGCATCAGATTCTGAACTTAGCGAAGAAGTGTCAGAACATTCTGTGATGTCTGGTTTGCCTGAGCAATCATTGCTGTTCCAGCCTGGCTCAGTACCTGGTTCTTTGTAAAGTCTACCATTTCGCTTGCCATGTTGGTGTCGCGGATTGTTGACTCTGCAGCCTGGAGGTTTTCTGCTCCAACATCCAAACCTACGATTGTCTTTTCAAGGCGGTTCTGGTATGCACCAAGGTCTGCACGCTGCTTGTTAATCTTCTTGATAGCCTCGTCCAAAGTTCCGATTGCGCGGTTAGCTTCGTCAGGTGTCTCAAGAGTCATAATCTCTTCAGTACCAATGTTGCGGAGTCCAAGAGCAGTTGCGCTCATTGTTCCAATGTAAACCTGTGTTCTCTGGTCCATGTTTGCACCAATGTGGAGCCACATAGAACCTGTAACATTGTTTTCACCTGTTGGGCGTGCAAAGCGTCCTGTAAGCATGTTCATACCGTTGAACTGAGCGGCAGAAGCAATGCGGTCAACTTCGGCAATCAGTGAAGAAACTTCAACCTGAATCTGCATGCGGTCCTCATCAGTGTAGATACCGTTGCTTGACTGAACAGCAAGCTCGCGGATACGCTGAATGATATCCTCTGTTTCCTGAAGGTAGCCTTCAGTTGTCTGAATGAAGCTGATGCCGTTTGCAGCATTGCGTGAAGCCTGATTCAAACCGCGAATCTGGCTGCGCATTTTTTCTGAAACAGCAAGACCAGAAGCGTCATCACCTGCGCGGTTAATTTTTTCGCCAGATGAAAGCTTTTCCATGTTCTTCTTGTTGTCAAGCTCTGTGAGCCCAGTTGCACGCTGTGCAAACATCGCACTCATGTTGTGATTGATAACCATAGTCGTATCTCCTCTAATCAAGTCTTTGAGTTACAGGCAAACACGGTTTGATGTTTGCTGTCCCCGGGTTTTATCCACCCTACAATTCTATTGTCGGAGATTGGATTTTTGACTTTAGCATTTTTTTAATTTTTTTTAGAATTTTTTTTATTTTTGGGGGAATTTTCTTAAAAACATATCTATCTCTTTGTATTATATAGAAATACCCCCCCCCGTACACTTGACATATATGCCAACATAATGTATGCTTGAATTAATATAAAAGTTTCATAAGGAGGAATTTATGAAAAAACACTGGCATTTATTGCCGCAGGTACCCTTGCAGCTACTGCTGCCTTTGCAAATGTGGAGCTTGACCTTAACTATCAGGCAATAATTGCAGACAATTACTTTATGACAAACGAGATGACCTTGGACAGCGCCCAGAACCTTACAACACAGCCTCTTGACCGCAGCCTGTCCTACATTCTTACAGCCCCACTTGGAGCAGACCTTAATGTAAACATCTTCTTTGGAAAGTCTCCCCGCAAGTTCGAGGCAGGACTTCACTTTGGACTGGGATTTGCAGTTCCCACAGAAGTGACGGTAAACGATGACGGTACAGAAACCAAACTTGTAGAGACTTTAAAAGAAAATGACCCTAAAGGCCTTGTGCAGGCAGGTGGATTTGGTGCTTCGTTTGAAATCGGACCTGTCTTCCGCTTTTCGTTAAATCAGACCCATCAGTTTTCCATAACACCTTCCCTCTTCTTTAGGTTTGACGCCCTTGCTGTCCGTAATTCCGTTGACGAAATGGCTTCTTTTGGAGACTTTGCAATGGGAATTGATTTGGACGCAGGATACAAGTTGTGGCTGGTAAACAAGAGTGGCTTCCACTTTGGACTTAACACAGGCGTAGGTCTGGAAATTCCAACATTTGCAACTGGCTTGTACGAGGATACAAACGGTCCATTTTTAACAAGCGGTTCTGAATTTGGATTTAAAGTCTATTTGGGCGTATGCTTTAACTTTGGCGACCGCGGTGTAGACAGATAGTCCTTTCCCAGTCTGCAAACTTAAGCGCTCCTTTTTTAAGGGGCGCTCTTTTATTTTAAGGCTTTTCGTTCCTTATACATTCGGTGCATCCCGTAACAATTACATGCTTTTTTCCGTCTGTCTTGTTAAAGAGGCGGGCGGTTAGGTGACCAGACAGAGGAACTTCCTTATGGCAGACAGGGCATATTCTTTTTGCGCCAGGCTCCACCTTTGGAAAGCAGTGGGGGCATCCGTTAATTGTACACAGCTGGTCAGCTACAGTCATGGGGCGGTACACTTTGGTAACAAGATTTTCACCCTTTAAAAGCGGAGTATTGCAAAGGGGGCAGTTTACTAAAAGGCCCAGAGCGGCGGCATCTGCACGGGAAGGCTGCTTTTTGCTGGCGGAAGAAGAGCCTTTAAGCCTGTGCAAAATCCAAGCCAGCAGCATTATAATAATCAGCACTATGGCAAACATTACCACATAGACAAGTTTTTCCTTCATATTTATATGATAATCCCTTTCACATAAATCCGCAAGTTTTTCTTTTTTTTCAATTACCCAGATTATTGCAAACAAAGAACAGCGAACCAAAATTTTAAATTTTCCCTCTTGACAATACCCCCCCCCATGTTAGTATAGCCTCGCCGTAAGTACGGCAAGGAGATTTTTTATGAAAAAATTTATTGCTTTGGTATGTGCCGCTGTAGTTGGCGTAAGTGCTTTTGCACTTGATGTAACTGCTGGCGCAAGAGGAACTTTTGCTTGGGGTCTTGGAACAACTCTTCCTGCTGAGGATGCAGAACAAATGAAGACCTTAAAAGAAGCTACAACTTCTGCTGGCGGAACTTGGAGCGAAGGCGGAAACCTTGGCGGAGGTTTTGGTGTTTACGCAAACCTTGGTCTTATAAACCTTGGAAACCTTACGCTTGGACTTCAGCCAGAATTTAGCATGATTTTTAACAACGGCTACACAGTAGACTATGCTTTAGGAGGAACAAGTCAAAGTGTTGTTTATACTGATAACAGCATAGACATTCCTGTTCTTGTAACACTTAGCCTTCCTGTAACCAACACATTTGCAATGAGATTTGGTGTAGGTCCATACCTTTCCATTCCCCTTGGTCTTGATCTAATTACGACTTCAGGTGGAACAGAAACAAGAGCGACAGACACAGACGGACTCACAATAGAATCTAGCCTTAACTTTGGTCTTGCCTTTGATGTAAACTTTACAAACAAACTTGGCATTGGTTCTCTTGTAGCAAATGTTCGCTATATGCTGGACTTTACACCAACAAAAGCAACCATAAAATACAATGGCACAGTTGTATCTGATAATGAAGACTTGCTTACCCGACGCGCACTTACTGTTGGCATAGGTTACGAAATCAAATTCTAAGAATTGTTAGGGGCTGCCTTAGGGTGGCCCTTTTTTGTAGACCCTAAACATATTCTGCGCTATACTAAGCGGCATGAAGACCATAGACGGAAACAACTTAACAATAGAAGATGTATGTAGTGTCGCACTTGAAGGCGAGGAAGTTTCTTTGCCTAAGGACAGAAAATTTTGGGCAACACTTGAAGAAAGCAGAAAGTTTCTGGAAGACTACATTGCAACAGGCGTTCCCACTTACGGAGTTACCACAGACTTTGGCGACAGTTGCCACAATCAGATAAGCGTAGACAAAGCAGGCGAACTGCAGCGCACAATCTGCAAGTATCACGGAATAGGTTTGGGTCCATCCTTTAGCCGCGAAGTGGGAAGGGCTGTGCTTCTTGCAAGGCTTAACGGAAACATTAAGGGCGGATACAGTGCCATTCGCCCAGAGTTAGCCCGCATGATGCTTACTCTTTTAAACAAAGACATTATTCCAGTAATTCCCCAGTTGGGTTCGGTAGGCGCAAGCGGAGACCTTACTCCCCTTTCCTATGTTGCCGCAGTAATTATGGGAGAACGACGGGTATACTACAAGGGAAGCATTGTTCCAACGGCAGAAGCGTTTAAAAAGGAAAACATATGTCCCCTACCCATAGAAGCAAAAGAAGGCCTTGCCCTCATGAACGGAACTTCGGTAATGACGGCAGTGGCATCTCTTGCATGGAAAAAAGCAGAACGCCTTGCAAACATTTCTGACTTTTTAACGGCGGTTACATCAGAAATAACTCGGGGAAAAGACACTCCCTTTGTTGCTAGAGTAAGCGAAATAAAAAATCACAAGGGACAGTGCCAAAGTGCGGCATATGTCTACAACATCATAAAGGATTCAAAGCGGGTCTGGAAGTACGAAGACTTTTTGCAGAACCAAATAAAAAAGCTAGACGGAAAAACATTTGTTGCCCAAGAAAATAAAATTCAAGACAGATATTCAATCCGATGCGCTCCCCAGATTACAGGAGTTTACCGCGACACCTTAAACTTTGCACGAAACCTAATTACAGAAGAATTAAATTCTGCAAACGACAATCCTCTTGTAGATATTGAGGCTGGACGACTTTACAACACAGGCAATTTCTACGGCGGACACATCTGCGCTTCCTGCGACTACATGCGTACGGCTCTTGCAAACATTGCAGACCTTAGCGACAAGCAGGCAGAAGTAATCATTGACGGAAAATTTAACGGGCTTACCGAAAACCTTATTCCTGTCACACCGCCAGACCATCCCCGTGCAGGCTTACGGCTTGGATTTAAGGCGGCACAAATTACAATCAGTGCAATCCGCGGAGAAGTTGCAAGCTACTGCTACCCCATCAGTATTACCAGCGCACCTACAGAAGCATTAAATCAGGACAAGGTTAGCATGGGAACAATTTCGGCACGCAAGTGGGACGAGCAGATTGGACTTGTCTTCCTCCAGTTTGCAGTGCATCTTTTGGCGGCAATGCAGGCAGTTGATCTGGCAGGACTAAATGACTTTGCACCATTCACACAAAAGGTTCATGAAGAAGTAAGAAAGCTAAGCGACTTTGTAGAAGACGACAGGGAATTGGACAAGGATGCAGAAAGAGTTGCCGCATGGCTTAAGGTAACGCCCCTCTTTGCCTCCTAACAGAAAGGTTAGCAAAAAATGCATCGTTCAGTCTGTGTTAAGGTTTTAGTATAGCAGTGAATAAGACATTTGCAAGGCGATTGACTAAAATCCCTAACTTTATCATAATGTCTTCACACTTAACTTTACTATTATAAGGAGCATACCATGAAAAAATCACTGGCTCTTATTGCTGTTCTGGCAGCAGGAATTACACTGGCAAGCGCAGCCCCTGTACTTTCTCTTCACGGTTCTGTTGGCGAAGGTTGGGGAACAACATTTGCAAACGAAACAGCAAACAACTATGTAAAGCCCTTTGGCAACAATCTGGACTTTAACTTTGGCGTTGGACTTAACTTTTCCATTGGCGGGTACTTTGGAATTCAGCCTGAAGTAAATGTTGCAATCAACAATGCAGGTTATCAGACAAGCGACAGCAACGCTTATCCTAATGTTGTTTCCAACTATGTTTCTATTGACATTCCCCTTCTTCTTACAATCCGCTACAACAAGTTTAACTTCCTTGTTGGTCCCTATGTTTCTTTCCCCCTTGGAGAAATGAAAACAACTTACAACCTTTCTGACTCATCAGTAACCGAGGGAACTTCAGCAATTTCAAACGCTCCCTTTACAGTATGGGGTCTTACAGTTGGCGGTGGATACGAAGAGCGTCTTGGAATTGGTCGCCTTGTGTTTGGCGTACGCTACTCCCTTGACTTTACACCAATCAAGACTACTACAACAGTAGGTCCAATCAATGTAACAGGTGAATACTTCACACGCCGCGCACTCTACATCGACATCAGCTACAAGTTTGCCCTTGATTTCTAATCAGGCCGCATTCTAATGCTACAAGGGCTACCCTCTTTTGGGTAGTCTTTTTTTTATTTTGCACCCCTCGTCATAGTTCAGTTTTTATGATATAATTTTTCTTATGAATGTTGTTGTAATCGGTTCAGGCGGACGAGAACACGCCATAGCATGGAAGCTTTCACAAAGCCCCTCAGTTTCTAAAGTAGTTTGTATTCCCGGTAACGGCGGAACTGCAATGGAAGATAAATGCGTAAACATTTCTTTGGGTTCTGACTCTTATGTAGACATTGCAAAACGGGAAGGATGCACGCTTGCTGTAATAGGTCCAGAAGATCCTCTTGCAGACGGACTTGCAGACCAGTTCTGGGAAGCCGGAATTCCTACAGTTGGCCCTAAGCGTAAAAGCGCACAACTTGAAGCAAGCAAGGACCACGCAAAGCAGTTCATGCAAAAATACGGAGTTGCGTGTGCAGAAAGCAGAACATTTACCGACACTTACGAAGCGATTGACTATGTTCAGAAAAAGGGCGCACCCATAGTCGTAAAGGCCGACGGACTTGCAGCCGGTAAGGGTGTCGTAGTTGCACAAACTTTGGAAGAAGCACAGGAAGCAATTCTTGACTTAATGGAAAACAAGCGCGTAGGTTCTGCCGGAACTACGGTCGTAATTGAAGATTATCTTCGCGGCGTAGAAGTTTCTGTTCTTGCGGCCGTTAGCGTGGAACCAGGCAAGAAGGAAAGCGCATGCATAGTTCCATTCAAATGTGCTAGAGACCACAAGCGTCTGGGAGAAAAGGCAACCGGTCCAAACACAGGCGGAATGGGTGCAATCTGTCCAGTAGAAGATTTTACCGCAGACATAGAAGCGCAGTTTAAAAAGACAATTCTTGAACCTACCCTGAACGGCTTTATAAAGGAAGGCTACGACTACAGGGGATTCATTTTCTTTGGTCTTATGCTTACAAAAGACGGACCCAAATGTCTTGAATACAATGTGCGCTTAGGCGACCCCGAAACACAGGCTGTGCTTCCTCTTATGCAGAGCGACTTTGCGGAACTTTGCACTGCCATTACAAACGGCAGCCTTAAAGACTTTAAGCTGGAATGGAAAAACGAATTTGCAGTTTCTCCTGTAGCAGTAAGTGGCGGTTACCCAAGAGAATACCAGAAAGGCTACAACATTTCTGTAGGTGTTGACGCAATAAAGGCAGCCGGTGCAAAACTCTTCATTGCGGGAGCCATTACAGACAGAAGGGCAACTCACCCTACAGAACAGATTGCAACTCTTGTTACTAGCGGAGGACGGGTTCTTGCATGCACAGCCACAGCCCCCACTTTCCAGGAAGCATGGGACAACGCTTACAAGGCCATGCACGCAATCCGCTTCCAGAGCATGTACTACCGCAAAGACATAGGCTTACCCGGAGCAGCCGAGTCTACATGATTTAGCAGAACTGAATCAACTTAGTCAGTTTTTAATTACATACGGCGGGTCTAGGCCCGCCTTTTCTATTTGCCAGTAAAAAAATAAATAATGATATAACTACACCTATGGAATCTAGACAAAAAATTCTAAGAAGAATCCATATTCTTTCTGTGCGTGACAACGGAGGGAACAAGCGTACGCTTAGTTTTGCCAATAAAGGATTTTGATTGATGACCACAACATGCTTCGTGAAAGTCTTGTTCTTGCCCTAAAAAAAGAATTCGCCTTAGAAATCACCTTTTCGAGCAATAGGTCTTACAATTTCCGCGAAGCAAAGACCGCCATAGCCCACTCACACATTTTATCTTCGCTGATTTTTCCGGCATCATAATCTTTTTGAATTTCATGCAGTTTCTTTTTCATTCTGCGTTTAGTGTTACCAAGTAGACGGCTCTCCCTTGGCTTCAATTCGCCGCATTCGCTCCTCATTTCCGCCTACCCCCTCTGCGGGCTCAAACGCCGCCCACAACGCCTGCTTGCTTGGGATTTCATAAGAATCAATTACAGAAAACAAAAGTTCAAGGCATCGCCTGTCTTTTATAATCCTGCACAAAAGACTTTTCAAAACCGTGTGGTCAATGGAATCAAAATATTTTCTCACATCAAGCTTCAAAAAATATGCTGAATGTCCGGCACACTTAAAGGCATATCTAGCCGCGGCGTGAGTCCCCTTGCCTTTACGGCAGGCGTAAGTGTGATAGATAAACTGACGCTCAAAAACAGGCTCCAAAACATTTATTATGGCGTGGTGAAGAATCTCAATTTGCGGCTATAAAGAATGACTGAAATTGCGACATATTTTATAACTCATCAACTAGAACAACATTAACTTCTGAAACTTGCTTTAAGCGGGTGTCGTTCGTAAGAAAAATATCGCATTTTGCATACAGACTGGTTGCAAGATGAATTGAGTCCATGCCTTTCACTCCAGGATATTTTGCCCTTATCTTTGCCGCTTTATGCGTAATAGCTCTATTCGATTCTAAAATTTGAAATTCAAAATCATTTAGGAAAATTTCGTAAGAATTTATTTTTTCATAATCATTTTGCCTGTAAGGAAACACAAGATATTCTGCATCTGTAATTGCCGAAGTGCAGTATGAATCACTTTCATTCTGATGCTCTAAGATAAAGTTAGCCACTTTATCTGAAAAAGGTTTTTCGTCATCAAGAAAATAGATGAGAGGTGTCGTATCAAAATAAATTTTAGCCATCAGTCTTCCCTTAGGCTTCTTACATAGTCCACAGTAGAAAGACCATCTGGAACAGAACGCCCGCCCTTCATATATGTCTTAATCTGCGGCAGCGTTTTTCTATTCTTTGGAGAAACATATTCATCAAGTAAGGTGATTATTACCTTTTGATTTTGTCTGACAGGTACTTCTTCTGTTACAACATAAGTAGAGCCATCATAATAGGCAGAAACACTAGTCATGTACAAACCTCCGTTCACTGTCATTATAGCACAGTTTTCTGGAAAAGTGAATTTTATTTCCAAAAATAGTCCCTGTTCAGCGTTCGCGTTTTTAAACTACCAGCAAAACAGAAACCATCCCGCACTTGTCACATCTGTCATTACCCGGTTTGACCGGGCAATCCCCCTTACACTGCTATCACTAGGGTGTTACTGCGCGGATTCGCTCTTCCGCGTAAGCGGAAGAAGTGAATAATTTCCTTACAGAACTAGCCAACGCTAGTTGGCGTTACGCACAACACGGAAACCAAGGTATTTGAGACGGTAGTACGGTTCGCTGTAGTGCCAGTTAGACACGGTGCAGTAGTACGCAATGCCGTCCCAACAACCGCCGCGCTTGACGCGGTAAAAGCCAGAAGCCGGGCCGGCGGCATCGGTAGAAGATGAATTGCTTTGATGCCACCAGTCCCAGCACCATTCATATACGTTTCCGCTCATGTCGTAAAGTCCGTAGCCGTTCGCGGCCTTTGTCTTTACATCCCTGGGGCCATTAACATTTGTGTTGCTTTTATACCATGCCACATCATCTACAGTGTCACTTCCTGCGTAGGTGAAGTTTTGGCCGCCTCGGGCAAGCCATTCCCATTCCGCTTCCGTCGGCAGGCGATAGCCGTTGGCAGTAAAGTCGCAGGTAGCGGCATTCCATGTAGAGTTGTTTGAAGTCGGAATGGCTGAATATGCAAGGTTCTCCCAGTCACTTATTCCGCTGACAGCATAAGCAGGAGTAAGACCTTCTTTTACGGAAAGCTTGTTGCAGTAGGCGATTGCCGCATACCAGTTCACACAGTTCACAGGGTTGTTCAGCACGGCCTCTCCCGTAAGCTTGTTTCCGTCCTTGTCATGGGCATCTGCCGTGCTCGGGTCTGTTCCCATGAGAGCCTTGTACTCGCCTCTTGTTACTTCATGGTCGCATACATACAAATCAGGTATGGTCAGGCTTCTTCCGCTTACGAACACTTTTGATGAAGGCGTCCAGGTCTCGTCTCCTTTTATCGTGGTGCCTGCAACTTTTACAAAGCCTTCGGGGATGAATAATGTCACTGTATAATTTGTCTCCTTTTCCTTTGTAACTGTAAGCTCGTCTATGAGGTTCGAGCAAGAAGCAAAAAGGAAAGTCAGCATCAATGAAAAAAATAATATCTTTCGTTTCATAAAATCCTCCTGATACGCTGTCTATTTCTTGATAAGGAATTCAATTCTGCGGTTCTTCCACCAGTTGGCCTGGTCATTACGGTCCGCAAGGGGGTCAACTCCGCCCTTTCCCTCGGCGGTGAGTGTGCTACGGCTGATTCCTCTTTTTACAAGCTCCTCCACGATGAATTCCGCACGTGCCTGACTTAAGGGAATGAGCTCCTCTGTATTCTCCTTCTCGGTGCCGCTCACATTGTTTGCGTAGCCCTGCACGAAGACATTCGCACCGGGATGCTCCTTTATCTGCTGGGTAACATCGTCAAGGGTCTCCCTGTTGGATGCGAGAATTTCGGAAGAGAGTCCGTCGAAGGTGGAGCCGTCGCCTGCAAACTGCATGGAGCTTACGACCATCTTCCACTCGTGCTCGGGGACGATTACCTGCAGAAGGATGCCTGTCTTTACTTCAGCCGAAGCCTCCACTGTTTTCACTCCGCTTCTTTTCCTGTCCTCACGGCCAAGGTTTACAGTAAGTCTTGCCCCGTAGGTGTTCTTTGAGAAGACCGCCTCGCCCTTGTCGGAGAGTCCGTCCCACTCAATGCTTTCAGGGAGTTTTCCCTTTCCCTTTATGGTGCGGAAGGGGTTTCCCTGGGGGTCTGTGATTGAGAGTGTCCAGCCGTCGGTTTTGCCGTCTGCGTTCTGGAGAGCGGGATGGAAGGTTACGCTGTCGTTCATGCCGTCGCCGTCAGGGGTGAGCCTGTCGCCTGTGACGGTAAGGCTTGCAAGGGGAAGAGGTAAGACCTCTGACTCCGCCTCAGCAGCAGGACTCTCCACCACAGGCGGCTTTTCTTCTTCTGTCGCCTGTACTTTTGTCTTTCTGTCAAAATGCCATACCGCACCCAAACGGAAGCCCAGGTAGTTCACGCTCTTGCTTTCCTTTTCAGGGCTGAATGTGTAGGTCGGAGCAAACTCGAACTCAAGGTTCTTTAGGGAGTCAACCGGTGCGATATAGCGTAAGCCCAGTGCAAGGGAAAGGGAGCTGTCGATGAACCGGCCGTCCACGGTGGAGCCGTTCTGACCCTTTGCGTGGTGAAGGATGAGACCGTAGGAAAGCTCCGGCTGGAAGGCGAATGTCTGGCCTGCGAGTAGGAAGGGAAGCCTCATCCATGCGCCCAGGGAGAAATTCAGCTGGTCGTCGCTTTTTAGCGTGCCGTCAGCTTTTGGGAATACATGGGCAAATTCTGCACTGCCGCTTATACCCCAATCAATGTTTTTAGGCAGGAAAACCGGAAGAGTGTACTCTGCGTCCAGTCCCGCACCGATATTGGCGGTGGCGAAGTCAGCCCAGTCGCCCAATGCATACTGGTTAAGGAAATGTGCACCTACGGCAAAGCCCGTATAGCGTGGCACTTCATCACTAAAGAGCTCTAAAGCGGGTGTTTTCTGCTCCGTGCCCTCTGACTCCTGTGCAAACGCCGCCGCAATCATAAGCGGTGTAAGCAGGATTAGGCTTAACTTCTTCATAGAAAAATTCCTTGTGTGTTTAAAATATGAAAAGCCCGTGTGCAGGGCATAAGTTGACCTGCATCATGGGCAGTTTTCCAGAGCGAGAAAATTGTAATGTTTGATTTTGCACCATTCCTAACCTGGCACGAAGTGTCACCCCGAACTTGACCGCCTAGATTGTCGCGGTCACTTTGTTTCGGAATCTCTTTAAAATGCGTGTAGCCCGAAATTTTGTTTCGGGCAGAATTATAGCGATGCGATGCGATGCGATGCGATGCGATGCGATGCGAATTTTGGCACGAGAGTTATTTTTGTGTCAAGCCCTAGTGGGCTTGTGGCGTAAGAGAAAATCGATTTTTTTCTGCGTGAATTACAGCACATATCAGATATTATAACACAGAAATTTGACTTTCGGGAAAAATCAGTGGGAAATTTTGAAAAAAATTAGGAAAGTGGAAAAAGTCTAATATAATTTTCTTAAATGAAATCAAAGCGTTTTTCAAGTGTTTTTATTCTTCCCAGTTTTCATGTGCAATCAAAAGAAACTGTTCTGGGGTTATTGCTGGAACTGCACAATTCTTAAAATCGTCAGTGTCGCGGGTTATTATGTAATCGACATCGGCGGAAAGAGCCGAACCGTGCTGCATGGAATCTTCCAAGTCATTAAAATTACCGTCGTTTATGGCAGAAACAAGCTGTGCTTTTGTAAGCCCTGCGACATCGAAAACATAAAGAAATTTATTAAGTGTATTCCTACATTCTTCAACAGAAAAATTCTCTATTTCATGAAGTATATAGAACATATTTGAAAAAGAGTGAAGAGCCATATAGCCGTCTACAAAAGACTGACAACATTGTAAAACTCTCTTTGAGTTTTCTAAATGCGGTTCTCTAAGTAAAATAACATCAAGAAGAATATTGGTATCAACTAAGACTCTCATATTTTTTCATCACCGCCTTTGCAACTTCCTTTTCTCCATTTAAACTTATTTGATGTTTAGCTGGTCGAGCCATCGCAAAAAGTTCATCCAAGGCCTTTCTTGCCAATTCGCGCTCTTCGGGAGTCTTTGAATTCTGCATAGGTCGCTTAGCTTTTGGAAGAGCTTCGATGTATGTTATGACATTCAATGTTTGCTCATCGTCCAAAAGGTCAATGCTCCGTATTGCCCTCTGCCTTAATGCTACTGCTGGCATAGTTTTACCTCCGTTTATGAAGTTAATCATATTATACCATGATTTTTGAAATTTTGTGAATTATTTAGAAATAGAAGCGTTAGGGATAGTAGCGGCGGCGTTAGCCGTTGCGGAACGTAGGGAACGGCACTGCGTAGCAGGGCAAAAACAGTCCAGTGGACTGTTTTTAGTG
>ERZ842401.3115-NODE-3115-length-21029-cov-4.817393_pt1 | contig 21029 bp, 18 predicted proteins | sample MGYA00521270_ERZ842401 | MGnify/ENA primary metagenome ERZ842401 (study PRJEB31892, sample SAMEA3878208) | bioreactor metagenome | biome: Moose rumen | place: Sweden | collected 2011-10 | study: EMG produced TPA metagenomics assembly of the PRJEB12797 data set...
TGCGCAGCTAAAAGCTGATTATCCTGATATGGGTTATGATTCTAATGATACAGTCGGCAAATCCGGCATTGAGCAGGCTATGGAATCTACACTTCAAGGAACAAAGGGCTCAGAAACTGTATATGTCGATACTGTTGGTCAGGTTTTGGATACTATAAGCTATGTAGAACCTCAGTCAGGTAATGATGTATATCTCACAATTGACAAGAATCTACAGGAGGCGGCATATGATATTTTGGAGTCAAGACTTGCCGGTATTCTTGTTAATAAAATTGTAAATGCAAAGACTGTAAGTACAACCGTTGATTCTTCTGATCTTCAGATCGCTATATATGATGTATATTACAAATTGTTCGAGAATTCCGTAATTGATACAACGCACTTTACACAAGATGATGCTAAGGAGGCGGAACTTAAGGTATTAAATGTTTTTAATAATAAGCAAACAGCTGTGCTTGAAAGACTTTATAACGAGCTGGTAGAAACAAAAACTCCGTATAACCAATTAGAGCTTGAATTCGAGAACTATGAAACATATATAACTTCTACTCTTCGTGATAACAAGGTTCTTGTTAACGAAGATTCTGAAGACGAGACCTATATTACATATACTAAAGACGAAGAAATATCCCTGTATGAATATCTTCATTATGCTATTGCTCAGAACTGGATTGATATAACAAAACTTAGTCTTGACAGCCAGTATACAGATTCTGAAGAAATATATGAGCATATAGTTTCATATATCCTGAATGAACTCAAAAATGATCTTACTTTCAGCAAGATGATGTATCGATATATCCTGGAAGATGATCTTATAACAGGACGTGATTGCTGTAATATATTATTGGAACAGGGTGTTGTTGAGCTCGAGGATACTGAACTTAAATCCTGGAACGCCGGTAATGAATCTGCATATACTTTTATAATTAATCGTATAACAAATCTTGAGCTTACACCTGCACAGCTTAACCTGGATCCTTGTACCGGATCTATAGTTATAACCGATGTCAATACAGGTGACGTTTTGGCACTTGTGTCTTATCCTGGATATGATAATAACAAGATGGCCAATGGAGTAGATGCAGAATATTATGCCAAGCTTCGTGCAGACCTTTCTAACCCTTTATATAACTATGCGACTCAGCAAAAGACAGCTCCGGGTTCTACATTCAAACCTATGTCTGCTACGGCAGGACTAATGGAGGGTGTTATAACTACAACCTCAACCATCAGATGTACAGGCGTTTTTGAGAAGTTTACAAATGGACCTAAATGTTGGATTTATCCGAGTTCACATGGCGAACTTACAGTTTCGGGAGGTATAACGAATTCTTGTAACTGCTTTTTCTATGAAGTTGGTTATAGACTCGGAAGCGAGAATGGAAGTTATAACTCGGATGAGGGTCTGGAAATATTAAAAAAATACGCTGAGATGTACGGACTTACTGAAAAAAGTGGAATCGAAATAGAAGAGAATTCTCCGACTGTTTCTACTCAAGATGCCGTAAGATCTGCAATCGGACAGGGTACCAACTCATATACAACGGTTCAATTGGCTCGTTATATTACTACCGTTGCTAATTCCGGAACTTGTTTTAATCTGACTCTTATAGATAAAACAACTGATTCCAATGGTAATCTTTTGCAAGACTATTCAGCAACTGTAAGAAATACTATTGATATGCCATCAAGCTATTGGGATGCTATTCATACCGGTATGAGAGGCGTTGTTCAAAAGAGAAGTGATTATGCTGATTTAAATGTTGAAGTCGCCGGCAAAACAGGTACAGCTCAGGAGCGTACAGACAGAGCAAACCATGCACTTTTTGTAAGCTATGCTCCTTATACTAATCCTGAAATAAGTATCACCACTCGTGTTGCTTATGGCTATTCATCAAGTTATGCAGCTCAGATTACACGTGATGTCTACGATTATTATTATAATGTGGATGCAAGGGATGAGCTTGTTGATGGTTCTGCACAGTCACTTGAAGGCGGCGGAACAGAGGACTAATAATAAAGCTATAAGATGATAATAATATAGCTATAAGAAAGCATGCATGTTTATGAAAAAAATTCTTGATTTTTTAAAACGTTATAAGTTAAGGAATTATGATTTTATCCTGATTTTTCTTGTTGTTGCTCTTTCGATTGTGGGTGTTGTTGCTGTTAGCTCATCCGATGAATCGCTTCAGAACAAGCAAATAGCGGGTATTATACTTGGCTGTATTGCAATGGTTATATTGTCCCTTTTTGATTATTCTAAGCTCCTTAATTTCTATTGGGCATATTATATACTCGCTGTTATACTTCTTTTGGGAGTTTTGCTGTTTGGAAGCGATTCGCATGGTGCTCAAAGATGGCTTGAAGTGGCAGGAATCACATTTCAGCCTTCTGAAATTTCAAAAGTTCTTATCATATTGTTCTATGCAAAATTTATTATGGTTAATAAGAAGAAGGTCAAGACTTTACGTTTTCTGGTAACAGCGATTGGACTTTTAGTTCCGCCACTTCTTCTTATCCTGAAGGAGCCCGACCTCTCTACAACGATTATGCTCTGTATTATATTTGTTATGATTTTATTCGTTGGAGGAATCAGTTGGAAGCTTGTCGCTGGAGTGCTTATTGCAGGAATACCTTCCGTTGCACTTGCATTTTATCTGGCACTTCTTGAAGATAGCCCTATTTTGAAGTCATATCAGCAGGAACGTATTTTGGCATGGCTTCACCCGGAAGATTATGCTGATACGACAGCTTATCAGACAATGAATTCGATTATGGCAATAGGTTCCGGGCAGTTACAGGGCAAAGGCTATAATACCAATGAAATAAGTACCGTGCTTAACAGTGGATATATTTCAGAATCAAGTACGGACTTTATTTTCACTGTTATCGGTGAAGAATTCGGCTTCATTGGTTCTTGCGTTGTTGTGTTTTTGCTGGTTGCAATTACCATTAAGTGTCTTATAACTGCTGCTAAGGCCAAAGACATAGCCGGTTCTGTTATAGCTACAGGAATGGCCGTCTGGATTGGATTCCAGGGACTTCTTAATATAGGAGTAGCAACAGGTGCTCTTCCTAATACAGGAATTCCACTTCCACTTGTCAGTTCAGGACTTACTTCTATAGTATCCGTTTATATAGGCATTGGATTTGTGCTAAATGTAGGGCTTCAACAGATTAGAAAATCATATTAGTATTTTTGGGGCTAAAATCTATTTATATATATTACAATATTTGTGATATAATTAGCGTATGTATTGCAATGGAGGAAACAACTAATGAATATAGCATTAATCGCTCATGATGCGAAAAAGAAGCTTATGCAGAATTTCTGTATAGCATATAGGGGAATTTTGAGTCGTAATGATCTTTATGCAACCGGTACTACCGGACGTTTAATAGAAGAAGTAACAAATTTAAATGTACATAAATTCCTGGCTGGCCACCTTGGCGGTGAACAACAGATTGGCGCTGCTATTGAACATAACGAAATTGATTTGGTTATTTTCCTTCGTGACCCTCTTACACAGAAGTCTCATGAACCGGATGTCAGCAATGTTATGCGCCTTTGTGATGTACATAATATACCTGTAGCTACCAATCTTGCATCGGCTGAATTACTTATCAAATCACTTGACAGGGGAGATTTAGAGTGGCGTGAAATGTACAAATAAAAAATTACTTACAATTGTAACAGCTTTTTTGTGCGCAGCACAAGTCACCGCCTGTGGCTCTTCATCTTATGATATTCCATATACAGCTGATGGTTTCTATTCATCTGTTTCATCTGTTATGGCAGATACTTTTGCTGCTGATCTGTGTGTAGTAGGTTCTGATATTACAGACAGCCAGGTCAGTATGTCTTCCAATTCTTGTGCAGGGCTATTTGATCTAAATAATAAAGAAACTCTTTATGCTCTTAATGTCAATGAACAAGTTGACCCCGCATCCCTTACCAAGATCATGACAGCGCTTGTTGCGCTAAAATATGGTAGCCTTGATCAAATATTAACAGCATCTGATGAGGTTAACATTACTGAGTCAGGAGCTCAGCTCATCGGCCTTAAAAAGGGTGATACTATGACTCTTGATCAGGCTTTGCATATACTTTTGATATACTCTGCAAATGATGCAGGCATACTAATTGCAGAGAATATCGCCGGAAGCGTTGATGAATTTGTAACATTAATGAACGAAGAAGCCAAAGAAATCGGTGCGACCAAGTGCCATTTTACAAACCCGCACGGTCTTACTGCTGACAATCACTACGTTACTGCGTATGACATGTACCTGATATTTAATGCAGCAATGCAATATAGCGTATTCCAGGAAATCATTAATATGGCAAGCTATTCTACCGTTTATACGCACTCTGATGGAAGTAGCGCAGAAGTTGATATAAAATCCACCAATGGATATTTAAGAGGAGACAGAACAGTTCCTACTAATATTACTGTTATTGGCGGCAAAACCGGAACTACCAATGCTGCCGGGCATTGCCTTATTCTTCTGGCCAAAGACTCATCCGGTAATCCCTACATAGCAGTTATAATGCGCGCCGAAGACAGTGATACTCTTTATACCGAGATGACAGAGCTTCTTGAGAAAATCACAGCATAAAATGGATTTTTTGAGGTTGTCATTTGATGACCTTATAGTTATAATAATTATTAAGAAGGTTCCACAAACTACATACAAGGGAGGTTACGCTTATGGTTCAGCTTATCGTAGGTAGAAAAGGGAAGGGGAAGACTAAATGTCTTTTGGACAAGGTCAATTCTGAGGTTAAGAACATTCTAGGCAACGTCGTATTTCTCGACAAAAACACCAAACATATGTATGAATTGAATAATAAGGTTCGTATGATTGTAGTTCCTGAATTCATGGTAGAAACTCCTGAAGAATTTATTGGTTTTATCAGTGGTATTATTTCTCAGGATAGAGATTTACAGCAGGTATATCTTGATAGCTTTTTATCTATTTCAGGTCTAGACGATAATGATATAACAGAAACTGTTAATAAACTGGACAAATTAAGCGGTAAATTTGGAATTGATTTTATACTCAGTGTTTCTAAAGATGAAGACGAGCTTCCCGAGTCTGTTCGTTCTAAAATTGTGATTTCTCTGTAATGTTTTTTGGGCAACTATATATTAGTACTAATTATAATAAGTTGATTATAAGCCGTGGCTTAAAGGTGCCGCGGCTTTTTATCAGCAGATTGGAAAAAAATGGCTGCAAGGAAGAAAAACAGCAAAATTACAAACATAAATTCCGGCTTTACTCCTGATAGGATTGGAGTCTTGATTTTCGCCGTGCTCCTGGTTTACATGATAATAAGTATTGTGCAGTATTTGAATGCCAAACATGTTGTGGGATACGAAGTCATGGAAGGTTCGTTGTCTCAGAATAATACCTATACAGCCATTGCTTTGCGTAGCGAAGAAGTCGTAACTAATGATACAGCCGGAAGCGTTTATTATTTTGCAACTGAGGATAGAAGAGTCGCAAAGGGGGATTTGGTATATATTGTCGACGAGGCAGATACCCTTTCTGATCTTTCTTTTCTCATGGGGGATGATTTTGCTGTATCGCTTACTTCCGACGATTATGCTGAGCTTAAGGATGATATTGAAGATTTTACCAGTACGTTTGACAAGACGAATTTTAATAGTGTATATGACTTTAAAAGCAGTATAAGCGGTACTTTGTCTAAACTTGTAAATACTTCTTATCTCAGTAATATCGGACAGTTGACTTCATCAACTCAGAATTTCCTTTACAAAAATGCTCCGGATAGCGGGATAGTTCTTTATTCTCAAGATGGATATGAAGATCTGACTCTTGAAGATATGACATCAGACCTCTTTGATCAGTCTGGGTATGATAAAACAACATTTAGCTCTTCTGAGGTTGTGACAGCAGGCTCGTCTGTTTATAAGCTTGTTACGAGCGAAGACTGGTCAGTGGTTATACAGGTTCCCGATCAGGAAACGGCCAATTTGCTCCTTGATGAAGAATACATTAACATTAAATTTCTTAAAAATCAGGTTACAGCCTGGGGGAAGGTTAGCACATATACAAATTCAAGCGGGGAAGTTTTTGTACAATTTACATTTACTAATTCAATGATTACTTTTGCTACCGACAGATTCCTTGCAATAGAGCTTATTACCGAAAATGAGTCCGGTCTCAAGATTCCAAATACTGCAATTGTCGAAAAGAATTTCTATGTGGTTCCGACAGAGCTTGTATCGGAAAATGAGGAAGGCAATAGTATTGTACAAAGGAAAACATATCTGGAAGACGGTACACAGTCCAGTGAAGATGTGGTTGTAAGTGTGCATAGCGAAGTAGATGGCAACTATTATTTGGATCAGGATGCAATTGCAAGCGGTGATATTCTTTTGTATCCTTCATCAGATGCTGAATTTACTGTTAGTAAGACAGCTTCACTTACCGGTGTTTATAATATCAATAAAGGATATGCAGATTTTAAGCAAATTGAAGTTTTGTACAGTAATGATGAATATTCTATTGTCAAGTCAGGCACCAAATACGGTCTAAATGTATATGATTATATTGCGCTTGATGCGACAAGCGTTACTGATGATGAGCTTCTCTATAATTAAAACTATCCAAAAATATCAGGCCACAACCGGTTTAGAGGGTTCTTAAATGTTATTAGGGTTGACACATTGTCGTAAAAATTAGATAATAAGATAAAGTTTTGGGAAATTCTAAAGGTTTTATTTGAGGCTGCCGGTTCTACTATTTGGCAGAGTGAGGAGAGAATTATGAGCGCAATGGACAAATTACTTAAAGCCATCAAGCTTAATGACGGTGAAGACGAAGATTATTACGACAACGAAGATGATTACTATGATAAAGGCACTGCAGCGTTAAAGACAGCACCGATTGGCAAGGATGATCCATCTATTGAAGTTCCGGAAGACAAGCTTAAGAGAAGCAATCCAACAAAACCCATTACATCAATTTCATCCAGAAAGAAATCAATGACAGCTTCAGGAATGGAAGTATGTGTTGTTAAGCCTACTTCTTTTGAGGATGCCAGAGAGATTACGGAGACACTGCTTTCCAATAGGACAGTTGTTTTAAATCTGGAAGGTCTTGATGTAGACATTGCCCAGAGAATCATTGATTTCACATCGGGTTCATGCTTTGCAATTAGCGGTAATCTTCAGAAGATTTCTAAGTATATTTTTATCATCACGCCTTCAAGTGTTGATATCTCAGGAGATTTTCAGGAGATGATTAGTGGATCTTTTGATGACAGCTTCCACTCCGGACCTACAATGTTTAGTTAAATGTATTGTGATTATCAGTTAAATAAGGTAAAATCTTTATCAGCAGGCGCTTTAATGCTCCTGCTGATATTTTTGAAATAAATGCGATGAGAGGACAAAATGGGAGAAGTTATTAACGTAACATATGAAGACAAACCTTGCTATGACATAATGTTTGAAGATGATTTTTCTAAACTGGCAGGGGCTATTGATAAACTTTCTTTTAAGAACAGACGTATAGCAATTATTACAGACTCGAATGTAAGTCCGCTTTATGGCAAAATGGTGGAAAAAGAACTTAAATCTGTCGGCAGTCAGGTTTTTATATATGAGATAGCTGCAGGTGAGGAAAACAAAAACCTTGATACTGTTAGAGAACTCTATGGTTTTCTTATTTCCAAACATTTCGACAGGCATGATCTTTTGGTTGCTCTTGGAGGAGGCGTAGTTGGTGATATTACAGGTTTTGCTGCTTCGAGCTATCTAAGAGGAATTGCTTTTGTTCAGATACCTACAACGCTTCTTGCGCAAACGGATTCGAGTATCGGTGGTAAGACCGGCGTAGATTATAAAGGCTACAAGAATATGGTTGGTGCATTTTATATGCCTAGGCTTGTATATATGAATATATCTGTGCTTGATTCTCTTTCAGAACGCCAATTTGCATCCGGTTTTGCAGAAGTTATGAAGCACGGCATCATCAAGGATCAGGAATTTTATTTCTGGCTCATAGATAATATGTATGAGATTGGCGAACGTAATCATAAGATTCTAATGCAAATGGTCAAGAAATCTTGCGAGATAAAAAGAGATATCGTTCAGCGTGATCCTACCGAAAAGAAGGAGAGAGCACTTCTTAACTTTGGGCATACAATAGGACATGCAATTGAAAAAGCAAGAAATTTTGAGCTTTATCACGGCGAATGCGTTGCACTTGGATGCATAGCAGCTGCGTATATTTCGATGAAAAAAGGTCTCATCGAAACCGGCACCTGTTATGAAATAAGAGATATGTTTGTTCCGTTTAATCTCCCCATTTCGGTTGAAAATGTTGATCCTGATGAAATTGTAAAACTTGTAAAAAGCGATAAAAAGATGGACAATAACACCATTAGATTTATTCTTTTACATGATATAGGTGATGCTTTTATTGATACAAGCGTTACGGATGATGAGATTAAAGAAGCTGTTAAAGAAATTCTATATTTTGAAAATGGCGATTAACGAAACTTTTTAGAAACTAATTATTATGCAATTGTCATTACAGAATAGAGAAATTTATCATCAAGCTCTTATTATAAAATTATGTATTAAAACGGCTGTTCTATTCTTATAAAGGGGATACTACTTCAATGAAACACTTTACTAAAAGGAAAATTATATTTTTAATAGCAGATATCATCTGTTTTATTATTCTTGTTTTATTTGATCAGTTCACCAAATATCTGGCTGTTTCTAATCTTAAAGACAAAACATCATATCCACTTATCAGGAATGTACTTGAATTGCAATATCTCGAAAACAGAGGTGCTGCATTTGGAATGCTTCAAAATCAAAAAGCATTTTTCATACTTATTGCTATCCTTATCTTGATTATAATTGCTTATGTCCTTGTATTAGTACCTGATGAAAAAAAGTACAATGCAATGCATATTCTTCTTGTTTTGATCGGGAGCGGTGCTTGTGGAAATATGATTGATAGATTCAAAAGCAATTATGTTGTTGATTTTATTTATTTTAAATTGATTAATTTCCCGATTTTTAATGTGGCAGATATATATGTTACAGCGTCAACATTTGTTCTGCTCATTCTCTTTTTGTTTTTTTACAAAGAAAATGATTTCGCTTTCCTTAGCTTTAAACAGCAGAAGAAATTTCGCGAATTTAAATGAAGAATAATGACGGACAATAAAATGCAAGAATCTATTATAAATTCCAAGAATATGTCATATGATGAATTTTCGACGGTTATAGACAGTGAACAGGCAGGCAACAGAATTGACAAAGTCTTGTCTCTTCTTTTTCCTGACCATTCAAGGTCATATCTAAAAAATCTTATCAAAGACGGTAAAGTTAGTGTTAATGATGAGCCTGTCACTAAAGCTTCAATGGTGGTTTGCGATGGTGATACCATAAAGCTCTTTGTACCGCCTGCAAAGCAGCTTGAAATAGTTGCAGAAGATATACCTCTTGATATTCTCTATGAGGATGATGATGTTCTAGTCGTGAATAAGCCTAAGAACATGGTCGTTCATCCTGCTGCAGGGCATTATAGCGGTACTCTTGTTAATGCAGTTATGTACCACTGCAAAGATAAATTGTCCGGAATTAACGGCGTCATGCGCCCTGGTATTGTTCACAGAATTGATAAGGATACCACGGGTTCGATTATTATATGCAAAAATGACAATGCACATAGGAAAATAGCTTCTCAGCTAAGTCAGCATTCTATAAAAAGAGAATATGTTGCTATCGTTTACGGAATTATCGAAGAAGACGAGGGGACAGTTGAAGGTAGTATCGGACGTCATCCAACAGATCGCAAAAAGATGGCTATGAATGTATCCGGTGGAAAAGATGCTGTGACCCATTATAAGGTGCTAAAACGCTTTTATGAATCTAAGATGACCTATGTGTCCTGCAGACTTGAAACCGGGCGAACTCACCAAATCAGGGTACATATGTCGTCTATTGGCCATCCTTTGCTTGGAGACGAAGTTTATAAGGGCGGTAGAAAATCTCCTTTCAAACTGGAAGGCCAGTGCCTTCATGCTAGAATTCTTGGTTTTATTCATCCAACTTCGGGCGAATATATAGAGACAGTGGCACCGCTTCCTCCATATTTTGAGCATCTTCTTGAGATACTTAAATAAAGCGTTGTCAAAGAATGTACTAGACTTCTTATATCGAATGAGACACATGCTGTGCAGTATATCCGAAGCTTGATGTTATAATTGTTTTTTGGCTTAATATCAATTATAATAATATCAAGATACTCTTTGCGCTTTTGTAGTTTCTAACGGTCTGTTAAGCGCTACTACGCTAAAACACTTAAAACCAAGGAGGCAGTACTATGGAGACTATTATTACTATAGGACGTGAGTTTGGATCCGGTGGAAGAGAGATAGGCGAGAAAGTCGCTGAGAAGTTCGACATAAAATGTTATGATAAGGAACTTATTGCAAGAGCTGCCAAGGAAAGCGGTTTTTGCGAAGAAATGATTGAAAACCATGATGAGAGGCCTACTAATTCATTTATGTACAATCTCGTTATGGATACCTATTCTTTTGGATATAATTCATCAAGCTTTGTTGATATGCCCATAAGTCACAAAGTTTTCCTTGCGCAATTCGATGCAATCAAAAATTTAGCCAAAGAAGGTCCTTGTGTTATCGTTGGTCGATGTGCCGATTATGCACTTTCTGATTTTCCCAATCTTGTAAATTTGTTTATAACAGGTAATGAAGAAGATAAGATTGCTCGTATCAGAGCTCGTTTTGCAGATCTTACAACAGATGACAAAGCTCGTGATATGATGATCAAAAAAGATAAACAAAGAAGAAGTTATTACAACTATTACAGCTCTAAGAAATGGGGGCATTGCGAAAGTTATGATCTTACGATTAACTCTTCGATGCTCGGAATAGATGAGACTGTTAATTTTATAGTGGATTTTGTAAAGAAGTTTGAAGCAGGAAAGCGCGGATAATTACTTCTTATGTATGTCATGTGATGCGCCCGTGCTATTTCTAATTGCAAATGATTATATTTGGTTAAGCTATACGTTCTTTTGTCCGATAAAATATGAGGTTGAGGTATAATCAGAAAGGGAAAGGCGATTTTAATCTATGAGCGATCACTCAAAAGATATTGAGAAAGTTGACGAGCTCACAGGCCTATCTACATTCACAAGCTTCAGAATCTTTGCACAGGAAGTTCTGAATGACCCGACGATTAGAAATGATATAGCCTTTGTTTATTTCAATATCGAAAACTTTAGATCGTATAATGAAAGATATGGATTTGCTGCTGGAAATGATTGCCTTAGAATTTTGGGACAGAATATTTTGGCAATCTTTCCACAGGAGATTTGTGCTCATGTTGCGACCGACCACTTTTGCGTCGTAGCTGATAAAACCGATATTGAAGAAAAAATCAAAAAGATTTGCGAAGAACTTCGTCCTTTCCGCATGGAAACTCATATGCAGCTTCATGCAGGAATTTATTTCCCTACTGAAGAGGACTTCGAATCAACACTTTGTATGGACAAGGCCAAAATAGCCTGTGATTCACTAAAACACCAGTATGATTCTATGTTTGGCTATTATGATGAGAAGTTGGATGATGAATATCAGCGTTCTCGTTATATAATCGAACATTTTGATGATGCTATTGATAACGGTTATATTTGTGCCTGGTTTCAGCCGCTTGTACGAGCTTTTACAGGCGAGATTAGCGGATATGAAGCCTTGGCAAGGTGGATAGATCCTGATATTGGATTTATTTCTCCTGCAGATTTCGTTCCTGTTCTGGAAAAATACCATATTATTAGAAAACTTGACCTGGCTGTAGCAAAGTACGTCTGCGATATTCAAAAGAAAGTTATGGATAATGGCGGGCAGATTATGCCTGTATCTATCAATTTGTCGCAGCAGGATTTTATTGGTGGAGATATTGTTTCTGAGGTTGATGAAATCGTCCTAGAGAGTGGTATACCTTCTGAATATATCAATATAGAAATCACGGAATCTATTTTTTCTATGGATTCTGAAAGAATCAAAAATATAATTAATGCATTTAGGGTTCAAGGCTACGAAGTATGGATGGACGACTTTGGAAGCGGATATTCTTCGCTTAATTCGATGCAGAAATTCACGTTCGACTGCCTGAAGCTTGATATGTCTTTTCTTGCAGATTTTAATAAAAGTAAGAATTCCAAGATCATCATTGAAAGCGTTATCGGTATGACCAAGCAGCTCGGAATCAGAACTATTGCAGAAGGTGTTGAAACTTTTGAAGAGGCTGAATATCTAAAGCAGGTTGGCTGTGAACAGATTCAGGGCTTTTTGTATTCAAAACCATGTCCGTTTGAAGAGGTCTCAAAACTTGATATCCCCAGGGAAAATACCGGTCTTCGTAAATATCATGAGAAGATAGGAACAGTTAACCTTCTGTCTCAAAATCCTCTTGGAAATGAAGATGATGGCGAAAATATGGGATTTCCTATGGCGCTTATCGAAGAAATCAAAGGAGAGTTTTCATTCCTTAGTTATAATGAGCCTTTTATCCGTTTTATTAATAAAATAGGTTTTTCTGCTATTGATAAAGTTGAAAAATTCATAAATTCTGACTCTGAAGATGCTAAAATAGTATCCAACTTCCTCAGAAAATCTGCTTCAGACAACAGTCTTGAGGTTTGTCATTACTCCAGAAACGGCATTAAATGTACTTTGCAGATTAGCCAGATAGCTAATTACAGAAGCAGAAATGCTTTGCTTATTATGGGACTTGTTGCTGAGAACATGCAATAAAAAGTAGAATACAATATTTTTATCTTGCAAGGACTTTTCTATTATGTAATACCTTGGGAAGGTTGTTGTGGTGTTTTGTTTGCTTTCGGTAAGGCAAGAACTCACCAAAAAGCGGGTAAAATTCCCGCTATTTTTTTGCTATAAATAGACCATTTTACACTTGATTATATGGAGAGAAATACTTATAAAGGTTAATACGATATTGATTAGAAAACATCGGGCTATACATGGATTATAGCTGGCAATAACAATAATATATTACCAACATTCGTCAGTTAAGGAGTATCATGGACTTATTAGATGAAAATTGCGTTATTAAGGAGATTAACTAATGATAAATGAGAAAGTAAAGAAATTTCTTGATGAAAAAGGCTTTGGTGATAGACTGACAGAGCATTCCAAAACAATAGATACCGTAGAACATGCAGCTTTGCAAATTGGATGTACAGAACCGGAGATTGCAAAAACGTTGTCTTTTTTGGTAGATGATAAGCCTGTAATCGTTGTAATGGCAGGAGATGGCAAGGTTAACAGTTCTAAATTCAAGTCGCTTTTCCACACTAAACCGCACATGATTCCAAGAGATCAAGTTGTAGATATTACCGGTTTTCAGCCCGGAGGAGTTTGTCCTTTTGCGGTGCCCAAAGATATCCCGGTATGGCTTGATATTTCCATGAAAAGATTTAAATATGTTCATCCAGCAGGAGGCAACGAGTTTACATCTGTAAAAATTACACCAAACGAACTTGAAAAAATCACAGACACGCAGGGATGGTGCGATGTTTGCAAAGGCTGGGAAGAAAAAGTAGAATAATACTTTTCAATACAATAAAAATCCACGGCCAATGCAGATCCTCAATCATAGGGGATTTTGGCATTGGCCGTGGGATAGTTTTGTTATATTAGATTCCGAAGAGATCACTATATGCCTTAAGGGCGTTGGATGTATCATGTGCAAGGACTTTTTTAGCAAGAGTCTTGCCAAGCTGTACGCCTTCCTGGTCAAAGCTGTTAAGATTCCAAGCAAATCCCTGGAACATGACCTTGTTCTCGAAGTGAGCAAGTAAAGCGCCTAAAGCTTCAGGAGTCAGCTTATCACCAATGATAATACTTGAAGGACGTCCGCCCTCGAAATTCTTGTTGGCATTTTCGTCTTTTTTGCCACATGCAAAGGCCATAATCTGAGCTGCAACGTTTGCGCATAGCTTTTGCTGGCTTGTGCTACCTTGGATATTAACATCATTACCTGTCTGATTATTCTTAAAGCCTATGAACTGAAGAGGTATGATATTAGTTCCCTGATGGAGAAGTTGATAGAATGAGTGTTGGCCATTGGTTCCTGGTTCACCGAAGATAACCGGACCTGTTACATAGCCAATCTTATCACCAAAGCGGTTAACACTCTTGCCGTTAGATTCCATATCCAGCTGCTGAAGGTGTGCAGGGAAACGTGACAGAGCCTGTGAGTAAGGGAGTACGGCTGTTGACTCATATCCAAGAACATTACGCTCATATACGCCAATAAGGGCATCTAGCATAGCGGGATTCTTGGTGATATCCTTGTTTGTTGCATTCTTGTCTTCAGCAGCTGCACCATCAAGGAATCTTGCGAATACATCAGGACCAAAGGCTAGAGAAAGAACTGCGCCGCCTACTGCAGAAGTAGAAGAGTAACGTCCTCCAATATAATCATCCATAAAAAATGCTGCAAGATAATCACTTGAACTAGCAAGCGGAGATGTCTGGCTTGTTACTGCTATCATGTGCTTAGAAGCATCAAGTCCGGCTTTCTTAAGCGCATCCTTTACAAAAGCTTCATTTGTAAGTGTTTCAAGTGTTGTACCTGACTTTGACACAAGGATAAATATAGAACGCGATACATCAATAGATTTAAGTACTGCAGTTGCATCATCAGGATCTACATTGCTGATGAATTTAGCGTCCATATAAAACTTATCATTGGCCTTAGCCCAGTTCTCTAAAGCAAGATACATAGCACGAGGTCCAAGGTCACTTCCACCGATTCCGATCTGAACAGCGGTTGTAAACTTCTCGCCCTTTTCATTCGTGATTTCGCCATTGTGTACTTTGCCGGCAAATTCTGCAATCTTGTTTTGCTGTTCTACATAGAAATCTCTCTTGTTAACACCTTCTGCGACTACATCGCCACCAAGTTGGCCACGTGTAAGCTGATGAAGGACAAGTCTCTTTTCACCTGTATTTATTACCTCACCGTTATAAAGAGCTTCATATTTCTCTGTAAGGTTTGCTTCATCTGCAAATTTGGAAAGAGCTTCAATAACAGTATCGTCTACCTGTTTGGCAGCATAGTTGTAAGTAAGACCGCTCGACATAGCTACAGAATATTTCTGCACTCGCTTAGCGCCGTTTTCACCATCCATAACTTTCGCAAGATCTACCTGATCTTTAAGTGCAAAAAGATCGTTAAATGATTTTAATTCGTCTGCGTTTTTCCAGTTGATCATTAGTTTTACCTCTTTCTTTTTGAATGATACAGTATACCGGATTTGTATATGCTCATATGGGGAATATAAAACTGTGAACCGGCTTTTGACAGTAACATTGTCCCGGTTCTTAATTCCTTATAATTATAATACATATTTAGTGATTAATGATAAAAATATAGATAAAAATTTGGAAAACGTTTTTCTGATTTTTTAATTAACTCATACTATAAACTTGCCAAACCGGGGCCACTCCTTTACTGTTATGAAAGTGCAGCCGGTTTATAAAGTATTTCGCGTTCACCTCCGTGTTAAAAATTGAGTAATTAACAGATAAGTCCTCACATTCTTGAATTTCCCACTCAAGAATGTATATACTATATCTATAGAATATAGTGAATAGGAGAGTATACATGAACAAAGTCGTTAAGAGCGTCTTGAAAGTTATAATAGGAATTTTGCTTGTAGTTGTTATACTTGTAGTAGGTATGTTTACAGTACTTACGATAACTGAATATAAGCCGGATGATATTACACAACTCACCGTTAATGGAAGCTCGTCTAAAGTGTTAAGTCTTGATGATACTTCATCATTAACAATTCTTACTTGGAATATTGGATACAGCGGTCTTGGAAGTAGCGCTGATTTTTTTATGGATGGAGGTAAGGGTGTAAGAACACAGACCAAGGCTCAAGTTGAAGATAATCTTGCTGCGTTCGTTGATGAAATAAATACTGAAGAACCAGATGTCGTTTTTTTACAGGAAGTTGATCACAATTCCATGCGAAGCTACTTCATTGATGGTGTGTCCTACATATCAGAAAGCCTTGAAAGTTACCAGAATGTGTTTGCCAACAATCTAAAAGTATTATTTATTCCGTATCCGATACCACCTATTGGAAAGGTGGATTCCGGAATCCTGACTCTAAGCCGCTTTGAAATAGAAGATGCTAATCGAATACAACTTCCATGCCCATTTAAATGGCCTGTTCGTGTAGGAAATCTAAAAAGGTGCCTACTTGCATCGTATATCCCCATTGAAGGTAGTGATTCTAAGCTTGTCCTTGTGAACTTGCATCTTGAAGCATATGACAGCGGTGAGGGCAAAATTGAACAGACTAAAGTCTTAACAGCTTTTTTGGAAGAAGAATATGCAAAAGGAAATTATGTTATAGCAGGTGGAGATTTCAACCAGACATTCTCTAATATTGATACGTCAATGTATCCCCTTCAAAGTGAGGATTTATGGCAATGCGGTTTACTTGATGTGACCAATTTCACAGATGGATGGAATTTTCTTATGGATACAACTTATCCGACCTGCAGGTCTCTTGACAGGCCATACGACGCTGATGATGAGAATTTTCAATACTATGTTATAGATGGTTATATAGTGTCTCCAAATGTCAATGTCGAATCAATTGAGACTTTAAGCCTTGGCTTTGAAAATACTGATCATAATCCTGTTAAACTTACTGTTAATCTGGATTTTTGATAGAATCTAACTCGTTTGAAAAGGAATAGAGTAATCATGAAAAAAAAGAGATATAATATCGCTATTATACTTGCCATTTTTGTGCTATTTTCCGTTGTTTTTTATAATAATAACAAATACATTAAAACCACAAAAGATTTCGTCCATGGTAGCGCCGAAACTCCCGAAGGAACAACTATTGTTGTTTCAATGTTCGTAAGCGATAAAAACTACACTTGGGATCAGACATCTGCTGATGACTTAAATACAATTTCCAATATCAGAGATTATCTGGCTATAGCAGGAGATTACATTGAAGCAGATGCTGCTTCTTATGACAAAAAAGCTACTTTTATCACAGACTTTGAATCTAATGACGATTTGGCATATTACATTGACGTTGATATTGATATGGAAGATGAGAATGACGGTATTGACGAAACAATTTGGGCATATATCGATAAAAATATTAATGTCAATTCTCTGATGCGTGAATATAAGGCTGATAATGTTGTTTTCATGGCAATTATGAATACAGATACAGATTGTAAGGCAATTACCTGTACCCGAAACTGGTACGAGAATGTGCCTTATCCATATGAGATTGTATATCTTTACAACATCGACTCAGAGCTTGTGAATCCACCTGCTGTATATGCCCATGAAATATATCATACTTTTGGAGCACCTGACTTATATACTGCGGATGAGTATTTCAATATCGACGATACAGTGCTTGACTATTTTTATAATAATCTTTCTAATGATATAATGCTTACCTGTTCAGATCCGGATTCATTGGATTATGTATACGACAAGATAACAAACGAGACAACAGAGCTAACCGCGTATTATATAGGTCTGACAGATACAAGCATGGTGGCTACAAAGCTTGGACTTACAGGCAATCAGCACCTTGATTAGCAAGTGCAAAGTTTGAGTAAAGTTAATATAAAAATATCTTGAACTATTAATTAATATCATTTATAATGTGGGAGTTGTGAAAAATTATATCAATTTGGAGGAGAATCAAAAAATGGGCTTTGAAAATGTATGTAAGTCACTTAACAACTATTTTAGTAACAACAAATTATTTGCACCTTTACAGGTATTCGCACTTCCTGTAACAATTGTATGCGCAGCTTTGCTTGTACTTAATAACTTTATTAGCTTTAGTGGATTCCAGCATATTGTACTCATTGCTTTCTGGCTGTTTTTCTTTATACTTCTTGCAGGCGAGAATTACTTAATGGTAGCAGTGGCACTTGGACTTAAGGCTGTTGACTACTTGATTCCTTTTCTTAGAGGACTGTTCAAGTATCATTCATTCTGGTGGTATTATGTACTTTACGTTGCTATATTTGGCTACTTGGCATATGTATCATACAAGAGATCCGTTAAATGATAGCAAAGTGAACATGTTCATTTAATAATGCATGCATTTAGGCTTTAGCGATAGCTAAAGCCTTTTTTTATTGTGCGCTCTGCGACATGCATTCAGAACACTAGGGGAGTATAAGATTACCGCCTCCAACTATTCGCAAAACGCGAGTTTTACGAATAGTTGGAGACGGTAAATACACTAATCACAACTTTACTTATTCTCATGCAATATCTTGTTTACAGTCTTCTCAAAGGCTTTTATATCTATCGGCTTAGTAATACGCGCATTCATTCCACAATCAAGAGCTTTTTGAGCATCTTCTGAAAAAGCATTTGCTGTCATAGCGATAATTGGTATGCTTTTAGCATCAGACTTTTGACTACTTCTGATAAGTTTTGTTGCTTCGTAGCCATCCATTTCCGGCATCATTATATCCATAAGAATTAAATCAAAAGTTCCTTCGCTTTTTGACAAAAAATAATCTACAGCCTTTTTACCATCCGGTTCAACAATCACATAAGCACCTTTGGATTTTAGGATTTCAGATAATATCTCTGCATTAAGCTCATTATCTTCAGCAGCAAGTATCTTCATTCCTTCAAAAATTTTTCCGGATATATAACTATCATTTGGATTGCTTTTGGAATTAGAGCTATCATTTATAACTTCAAGCGGTATTACAAGTGTAAATTCAGTCCCTTTTCCAAGTTCGCTTTTAAATGATATTTTACCACCCATTATATCTACCATCTTTTTAGTAACTGTAAGTCCTAACCCGGTTCCTCCCGGATCTGCAACTCCTTTTTGCATTTCTCTGTTAAATGGCGTAAATATAATCTCTTGGAATTCTTTGGACATTCCTCTTCCATTATCTTTGACAATGAAGCATACATCTGCTATTTGACCTATTGTTGAGCCGGTTCTATTTACGATAAAGTCAATTTGCCCATTTATATCTGTGTATTTACTGGCATTTGATAAAAGGTTAATTATTATTTGCTGAATATAATTTTCATCTCCAAAGAAAACTTTTGGAAGTGTTTTATCTATACTAAAAGTAAACTTTTGATTTTTTTCTTTTACCAAAGGATTTATCATATCACAGACTTCGGTTAATATATCTTCAAGAATGAACTCGTTCTTATTTATTATTGTAGTGCCTGATTCAAATTTTTTCATATCAAGCACATCGTTAATAATCCCAAGCAGATGTTTACCGGCTTTTTGAATCTTTCTGGCTTGATCGCGTACTTTGTCAGGATCATCCGAATGTTCTTCTAATAGCATCGCAAAACCCATAATCGCATTTAGAGGTGTTCTCATATCATGCGACATTCTTGAAATATACTCATTTTGAGCTTCGTTATAGGTATTTGCGGACTTAAGAGCGATCTCCAGCTCTCTTATTCTCTGATTGTCATCCATAGTATCATCCATTGAAAACCAAAACAGGCAAACGATTAAAGGCACAGATAGGTTTTTGTATAATGATCTTACTATAATATTATATCGTAAAATTTTGAAAAATTTTTATACTGAAGTTTATTGTGATAAAATATAGATATATAGTGCTGTTTGTGAATTTTTGTATTAAATTTAAGTTGGGCAGACCTATATTCAAATAGTCTATTTCGGGGGAGTATCATGCAGAATAACATTGAAACAGATAATCAAAAATATTACCAGGAGATGGATAAGGAAAATATACAGAAGTTTCGCGAGGTTCTTGCTACTCTTCCGGAATTTTGCAAGTCGTATTTCAGGTCGATTTCTGAAAATACAGCAGTAAGAACAAGGCTTGGTTATGCATATGATCTTAGAACTTTCTTTGATTTTTTGCATGAAACCAATTCAGTTTTGTCGAAGACTGATATCAAAAGCTTTAAGATTGAAATACTCGACATGATAACAAGAGATGATATTGAAGAATATCTGGAATATATCACTCTATATGACAAGGATGGCAAGGAATTTACCAATTCCGAAAATGGCAAAAAAAGAAAAATAGCCGCAATCAGGTCTATGTACAACTATTTCTTTAAAACCGACAGAATCAAAACAAACGCTCCGTCTAAGATCAATACTCCTAAATCTCACGAAAAAGCTATTATTCGTCTTGAACCGGATGAAGTCGATAAAATGCTTGATGTAGTCGAGGATGGCAACAAACTGACCAAATCTCAAAAAAAATATCATGATAAAACCAAGATACGTGACACTGCTCTTGTTACTCTCCTACTTGGAACCGGTATTCGTGTTTCGGAATGTGTAGGACTTGATCTTGATGATATTGATTTTAATACAAACGGAATCAGGGTGCACCGGAAGGGAGGAAATGAATCTATAGTTTATTTTGGACAGGAAGTTGAAGAGGCTTTAAAGGACTATCTGTCACAGCGCAAACTAATAGTTCCAAGTTCAGGGCACGAAGAAGCTTTGTTTTTGTCATTACAAAATCGCAGAATAACCGTAAGGGCTGTTGAGAATCTTGTAAAAAAATATGCTCAGAATGTCACAACTTTGAAGAAAATAACACCGCATAAGCTTCGCAGTACCTTTGGCACAAACCTTTATAACGAAACAGGCGACATTTATCTTGTTGCTGACGTATTAGGACACAAAGACGTTAATACAACTCGTAAGCATTATGCTGCGCAAAGCGATGCAAACAGGCGACTCGCTGCCAAAATGGTACATCTTCGTGATGATGGGGATAGTGAAGAAAGCAATTTAAAAGAATAGATCATTGGTTACCCGGAGTTTTAGTTCAAGTTAATTACTCAAACTTCGCACTTGCCAGTCTGGCAAGTGCGAAGTTTGAGCTAATTATAATTCAGAAGATTCTATTTGCTGGCCGTCTC
>ERZ842401.3118-NODE-3118-length-21019-cov-8.084383_pt1 | contig 21019 bp, 16 predicted proteins | sample MGYA00521270_ERZ842401 | MGnify/ENA primary metagenome ERZ842401 (study PRJEB31892, sample SAMEA3878208) | bioreactor metagenome | biome: Moose rumen | place: Sweden | collected 2011-10 | study: EMG produced TPA metagenomics assembly of the PRJEB12797 data set...
TCCGGGTTTCAAGTCGCGGCGAGCCGCCATCCTTGGCGGCTCTACTTTACGCGGCTACTCCCTAATCCCTAATCCCTAAAAAGGAGCTGATTTTATGATTGACAAAAAAAACATTCTGCACAACTCGCAAAATATCTACTACCGCTCGACTGTCGGCGCGGCTGAGGCAGGCTCAAGCTTGCGCCTCGGCATAACCATTAAAACTGACGCGCAGATTAAGCAAGTCCTCCTGCATACCTGGGAGGAGGGCGCGGGCGAAAAATGGTCGAACCTCACCACCCGCGACGATAAGTCTAAGGAAAAATTCTATTCCCTTGTCGTCAAAATGCCCGATAAAGGCGGCTTGCTCTGGTACTACTTTATAATCGTCACCGGCGGCAAGACCTACTACTACGGCAACAATCCCGAATTGCTCGGCGGCGTCGGCGAACTCTACGATCATCAGCCGCCCGCCTTCCAAATCACGGTTTATCAAAAGGGCGCGAAGACCCCCGATTGGTTTAAGCACGCCGTCATGTATCAGATTTTCCCCGACAGATTTTATCGCGAGGGCAACGCGATTGTCGAAAAGGAGGGCGCAGTCTTCCACGCGAGCTGGAGCGACGACCCCGTTTATTTCAAAGACCTCGATACCAAAGAAATTATCGCCTATGACTTTTTCGGCGGCAATCTGCGCGGCGTCGAGGCTAAGCTTGACTACCTCAAGGAGCTGGGTATCAGCGCGATTTATTTTAATCCCGTGTTTGAGTCGGAGAGCAATCACCACTACGACACCGGCGACTACCACAAGATTGACCCCATCCTCGGCACCAATGACGACTTCAAGCACCTTATCGACACCGCCAAGGCTAAGGGCATTCGCATAATTATCGACGGCGTGTTCAGCCACACCGGCTCCAACAGTATTTATTTCAATCGCAAGGGCAAATATGATTCGGTCGGCGCGTTCCAATCCAAGAATTCGCCCTATTACGATTGGTACGACTTCCGCAACTACCCGACCGACTACGACAGCTGGTGGAATTTCCACACGTTGCCCAACGTCCGCGAAACTACGCCGTCTTATATGGACTTCATCATTCGCGGCAAGGACAGCGTGCTCAAGCATTGGATGCGCGAGGGCATAAGCGGTTGGCGTCTTGACGTTATCGACGAGTTGCCCGCCGAATTCAGCCGCCTGTTCTTCGCCGAGCTTAAAAAGATTAACCCCGATGCCGTCATGATTGGCGAGGTTTGGGAGGACGCGTCGAACAAAATCGCTTACGGCGTCCAGCGTCAATATCTGTGCGGCTATGAAATGGATTCGGCGATGAATTATCCGCTCCGCGCTCATATCTTTGACTTTATCCTCGGCGCGATTGACGGCGAACTTTGTATGCGCCGCATGGAAAGCCTCCGCGAAAATTACCCCAAAGAAAATTTCTACGCCATGATGAACTTGATAGCCAGCCATGACATAATGCGCCCCGTCACGATTTTTGGCGAGGCTCCTTACTATGACCAAATGCCGGCGGGCGAACAGTCCCGTTTCCGTCTGGACGAGGCGGCGGAGAAGCTCGGCAAGGCGCGACTTAAAATGGCGGCTCTTTGGCAGATGACTTATCCCGGCGTGCCGTGCGTCTACTATGGCGACGAAATCGGTATGCAGGGCTTCAAAGACCCGACCAATCGGCGTCCGTATCCGTGGGGCGGCGGCGACCGGGAACTTTTGGCGACCTATAAAAAATTTATCGCCATGCGCAACAACAATCTTGCCTTGCAGACGGGCGAACTGCTTCCTCTGCCCAGCAAGGGCGACGTGGTTGCCTTCGCCCGCGTGATTCGCAACGGGCATGATGTCTTCGGGCACGAGGCGGAAAACGATATTTACCTCGTGGCGTTCAATCGCGCCAAAACTCGCGGCAAGGAAGTTTCCTTCGACGTGAGCGACTTCGCCAACGGCGTGTTTGTCGACGCCTTTGACCCCGATAATCCCAAGAAGAAATATCCCGTCACTCGCGGACGCGTCACCTTTAAGCTCGACCCGCTCGAAGGGCTTTTGCTCCACCACGTCCCGCAAAAACAAAACTACGACCGCCGCGCAGGTGTTATCCTCCACCCGACAAGCTTGCCGTCGAAATACGGTATCGGCGACCTCGGTAAGGAGGCGTTTGAATTCGTCGACTACCTCAAATCGGCGGGGCAAAGCATTTGGCAAATCCTGCCGCTCAATCCCGTCGGCTACGGCTATTCGCCCTATCAATCGCCGTCGGCATTCGCGGGCAACCCGCTGATAATTTCAATCGACGCGCTGATTCAAGACGGACTGCTCGACGCGGCGGACATTAAAATCCCTGCGCGGCTGGCAAAGACCGTTCGCGTTGACTTTGAGGCTGTCGCAAAGCTCAAGGACGCGGCGTTGGCTAAGGCGTTCGTCAACTTCAAGGGCAAGCTCAAAAAGGATGCCGTGCTTTACAAAAACTTTAAGGCGTTTTGCGCGGCGCAGAGCTATTGGCTGGAGGATTATGCGCTGTTCGCGGCGATTAAGCAGAAACACGGCGGCGCGTATTGGATCGAGTGGGACATCAAGATTAAACAGCGCGATAAGAAAACGTTGGCGACGTTGCGCAAGGAGCTTGCCGACGAAATTTTGTTCGTGGAGTTTGAGCAGTTCATCTTCGCCGAGCAGTGGAACAAGCTCCACAAGTACGCCTTGGATCGCGGGATTGAGATAATGGGCGATATGCCGATATTTGTCTCCGCCGACAGCGCGGACGCCTGGGCTAATCAGCAGGAGTTCCAACTGGACGCGGAAGGTCACCCCGAACAGGTTGCGGGGGTTCCGCCCGATTATTTCAGCGCGACGGGGCAACTTTGGGGCAATCCGCAATACGACTGGGCGGAAATGGCGGCGACGCATTACAAGTGGTGGAAGCTCCGTTTTAAGCGGATTTATGAGCTTGTCGACATCGTGCGCGTTGACCATTTCCGAGCGTTCGAGTCGTATTGGTCGATACCCGGCGACGCCAAGACCGCCATTAACGGCGAGTGGCTTAAAGGTCCGGGCTTGAACTTCTTCACCGAGATTCGCAAGGAGATTGGCGACGCGCAGATTGTGGCGGAGGATTTGGGCATAATCACCGACGCCGTTGACACGCTCCGCGAGGATTGCGGCTTCCCAGGCATGAAGGTTTTGCATTTCGAGTTGCATTTCAACGAGGACGGGCGTATCGGCTTCGTGGCTCCCGAAAATTCCATAACCTACACCGGCACGCACGACAACAACACGACGGTCGGTTGGTTTATGGAGGACGTGGACAACGACAGCAAGGCGACGATAGCCGCGCTGATTGGTGCCGACGTGCGCCGCCCCGACGACATTTGCCGCAAGCTGATTGAGTTCGCCTACGCGTCGAATTCACGCTTTGCTATTGTCCCGATGCAGGATATTCTTCAGCTTGACAGCCGCAACCGCATGAACACGCCCGGCACGGTCGGCGCGAATTGGAGTTGGCGTCTCAAGCCCGATTATCTGGCGGAAGCGGAGGCGGGCAAGCTTAAAGCCCTTTGCAACAAATATTTGCGCTAGGGACGTGTAACCCAAAATGTCCTTAAAAGAGGTACCGTGATGAAAAAATTTCTTGTTAAGGCGACGGTCGGTTTGGCGGCTCTGTTGCTTATGAACGCCGACACCGAGGCTTGCACGATAATGCTTGTGACTAAGGGCGCGTCCGCTGACGGCTCCGTCATGGTTGCCCACTCCAACGACGGCTTCGGCTCCGACCCCAATGTTGCCTTCGTGCCCGCCAAGAATCACAAAAAGGGCAGTCTTCGCCCCGTCTATCCGAGTGCCGCCGCCGTTGACGAGTTGCCCGAATATAATTGTTTCAGTGTCCCGCACCTTGTCGCGCCCGAACGCTCCGACGCTTACAACTTCCCCGACAGACCGCATACCAAACCGATTGGCTATATTCCCGAAGCGGCTCACACCTACGCTTACCTTGACGGCGAGTACAGCATCATGAACGAGCACGGCTTGATGTTGGGCGAATGTACCGACAAATCCGCGCATTTGCCCGAAGTGCCTTACACGGCGGGCGGCGGGATTTTCTATTCGTCGGAATTGGGTTGCGTCGCGCTTGAACGTTGCAAGACTGCCCGCGAGGCGATTGAATTGATGGGTGCGCTTATCGACGAGTATGGGCTTTACGGCACGGCGGAGGCTTTTTTCGTCGCGGACAAGGACGAGGGCTGGCTCTTTGAAATGCAACCGACGCCGAGCGGCAAAGGCGGCTTGTGGATTGCGGAAAGAATTCCCGACGTACACTTTGCCATTGCGGCGAATCAGTTGCGGATACGCGCCATACGCGAAGGCGACCCGAATCAGATTTTCAACCCGCGCTTGCCGCAAATGTTGGAGGAACTCGGCTGGGCGGCTTACGACGACCGGGGCAACCTTGACTGGGTAAAGTCTCTGCGCGGCGAAGAATTCGCTCATCCGTATTACTCAATGCGGCGCGTGTGGAGCGGACTTAACGCCGTTGCGCCGTCACTGAACCTTTCGCCGACGGTCGACGGTTTCGACTCCGATTATTACCCGCTGAGCGTGCGCCCCGACAAAAAGTTGACGGTTACCGACGTGATGAGCTTGTATCGCGATTATTATCAAGATACCGCCTTCGACAAGTCTGCAAGCGATTTCGCGGGGCTGTTCGGTTCGCCGTATCATTACGAGAACGAAAGACGAACGGAGCGTGCAATCCTGAGCGCAAAGACGAGCTTCTCCTGCATTGCACAACTCAACGACACGCTGCCCGCGCCGATTTGCTGGCTGTCAACGAATACGGCATTTGAAAATCCTTTCGTGCCGTTTGCCGTGGCGAAGTTGCCAGCCGCTTACGACAAGGCTCTGCGCGACACTTACGACGCGTCGAAAATGTATTGGGCGTCCGCTCAAGTTATGGCTTTAACCCAGGGCTTTTGGAGCGTGATGAGTCCGACGGTGGCGGAGGCTGTTCACCGTTCGGAGGCGGACTCTTTGAAGCTTGTCGAATCCTCCAAGGGCTTGACGAAAAATAAATTCGTCGCGGCTTTGAATCAAAATGCGATTAAAGTCTTCGACGATTGGAAGGAACTCTACTTGCGACTTTTGCTGAAGTATGACAGCGGCGCGGGCGTCACCTGTGACGAGCGGCATTTGCCTGCCCCCTACGCGCCGACGCATTATTGATTTTACGTTAAGGGAATGTTATGGCTGAGATAGGAAAAACTTTCGTAGTCGAAAAGATTTGCCCGATATGCGAAAAGAAAATGCGCGTGGTAAAGACGCGTTCGCGCATTCAGGTGTTGAGCCGCGACGAGGACGCTTGCACCCATTACCAGGATTTTAATCCCTACTACTACACGGTGTGGGTTTGCGAAAATTGCGGATTCGCGGCTGACGAAAATACTTTCACGACTAAAATCCCCGACCGACATTTGAATATCCTGCGCAACATTCTGCTCACGCGGGATATAAAAGTCCCGTTCGCCGCCGAGCGCACGATTGAAAACGCCGCGACCTCATTTCGTTTGGCGTTGAAGTATCAGGACTTGATTCGAGGCAAGGCGTCGAAAAAGGCGAAGTACGCGCACCAACTGGCGTGGATATATCGCGAGGCGGGCAACAAAGAATTGGAGACGGAATATCTTCAACTGGCGGTGGAATATTACGAGCAGGCATTGGCGACGGAACATTTCCCCGCCGAGGCACTGACGGACAACGCGGTCATTTACTTGATAGCGGCGATATACAGGCGGCTGGGCGAGGAAAAAAAGGCGACGCCTTACCTGTCGAAGCTGATAAGCGACCAATCGATACGGTCGTCGGAGCCGAGGATTTACGATAAGGCGCGGGATTTATGGGGCGACATTCGCGCCGCCCGAAAAAAATTGGGGAAGTGATAATTTCCAAGTGAACAGGAAAACTTTATGGCGCGTCGTCAGCGGCGTGCTGGTGATGATGATTTTAATATGCGCGGGAGCCGCCGATTGCTCCGCCAAAAAAAAAGTCGTGCGGGAAAAGATTTTGTACATCCCTCACGACAACAGACCGATAGTCCATAAGCAAACGGTGGAGGTATTGGAAAAAGCGGGAATTCAAGTGGTGACGCCGCCCGCAGAACTTTTGGGCGACCGCGACAATATCGGCGACCCCGATTTGTTATGGGATTGGCTGAACAAAAACGCCAAGAAAGATTTGACGGCGGCAGTCATTTCGTCGGACGCCCTGCTTTACGGCAGTTTGGTCGGTTCGCGCAAGCACGAATACGACGGCGACGAGATATTGGCGCGAGCTGATTTGTTCGCCGAGTTTCGCAATAAGCATAAGAAATTGCCGCTGTACGTGTTCGGGTCGATAATGCGCACGCCGCGCACGGGTTTGGCGTCGGGCTACGAGGAGCCGGATTATTATCGGTACTACGGCGCGAACATTTTCCGCTTGACCGAGCTGATAGACAAGCGCGACTCCGAGGGCTTGTCGCCGCGTGAGATTAAGGAAGTGAATTTCCTTCAGCGGCTGATACCGACGCGAGCGATTGAGGATTGGATGGGGCGGCGCGAAAAGAATTTCGACGCCAATAAAAAGCTGATAGACTGCGCCCGCGATAAGACGTTCGATTATTTGTTGCTGGGGCGCGACGATAATGCGCCGTATTCGCAGACGCACAGCGAGGGGCTTAAGCTTTTGGAGTACGGGCGCGGGCTGAACAGCTACTTGACGACGGCGGGTATAGACGAGATCGGACTTGTGCTTTTGACGCGGGCAGTCAACGAACGTGCGGATACTTCGCCCAAAGTTTTCGTTCGGTACAACACGGGGCGCGGCGGCTTTACTGTTCCCGCCTACTCCGACGAGATGATTGACGATTCGATTCAAGCGGCGATAAAGGCGGCGGGCGCGACTTTGGTTGAGGACGACACCCGCGCAGATTTTATCCTTGCGGTCAACACGGAGCCGAGCGGCACGACTTACGAGGCGGATAACCCGCTCAACAACGGCGCGGCGCGTAAGGGCACCAAGTATTTCGCCGACACGGTTCAGGAATACGTTGAGGCGGGACGCAAGGTTATCGTGGCAGATGTGGCGTTCGCCAACGGCTCGGACAACGCGCTTATGGAGCAGCTCAAACGTCGCGGGCTTCTGTTCAAGTTGCAAGCCTACGCCGGCTGGAACACTCCGACGAACTCAACGGGCTTTGCGCTAAGCGAGGGGCTGTTATCGTCGCGCATGAAGGATACGGGCGTCAACGAATTGCTGTTGCGCCGCTATCTGGACGATTGGGCGTATCAGGCGAACGTGCGCAAGATTGGCGCGAATCAGCTTTATTGGTTGGGGGGCGACGGTCGCTACGAATTCTTGAACGAAAAGCGCACCGCCGCCGCCGAAAGTTGCGCGTCGCTGATTGAGGACTTCGCCAAGAAAAATCTGCCGAACTTCACGGGCAACGACGATATACGCGTGCGCTTTCCGTGGAACAGAATGTTCGAGGCGGATATAAGTATCGGACGCTGAAAAAATTTCCCCTGCAACCGGCGGGGGATTTTTTTTGCCGATTATGTTACAATGACGGAAATTTTTCATGGAGGTTACGAAATGACAGGACTATTGGAAACGCCCTACGGCACGCGAGACTTTTTGCCTAAGGAGGCGGCGGCTAAGCGGGCGGTCGAAGAAAAAATCTTTAAGCTGTTCGCCGGCTTCGGCTACGAGGAAGTCGTAACGCCGACGATGGAATATCTGGAGACGCTCACGACTTCGGGCGGGCGCGTGATTGAGCCGCACCTGTTCCGCATGTTTGACCGCAACAATCGGACGCTGGCACTGCGCCACGAGATGACCACGCCCATAGCGCGATTGGCAGTCAGCCGCCTCAAGGATAAGCCCGCGCCGCTCAAGCTGTCCTACAATACCAACGTCTTCCGCTTCCGCACCAATCAGCCCGGTCGCCAATGCGAATTCTATCAGGCGGGCGTCGAGCTTTTGGGCATTTCCAACGCCTTCGCCGACGCTGAAGTTATCGCCTTAGCCGCGCAGGCTCTCAGCGTCGCGGGGCTTGACGACTTCAAAATCTGCTTGGGGCAAGTCGAATTCGCTGGCGGCTTATTGGAAAAATTACCGACCGACCTCCAAACGCAGATTAAGACGGCTATCGAACGTCACGACATAGTTGCGTTGAACAATCTGCCAATCGCCGACACGCTTAAGAAAATCCCGACGCTCCAGGGCGGGCGCGACATCTTGACGGAGGCTCAAGCCCTCGCCGATAACGACCGCTCCCGCCGTGCGCTGGACAACTTGACGGAGATTTATCGTCTGCTTGAAATTTACGGCGTGGCTGATAAAATTACGTTCGACCTCGGACTGATTCGCGACTTTGAATATTATACGGGCATGGTGTTTGAGGCTTATGCGCAGGGCGTCGGCTACAGCTTGGCGGGCGGCGGCAGATATGACAACATGCTTAAGGACTTCGGCGCGGCGCGGGCGGCTACGGGCTTTGCGTTGGGTATCGAGCGCATTTTGGACGCGAGGAAATTTCAAGGCGTCGCCGAGGATTCGCGGGCTAAGGATTTTTATTTAAGTTACGCGGCAGGATACGAGGACGCGGCGATTCGGCAAGCGGCTGAGCTTAGGGCGGCGGGCAAAGTCGTCGAGGTATCCTTGACGCCGCAAACCCAAGCCGAGGCTCAAGCGTCCTGCGCGGAAAAAAATTGTATGGAGTTGCTTTACGTGGTATGAGTGTTTTCAGAAGGATTAGGCAGTTTATTCAGGCGGTGACGGCGCGTGTCACCGTTGACGACGGCAAATATATTTCTGCGCACCTCAACGCCGAGGAGCAGAAAATTTTTTTCGCCATGAGCGTAGCCGACCAAGCGCACAGTTTGCGCACGGCGTACAAGATTGAGCGGCTGGTTATCGAGGACAAGCGCGGCGTCGACCGTGAATTTCTGATTCGATGCGCCCTCCTGCACGATACCGGCAGACGCAACGGCGACTTGACGATTATGGGCAAGGTGTTCGTCGTGCTGATTACGACCCTCGCGCCGGGCTTCGCCGACCGCATGGAGATTAACGGCAACCGCGCCCTTTACGTCTATCATCATCATGCGGAGTTGGGTGCGCAGAAACTTCAACGCATCGGGCTGTTCAAGGAGGCGAAAATTATCGCCAAGCACCACGCCCCGCCCAAGCCCGACGACCCGTTGGAGCTTAAGCTGTTGCGTTTGGCGGACAACGAAAATTGAGGAGACCTTATGGCTAAGAACAGAAATTTAAATTCGGCGGCGAAGGCTAAGAAAGACAAATTCTACACGCAACTGGACGACATAGCCGAGGAGGTTCGCCACTATAAGGAATTCTTCAAGGGCAAGAGCGTTCTTTGCAACTGCGACGACCCGTTTGAAAGTAATTTCTTCCAATACTTCGCGCTGATGTTCAATGCCTTGGAGATTAAGCGGTTGGTCACGACGAGCTACGCCGATTCGCCCATTGCCGGCAAGGAGATTAGCCTCTTCCCCGACGGCAAGACCGCCTACATGACGGAGGTAACGGAATTGCGCGATTGGAACGGCGACGGGCGCGAAGACCTCCTCGACGTGAAATTTGCCATCGAACACGGCATTTATAAGACGACGCCCCTCGAAGGCGACGAAAAATATTGCGCGGGCGACTTCCGCTCCAAAGAGTTAATCGCCCTCCTCGAACAGGCTGACGTTGTTGTCACCAATCCTCCGTTCAGCGTCTTTCGCGAATACGTTGCGCAACTCCTCGACGCCGGCAAGAAATTTCTCATTATCGGCAACAAGAACGCGCTCACCTACAAGGAAATTTTCCCGCTCATCAAGGACGACAAGCTTTGGGGCGGATTTATGCCCATGGGTCGGGAAATTTATTTCGACGTGCCGCAAGAGTACATTGACGAGGACTTGGACGCCGGCAAAGACCGTTCGATTGTGTTGCACGACGGGCGATATATGGCGCGAAGTCAATCGATTTGGTTCACCAACATTGAAGCCGCCAAGTTCCGCGAGGACATTCCGCTTTACAAAAAGTATTCGCCCGAAGAAAATCCGCGCTATGACAACTACGACGCGATTGAAGTTTCAAAGACGGCTGAGATACCCGAAGATTATTTCGGCGTCATGGGCGTCCCGATTACTTTCCTCGACAAGTACAACCCCAATCAGTTTGAAATTCTTGGGCACACGTCGGCGAATGATTTAAGCCCTGCGGTTGAGGCATTGCGCCTTGACCCGAAAAATCGCAATCGCGGCTTGATAAACGGTCAACAAAAATACGACAGGATACTGATACGGAGGCGGCACGATGATTCACAAGTTTAAGCAGGGCGAAGATTACATTTTGCTGGACGTGAACAGCGGCGCGGTACACGTTATCGACGAGCTGACGTACAGGATTTTGGACGACTTCGACGGGACGAACGACGCGGCGATTCTTGCCAAATACCCCGACGCCGACACCGCCGAGATACTTTCCGAGCTTCACGAGCTGATTGACGCCGGCGAGCTTTTTGCGCCAGATATTGACGTTCCGCCGACGTTTGCGGTTCGCGGCGTGGTTAAAAGCCTTTGCCTCATGGTGGCGCAGGATTGCAACCTTCGCTGTAAATACTGCTTCGGCGAGGGCGGCACCTATGGACACCGCGCCGTTATGACGGAGGAGGTCGGGCGTGCTGCTGTCGATTTCATCATCAAGAATTCGGGCATACGCAAGCACTGCGAGATAGACTTTTTCGGCGGCGAGCCTTTAATAAATTTCCGCACGGTTAAAGCCGTCACCGAATACGTCCGTCAACGCGAACAGGATACGGGCAAAATTTTTAAGCTGACGCTGACGACCAACGGCTTGCTCCTCGACGACAAGATTGGCGCGTGGCTCAACGACAACAATATTTCCGTCGTGCTGAGTTTGGACGGGCGCCGCGAGGTTCACGACGCCATGAGACCCGACATCAGCGGGCGCGGCAGTTACGAGCGCGTTGTCAAGAATTTTAAGCGATTCGTCGACAGCAGAGGCGGCGACAATTATTATCTGCGCGGAACTTATACGAATCGCAACCTTGACTTTACGGCGGACGTGCTGAGTGCTCAAGACGCGGGCTTTGACATACTGTCGATAGAGCCGGTGGTCTTGAAGGATTCGCCGCTTGCCTTAACGGAGGAGGATTTGCCGCGTATTCGCGAGGAGTACGATCGCTTGACGGCGGCTTACCTTGAGCGTCGGCGCGAGGGCAGAGGATTCTTTTTCTTCCACTTCAACGTTGACTTGAATAACGGACCTTGCGTGGCTAAGCGATTGGCGGGTTGCGGCGCGGGGCACGAATATTTTGCCGCGGCGGAGAACGGCGACTTGTATCCGTGTCATCAATTCGTAGGGCGCGAGCGGTATCGTTTGGGCAACATCTTTGACGGCGTGGAAAAATCTGCGCGGCATTGGCTGAAATATTTTCGGGAGTCGCACGTCTTGAATAAGCCGAAGTGTCGGGAATGTTGGGCGAAGTATTTTTGCAGCGGAGGCTGTCACGCGAACGCGGATTTGTTTCACGGGGACATACGCGAGCCTTACGAGGTCGGTTGCGAAATTCAACGTAAGCGATTGGAGTGCGCCATTTACATTCAAGCCAAGCTAGCCGAATAAAAAACCGCCTTCCACAGTCGGGAGGCGGAATTTTTTTGCAAAAAGCCCGCGCAGAAAATTGACAAAAAAAACAACTATTATAATGCACAAGGAAACACTTAAAAGGTTAGCTGCAAAAGGGAGGGTGATGCGTTATGGCGGCGAAGTACAACGGCAAGACGGGAGATGAGTGGCGTGCTGTAGCGGACGATTATTATTATTGGTACAAAAAAACCGGTGACGAATGGTATCTTACCGAATACAGGCAGGCAACACTCAAGGCGTCGATAGCAGACGGTCTCGACGACGATGATTCCGGCAGCGGCGGCTCCTCTGAAACTTATTCCATGTCAATTCATTACAATAACTCAAGAAAAAGTTTTGGCGGCACTAGCGGCGACGATTCGATTATCAACTATGGAGATTATATTACTCTCGATGCCGGCGCGGGCAATGATTCAATTAAAAACGCGGCTTTTCTCGACAATCTTCGGCGGCGCAGGAAATGATACGATTTTGGGCTTTGAAGACGATAAGGCTATGTTAATTTATAACAGCGGCGACGGCGACGACGTTATTAACGGCTTTGATTCGACGGATACGCTCAGCATAACGGGCGGCTCCTACGTGCGTTCGACTGTCGGCTCCGATGTTGTCGTAAGGGTCGGAAGTGGCTCTATCCTTCTGCAAGGTGCTGCCGACAAGACAATTTACATTGCGGGCACTCAATCAATAACGAGCGTCGGCACGACAATTAACAATTCTCTCTCTAATAGGACGCTCACGAGCACGAGTTACGCCGATTTGATTGTCAACCAAGCTGAAGAAGTAACGATAAATGCCGGCGGCGCGAACGATTCAATCAGCGGCGTTTATATGTATTCCTCCATAAACAGCGGCGCAGGAGATGACTATATCATTGCAAGAGGCGGTTTCTACTCAATGATCCTCGGCGGCTCCGGCAACGATACCTTGGGTTGCGACCATTGCTTTTTAAGTTACGTTTCCGGCGGCGCGAACGATGACATTATTATCGTTTTGGGATACAGCAACATAATTTCCGGCGATTCCACAACCAAAAGCGGCGCGGATATTATCGTTACGGTCGGCGACGGCAAAATTACGTTGAGCGGCGCGGCGAGCCTGTCCACGCTCAATATCGCGGGCACGCTCTCAAGCGGCAACGAAGGCACGTCGGGTAACGATTCGATTACCAACACCGTCGGCGGCGTCTCAATAAATGCTCTCGGCGGTAACGACACAATCGTTAATGCAGGCGACAGCGTGACGATAGAGGCGGGCGCGGGCAATGATGAGATTTTCAACGGAAATTTGGGGAGCAATTCAAACGGCGGCGAAAATGTCTCAATCAGCGGCGGTGCAGGCAATGATGAGATTCGCAATTGGCACGGCAACAACGCTACACTTTTGGGCGGTACGGGCGACGATGCTCTTATCAACTCTTACGGCGACAAAGTATTTTTGGCAGGCAACGCAGGCGATGATTCGATAAGTTTGGGTGAGGACGCGACGAATAATCTGATTCTGTATAGTTCAGGTGACGGCAACGACCTCATCCAAGGCTTCCGCGCAGATTCCACATTGCAAATCGGCGGCGGCACAGGAACCTACTCTAAAGAAACGGTCGACTCTGATATAATCGTGACGGTCGGCGACGGAACAATTACGCTTGCGGGCGCGGCAAGTTTGGACGCCATAAATATTGACGGTACGGAGCCAGTGCTTTTAACAACCTTAACCAACGACGACAACGATTCCATGACGCTTTCCGGCGGTCTTAAGAATATTGACGCCTCTGCCAGAACTAAATCAATCGAAATTACAGGCAACGCTTTGGATAACTCAATCGTCGGCGGCAAGGTTGCCGATACCCTGAGCGGCGGCGCAGGCAACGATACGCTCACGGGCGGCCGGAAGGGCGACCTGTTCATCTACACGGCGGGCAATGACGTTATCACGGACTACAGCGCGGCGGCGGGCGACAAGGTTTCAATCGCGGGCAACGGGGCTAAGTACCTCTCCCACATTACCGGCGTTGAGACGAGCGGCAATAACGTTAAGCTCACTTTCAGCAAGGACAGCTCCAAGACGCTTACGCTAAACGGCGCGGCTCGCTACTTCGACACCAATCAGATTATCGGCTACGACAAAAAGACCGTGACGTTGACCTCGGCTTACAGCGGCACTTTCGACGCAAGCGGCTACACGGGCGTCAACGCGTCGGCGGCTGCTCAAGCTGTCACAATCAGCGGGGCGAATTCAATCGTCGGCACGACCGGTAACGATACCCTCACCGGCGGCTATGGCGCAGATACTTTCGTTTACACGGGCGGCAACGATGTTATCACAGATTACGCGGCGAACTTCGACAAGATTCAGCTCAACGGCAACACGCGCATTTTCGAGGACGGCGTCATTTACACCGCCGACAAGAAAAGCTCGACACAAGCCGGCGGTTCTGCCGATGTCTATTGGTTCGACGAAAGTAACTTCGACGCTCCCGGGCTGGATTCAATCATGCAAAGCCCCGCAACGGATTACTCCGTCGGTAAGATTAAAACTCTCGACAACTTAACCAAGCTCAGCAAAGACGAATTTACATTGACTTTTGGCGACGACAGATAAAATCTGCGCGGATACAAGAAATAACCCCCCTCCAAAGCGGAAGGGGGCATTTTATTTTACGGCGCGGATTCGACCTCGCAGGTCGGTCGCGGCGATAACGTTGTCGAAACAAATCTTGGCGAGGGCGGACGCCGTGCCGAGCGGGTGATAGCTGTCGTGATACATCTGCCCGGCTTTCTTGTCGATAAGCTCATCGGTGCGGCGGTCGTAGACAATCAGGCGGGCGCGGGCGTTGCTGTCCATAATCGTTTCGTCCCAACCGGCGGCGTTCATGACGTGTTGGCTGTAGTGGAGCAGGACGGGGCAGACGATAATATCTGCGTCGAGTTTGCGGGCAAGGGGGCGCATGGCGTCGGTAAGCTTGGCGCGTTTATTATCTGCGCGGAGTCTTTGCCAAATATCGCTGAGAGCTTCGGTTGAGTCTTTGGTCGGAATGAATTCGGCGACGCGGAGCGTTTTGTTCAGCGGGATATGGACGGCGCGGGCGATTTTCAATTCGAGAGCCGCGCAGGTATCGCGGTCGGGCGTCGCGGATTGAAAGATTATCGGCAGGCGGGCGATTCGCACGGGTTGAGCCGCCTCCGCCGTCATTGTAAGCAGAATCAACGTCGCCGCGCACATCAGCAAAAATTTTTTCATTCCCAATTCCTCCCTCCTAATTCCTAATCGGTATAATGCCTTCGCAGGCAAGCATCCACATGAGCGGGTCGAGCACGCGGTGCGGACGGATTTTGGCGAGACGTTTATACAGGTCGGGCGGTCTGCCGAAGCTTGACACTCCAAAGACGCGCACGTCCCGAAAGTTGGCGTCAATCGCGCCGAGGAAAGCCGTTTCGCCTTGACGCGTGAGCCAATCGCGAATCTCCAAATCAACCATTTCGCTATCGGATTCGACGAAGCCCTTGCTCTGAATGTGCGGGCTGGCCTTAAGGATAGTGGCGTCGGAGCTGAAGCCGTTAAGCATTTCGCCGAGGGTGTCGAGCTTGGTAAGGACGACGGCGGCGCGGCGGTCGATACGCTTGCCGGGCGGAATGTTGCAGGCGCGGCGTATGTAATTCGACAGCGAATTGACCATGCTGACCATATTGGCGGGCGCACTGGTTTGACGCTCGGTAGCCATTGAGGTGTTCAGCGTCTCGTGCGAAATTTCCATGCGCACGTTAGACAACAACAGCGGGTCGAACATGATTAGGAGCATTCTCGCGCCCGACAGGTAGCGGCTGATTTTGGCGTCCAGCGGCGTATAGTCAATGTGTTCGCAATCCTCGCCCGCGCCGTCGTAAATCGTCATGGCGTAGGTCGGAATTTTCTCGCCCTTGGTTGAGTTGTCAAGTATCGTCCAAAGTTGCGGTCGCGGCGACACGCCCGCCTCCGTTCCCTGCAAGCAATGCCGCTCCTCGTAGATATATTGCTCGTTTTGTTGAGCGCGGCGCGTCGTCTCGATGTCCATTGCCTGCAAGACCCACGGCAAGCCCGAATATTTCAGCTCGTGCAGGAGCGTCGTCATGTAACTCGATTTGCCCGCGCCCGATACGCCCACCGCGCAGAAGCTTAAAAATTTGTCATGGAAAAGGAATTGCGGCGGGATTTGTTCACCGCATTGCTTACAGACCGCCTCGCGAATCGTCAAGCCGTGATTCTTGCAGAAAGATTTTCGGCAGACGGGAAGCCGCCCTTTGATTCTGTCGGCAAGTGACAGGCGGACTTCGTGGCGATTATCCTCGTCGGGGACGCAGTAAAATTTCAAGCCGCCAAGTTTGAGTTTCCGCAGACAGTGCGGGCATAAGGGCATCGAGTTATTTGAGTTGAACATTTATCAAGACCTCCGCAGGTCATTTCTTCGGAACGATTAAAGTTTCGGGGCGCGAGGGCTTAAGCTCAAATCGCCGCTCGTCCTCCTTTGAAGTCATGAGCTTAACGACGGTGCCCGACGCTATATCCTTCCACGTGTCGTCAGGCAGGGATACTTCAAGCCGCCCGCCGCTGTAACCGTTCGGAAAGGCGCGAACGTCGCCCAATGTGCGCGTCGACGAATCGCCCGCCTCGATATTCATGCGCCCGTCGCGCCGGCAAACCAAATACATCTTCGGCGTAGCGGCGGCGTCGCTCTCTATTATCAGCCGGCAATCTTTGGCGTGCGGTTCCTTTTTGAAAATGCCGCTCGTGCCCCACTCCAGCCGATACGAAATAATTTCCTTGGGGCTGTTGTTTAGGGTGAGCGTGCTGGGCGCAGAGTAAGCCGCGCTACCGTCCGCGAACTTGTATTCGCCGATAACCGTGATGAACAGCTCCTTGGGCGGCAGGTGATTCTGCGTAATGGCGGCGTCCTGCGCGTATTTCGTCGCCGTGATTCGATTCATTTGCCGCGCCTTAGCCGTCGCTGTCGTCTCGTACAGCTCGTCGGCGTCGCGGGTGTTTATCTTGTAGTGAATCTGGTAAAGATTTTCCGGCACGGATTTTAAAATCAGCGTCAAGCCGCGCCCGTCGATTTGCGTTTTAACGGGGTCAATCTCGCAAGGCTCCACGTTGGCGCACGTCACAATCTCGTTGACAAGCCCGAACTCCCGCGTCGCGCTGATGACCGCGATTTTCATAACGTCGCTGCTCAACGCAAAGTCGCAAGCCTCGTCGCCGCTCTCCGCCCGCTTGCAAACGACGCCGTTGCCCAAAAGTTCATCGACGTTATCAAGCTCGAACAACTTTTTAATCTGCGCGGAGTCGTCCTTTTTGCCGACAATCTCCTTAAACCAAATGGAGAAATCGCCCGTCGACTTCCACTTGAAGTAAGCCCTGCCGCCGCGCACCGTGCAAGTTAAATCGTTCAAGGGCTTGGGCGGCTGTTCGGGCGTCAAGGTGACCGTCAAGCCGAGGCTGTACTTATGCGTCCGCTCAATCTTCCAAACCTTGCCGGCAATCTCGGCATTTTTGCGCGAAAAAAATCGCTCGTTATTGGCGGCGTTGTCCTCGGCGGCGTAGTAGACGCATTGCAACCGATACTGATATTGCTTGCGGTTGCGGACGTTCTTATCGACGAAGGACGCCTGCTCGCACTCAGCTACGACGACGCTGTTGCCCGCGCTGTCGGAACGCAAAATCCTCACGCCCAGGCAGTTATCCGACGGCAATCGCCAAACGAATTTGCAGGTACCGTTTTCGGTCTTGGCGATGAGTTTTTTCTCGTCGAGGTCGCTGTAGTGGACGGCGGTCGTAGTGACGGGCGCGGAGGTCGTGCCCAGACGCGTTGAAAAGACAGCGTAGCCGTAAAGCACGCCGGGCAAAACGTCGGTGTCGACGAATTCGAGGCGGTCGGTATTCTCAATCAAAATTTCGCCGTCGCGATAAGTGCGGGGTTCGCCGTCGACTTTTTTAATCAGCGTGTAGGTTATGCCAAGGTCGTTGGCGGCTTGCCAAGAGACGTTGCAAATCAGATTGTTGCTTGTGCCCGCCGCGGCTGTCGACTTCGCCTTGACGGAAATCTTGCCGATACTTGAGCTGTTGACGGGGGAGTAATTTTCCTTGAGCGTGGCGACAATGGCGGGCGGAGCTTTGGGCGGGATAAGCTTAAGCCTGTCCTGCGCGGGCTTGTAGTCCTTAATCTTGCGGAGAATTTCCATGCAATCGCTTACGGCTTTGGCGGGCGCAATGGAAAGGCTCGGCAACTTCTTTTCCGCCCACGCGTCCAATTCGCGGCGTTTTAGCTTATCGGCGGTCTTGTTGATTCGCCACTCGATTTTTTTGAGGTCGTTGGATTCGGGCTTGAGGAGCTTAGCCTTGGCGAGGGTCTTCATAATCTCCGCCGTGACGATATGAACGTCCTCGTCGGCGTTACGCGCCTGTTCGACGAGGTCAAGCATGGAATTCATTTCGGCTACGTAGCGGGCGAAGTTCCTCAGCTCGGCGAAGGAGAATTCGCAATTCGTACAATGCTCGGCGGTGGCGGGAAGTTTCTTGCCGCACTTTGGACACTCGATAAAAAAATTATCGCCGCACAGCTTGCAATGAGCGCGTTCAGCCTCCTCGCGGGTTCGGAAGTTTTCAAAGGCTCCGCAGTTGGCGCAGGTGACGCAGAAAGAATTTTCGCCGATGTCGCCGGTCGCCTCGTAGGGATTTTTGAGCAAGCCCGCCGCCTTGTTGTAGAGCGCGGCACTCAGCTCGTAGGTCAGGAAATTGCGGAAATTGTTGCGGATGCGGTGAATGCAGTTGTCGGCAAAGTAGCTGTCGCGCTTGAACAGGTCGGGCGCGGTCTTAATCTTGGCAAAAAAATCTTCGAGGGTCTCGATACGCAGGGAGTGTTCGTATTTAAAGCGGCTGTCGTCGGTATTGAAAACTTGGGTCTGCGCCAAATTCAGCAAAGATTTGATAGACTGCCATTGCGGAATGGGCGCGGAGTATTTTTTGGCGGCGTCGCGGAAAATTTCGCGGAGGTCTTCTGTTGTGCGTCGACGATAGAAATCCGCCGACGGTTCGATTTGCTCCTCGATATAGAACGCCAAATCGTAGAGGTCGCGGACGTTGGCAGACCACGGGAAATTTTTTTCGTCGGGCACGGTTTGGAATACCTTAAAGTTTTTGCGCAACTCCTCCATGACCGAATCGGCGAGGAAGAAATTATTCAGCGTTGCCAAGATTGTCTGCGTGGTTTTGAGGGGTTTTATCTCGAAGCCCTGTTCGCGATACGTCGCCTCGATTGTCGGAATGCTTAGCCGTAATTTTTCGCGCACCTGCCGAATCTGCGCCTGATTGACTTGCAACGTACCTTGCGCCTCGCCGCGCTGAATTTCTATGTAGAGCCGCAACTCCTCGATACGCTGTTGCTTGAGCGATTCAGCCTCGCGTTGACGGAAGCGCAGATTGTCAATCGTGAGCGCAATGTAGCCGTCCATGGAAAGTTCCGCACGAATTTCGGACAGGCGCGTCGGGTCGACGGTCGTATTCTGTTCGGCGGTGAGCCGTTTCTTCCAGCTGTCGTAGGCGGCGCGGATTTTTTTCTCTTTGTCGGGAGGATCGAACTCCAAGCCGAGCATTTCAAATATATTTCGTTTAGCCAAACTCAATCCTCCTGTCGCTTATTTATCGCCGTAATGACCTTTGCAAGACAAAACGACAGTCTCGTCGCCGTGCATTTCATAAATTAAACGATTGGTGTCGTCAATGCGGCGAGCATAAGCGTCTTGATATTTGAGCCTTTCGGGTTTGCCGAGATCTTTTAAAGCTCCGTCGCGTTCAATGCTCTGCAAAAGACTATTGATTTTATTAAGTGTCTTACGGTCTTGCTCTTCCCAATACAAATAATGTGCCCAGCCGTGGGTTTCAAAAGAAACTCTACCCATTTGCCATAGCCTCCAGCTCGGCGAACGTTTTTGTTATAAGCCTGCCTTGTGCGGCTCCTTCGTGTGCGCGATCAAGCATCGCCAAATAGTGCGCGTTGTTAATGCACAGGTCAATTTTATCTATGCCGCGCATTTTTATTTCCTCGATAAAATGTTTCCATTCACGCGGCGAGAACGTTGTTTTTTCGTCGGGAATGTCCAACGGATTGACTTTTACCTTTTCCATGATTAAGGCTCCTTTCGTTTGCGCCGATATTATCAGAAATTCTTCATTGAAACAAGACGCTTGCCGCAAGTTTTAAGTTGGGCTAAACTTTATCAAAAAAACGTGGGGTGAGAGCAATGCCGATAAATCCTAAGCACGCCGCCGACGCGGTCAAGCCCGCGGTCAAGCCCGCCGCCAAGGAGCAAGCCGAGGAGATTTTTATCACGGAGGAGCCGCGTTGGTCATTGGAGGAAATAATTTTGCCCGCCGCTGTCAAGGCGCAGATTTTGGACGTGGCGACCTATTCGGAGAATTCGCATCGGGTGTTTGAGCTGTGGGGATTTAAGCGCACGCACAGATTTTCGCGACGAATCGGCGTAAATCTCTACGGTGCGCCCGGTACCGGCAAGACTATGGCGGCTCATGCCATTGCCCGCGAGCTGGGCAAGAAAATCCTCGTCGTCAACTACGCCGACATCGAATCCAAATACGTCGGCGAAACGCCAAAGAATATCCGCAAAGCTTTCGACGCCGCAAAGAAATCCGACAGCATTTTATTTTTCGACGAGGCGGACGCCATTTTGAGCAAGCGCGTTACGAACATGACACAGGCGGGCGATGTCAGCGTGAATCAGACGCGCTCGGTTATGCTCATGCTTATGAACGAATACCAAGACTTTATCATTTTCGCGACGAATTTTATTTCCAACTTCGACCCGGCGTTTATGCGGCGAATATCGATGCATATCAAGTTCACGTTGCCCGACGCGGAGTGTCGCCGTAAGCTGTGGCGCATGTACACGCCGCCCGAAGTTCCAAACAATCTTGACTTCGACGAGCTTGCGGAGAAATACGACGGGATAAGCGGCTCCGACATTGCCAACGCCATGCTCAACGCCGCCTTTAAAGCCGCCCGTCTCAAGCTTGACGAGTTGGACAAATCGCTTGTCTTCGAGGCAGTGGAAAATATCCTTGCAAGCAAGCGTGCCAATGCCAATCAGACAATGCCGCCGGCGATACCGACGAATTTTGGATAAAACAAAACCCTCCGCGCAGATTGATTACGCCGAGGGTTTTTTTGTTGCCGAGGAATTTATTGCCAAGTTTTGGTAACGTGATTAAATCGGAAGGATTTGCCGTCTGCAAGTACGATATTCGCGCTGACCGCCTCCGAGCTTT
>ERZ842401.3119-NODE-3119-length-21004-cov-7.076233_pt1 | contig 21004 bp, 16 predicted proteins | sample MGYA00521270_ERZ842401 | MGnify/ENA primary metagenome ERZ842401 (study PRJEB31892, sample SAMEA3878208) | bioreactor metagenome | biome: Moose rumen | place: Sweden | collected 2011-10 | study: EMG produced TPA metagenomics assembly of the PRJEB12797 data set...
ACTGCGCCACTCAAGCCCTGTATTACTTTGGCTACAAGCTGCATGCCGTCTGCGGTGTTTCGGGCGTGATCCATTCCTATGACATGACCAAGGCCAGTGTCCACGACATCAAATACCTGAATGATGTCGGACAGGACTATTTCTCATGCACGATTATCGGTGACAAGGCATACCTCAGCGCAGATATCCAATACAATCTGTTCGAGAGTGCGAACATTCAGCTTGAAGTGCCCTATCGATATAACCAGAAGGACTGGAAGCCATTCCACAAACCCTTTGCCAAGGCGCGCAAGAGACTGGAAACGAATTTCGCGCAGTTCACTGACCAGTTTAACATCATGCGCAACTACGCGAAGGATTATCAGGGATTCTTCACAAGAATCATCAGTAAAGTGAGCGCCTTTACTGTTTCACAATACATCAACAAGGTTAACAACAAGCCCATCGGCAGGATCAAGTATGCGCTCGCTTAATTCCGCCAACGGGTTAGGCTTAGGATTTCTTTTTGATGATGAGCAGGGCCAGGCCCAGCATGGTGAGGGCGGCGTTCAAGAGCAATAACTCGAAGCCCAGCGTGTAGTCATACTGGTTCTTCAACCACATCTGGATAAAGAAACTGATGACGGGGGCGGCGATACACACCACGGGCACCAAGCGGTCACGCACGGGACTCTTGCACATCATGCCGAAGGCGAACAGACCCAGGATGGGACCATAGGTGTAACTGGCGAGGGTATAGACCGCACTGATGGCATCGCTGTTGCTGATGGCATAGAAGATGAGGATCACCAGACCCATACCGGCAGCCATGCCAACGTGTACAAGGCGGCGGGTACGACCCAGGGTGGCATCGTCCTGCTTCTTGTCGGCACCCAGGATGTCGACAGTAAACGAGGTGGTGAGCGACGTCAAGGCCGAACCAGCGGCCGAGTAGGCTGCGGCAATCAGTCCGATGATGAATACCACGCCCAGCAGCACCGGCATACCGTCACTGAAAGCCACCGTGCCAAAGAGTTCGTCGGTCTTCTCGGGCATGGCGATGCCGTTAGCCTTGACGTGCATGGCGAGCAGGGTGCCCAGTACCAGGAACAGAGCAATGACAATCACTTGCAAGAAAACGCTCACTATCAGGTTCTTGGCCGACTCATTGGCGTTCTTGCAGGCCAAACTGCGTTGCATCAGATCCTGATCCAGGCCCGTCGTGGCAATGACCATGAAGATGCCCGCGATGAACTGTTTCCAGAAGTAGGTACCCTCCTTGGGGTTATCTAAGAAGAACACGCGCGACGTGTCGTCGCCGGCAACTGCCTTGCACAGGCCTGTCAGGTCATAGCCCAAGCCCTTGGCAACAAAGTAGATGCTCAGCACTACCGACAGGATGAGGCAGAAACTCTTCAACGTGTCGGTCCAGATGACGGTCTTCACACCGCCCTGCAGGGTGTACAGGAAGATGAGGGCGATAGTGACAATCACGTTGACGATAAAGGGTATACCCAGCGGCGAGAACACCAGCAACTGCAAGGTGACGCACACCACATAGAAACGCACCGCGGCGCCCAGCATCTTGCTGATGAAGAAGAACCACGCGCCGCTCTTGTGGGTGCTTCCGCCGAAGCGTTGCTCCAGATAGCCGTAGATCGACACCAGGTTGCGCTTGTAAAACAGCGGGATGAGCACATAGGCGATGACAAAGTAGCCTACGATGAAGCCCAGGGCCATCTGCAGGTAACTGAAGCCCTTGGTGACCACCATGCCGGGCACCGAGATGAAGGTAACACCCGAGATGGGCGCACCCAGCATGGCGATGGCGACAATGAACCACGGGGCCTGGCGACCGCCGCTCAGGGCGGTGGCGGTGTCGCTCTTGCGTGACGCGGCCCACGAGATAATAAACAGGAGTATGAAATAGCCAACTATCGTGGCAAGTACAATCCAGGGAGTCATAATTATAGATAAGAGATAATAGATAATAGATCAGAGATAAGAGATAATAATCAACTGCTGCCTAAAACCTAAAGCCTACTCTGGATAAAGCAGGTAGGGACGGCGCTGGGCCTTGAACAGGTCGACATCGGCTTGCCAGGTGGCTTTGATCTCATCGGCAGTCTTGCCATCGGCAATCATCTCACGCACCGCAGTGGTGCCCATCAGTTTGTCAAAGAAGTTGCTCTTCAGGTAGAACTGCTTGCCAGCCTTGGTGAGGTTGCGGTAAGCGTCGATGACATATTCCAGGTTGATGCCCCGTGCAATCACCTCCTCGGCATCCAGGTTGTGCAGGTCCACACCGTGGCACAGGTTGTCCATCTGCGGCGGGGTTTTGGCACCTGGACGGCTCGTGGGCGTGAACTCAAAGTCATAGCCCGTCATGTCGGGGTGTCCATAGACCTGGAAGGGCCAGTCGGTGCCTCGTCCCAGACTCACCGTTGTGCCCTCGAAGTAGCACATCGAGGGATAAAGGTAAATGGCGAGCATATTGGGCAGGTTGGGACTCGGGGCTATGGGCAGGCTATAGCGGGTCTGGTGGGTGTAGTTCTGGCAGGGAATAACGGTGAGGTCACACTTCTTGCCGTCCTTGAGCCACCCTTCGCCATTGGCCATCTGAGCCAGTTCGCCCAATGTCATTCCGTGCACCGTGGGGATGGGCAGGCGTCCCACACCCGACTTGAGCGTCATGTCCAGGATGGGCCCGTCTACATACATGCCGTTGGGGTTGGGGCGGTCAAACACCATGAACTGCTTGCCGTAGGTCACTGCGGCATCCATCAGGTTGATCATCGTCACATAGTAGGTGTAGAACCTGAGTCCCACGTCCTGGATATCGGTGACGATAACGTCGATGCCGTTCATCACCTCACGCGAGGGCATCGGCGACTTGCCGTCATAGAGCGACGCGATGGGGATACCCGTCTTCTCGTCAACACTGCTCGACACGTGCTCGCCGGCATCGGCATTGCCGCGGAAACCATGTTCGGGCGAGAAAATCGTCACCACGTTCACGCCATTCTCGAGCATCAGGTCCAGGGTGTGCTTGTCGCCAACCATGCCCGTCTGGTTGCTCAGCAGTGCCACGCGCTTACCCTTGAGCAAGGGCACATACTCGCTAGTGCGGGCAGCGCCCATCACGACCTCGCCGGCCGGCTCGGCCACGGTAGTGGACTGCTGACCGGCGTCGGCCGCCGTCTTGACAGCGGTCTTACCCATCTGGCTGCTGCAAGCGTTGAGCGTGGTCATCGAGGTGAGCGACAGCCATACCAGCGCCAGCAGCAAAGAGATTTTTGTCAATTTCTTCATTATCTTGATAATTTGGTTAATGATGTATCATACCGCAAAATTAGCCCTTTTGATTTAATCAACCAACACCCAGGCTCAACAATTTTGCCAAAAAGTGGCACACATCCCACGGCGACGCCCAAAGGAATGCGCACACTTCTTGTCTCAACGTCAAAAATAATGTACCTTTGCGGTGTCATCAGCAATTAGAGAATGAAAACCGTTTGGCGCATAGTGATAACCTATCTGGTACTGACTGTCCTATTCACGGGGGCGATGGTCGGGGTGTTCTGTATCCCCCAGTCGGCGGTCGGGGACAACGTGCGGCAGTCGGTGGAGCAGGTGACTGCCGGGGGCAAGATGTTCACGGCGAGCATCGGACCTGTGGAGCCGTTCAAGATCGGCACTTTCAGCGACTGCCTGATACTGGGCATCGCCTATTGCGGTGACAACAGCCACCCGCTGCAGGCGGCCATGAACGACATCTTCATGATGCGCGACGGTTCGCCCATCACGGGTGCCCGGCAGATGTTTGACCGCTCTCAGGACGAGGAATTGCTGCCTGTGGTGTATATCCGCTATTGGCATGGCAACCAGACGGTTATCAAGCCCCTGCTGTGCGTGACGACCGTGCACGGCATGCGCTGCATCAACACCGTGCTGCTGGCACTGCTGCTCATCGCGCTGCTGGCGGCATTGTGGCGGCGCGTGGGCCGTGGCGAGGCCCTGATTGTCACGGTAAGCCTGCTGGCGGTGATGGTTCCCAGTGTACCCCTGTGCCTGAACTATGTCCCCACGTTTTATATCGCCTTGACGGCCTCACTGCTCATCCTGCTGTGGCACCCCGCCACAGCAAGCCGGGGCAACACGGCGGTGCTGTTTTTTGTCATCGGTGCGTTGACGACCTTCATGGACCTGCTCACCACACCCATGGTGGCCATGGCGGTGCCGCTGGTGGTGTATATGCTCTACCATCGTCCACGGCGCACGTGGCGCGCGGTCATCACCCTGTCGCTGGCCTGGCTGCTAGGCTATGCCTCGCTGTGGGCCACCAAGTGGCTGCTGGTGGCCTTGATCACGGGCCATGCCGCATTCACCGACGCGATGGGTGCCATCACGCAGCGCACCGTGGGGCACAACGAACAGAACTACATGGCCTGGTGCCTGAAGACGACGGCCGCCAGTTTCGCCGGCGTGACAGCCGTCGTTGCGGCGGTGACCGCCCTGCTGGGCAAGTCACGGGAGGCCTTGCGGCGCAACAGTTGGATGCTGCTTGTGGCCCTGTCAAGTTATGTGTGGGCCTTTGTACTGCTGGAGCACACGTGGCACCACCTGCACTTCACGTGGCGCACCTTTGTGGTCCTGATCATTGGCATCGGCCTGTTCTGGTACCGCAGTCTGGACATCAGGCATCCCTTGAGGTTGTTTAAAAAACCATCACAATAATCACCCAAAAAGTTGGAGGAAAGGCATTATGAAACAGATTGCGGTCATCATTCCGTGTTATAATGAAGCGTCCACCATCGGGCAAGTCGTTCAAGAGTTTGCCGCGGCACTACCTGGTGCCACCATCATCGTGGGCGACAACGACTCGCATGACGACACAGCCCAAGCCGCTCGTGAGGCCGGTGCTACTGTCATCAGCGAGTCTCGCCAGGGCAAGGGCAACATGCTGCGCACGCTTTTTAATGCCGTCGAAGCCGACTGCTACCTGATGGTTGATGGCGATGCCACTTACCCCGCTGGCACTGCCAGAGCCATGTGTGAGAAGGTACTGAGCAATGGCTGTGACATGGTGATTGGCGACAGACTATCATCAACCTATTTTGCTGTAAATCAACGTAAATTCCACAATGCTGGCAACCGGCTGATGCGCAGACTCATCAACTGGATGTGTCATAGCGATGTGCAAGACATACTCACGGGTTATCGCGCCTTGAGCCGCCGTTTTGTCAAGAATTTCCCCCTTCGATCCCAGGGCTTTGAAGTGGAGACCGAGATGACTGTCCATGCCCTGGAACACAGTTTCAAGGTAGATGCCGTACCCGTAGATTATCGTGAGCGCCCCGAAGGCAGCGAGTCAAAATTGAGCACCTTCGACGACGGTTTCCGCACCATCATGACTGCCGTGGCTTTGTTCGGCGAGCATCGTCCATTGCGCTGCTTCAGCATCATTGCTGGCATCTTGCTTCTGCTGGCCATGACGCTGGTCACACCCGTCCTGATTGAGTACTTCAAGACAGGTCTGGTCCCCCGCTTCCCCACTCTGATTGTCAGCGGTTTCATTGCTATGCTGGCCATGATGCTGTGGGTGGGTGGCGTGGTTCTCGAGGTAATCTCACGCAACCACTGGAAACAGTATGAACTGATGTTGATGCGTTATGGAAAAAGTGTCACCTCAGGAGCATCATATCCCAAAGCAACGGGGAATGCCACGTGTGAGATGTAGCCGCTCATGTATGGCATGATGAGCACTGTGCGCCCCTGATAACGCAACGGGAAGAACCCGCAAGGGTTGTAATCGGTGACAAGTCCATAACTCTCGCGACGTTTTTTTTCCTCAATCGTCATTCCATCAGACTTGGGTTGGATGTAGTACCGTGCCGTCTGGAAGGTATACGGCACTGTGTCGGTCGATAGCATTACAACCATGTAGTATTGCCCATGAACAGCCATGACCGAGTCCACCACATCAGGACGATCAGTGGTGACGGGAATTCTGATCGCGCCCTCCAGCAGACGACCTGAGTGGAAGCGGTCATAGACCGAGTCGTTGACAAACTGCACGTTCTCCCTGCCGTAGTAGCCACAATAGGTCACTCCATGGGCAAAGAAGTTGTCGGAGTTGTAATTCATGAGTTTGATGAAACGGCTATAGCCCTCGAAGTGACGTGCACGCAGCACAGCCTGTTCGGGAGAGTCCACAATCTCGCCGACCGTCTGGTCATCAAATGCCTTGTATTCCCTCAACACCACGATGCCACGGCCCCAGGTGAAGGCCGAGAACAGTAAGCAGATGACAATCAACGACAACCGCAGCCATTGGCGGCCCGCAAAGAGCCTGTCGGCGACACCCACCACGATGATCAGAGCCACAGTAGCGAGCGGAGAATAGGAGCGTTCATGCATCTGGCCCAGGACTAGCATCAGCAGGGCCAATGCGATGAAAACATAGGGCCACACACTGCTGAGCATCGCCTTGCGCCACTGCGCTTTGAATAATGCAGCCACGCCCACAGTAAACGCTACCACAGGCACAAGAAAGTGCCATAACCGCTCGGTGAAGATGCGCCAACGGCTGGAAAGCAATTCCTGCATACCCAAGTCAACCACGATGCCGCCATTAGCCGCACGCTCCCAAGCCGCTGGAGAAGAGATAATGATGAACACTCCCACGAGGTAGCAGACCAACGTGATGATGACCATGCGGTTCACCTGGCGGCGGTTGACGGCGTAATACAGACACAGTCCCACCAGGAAACCCAACGAGGTCGCTTCGTTGAAACTGCCAGCAATCACTGCGCCCACGGCAATCAGGATAGTGCCTCCCCACCCCATTTCATGGGGATGGTGCAACAAGCACCAGACCAGCAAGAGCGAGGCTGTGATGGCCCACATGTAGTTGCAACTGCCGGCAAGCCACAGCATCGTCTCACCAGGCACCGGATAGCAAGTGCCCACACAGGTAACGAAAGCGGCCACAGCCAGCACGGAACGACGCCCCGTGCTCAACAGGCTCAGCAGGTGGCACAGCAGGCCGAAGACCAGCGTGTTGCACACATTGAAGGCCGTCTTGCCAAAGACGCTGCAAAACAGCAGGGCAATCACATCGGCTGTGCGCCCGTTAGTCCCCACATAATGGTTGTGCATTGACCGAAGCACATCGGCAAACGAGCGGATGCGGGTCCACTCCCCATCGACCAGCGAGAAGCCCAGATCATCCTCCTTGAGCGTGGTGAGCACATTCATCACCAGGAACACGAGACAGGTCAGAACAAGCAGGCTCCAATAGGCCACATCATGCTGCCTTCCTGGGGACGATAGCCGCGAGATAATATGTCGTTTATCGCTTGACATCGTCAATTATCCTTGTTCGGGTTATCAGAATCCTGAACCGGAGTCAACGTCATGTTGCCCATGCTGCCGTCATAGTCCAGTTGCAGGACGATGTGGGATGTGATATCGTCGATGAGAGGGAGAACCAGCAGGTGCCGGCGCTGGTAGTAGAGCGGATAATAGGACCGCAACGTGTACTCGCTGTTCAAGCCATACTTGTCGCGGTATTGCCTGTCCTGCTCGGTAAGGTCCTCGGAGGCTCTCTTGAGAAAGTAATTGGCAAACTGCGGCGAGGGCTCGAGCGTGTCGGCATTGAGCACCACTATCATGTAGTCCTGGTCAGGGAATCGCAGCACCGTGTCGGCAATCTCGGGGCGGTCACTCATCATTGGCAGCAACTGCGAGCCGTCGAGCAGACGCCCCGAGTGATAGCGGTTATAGATGGAGTCGCTGACAAACTGCACATTGTCCTTGTCATAGTAAGCGCAATAGGTTGACTCACGGTTGAAATATTCGGCTGACGCATAGCACAAGGGTGTGGCAAAACGGCTGTATCCCCTAAAGTGGTACTCATGCAGGATAGCCTGACGAGGTGCCGCCTTGATGTCATGATCGATGCTGTCCTCAAAGACCTTGAGGCTCGACAACACCCTGGCCGCGTGGGCATAGGCCACGCCACTCATGGCAAGGCTCAAGGCGACAATCACCAGACGTGCCCACCGTCCCCAATGCTGCGACGAGAGCAACCAGTCTATCGCCATCGCCACGATGATGAAAGCCACCGTGGCCAGGGGAGCATAGGCCCGCTCATACAGGTAGCCCAACAGGAACATCACGAGCATCTGGCACAAGAGGATATAACCCCATTGGCATCGCTTGAGGGGTGTGAAGCCACTCCAGAGCAATGTGACAACAGCCACAACGAATGCCGCAAGTGGAACCACGGTGCGGAACATCTTCTCGGCAAAGATGTAACAGCGGCTCATCAACAGTTCGCGCCAGTCGGAGCTTATCACGACACCACCACCCACAGCAACCCGGTTCCATGCCCCTGGGGAAACGACGATAAACACGAGCCCCAGGAAATAGGCCAGCAGGGCCAACTTGGCGTTGCGGTCCAGACGGTCACGGTTGAAAAGGTAATATAGCACCAGTCCGCCGAAGAAGCCGAACGAGGTCGCCTCGTTAAAATTCCCTGCCACAAGGGCAAAGGCCATGAGCATTAGCGTCCTGCCAATGCCAAGCCGCTTGCCATGGACGCGCTGCAGCACATACACCAGCAGCAGCGAGGCTGTGGTGGCCCACATGTAGTTGCAACTGCCAGCCACCATCAGCATCGTCTGACCCGGCACTGGATACACCACACCCACACAGGCCACAAGCATCGCCAAGGTCGTTACCGAACGACGGCCTGTGCTCAATAGCGTCACCAAGTGGGCCATCAGGGCAAACACCAGTGTGTTGACCACATTGAACGCCGACTTGCCCAGAAAGGCGCAGAACAGCATTGCAAAGAAGTCGGCACAACGGCCGTTTGAAGTCATGTAGTGATCGATCTGGGCCCTCATGAAGCCCACAAAGCCCGCATCACGCAACAATGAGAACTCCATGTCATCCTCCTTGAACGAGGTCCACAGGTTCAGCACGTAGAACACGATGCAAGCCACCAGCATCAGGCCCCAATAGGCCAGGTCGTGCCATCGGGAATTGTTGTGTATATTTTGAGAGTACTTTTCCATATCTCACTCGGTGTTAATCCATTTTCCGCTTCACGGTAACGGGATTGGGGGCGACCCTGTAGAGGGTCATCGTTTCGTCTCCCGCATAGTCAAGCAACAAGAGCATGCTGTCTACCCGATTGTCCATGAGGGGCAGGATCATCACCACCTTGTCATCATAGCGCAAGGGGTAATAGCCAAAGGGGTCACTGCTGCTCATGAGGGCATGCAAGCGACGGTATTCACGTTCCTGGGGTGAGAGTCCCTGGGAAGCGTCATTCCAGTAAGCCAGCCCGACCTGATAAGCCGTGGGCAGGGTGTCGAGATTGAGCGGCAGTATCATGTAGTCCTGGTCGGGGAAGGCGACAACGGGGCCAGTCAAGTTTGGCCGATTACTCGTGAACGGCATCTCCACGGCATCATCAAGCAGGCGGCCGCCATGAAAACGGTCATAGACCGAGTCGCTGACAAACTGCACATTCTCCTTGTCAAAATAGGCCCGCCAAGTGTACTCGTTAGGGAAATAGGCATCGGACTTCATGGGCAAGGGATACAAGAAGCGGCTGTATCCCCTGTAGGGGCTCTCGCGCAGGATGGTCTGGGACGGGGCATTGCGTATCTCGTTGACCACCTGCTCGTCAAATGCCTTGTAATCTTTCAAAACCTTAATGCCGCGGGCAAAGGTAACCACGCTCAACGCCAGGCAGCAGGCCACAACGGCCAGGCGCATTAACCACCACCGCTGCAGCAGCACATCAAGGGCCATCACCGTGATGATGAGCGATACCGTCACCAGTCCCGCATAGGGCCTGTCAGGATTCATGCCGAAGACCAGCATCACCACGATGAGCATCACCAGCAGATAAGGCCATACGCTGGTCCTGAAAGACTTCACTCCTTTTAAAAAGAGTGCAATCACGCCGACGAGGCATGCAAGAGCCGGGAAGACGAAGGCCAGCATCTTGGTGCCCACGATGTAGCAGCGGCTCGTGAGCAACTGCAGCAACGGCATGTCGACAGCAATGCCGCCATCCGATGCCCTCTCCCAAGCGGCAGGCGACGCCATGATGAGCAACACACCCAGCAGATAACCGACCATGCCCACAACGACGGTGCGGTCGATGCGCGAGCGGTTGAACGCATAATACAGGCACATGCCCGCCAGGAAACCAAACGACATCGCCTCATTGCCGGCCCCAGCAAGCATGGCACCCAGCAAGAGCAGTATAGCCTTCCACCACTGCAACTGCGCCTCCTGGTGGTTGAGGAGGTAATACAGCAGCAACAATGTGCCTGCAATGGTCCACAGGTAGTTGCAACTGCCGGCGAGCCACAACATGGTCTCACCTGGGACAGGATAACAAGTGCCGATGCAGGCATAGAGCATCACCTGAGCCAGTAACGAGCGGCGCCCCGTGGCCAGCAGGCTCACCATGTGGGCCAGCAAGCCGAACATGACGGTGTTGAACACATTGAACAGCGGCTTGCCCAGCAGGCCACAAAAGAGTTCAGCCACCATGTCGGACGAGCGCCCGTTGGTAATCATGAACTTGTTGACATAGGAGCGCATCAGGTCTCCTACCGACTGCACATGGGTCAACTCGCCGATGACCAGCGAATGCAGCATGTCATCCTCCTTGAACGGTGTCAGACAGTTCATCCAGTAGAACACCACACACGCCACGAGCAACAACAGCCAGTAGGCCACATCGTGCCATCGGGACGGCAGTGAGAGGATGCTATAGCGAGACTTCTCCATATCGTACACGGGTTTAGTCCTGTTTCACCTTGACATCGGGCGGATTGGGAGCCGTGCGGAACAACCGCAGTTCATCGCTGCCCTCCTGATTGAGCACCACTTGCAGACAGGTGTCATTATCTTTGGGAACCGGAAACACGAACAGCACATCGTCCTGATAACGCAGGGGGTAATAGCAGAATAGGCTACAATACACTTCACGTTTCACCTCAACCAGACTCGAGCGTTGCTGCCGGGTTAAAGCATCAGGCGACTTGTAGAAAGCGTGCCCCACCTGATAGACACATGGCACGGTGTCGAGATTGAGTTTCACAGCCATGTAATCCTGGTCAGGGAAAGCCAGCACCTCTTTCACCAGTCCGCCATGATCATCCTTGAAGGGCATCTTGATGCCACCATTCAACAAACGTCCCTCATAGTAGCGGTTGTAAACCGAGTCGGGGACGAACTGCACATTCTCTTTATCGTAGTAATGCCGCCAGATGAACTGATTGGTGAAAAAATCATCGGAAGAGAACTGCAGCGCATAGACAAAACGGTTATAGGTGGTAAACCACCTGGGATGCAGCACCGCCTGTCGCGGAGATGCCATCAACTCATGCCTCAACTGGTCGGAATAAGCCTTATAATCCTTCAACACACGCAACGCGGTCACACACAACCATGATGACAACGCCAACCCGGTAATAATGACCAAAAGCCGCACCACATCTACCCGCCTCAGCAACGCATCGGCGGCATTGATGGTGACAATGAGCGTCACAACCGCCAGCGGAGCGTGAGGACGTTGTTCATCAAGGCCAAACACCATCATCACCAGGAAGGAGCAGATGAGCAGATAGGGCCAAATGTTGGCCGCGACACGCTTCACGCCCTTGTAGAAAAGCATGATGAGCAACAGCAATAGGGCAAGCGGCATCGTCAGGAAATGGTACATGTGCACACCCATCACGTGGAGGCGGTAACTCACAAGACCCCACAGGGTGCTGTTGGTAACCACATCGGCCGTCAGGCGCCGCCAGGCGGCGGGAGAACCCAAAATCATGCCTGCACCAAGTGCATAACCGATAAATACCAGCACCACATGCCGGTCAATCCTGTCGCGGTTGAACAGGTAATACAGAAACGTCGCGGCCACAAAGGCAAACGATGTCGCCTCATTGCCCGCTCCGGCAAGGAAGGCCCCGACGAACAGCAATGTCCCCTTGAGCCACCCCAAACGGTTGCTGCTGTGGTGGAGCAGGTAATACACCAGCCACAACGAGGCCGTGATGGTCCACAGGTAGTTGAAACTGCCTGCCAGCCACAGCATCGTCTGTCCAGGGACGGGAAAACAGGTGCAAATGCAGGTATAGGTCAGCACCTGAGACAGCACCGAGCGGTGTCCTGTCGCCAACAGACTCACCACATGAACCATGAGGGCAAACACCAGCGTGTTGCACACGTTGAACAGCGGTTTGCCGAGGAAAGCGCAGAAGAGTTCGGCCAGCATGTCGGAGGATCGTCCGTTCAGCACAAAGTACTTGTTGTAATATGAGCGGAACAGGTCTCCGAGTGTATTGACATGTGTCAACTCGCCAATGACCAGCGAGTGAAGCATGTCATCATCCTTGAAGGTGGTCAACACATTCATCCAGTAGAACACGCCACAGGCCACCAGCAGGAGAGCCCAGTAGGCAATCTCATGCCAGCGGTCGGAGATATCCAGATGCAAGGAATCAGACCACTTCATGACAAAGCAGGGGTGTGATGAAAAGTAAGGAGTTAGAAGCAGCTATCACCACACTTCTAACTCCACATTCCTAATTCCCAACAATTTATACCGTCAGGATTTCTTTCTCCTTGGCGGCAAAGATCTCGTCGATCTTCTTCATGAACTTGTCATGAATCTTCTGGACCTTGTCCTCGCCGTCCTTGCTCACATCCTCGCTCATGCCTTCCTTGACAGCCTTCTTGAGGCCCTCGATGGCCTCGCGGCGGGCGTTGCGGATGCTCACGCGAGCCTTCTCGCTCTCGGCCTTGGAATCCTTGACGAGCAGCTTGCGGCGCTCCTCGGTCAGGGGCGGAATGTTGAGGCGGATCACCTCACCATTGTTCACGGGCATGATGCCCACGTTGCTGTCGATGATGGCCTTCTCGATGGTACCGATCATGTTGCGTTCCCAGGGCATGATGGCGATGGTGCGCTGGTCGGGAGTGCTCACGTTGGCCACGTTGTCGATGGGCACGGGGCTGCCATAATAATTCACACGGATGCCATCGAGGATCTTCACGTTGGCCTTACCAGCACGGATGTGTGCCAGGGTGTCATCGAGGAAATCCACGGCTTCCTGCATCTTTTTCTCGGCTGCGTCGAGATAGAATTTCACGTCGTTCATAGTGTAGCGTTTTTGAGTATTTTGTAGTTGAATTGTTTTTTCTTGGTCACGAAATTACACCATTTGCCACAACCCTGCAATTTTTTTGCCAAAAAAAATGAAAAACGGCCCTTGTGAAGGGGGCGGGGCATCAGTTATCGTCCTGTTCCAACCAGTCGGGATTGGGCGCATTGCGCACGAGATCGATATTCTCCCCGTCGAGCGCAAAGGGCGAGAAAACAAGCTTGCTCACGTTGTTGCCGATGATGGGGAAAATGAGGTATTCATGTCCCTTGTAGAGCAGGGGGAAATAGGGAACCGGCAGCAGCGACGAGCCATCCTGCCCATAGGTCAGTGCGAACTGATAGGAACACGATACCGTGTCCTGCTGCAGCCTCACTGCCATGAATTGCTGCCCTGGGACCGCTGTCACGTCGAGCACCTCCGGACACCCGGAGGCCGAGAACGGCATGAGTCGCGCATCATCCAGCAGGCGGTCCTCATTGAAGCGGACATAGATGGAATCGGGGACAAACTGGATGTTTTTCTTGCCATAGTAACGGCACAGGGTCTCCTCGCGGATGAGGAAATTCCAGGACTCGAAATTGAAGTATTTGATAAAGCGACTGTAACCGTTATAAATCCGTTCCTTGAGAACCACTTGATTATCGGGCGCTTGTCTGATATCCTGTTCTACCTGATTGAAGAAAGACTGATAGTGCTGCATGGTGCTGATGTTGCCCGGATAGTACTTCAGGCAAATGGCAAGACCAGCCAGAATGACCACGAGCGGCAACCACCGCAAGCGTCTGGACAAGACCGCCAGAGCCATCACCACAATCAGTAGCGCCGACATCGAGACGGGAAAGAAAAGCCGCGGCTGATCCTTGCCCACGACAAACACAAAGGCCAACTGTACCAGGAACACTAACGGCCAGGGCGTTGAGGCCAACGTCTTCCTGAAGCCAAAACGGAACAGCGCCACCAGCAGAATCACTACAGCAGCCAACGGCGTGACATAGCTCAGCGACCTGCCGAGCAGCAGTCGACAACGCTCCATCAGCAGGGACAAGGTGCCCGCCTGATGTGACACCTCGAGCGAGGCTCGGTTCCAAGCACCCGGGCAGGTGAGCAGCAAGAGCACTCCCAGCAGATAACCCGTCATGACAACTGCCACGGTGCTGTCCACCTTGTCGCGGTTGAACAGGTAATACAAGACCAGTCCGCCGAACACACCGAAGGTCATTCCCTCGTTGATGCCACCGATGAATATCGACAGCAACAGCAGCGCCAAGCTCTTCCACCAGGCGGGTCGGGAATCGCGGTGCCACAGCAGATAGGCTATCAACGCCATCGATGCCGTGACATTCCACAGGTTATTGAAACTGCCAGTCGCCCACAGCAGCGTCTCGCCTGGCACTGGCATCGCTGTGACCATGTAGGTGAACAACACGGCCAGAGCCATCACCGAGTTGCGGCCCGTGGCCAAACGCCCCAGCAGGTGAGCCATCAAGCCAAAGGCCAACGTATTGCACACATTGAAGACCGCCTTGCCCAGTATGCCGTTGAAGGTGAAGGAGATGATGTTGGCCATGCGGGCATCATATTGGTAATAGGCCACCCAGGAGCGCAACACATCCAGCAAACTATTGATGGGTTGTGTAGAACCACCACCTATCGTGGAATGGAAGATGTCATCCTCCTTGATGGTGGTGTAGAGGTTCATCAACAGGAACAGGGCGCAGCCGCCGATGAGCAGCACCCAATAGACGACATCGCGCCACCGGTTGGAACGAGTGTCAGCGCCTGTCTGATGGATGACATTGAGACGTGTCATAGCACTTTCTCGTTGTTCTTCTCACGAACGACGTAGTCCGGACGGTTCTTGGTCTCGTTGTAGATGCGGCCGATGTACTCGCCGATGATGCCCAACGAGAGCAACTGGATGCCGCCAAGGAACAGGATGAGGATCACCAGCGTGGGATAGCCCTGAACCGGGTCACCAAAGATCACTGCCTTAAAGAACACATATATCATATAGATGAAGGCACACAACGACACGATGAACCCCACAATGGTCGAGATGCGCAGGGGCGCGTTAGTGAACGAGGTGATACCGTCGATGGCAAACGAGAACAACTGCCGGTAATTCCACGAGGACTCGCCAGCCACGCGGTCACCCTGCTCAAACTCTATATCCTTTTTCTTGAAACCAATCCAGCAGTACATCCCCTTGGTGTAACGCTCGCTCTCGCGCATCTGTTTCAAGGCGTTGATGCAGCAACGGTCCAACAGGCGAAAGTCGCCCACATTCTGCAGCACGTCAAAGCGCGACGAACTCTGCAGAATCTTGTAGAACTGCAAGGACAGACGCTTGCGCAGCCAGCTCTCACGGCCACGCGTCTTGCGCTTGGCATAGACATCGTCATAGCCTTGTTCCCACCACTTGACCATCTCGGGGATGAGCGTGGGCGGATGCTGCAAGTCGGCATCGATGATGACCATGCAGTCGCCTGTCACATGGTCAAAGCCCGCAAGCATCGCCACCTCCTTGCCGAAGTTGCGCGACAGGTCGACATAGTTTACCCGCGCGTCCTGCTGCTGCAGTTGCCGCAGTATCGAGAGCGTGCCATCAGCGCTGCCATCGTTGACAAACATGAGTTCCCACTCATAGGCTGGGTTACCGTCCATGAGTTTGACAAGCTCGGGATAAAGCAGGGGAAGTGACTTTTCCTCGTTGTAACACGGAATGAGAATGGAAATCTTCTTCATTGACCTATATGTTTTAGCGTTTATATCATTGTTTTTCTTTTAAAGCAGCGATTAGCGGAAGGTGAGAGACGACAACCGGTCGGCAGCAAGGTACGATGCCGCCTGAGCCACTTGGGCAGGGGTGACCGCCATGATTCGGTCGATGGTCTCGTTGATGGTCGCCACATTGCCATGATACAACAGGCCACGACCGGCACGCATGGCCATGAACTCGGTGCTGTCGGCAGCGACGACCAACTGGCCGCAATACTGTTTCTTGTAAGCCTCCAGGCGGCGGTCGGTGAGCAGTTCCTGGCCCAGCCGCGTGGTGATGCGTTCAATCACGTGCAGGCTCGACCGCACGTCATCGGGGTCGCAGCCCAGGTAAATCTCCAGCCAGCCACAGTCGCTGAGCAACGTGAGCGTGGACTCGACGGTATAGACATAGCCGCGGCGTTCGCGCAACTCCACGTTGAGCAGCGAGTTCATCCCGGGCCCTCCCAGGATGTTGTTCAACAGCATCAGAGCATAGCGCAGGGGGTGACCCATGTGTGGCAGACGCGTGCCGACAACCGTGTGGGCCTGATGGGTGCCAATCGTCACCACCTGCTTGAAAGGGGCGACCTCGTCAGGTGCCATCCGTTGACGCTTGGCCATCGAGTGGCTCATGGTGCCAAAACACTTCTCGGCCATGCGGAAAACACGCTCGGGGCGCTCAGGACCCACCGAGAAGAACACCATATTGCCAGGCACATAAAGCGTCTTGAGGTAACGCAGGCAATCCTCACTGGTGAGGCGTTCCAAGTCCTCTTTACGTCCCAAGATGTTGTGCCCCAGCTCACTACCGGCCAGGAGCAGATCCTCGAAGTCATCATAGATGGCATCGCTGGGCGTGTCGCGGTAACTGGCGGCCTCCTCAAGCACCACATCGCGCTCACGATCGAGTTCGCCCCGCGGAAAAACGGACCACTGCACCAAATCGGCCAACAGATCGACCGCCCTTGCCAGGTGGACCTGAGGAAAGACCGAATAAATCATGGTTCCCTCCTTGGTGGTATAGGCGTTCAACTCACCGCCCACACGCTCCATGCGGTTGAGGATGTGCCAGGCGCGGCGATGGCTCGTGCCCTTGAAGATAGTATGCTCCACAAAGTGAGCCAAGCCATATTGTCCCTCGCGCTCGTCACGGCTGCCGGCATTCACAGCAAGCCCACACCACGCCACCTGGGTGGCAACGTTGACATGAACCAGTCGCAGGCCATTGGGAAGGGTATGATAGTGTATATTCATTGGTCTAATTCTTCTTAATGGTTTAAAGCCAAGGCTTTTACAGCCTGCTGTTGATGTGCAGGACATGTTGCACCAGCAGCATCTCGTGAATGTCGGCGCGACGCACATCCATGTCATCGTAGTTTGGATTCTCGCTGCGCAGCACCACCATATTGGGGTCGGTGTGACGGCGCACGTACTTCACCACGCGGAAGTCATCAAGCTGCACGACATAAATCTGCCCCCAATAGATCTGGCTGAGGTTACTCAACTCGCGGACAGCAACAAAGTCGCCGTTCTGAATCACGGGAGACATCGAGTCGCCGCTCACGCGGACGATGCGGCAATTGGGGCTCATGTTGGGCAAGTTCACCCATCCCACGATGTTCTCGCTGGCAAACAGCTCATTGCGACCCGATGAAGCGCCAGCCGTCGCATCCACATCGTAGACTGGCGTTGCCGTCGCTGCATCGCCAAGTCCACTGGCAACCAGTTTACCTGCATCAGGATAGTCGATGCGGGCCGGAGCCTTGCCAAAGGGCAGATCGACCCCCTCGAGCAGCCAGTCCTTGGATACTCCCAGGTTCACGACGATGCGGTTGAGGAAGGCCTCGCTCAACGGCATGTGTGCATTGAGGTACTTGGACAGGTTAGAGGTGTCCACACCGATGCGCTCGGCAAACTGCACTTGCCTGACGCCCATCTCCTTCATCAGATACTTGATACGTTCTATAACCTCTACATTTTTCTGCGGTTCCATTGTCAGCGTGATTGTATGATATGATGTGTTTATTTAGGGCAAAATTACCACAAAAAATTGTAATATGCAACTTTTTTGTGGTTTTTGTGCCTTTTAGCCAAGGGAGACATCAATTTTATATATATTTGCACATTCTAACCGATAGAATAGTGCCCGTGACATGAACAAGCAGTTTTTCCTGTCGATACTGGTGATAGCCATGCTGATCCCGCTGTGGGGCTGCGTCAAGCCATCGCGCAATTTCCCGCCCGACAACACGACGGTGAGGCTGGACTCGACCAACCTGCCCATCGTGTGGATTGAGGTGGGCGGCGACTCGATTAAGCGTGACAAGCGCATCGAGGGGCACATGAAAATCATCCATAACGGCAAGGGCCGCCTCAACTATGCCGACACTGTGGCGCATCCCAATCAGCGCATTGACTATCAAGGTTATATCGCCATCCGACACCGCGGCAACTCCACTTACAACAACAGTCCCAAGAAGCCCTACTCGCTGCGCACGCTGGCCGAGCCCATGTGGCGTGGCGACGCTCCCAAGAAGAAGGTAAAACTGTTGGGGATGGGCAAAGACAGCAATTGGGCCCTGCTTGCCCCCTATGCCGACAAGAGCCTGCTGCGCGACGCGCTCACCCATGCGCTGTCACGCCCCTGGATGGAGTACACCCCTCAAGGCCGCCACTGCGAACTGTTTCTTGATGGCGTGTACTATGGCGTGTATGTACTCAGCGAGGTGGTGTCCAAGGGGAAGCACCGTCTGGACCTGACATCGCCAGGAGACACGGGCGATGCCCTCACCGGTGACTACCTCATGGAGGTAGACTGTAACGACGAGGTGACCTACTCGTCCAAGTTCCCACCGCTGACCAATGAGGGGCAGCCGATGACGGGCTACCGCATCCTGTTCCAGTACAAGTCGCCCGACTATGAGGAGCTGGAGAAGGAACAGCTGCGATACATCAACCGCCGCATCGACCTGATGGAGGCATCCTTTGCCACGGGGAATTACAGCCAGTTTATCGACGAGCTGTCGTTCATCGATTACCAGTTGATGACCGAGTTGTGCCACAATGTGGACGGCTACCGCCTGAGCGGCAAGTTCTACAAGCGCCGCGACAGTGTCGACCCGCGTTTCAAGATGGTGCTGTGGGACACCGATCTGGCCTACGGCAACGCTGACCACCGTCAGGCATGGCGCACCGACACGTGGATCTACCAGAGCAACGACATCCTGCGCCAGGAAAACGACGTGTACATGGTGCCGTCGTGGTGGTACTGGCTCAACAACAGCCCGGAGTATACCGCAAAGCTGAAAATGCGTTGGGCCGAATTGAGGAGCGGCTACCTGAGCGACGAGCAAGTGATGGGTACCGTCGACTCACTGGCCCAGGTACTCTCCGCCTGTGGTGCCGAGGGGCGCAACAGTCAGGCATGGCCACGATGGAGCGTGAAAGTGTGGCCCAACCACTATGTCGCCTCCAGCCATACCGACGAGGTTGACTACATCAAGCGATGGCTTGTCGAGCGCCTGTTGTGGATGGACGAGCAGCTGCGATAGGCATTGAACGGATGTAAATAGTTTTTTCACAAAAAAATGGCACGCGATTAGCGCAATTGTGTGTATATTTGTGGGTTGAAAACAGAAAGAACCATTAACAAACAATAGAGAACTATGAAATTAGTTGACAGATTTTTGAAGTATGTGAAGTTTGACACCCAGAGTGACGAACTCACCAACCTGACACCGTCGACCCCCGGACAGATGGTGTTTGCCAAAGAGTTAGAGAAGGAATTGCATGAGATGGGCCTGAGTGACATCTCGCTGGATGACAACGGTTACCTGTTTGCCACCCTGCCCGCCAACACCGACGCACCCGTCCCCACCATCGGCTTCATCGCACACATGGACACCGCCCCCGACATGAGCGGACATGACGTGAAACCGCGCATCGTGAAGTATGACGGCGCACCCATCGTGTTGAGCGAGGAGCCCCGCATCGTGCTCGACCCGCAGCAGTTCCCCGAGATGAACGACTATATAGGCCAGGAATTCATCGTCACCAGCGGTGACACCCTGTTGGGTGCCGACGACAAGGCCGGCATTGCCGAGATCCTGAGCGCCGTTGAGTGGTTGCAGGAGCACCCCGAGGTGAAACACGGCAACATCCGCGTGGGCTTCAACCCCGACGAGGAAATCGGACTGGGAGCACACCACTTCGACGTGGAGAAATTCGGATGCGACTGGGCCTACACCATGGACGGCGGAGCCGTTGGCGAGCTGGAGTACGAGAACTTCAACGCAGCCAGTGCCAAGATCACCTTCAAGGGCCTGAACGTACACCCCGGAGCCGCCAAGCACAAGATGCTCAACTCGATGCGCGTCGCCGTGCAGTTCGCCATGATGCTGCCGCGCTGGGAGACCCCCGAGCACACCGAGGGCTATGAGGGTTTCTACCACCTCATCAGCATGGAAGGCGGCGTCGAGAAGACCACCCTCAGTTACATCATCCGCGACCACGACCGCGACCGCTTCGAGAGCCGCAAGCGCGAGATCGAGCACCTGTGCAACAAGATCAATGCCGAGTTCCCCGACTGCGCCACCTGCGAGATCAAGGACCAGTACTACAACATGCGCGAGAAGATCGAGCCGGTGATGAACATCATCGACATTGCCAAGCAGGCCATGGAGAATGCTGGCGTCACCCCCAAGGTGCAGCCCATCCGCGGCGGTACCGACGGTGCCCAACTCTCATTCAAGGGTCTGCCCTGCCCCAACATCTTTGCCGGCGGCATGAACATGCACGGACGCTTCGAGTATGTACCCATCCCCTCGATGGAGAAGGCCATGATGACCATCGTCGAGATCTGCAAACTCGTTGCCCAATAAACCATCCAACCCCTCACGCCGTCAAGTTATCAAACAACTGTGGTTTAGTGAGGGGGTTTGTGTGACATCACACGTCAAAAAGCAAAAAAGGCCTGATAAATTTGGCCATTATCGAAATTTGGTATACCTTTGCACCGCTTTTTGGGAGATTCGCTAGCTCAGCAGGTAGAGCACATC
>ERZ842401.3121-NODE-3121-length-20996-cov-6.659376_pt1 | contig 20996 bp, 14 predicted proteins | sample MGYA00521270_ERZ842401 | MGnify/ENA primary metagenome ERZ842401 (study PRJEB31892, sample SAMEA3878208) | bioreactor metagenome | biome: Moose rumen | place: Sweden | collected 2011-10 | study: EMG produced TPA metagenomics assembly of the PRJEB12797 data set...
CCTATGGCTCGGTAGGGTTCTCGAGCCGCAAGACTGCCAAGGAGGTCTTCTACAGCTTCACCAGTTACACCTTCCCGGGTGCCATCTACAAGTATAACCTCGAGAGCGGCAAGAGCGAATTGTTCTTCCAGCCCCGCGTCAACCTCAAGAGCGATGACTATGTGACCGAGCAGGTCTTCTTCAACAGCAAGGACGGCACGCGCATCCCCATGTTCCTCGTCTACAAGAAAGGCCTCAAGCGCGACGGTCAGCGTCCCACGTTCCTCTATGGCTACGGTGGCTTCAACGTGAGCCTCAATCCCGCCTTCACCTACACCCGCACCCTGTTTGCCATGCTGGATTGCGGAGGCATCTGCGCCTATGTGAACCTGCGTGGCGGTGGCGAGTATGGCGAGGAGTGGCACCAGGCCGGTACCAAGATGAACAAGCAGAATGTGTTTGATGACTTCATCGCTGCTGCTGAGTGGCTCATCGACCAGAAGTACACCTGCCCCAAGAAACTCGCCTGCAACGGTGCCAGCAATGGCGGTCTGCTCGTGGGTGCCGTGGTCAACCAGCGCCCCGACCTGTTTGCCGCTGCCGTGCCCCAGGTGGGTGTGATGGACATGCTGCGTTACCACCAGTTCACCATCGGCTGGAACTGGGCCCCCGACTATGGCCGCAGCGACGACAACCCCGAGATGTTCCGTTACTTGCGTGACTACTCGCCCCTGCACAACATCCACAACGACAGCACTCCCTACCCCGCTATCATGGTCACCACCGGTGACCACGACGACCGCGTGGTGCCTGCCCACAGTTTCAAATATGCCGCCCAGCTGCAGTACAGCAACACCGGCGACCAGCCCAAACTCATCCGCATCGACAGCAAGGCAGGCCACGGCCACAGCAAGCCCATCAGCAAGATTATCGACGAGTACACCGACATCCAGTCCTTCATCATGTACAACCTGGGAGTCAAGTACAAGTACCGCAAGAAATAACAATCAATAGAACAGAACAGTTACAACAAACTAAAGCCGAGGCGGGTCTCAATATAGAAGACTCGCCTCGGTTTTGTTTTATACGGTTATTCAAAACTTATAGCCTAAATCTATGTGCAAATTTTGGTTTTTAGAACCATCAATCCTATCGATTGCCTTCAATAAGCCATAATCAAAGCCAGCAGATATCACGAATTTTTGGATATCTACACCAAGCCTGTCTGAGATACCAAAGTCAAAACGCTTCATGATATCAAAGGTTTCAGCACCATCATATTTTCCAAAAGCACCAATACCGACATAAGGTCCAGCTTCCAGAAACAGACCTGCGGTCTCACCTATCTTAAAGCGATAGCCGAAATGGATGGGCACATCAAAGAAAAACGCATTGCAACGAGATTCGTCGTAGTCTGGGTATTGGAAGCCTCTTAACGATAGCAACAAGCCACCGTTAATGTAAGGACTACCCACCTCCTGACCATTGAAATAATAGTTGCATACTGCACCGATGCGGCCACCAGGTGACCATTTCAGGTCATTGCCCGATGCTGTGGCAACGACACCATCAACGTTCGACAGATTGAAGCCCAGTACTCCTTCCCACTGCAACTTCGTTTCTCCATCACCATAATTACTGTAATTCTGCGCCTTCTGTGCTGTGACGCTCATCGACACCACAGCAAGTAGAGTCCAAAGTATAATATATCTCTTTTTCATTGTAATAAAATTGCTTGTTGATAATCTCTCATCAGTTTTTTGGTTTATCAAAGACCTTGGCGGTTTTTCCCTTACAAGTAGGGCAGATGCCTTTACCGCCACATTTGTCACACTTCACATAGCTAGTGCCTTCGGTAGTGACCAGCATCTTCTTTCCCGACCCGTTGCAGTAAGGGCACAATCCAGGATTGTTCTCACACAGTATACAGATTTCTCCCGCGTTCCATTTCTCTTCGATAATGGAGGGGGCCGGATCTTCTGGTGCAGTGGGAACGAACACTGGCTCAGCCTTCTGTTTGTTGGTTTGAGGTGTCGTACGCTTTTTCTTAGTTGACGTTTTTGTCACCTGCCTACGCGCTTTTTTTTGCGGCAAGTCCGCCGCCGACATCGTAGGCATCACACAGCCAACCATGAACAACACCAGGAACAAAGCGATGATCTTCTTTATCCTGTTCATCAGAGACCTACAAAGTTGATACTCCAAACGTTCCACTCACGCTTCTTGGTAGCACGATCAGAGATAAAGAAAATGCGACGACCGTCCTTCGAGAAAACGGGGTTACAGTCAATGCCAGGGTGATAAGTCAACTGCACCAGGCCTGTGCCATTGGTACGAACGGCAAAAAGATCCAGGTTGTTTTTCTTGGTGATACTTGACTTTGTATTGGCCTGGCAGACAATCCATTGTCCATCGGGAGAAACAGTGGGATTGCTAAAGCTCATATTCTTGTCGGATAGAATAACCGTTTCCTGACCGAGCACATAATCCACGCGCCAAATCTCACTATTACCGGCAGCATTATTGCGCACACAGATAAACTCGTTGGGATTATCACTGATGATTGACGGATTATAGCCAACTGCACACAATGTCAAGGAGCCATTCTGGAGGTTCAAGGACCAAATAGAGGGACCCGAATTGTCCATGCGAGTAAAGAATAACAGCTTTCCGTCGACACTCATCACGGGATCATAATCCCTGTTATTGTTGGTGTGCTGACGGATCAAGTTACCCACATGGCTGTCCACCGAGGCAATTGAGCTGTGCGAACCATCTGTAACGTCGGCAAAGTATAATTTTCCATCAGAGCCCCAACTGAAAGAGTTGATATCTCTGAAGGTCCTTTGTGTATCAGCTCCTTGAGCACCAGCCCTGCGAATCATAATATTGCTCTGCTTGTTGGTAAAGCTCATGTATGCCAGCTCGGTTCCATCGGGCGACACATCAAGACGACGTGTCGCATCCCAGAAGATACCGGCTTTCTTGTTTCCGCCCCATGCCGTTCCCACAAACGCACCAGGGCTACTGCCTCGCACATCAATGCCGACAACCGAGTTGTTGGTCTCGTCGGTGATTTTAGTAACATTCAGGCTTCGTTCTTCGGTCACATAGGTGTCCAGAACTTTCTTTCCTGATCCACAAGATGCCAACACCATGAGCGTCAGCGATAGAAACATGATTGATTTTTTCATAATAGATCGATGATTTAATATGTTAATATATTGTTTTGTTTCTTTGCCTCATAACTCAGAACTTGAAGCTAACGCCCACGCCACCCAGTGTCATCGCATTCAGATTCTTCTTGATAGTGAATGTGCTCATGCCCAACTCGGCGTTCACTGCCAGATGGTCAGTGAAGTAATATCTTGCTCCAATAATCCCCATCGCTGCGGGGTAGAATTTGGGATCAAAGCCCGCCCATTTCACATGGTTAAAATCGTTAAAGGAATATGAGATGACAGGACCCGTGTAATTAGACACTGAAGGCTTCTTCTCGATGTGGTCAACACTCTTAAGGTTAACAGCATTCCTGTAATTTGAGAACGATCTTGTGCAATAAGTTGCGCCACCGCCAACCATCAAGTAAGTATCCAGGTGTTCGGCAAATTCGGCGTGCAATGAAATAGTGGCCATTAACGTAGCATCATTTCGGTTCACATCACACTCTGCGGCACCAGTAGAATGCCTGCGCTCTTGATGTGTACTTGATCTGATGACTTCACGACTTGATTTAGAGCTTTTCTCTTTTATATAAGTAGTTATTGTGTATTGATAGTTATATTCTCCAGAGTTTAAACTTTCATAGGTTCCACCATACAGGTCGCTGGCGACAAGGCCAATACCGATTGCTCCTTTGCCATTGAACAGGTTGTCGGCAATACCGAATTCAACCGATAGGCGGCCACCATAGCCCAACTTATAGTCATCGGGCGTGTCCATCAAGCCACCAATGCCTTGTGCCGAGAGGACAACACTTCCTTTTTCAAATGTCTGGGCTGACATCGTGCCGGACGAGATGAATGACATTGCTACCAAAAATAGTTTCGCCAAGTAATTTCTGTAATTGGTTTTCATCTATGAGGAATTAGTTCTGGGTGCCTCAGTCCTTAGCATCCCTTCTTGTATATAGTGCGTGGACTGACTTGTATTACTCTATCGGTGACCACTGAGTGTTTCTTTTAGAATAACTCGCACCTTACACAAGTAAAACAAAACGCCTATTATTCTAAAACATAACACCGACAAAGATACACTATTTTGTGTAATCTTCCAACTTTTTATAGCGATTATCCTCAAAAAACAACTAAAAAAACGCTTATTATAAGAAAAGCAAAGCGGATAGTCATAGCAGAAACCGCAATAATTCTGTCACATTTCACGGGCTTAATTACGCGTCAAGGCAGGTCGCATCCACGGCCTGCCTTGATTTTTGTGGTGGATAACTGAGGGGTGTGGAGTTTTTTTGTAATTTTGCGGTGGCTACCGATTAGATTATCATTAAAAATGAAACGAGTATTATTGCTTGCAGTAGCATTACTGACGCTGGCTGGGACCACACGGGCCTGGAACTGGTGGAACTATCCTCCCGACTATGAGTTTGTGGAACTCACATCCACCAACCTGCCCATCGTGTGGCTTGATGTGAACGAGGAGTACATCGACCGCTATGAGCGCATCACCGCCCGCATGAAGGTCATCCACAACGGCGAGGGAAAACTCAACTGGGCCGACACAGTGGCTCACCCGGGGCAGACGATCGACTATGAGGGCTATGTGGCCCTGCGCTACCGCGGCAGTTCATCATTCAGTTACAGTGACAAGAAACCCTATTCCTTCCGCCCGCTGGACAAGCCGCTCGAGGAGGGCGGCGAGAAGGTAAAGGTGAACATCCTGGGCATGGGCAAGGATAACAACTGGGCTCTGCTGGCCCCATTTGCCGACAAGAGCATGATGCGCGACTTGTTGGCATTTGAGTTGTCGCGCCCCTGGATGGAATACACGCCGCAGGGCCGCTATTGCGAACTCTTCCTGGATGGCATCTACTATGGCGTGTACATCCTCACCGAGGTAGTCTCCAAGGGCAAGCACCGCATCGACCTGCCCGACCCGGGCGTTGAGGGTGACGAACTCACCGGCGGCTATATCATGGAGGTGAACCGCACCGATGGCGAGGTGGTCCACACCTCCAAGTACCACCCCGTGAGCAACACGGGCCAGAGTTACAACTACCGCAACATCTGTTTCCAATACAAGTCGCCCGACTATGAGGACCTGACCGAGGACCAAGTAGCCTACATCACCGGCCGCATCGACCAGATGGAACGCACGTTATGGAACTACCGCCCCATGGGACAGGCCGCCTATGAGGCCTTTATCGACGTGACCAACTTTATCGACTACCAGATTGCCCAGGAACTGGGGCACAACGTGGACGCCTACCGCCTGAGCGGCAAGTTCTTCAAGCGACGCGACAGCGAGGACCCGCACTTCAAGATGGTGTTGTGGGACATGAACCTGGCCTACGGCAACGCCGATTACTACCAGGGATGGCGAACCGACACCTGGATGTATCAGAACAACAACACGATGAACAACGAGGGCGACCCGCAACTGATCCCCTTCTGGTGGTACAAACTGAACACCAACCCCGACTACACCGCCGCACTCAAGGCGCGCTGGGCGCAGTACCGACGCAGCAACCTGCGTCAGGACCGCGTGATGGCGACCGTCGACTCGCTTGCCAATGTCCTCACCTCGCACGGTGCCGTGAACCGCAACAGCCAGGCGTGGCCACGCTGGGGAGAGTACGTGTGGCCCAACTACTATGTGGCCGACGACTATGCCGACGAGGTGGGATACCTCAAGCAGTGGCTCAGCGACCGCATCGCATGGATGGACAGCCAGTTGGGCTTCGATCCCAATGCGGTGGTCCGTGGTGACCTGAATGGCGACGGTGTGGCCGATGTCGGAGACGTGACGATCCTCATCGCACTCGTACTCACGGGCAACGCCGATGGCATCGACCTCGAGGCCGCCGACCTCAATCAGGACAACACCTGGGACGTCGGCGACGTGACCGCGCTCATTGCCATTGTCCTCAACTACCGATAAGACCAACTAGCAAGGATTTTCCCCAGGCATTTTTCTACCTGAATATTTGCAGGATAAGGAATGTTGATATACCTTTGCAGTTCCGAAACCATGGTTTCGGAACTGCATGTTTCGTAATTTAAACACAAGGCTATGAAGTTTTTTGGCAGAGAGAACGAAATCAAGAAGTTGCGCGAGATCCGCGACTTTTCACGCCAAGTGGCGCAATTCACGGTTGTGACCGGTCGACGGCGTATCGGCAAAACTTCACTGGTGCTTAATGCCTACCAGGACGAACCTATTCTTTACTTTTTTGTCTCACGCAAGGTAGAGAGCGAGTTGTGCACCGACTGCGCCTCAGAAATTGACGAGAAATTGGGAATCCCCCTTTTGGGCACTCCCTCGAGATTTGCCGATGTGTTTGAGTACCTGATGAAACTCTCCCACAGCCGCCACTTCACGCTGGTCATTGACGAGTTCCAGGAGTTCTATCGCGTCAACAAGGCGATTTTCAGCGAGATGCAGAGGATTTGGGACCTTTACAAGGCCGAATCGCACATCAATCTGCTGGTATGCGGATCAGTCAACTCACTGATGAACAAGATATTCCGGGATAAGAAGGAACCTCTTTACAACCGCCAGACACAACGCATCACGGTGCAACCCTTCCCCCCCTCGGTGCTGAAGGATATCATGAGCCAATACGCTACCAGGCACAGCCAGGAAGATCTGTTGGCACTATATCTCTACACAGGTGGTGTGGCAAAATATGTGGAACTGCTGATTGACAGCGGGCATTATTCATCGACGGGAATGCTCGAAACCATCATCTGCCAAGATTCGCCTTTCATCGACGAAGGCCGCTCAATGCTCATCGAGGAATTCGGACGCGATTACACGGTTTATTTCTCAATACTCTCGCTCATCGCACAAGGTCACAACACCCGCGGCGTTATGGAGGACATGCTCAAGAAAGAGATTGGCGGTTATTTGACGCGATTGGAGAACGATTATGGACTCATACACAAGGCTCAACCACTGTTTGAGTCGTCACCCCGCAAGAACATCCACTACGAGATCCAGGACCACTTCCTGCGCTTCTGGTTCCGCTTCGTGTATAAGTACAATTACATGATCGAAATTGGCGCCTACAACAAACTGCGGGAAATCATCTCACGTGACTACGAGACCTACAGCGGACTCGTGCTGGAAGACTACTTCAGGCAGCAGTTGATTGAATCGGGACAGTATACCCGCATCGGCTCGTGGCACGACCGCAAGGGCGAGAACCAAATTGACATCATTGCGGCCGATGAGTTGGCCAAAACGGTGGAGTTCATCGAGGTGAAACGCCAGCAGCGCAACATCGACTTGGCTGTCCTGCGTGCCAAGGCCGATGTGTTCTTAAAAACCACCAAAAAGTTCGCAGGCTATCACATCGGATACCGTGGGTTGTCATTGGACGACATCTGATGCCTTGCGGGCTGGCAAATCATGGAAATATACATCAATGCTGAAAAAATGTTGTAATTTTGCAGGCATGAAAGGCGACAAGATTGTTATCAAGGGGGCTCGCGAGAATAACCTCAAGGAGGTCTCGTTGGAGATTCCAAAGCATCAGATCACGGTGTTCACGGGTGTGTCGGGGTCGGGCAAGAGTTCGCTGGTGCTCGACACCATCGCGGCCAAGTCGCGGCGGGAGTTGAACGACACGTTCCCGTCGTTTGTGCAGCAGTATCTGCCCAAGTACGGCCGTCCGCACGTGGACGCTATCGAGAACCTGCCCATCGCCATCGTCATCGACCAGAAGAAGCCGGCCCAGAACTCGCGCTCGACAGTTGCCACCTATACCGACATCGCCGCGCTGCTGCGCCTGCTGTTCTCGAGGGTCGGCCAGCCGTTTGTGGGCTATGCCGAGTCGTTCAGTTTCAACCACCCCGAGGGCAGTTGCCCGCGCTGCTCAGGCCTGGGCGAAATCCGCGAACTGGACATCCACAAACTCATCGACTTTGACAAGAGCCTCAACGACGAGGACACGATACACTACATCGCCTTCGGCAAGGGCGGCTGGCGTTGGATACGCTATGCCCACAGCGGCCTGTTCGACCTTGACAAGAAAATCAAGAACTACAGCCCCGAGGAACTGGACCTGTTCCTCAACAGCCCGCAGATACGACTCAAGAACCCGCCCGCCAACTGGCCCAAGACAGCAAAGTATGAGGGTATCATCCCCCGCATGTACCGCAGCATCATCAACAGCGAGGAGGGCCTGCTGCACGCCGCCGTGCTCAACCCCATGCTCACCATGGGCACCTGCCCCGACTGCCACGGCACGCGCCTGAGTCCCCGCGTGCTCTCGTGCAAGATCGAGGGCATCAACATCGCCGACGCCTGCGCCATGTCCATCACGCGCCTCAACCAGTGGGTCAAGTCACTCACGGCACCGCTAGCCGTCGACCTCAAGCAGGCCATCAGCGCGCGCCTGACGGCACTCGAGGAAATCGGGCTGGGCTACCTGAGCCTGGACCGCGGCGTGGGCACCCTCTCGGGCGGCGAGGCCCAGCGCTGCAAGATTGCCAAATACATCAACTCGTCGCTGGCCGACGTGCTCTACATCCTGGACGAGCCCAGCACGGGCCTCCACGACCACGACATCGAGAAGATGAAGCACTCGGTGCGACGCCTGCGCGACGCGGGCAACACCGTGCTGCTCGTCGAGCACCACCGCGAAATGATTGCCCTGGCCGACCATATCGTGGATCTGGGGCCTGGCCCAGGTAGCGAGGGCGGTCACATCGTCTTTGAGGGCGATTACCAGCAACTGCTAAACAGCGGCACCAGCACAGGCCAGATGCTCAGCCAGCGTGGCGACTTCAAGGCCCATCCACGCGAAGTGCAAGAGACCTTCGCCCTGCGCCACGCCACGTTGCACAACCTCAAGGACATCTCCATCGACCTGCCCATGGGCGTGCTGGCCGTCGTGGCAGGTGTGGCGGGTTCGGGAAAGAGTTCGCTGATGGAGTGCTTCCGCCGCGAGCACGGCAACGTGGTGTACATCAGCCAGAAGAACATCGGCGTGAGCCTGCGCTCCACTCCGGCCACCTATATGGACGTCGCCCCCGACATCCGCAAGCGCTTTGCCCGCGCCCACAAAATCAAGGAGCAATATTTCACCTTCAACGGCAAGGGGGCCTGCCCTGTGTGCGGCGGCAAGGGCGTCGTCATCGCCGAGATGGCCTTCATGGACAACATCGAGACCACTTGTGAGGCCTGCCACGGCCTGCGCTACTCGCGTGAGGCCCTCGAGTACACCATCGACGGCATGAACATCGCCCAGGTGATGGACATGTCGGTCAGGCGAGCCAGCGAGTTTTTCAAGGGCACCAGCATCGAGGAGAAACTGCAGCCCATGATGGCTGTGGGACTGCACTACCTGCACCTGAACCAGGCCTTGAGCACCCTCTCGGGCGGTGAGTTGCAGCGCCTCAAGATGGCGTCATGCCTCAAGCAGTACACACTACCCCTCGACGCGGGTGGCCAGCGCGGCGTGTTTGTCATCGACGAGCCCACCGACGGACTGCACCTCAAGGACGTGCGCCACTTGATTGACCTGTTCGAGCAGATGGTGGAAATGGGCAACACGGTCTATGTCATCGAGCACAACACCGATGTCATCAAGGCCGCCGACCACGTTATCGAACTCGGTCCCGGGGCCGGCGACCTGGGCGGCACCATCATCTACCAGGGCACCCCCCGCGGCATGCTCGACTGCCCCGCCTCGGTCACTGCACGCTACCTGTAACACTTACCAAACAACACAAAACAACCATTAACAACCTGAACAACAGCAATTAACGTGAGTTCGATGAATTTATATATTGTCATTAGGGTGTCCGGGGAAGCCATCAATCTGGTCAATTCAGGTGTAGGGCCTCGCCTTGGCGTGTCCGTGCGGATGAGTTACCCGTGACAGAGAATTAACGTCAATTTGGCTGATTATCATGAATTTATGTATAACCCGGACTCGTCATCTGCGTTCAATTGAATGAAAACCTATCATTGCTGGAAACGGCCACGCCAAGGCGAGGCCCTACAGGCATGCCACCTTTGAGTATCAGCACGTTATTTTCGTCGAACTCAGGTTAATTAAATCTTTGTTGTTCAGGTTGTTTGATGATTTGATGAGTTTTTGATTTTAGAATGGTTTGGCGCGGGTGACCTCGTTGACGAGGTAAACGATGCTCTGGTAGGGGATGCCGCCATGGGTCTGCAATCCCACCTCGCAGGTGCGGCTGTTGCTGTATCCCATCTCGATGCGGTTGTCCTGCAATTGTTGGCGCAGTTTTCTCAAAGCATATTTGTTGAGTTCGGGGTGTGTCCAGCCGCGGTCGCCGGCAAAGCCGCAGCACCCCACCCCCTCGGGCAGGAAGACGTGGCGGCTGCACAGGCGTGCCAGACTTGTCATCTTGTCCATCAGACCCATCTCACGGGTCGAGCAAGTGAAGTGCAGGGCGATGGGGCGGTCGATAGGGTTGAACTCCAGGCGGTCACGCAGGTATTCCCAAATGAACTCAACGGGCTCGTAGAGTTTCATGCGGCTGATGCACTTGCACAGGCGGTGCAGACAGGGGCTCTGGTCACACACGACGGGGTACTTGCCTTGCTCGCTGGCTTGCCACAGGGCCTCATCAAGTTCGGCGGTCTTGCGGTCGGCGATGTCGAGCATGCCCTTGGACTCCCAGATGGTGCCGCAGCACATGCGCTCCATTCCCTCGGGGAAGATGACCTCAAAGCCCGCCTTGCGGCACAACAGCACCATCTCATCGACGAGCGTGTTCTTCACGGGAGCGCCCTTGGCAAGGCCCATGGTCTGGTTAATGCATGAGGGGAAATAGACGACCTTGTTGGCACCGCCCTCGGCCACGCCAAGGCGAGGCCCTACTGGTTGCTTGGCGCTGCCTGGCATGGCTACGGTCCACAGGGGCAGGCCAGCCTTGTGCAACCCGTTAGCAACGCATTGCATGGCATTGCTTCCCAGTATGTTGTGTCCCAAACGTGCGGTGTCGAGCACCAGGCGCAGCCCGCTCTTGATGCCCGCAAAATGACGCGCTGCAAAGTCGCCAGCCCTGTAACCCATCGAACCTGGAGGCAGCGACTCTTGCCGCACGAGATGCGTCAGATCGGCGACGTTGATTTTCATGGGACAAGACGTCGCGCACAGGCCGTCGCCAGCACACGTCTGGTCGCCCTGATAACGGTACTGCTTGACAAGTGTTGCCAGGCGTTTAGGATCTTTTCCCGTCTCACGCAGGTGGGAAATCTCGCGCTGGATGACGATGCGCTGGCGCGACGAGAGCGTCAGGCCGCAACTCACACAGTTCACCTCACAAAATCCGCACTCGATGCACTTGTTGACTTTGTAAGCTTTCTCGTCCATGCCTTTGAGCCGCAATTCGGGCAGGGGCTTGAAGTGCTTGATGAAGCACTCTGGGTCGTCGTTGAAGATGACACCGGGATTGAGCAGGTAACGGGGGTCGAAAATCTCCTTGAGTTCTCGCATCGCCTCGAAGGCATCTTCGCCCCACTCATAGCGGACAAACGGCGCCATGTTGCGGCCCGTGCCGTGCTCGGCCTTTAATGAACCGTCATACTCCTCGACCACCAGCCGCGCCACGTCGCACATCATAGCGGCATAGCGCTGCACCTCGCTCTCGTCGCTGAAGAGTTGGTTGATGATAAAGTGGTAATTTCCCTCAAAGGCGTGGCCGTAGATGCAGGCGTCCCGATAGCCGTGGTCGGCAATCAGGCGTTGCAGTTTGACGGTGGCCTCGGGCAGATCCTCGACGGCAAACGCCACATCCTCGATCAGGCAGGACGTGCCCACTGGACGCGCACCACCCACGCTAGGGAAGATGCCCGAGCGAATGGCCCAATACTTGCCATACACGGCTAGGTCGGTGGTGAACTCGACGGGGATATAGGTCTTGAACCGGGACAGACAAGCGGTGATGGTGTCGATGCGGTGCTGCAGGTCTTCGGGGGTCACGGCCTTGGTCTCGGTGAGGATGGCGGTGAGGTTGTGGTAATCGCCCGGCTCAACGCCCGCAATCCTGCCGGCATCCACATCCTGCTTGTATTGCAGATAGACAGGGTCATCGACCGACGCCAGCGACAGGTAGTCGAGCATCTCGGCACTCTTGACCATGAGGTTCTCCTCGCTCATGGCGATGTCCTCGTCACTGGATTTCAACTGCTTGAGGGCTACCACCGCCTCGCAACTCTCGCGCATGCTGTAGAAGTAGAGCATCGCCGACGCCTTGCAGGGATAGTCGTGCAGCGTGCGCATGGTCACCTGGCTGATGAAGGCCAGCGTGCCCTCGCTGCCCACCACGCAGTGGGCGATGATGTCAAACGGGTCGTCATAGGCGATGAACGGACGCAGGTTCAGGCCCGTCACGTTCTTGATGGAGTATTTCTTGCGGATGCGCTCGGCCAATGGTCCGTTGGCGCGAATGCGCTCACGCAGCGCCTCGATGCGCGCGATGAAGTCGGGATGGGATTTGGCAAAGGCCTCACGGCTTGCCTTGTCGCCCGTGTCGAGCACGGTGCCGTCGGGCAACACCAGGCGCGCCGACAGGAGCATGCGGTCACTGTTGGCGTGCGTGCCGCAGTTCATGCCCGAAGCGTTGTTGGCGACAATGCCGCCCACCATGGCCGAGCCGATGCTGGCGGGATCGGGTGGGAACACGCGGCCCAGGGGCTTCAGGATCTGGTTCACCCTCGCGCCCACGAGTCCGGGCTGCAAGGTGATGCTTTCGCCATCGGAGGCGACACTATAGCCTTCCCAGTTGTTGCCTTCGGCTTCAGTGGGCTGCGTCTTGGCATTGCCCGTACAAGTACGGCACTGCGCTCGACTTGCACCACTGTTGCCTGTCACGATGAGGATGCTGTCGCTCACGCTCTGCCCCGACAGCGACGTGCCGGCGGCGCGGAAGGTGAACGGCAACCCGTACTTATTGGCCACTTTCACGATTTGTGACACCTCGGCCTCATCCTTAGCACGGATCACCACCTTGGGTGTCAAGCGGTAGAAACTCGCGTCGGTGCCCCACGCCAACGTCCTCAACTCGTCGGTATAGACCCTGTCGTCGGGCAGCACAATCTTAATTTCCCTCAAGAAACCTCTATAATCTTTCATATCGGCAAAGATACAATATTATTGATAATCGACCATATTTTTAGGGCATCAAGTTACGGGATTAAACCATCATGCGATGCACACATCGTCACGTTAATACTGTCAACCTTTTTTAGGAATAGTCACTGGCAAGACCGTAGCTGGCGTGCGCTACTTCAACGTTGCTGGCCAGGAGATGGCACAGCCCAGCGGCTTGACCATCCAGGTGACCACCTACACCGACGGCACCACCAGCGCCCTGAAGGTTGTGAAGTAAAACATTGTTCAAATATCCCATAATGAGCGCCCCGATATTGGGACGCTCATTTTTTGTAGGGCCTCGCCTTGGCGAGGCCCTACAATATCGGGTTACAGGACAACAAATCAAAGTGTGTCATCATTCAAAGACGCGCCCTTTAACCGTGCTTCGCACGTACCCCGTTAGGGCTGTTATGATTCCAGGCGATACAATTTTGACACACCCTCATTCGTTTGAACCTCCCAGGGCAATTATGATTCTGTTAGTAGTACCCTATTCTAAACGCTGCTGTCAGGTTAATCTCCCCGTCCCTATAGTCACGATAGATGATGGGAACACCACGGTAAGCCACGGGCACAAGAAGTTCACTGACCTTATTCCAGCGGGGAGGACCATAATCAAACGACTTGCCAGAAAGCACTAATCTGTTGTCCACATAGTCAAACTCATAGAAACCTCCACCCAAGCACTGCTCATGTGGCAAGAGCAAGTCTCGGTGTAAAGTCACCATCCCCAGCCGCAAGTGTCCGCCACTGGTGACGATGAATTTCGGGTGTTTCATATCGTTTACGTGTAAAGCCAATGTAACCTTTGGAAAAGGCTATCAGTCAGAAACTTCGCTCGATCCCAATAGGATGAAACTAATCAGTGTGTTCACATCAGCGATGCTCACTTCACCATCGCCATTGACATCGGAACGTCCCTCAGAACTGTCCGTGCCCGTCAGGATAATGTCAATCAAAACATTAATATCTGCAATATTCACTTCCCCGTCGCCATTAACATCACCCCAGATGGGTTCGGGCGTGGGAGGCGGCAGCGGTGGCTCGACATATTCAAAGCGTGCATCCAGCCAAGCGAGGCGTTCAGTTAGCCACCCCTTGAGGAAAGCAATCTCATCTTCATAACTGGTAGCGGTATGGTAGTTGGGCCACAACCGTTGTCCCCAACGAGGACGAGCCTGTGTGTCACGGTCTAAAGCGCCACCCGAGGTCACCACGTTGGTGAGCGAGTCGATAGTGGCATTGATCCTGTCGGAACGCAGGTTGTTTGCACGCAGCTGCCACCAACGGGCCTTACGCTCGGCCACATAGGAGTCATCCCTCCACATCTTGTACCAGTAGAACGGCATCATGTTGGTATCGCCGACACTACGCAGATAGGCATTCTGCTGATAGACCCAGGTGTCGGTGCGGTAGCCTCGGTTGTAATAGCAGTTGCCAAAGCCCAAGTTGAAGTCCCACAATGCCATCTTGAAGCGCGGGTCCTGGCTGTCGCGGCGCTTGTAGAACTTGGCGCTCAAGCGATAACTATCCACGTTGTGGGCCAGCTCGCTAAACAGGTGGTAATCCATGAACGACTGCACATCGATGTACTTGCGGTAGCCCACCTCCGGATCCTTGTAGTTCTCGAGGGTGAAGGAAGCCTCCATCTCGTCGATGGCATTGTTGATGTAATTCCACTGAGCGCGGGTCATGTCGTTGTAGTCAGGCGTGTCGTACTGGAAATAATAGTATGAATCGGTAAACACCTGTCCTGTGTTACTTACCGGGTGCTGCAGTGACATGTGGTTGGGCACGACCGGGGGGCCAAGTTCAACGATATAGCCACCTGTTAGTTCATCACCATCCTCACCCGGGTCATCGAGGTTCAGACGGTGCTTACCCTTGGAAACCATCTCACACAGGATGTAGATGCCATAGTAGATACCGTCAAGATAAACCTCGCAATAGCGGCCATCGGGTGTGTATTCCATCCAGGGACGCGCCAACTCAAAGATGAGCATATCGCGTATCATGCTGCGGTCGGAATAGGGAGCGAGCAAGGCCCACTTGTTGTCCTTGCCCATGCCCAAGATCTCTACCTTCTTCTTGTCATAGACCTCGGGGGTAAGGGGCTCGGCCAGGGTGCGGATTAACAGGGGCTTCTTGTCGCTGTTGTAGTAGGATGTGTTGCCTCGGTAACGAAGAGCGATATCACCCTCATAGTCAATCGTTTGACCTGGATGCGCCACTGTGTCGGCATAGTTGAGCCGCCCCTTGCCGTTATAGATGATTTTCATGCGTGCGGGGATGCGTTCATAGCGCTGGATCATGGCACCATCCACATCAATCCACACGATGGGCAGGTTAGATGACTCCACGACTACCGTTGTGTCATCGGGTAGGTAGTTGTCGGCGCGCTCGGCCCGTGCCAGCGAACATACCGACAACAGCAACGCTAATATCAATAAAAGCCGTCTCATTGTGTTGCAGGATACTTTTTTGTTTGAGAGCGCAAATATATAAAAAATCTGAATATCAGAAACTAAAACCCTCGCAATCTTTGCGGGAATGCCAAAACATCCTGCCCTCTAACCGATATCGGCAATCTGGTTATCATCTACTGCAGGGGTCGAGGGTAACGAATTGTTGCGTGGGTGGAACTGCAGAATCTCGTCACGCAGGCGCGAGCGGTCGATGTGGACGTAGATCTCGGTCGTCGTGATGCTCTCGTGACCCAGCATCTGCTGGATGGCACGCAGGTTGGCACCGCCCTCGAGCAGGTGGGTGGCGAAACTGTGGCGCAGGGTGTGGGGACTGATGACCTTGCGGATGCCCGCCAGTTCGCACAACTGCTTGACGATGTGGAAAATCATCTGGCGCGTGAGCATGGCTCCACGGCGGTTCAGGAACAGGATATCCTCGCTGCCGCGCCGGGCTACCTGACGGGACCGCGTCTGCTCCAGGTACAGGTTGATCTGTTCGATGGCTACAGGCGAGATAGGCACCAGGCGCTGCTTGTTGCCCTTGCCCTGAATGATGACATAACGCTCGTCAAGAAAGAGTTGCGACAGTCGCAGTGACACCAGTTCGCTCACGCGCAGTCCGCAACCATAGAGTGTCTCGATGATAGCGCGGTTGCGCTGACCCTCGGCCTTGGACATGTCGATGCATCCAATCATCGCATCAATCTCGCTGATGGTCAACACCTCAGGCAAATGTCGACCTATTTTTGGTGTGAGCAGCAACTCGGTGGGGTCGCCGTTCATGTATCCTTCCAGTCGCAGGAACTTGTAGAAACTCTTCACTCCGCTGATGATGCGTGCCTGTGAGCGCGGCTGTATGCCCACGTCCTGCAACGTACAGACAAACTGCTCGAGGTCATCGGTCGTAGCCCGTTCCAACCCCACCCCAGCATCGGCCAGATAGCGCGTGAGCTTATCCACGTCGTCGCTATAAGCCTGTGCTGTGTTGGCGCTCATGCCCTTCTCCAGTGTCAGGTAACCCAGGAAACGCTGTTTTACGTCACTGATGTCTGTAATATCTCGCATCTATTATGAGTTAGAAGTTAAGAATTAGGAGTTAGGAGTTAGAAGTTAGGAATTATTATCTCTTATCTCTTATCTTTTATCTTTTATCTTTTATCTTTTATCTCCCCATGGATGGTGTCGGTGAGCAGGGGGTCGAAGTTGTCGTTGGCGATGACGGTTACTGTGTTGCCGCCCCCGAAGACCATCTTCAGGCGGCGGTTGTCGCCCCCGTCAAGCCAGTCGACGCGCAGTGACAGTGTGTCGCCCTGCCATGCGTAAGCCGCCGCACTCGTGAACGGCCGCTGCGTACCCACCAGTTGCTCAAAACTCTCCATGATGTAGATGGGACGCTCATCGCTGGTCGTCAACCGCCACTCGCCACAGGCAGCCACTGCGCGCAGCGCTCCCCGCTTGTCGTTCATCGTGAAGATGCGGTCACTGCCATTTTTCACCATCTCGATGCTATTGATGCCCAACAGGTTGGTGTCAAGCATCACCGCGTTTCCAGCAAGCTGTTCCTCCCAGGGGCTCGACGGTGAACCTTGGGGCATCGCGATAGCCAGCGAGAGAGGGGCGCCTTCCACTGGATGATGCACATCGTCCAGCATTGGTTCGATTAGGCGGTAATAGATAGTATTCAACTCGTCGCCATAGCTCCCTGCCCTGCCATTGATGACGATGACCAGATCCAACTTGGGGACCACATAGATGAGTTGGCCACCATAGCCTGCCGCAAAGAACGACTCGGCGCGAGGGTGCTGGATGGCCTTGGTCTGGAAGCCGTAGCCCAGGAAGTAGTCGTCCGTGTTATAGCCGGTAAACCATGAGCGAATCGTGTGCCACAGGCCCTGGAAAAAGGATTTTATCCGCTGCAGGAACGGCAGTTTAGGCCTTGGAGCCTGCGTGGAGATGAGCCGCTGGGCCATCTGCTCCACCCATTGCTTGCTCACCAACTGCTGGCTGTTCCACTCGCCGCCATGCAAGAGCAGCAGGCCCAGTTTGGCCTCGCTCTCGGCATGCAAGCGCAAACCCCATCCGGCTGCCTCGATGCTGTCGGGCGCGAGTTCCCAGTCGGCCTGGGTGATGTGCATGGGCTCGAAGATGCGTTCTCGCACATACTGCAGCAGGGATTTACCAGTAACACGCGACACGATGGTTGCCAGCGCGTGGGTACACATGGAGTCATAATTGAAGTGCTGCCCAACGTCCTTGAAGTCGCCTGAGAACCAGGCAGTCAGCCAGTCACTATTTCCTTCAAAGATACTGAGGTTCTCCTTGCGGCCTGATGCCATCATGAGCAGGTTGCGCACGGTGAGGCTGTCCAGGGCAGGTGACAACTTGGGCGGCATCTTGTCGCGCAGGTGCTTGCTCACCTTGTCATCAACACTGAGCAGGCCATCATCAACAGCAAGCCCTACAGCCAGCGCCGTCACTGTCTTGCTGGCACTGTAGAGTGTGTGCAGGTCGGTGGCCCGATAGGGAGCAGCATGCAGCTCACCGATGACCTTGCCATGGCGCAGGACCATCATGTGATGGATGTCCACCTCGGGCAAAGTGGTGATCTTGTGATAGAAACGCTGCAAAAGGCCCTCATCAACGCCCTGCTGAGCAGGTGTCGAGCGGGGCAGTTCACCCACCTGGGCCGCAGCCATCAGGCCGACACAACCTAAGAGCAATAACAACAGATGTCTCCTCATTGCTCAGTGAATGAAACGGTTTCGGGTTTGGAATTGGGATAGGTGTCGCTCATGGTCACCTCGTGCTTGTCGAAGTCAAAGACCAGGGTCGTGCCGCTGATCCAGTTGACATAGTGCAGGCGCACCTCAAGGGTCGAGGGCGACGTCCAGGCATAGGCCGCCGCGGCAACAAAGTCGTCACCGAGGCCGCGCATCATGTTGATGGCGTTGATCGAATAGACGGGGTAGCCGTTCATCGGGCTATAAAGCCATGTCCCATGTCCCAAGTCAAACGCATCTTGCTGGCCGCTCACGGGGTCAACCCGCACCAATTCATTACCGGGAATTGACAGATACTGGAAGCCATGCCGATTGGGCTCTATCTTCAGGATTTGTGCCCTGCGTGAGGACTTTTTCTTGCCTTGCGGCAGCCGCAACGCGGCTCCCGCAGTCAGTTTCTCCAACTTTGTCTGGAGTTTCTTCTCGGGTTTCAAGGGCTCATCCTTGATGCCGGGCATCAACTGGTTCCAGATGCAGGCCAGTTCGTCGTGGCCATAGAGTTTCATACCCAGGATGACCACCACGAGGTCGGCATCAGGCACCACGACGGTATATTGGCCCATCGCGCCGTCGGCACGGTAGGAGCCGGGCCATTTGCTCTGCCACACCTGGTAGCCATAGCCCTGGTTGCCGTCGGTGGGCGGAACGGTCTCCTTAGCGCCGCCGTCGATGAGGCGTGAACAGGCCGCTTCCACATAATCGGCGCTGACGAGTTGTTCGCCGTTCCAGTTGCCCTTGTTCAGGAGCAGCAGTCCCAACTTGGCCATCGTCTCGGCCTGGACGCGCAGTCCCCATCCGCCCGTGTTGATGCCATCGGGACTGGTTTCCCAGTTGGCCACGGTGATGTGCATGGGGTTGAACAGTTTCTTCTGGAGGTACTCGAGCATGGTTTGTCCCGTCACGCGCTGCACGATGGCACTGAGCATGAACGTGCACATCGAGTCATACTGGAAGCGGCTGCCGGGCTCGTCGGCCACGGGTTTGGCCAGGAAGTCCTTCACCCAGTCGGTGCTGTTGTTGCGCATCGTCCAGTCGGGCACCACGCCCGAGGCCATCATCAGCAGGTCGCGCACGGTCATCGCGGCCATGTTGTCGCTCACGCGGTTGGTGCGCTTGTCGGGGAAGAAGGTCATCACGCGGTCGTCAAGGCGCAGCAGGTTCTCGTCGATGGCGATACCCACCGCCAGCGAGGTGAACGTCTTGCTGGCCGAGTAGAGCGTGTGGGCATCCTCGGCACGGAAGGGCGTGGGATGCACCTCGGCCACCACCTTGCCATGACGCACGACCATCACGTGGTGGATGTCGCACTCGGGCAAGGATAGCATCGAGTCCATCATGTTGATGACCGCCTGGGTGCTGATGCCCTCGGCAGCAGGCGTGCTGCGCGGCAGGTCGCCCGTCTGTGCCGCCACCAGTAGTGGCAGCAGAGCCAGTAATATAAACAGTTGACGTTTCATAATCATTCTATTGATAGTGTTTCAAAGCCTCTTCCAGTTCGGTTCGGATAAGCATCTTCAGTTCTTTAGGTTCCACCACCTCAATACTCGCCCCATGGGACATGAGTTCCTCCTTGAGGTCATAGGTGATACGCATCCTGTAGGAGAACAGGGAGTAACTGTCGTGGATTTCCTCTTGCTGGGAACTGTGCAGCGGCAACGCACGGAAATATTTGGCCTGTGTGGGTTCGACACGCAACACGATGCGCTTGGCGCTGTTGCGGTTGGTGATGATGCCAAAACAGTCTCTGAAGAACTCCGAGGGATTGAGCCCCTCGGGCATGACGAAGGTGTCCTGAAGCATCACAAGATCACTCATGCGGTCCAGAGCATAGGTCTTGATGAGTCCGTCCTTGACATTGCAGCCGATGACATACCACAACTGCTTGAAAATCTTGACAAAATATGGCTCGAGCACGATGCCGTCGGTGGGACGGGAGCGGGTGTAACTCTTATAGGAGAAACCGATGCGGCGGTTCTGCTTGAGGGCATCGATGACCACCGGCAGGTGCTCGCGAGCCGACGGCACATTCTCGAGGATGATGCGTCCGCTGATGTCGTGCGCATTGCTCAACATGCCGCTCATCGACACCGAGTCCACCAGCCACGACCGCAGGCGGGCACTGCTCTCGCCACCAGCATCGTCGATGTAGTATTCAAAGGTGGACTTGTCGCACTGGATATCGATGTCGAACATCTCCTCGACGGCATCGCGGTAGTGGAAAAAGGTGCGGCGCGCCAGCGGTTTGCCATCGCTGATGTCACTATTGAGCCACACCTTGTTCAAGTCCTTGAGCGTGATGCGGCCATAGCGGCTCAGGGTGTCAACCAGCCACACGTAGCGGTTAATCAGGTTGCGAACCATACTCTATTCAGATAATAGATAATAGATAACAGATATTAGGCTTAACCCGTTGGCGGGATTAAAAAGTTAATAAAAAGATGTTCAAAAAGTTGCGCATAT